>Ga0136644_10003086_pt1 | contig 12514 bp, 18 predicted proteins | sample C_130820_EF_Meta_FD_94780 | JGI IMG/M metagenome (GOLD analysis project Ga0136644, IMG submission 94780) | Freshwater microbial communities from Lake Croche, Canada to study carbon cycling - C_130820_EF_MetaG (v2) (version 2) | ecosystem: Environmental > Aquatic > Freshwater > Lake | place... | reverse complement strand
TTTTTATATTGTTTTTATATAATACATTGTTATTTGTTATATTTACTAGATTATATTTTCTATTTATACTATAGTAACTACTATGTCTGAAAAATTTCTATATGTATTATTATTATTATTAGTCATTATTTTTGTTTCTCAAACATTTTCTTTTATTCTCTCTTTATCCACTATGAGAGAAGGTCTAGATGAGTGTTTACCTAGTTGTAATGATGTGTCTTATAATTATACTACAAGTACAATCCCGCCTTGTAGTAAAATAAATATACTATTATTAAAGCCAGGAGATGCAACTGCTCAAGGGGTTCCAATAATAAATACTTTTATAAATTCAATAAATAATTATTTGAATAACACTTATAAAATTACATCACTTATTTTACCTTTACAAAACCCAAATATTAATATTCAGAAAGGTATTTCTAGTATACAAAATACAAATCAAATAAAAATAAATAAATATTTTACTGATTTTTCTGGAATGAATTTTCACAGTAATCAAGATATTTTAGATAATATGATTTTAGATCCGAAATTTAATACTATCATTAATGATTTCAAATATTCTCTCGATCAAAATAATCCAAATTCAACAACAAAACAAAATATTATGACAAATATTGAAAAGTATAAAACAGAATCATTATCTCCTATACCTGGATATTCCTCTATTTATACCAAATTTTTACAAGATATGTCAGGAATGTGTCTATCGTTTGAAAGAAAATGTCCTGGTTATTATACAGACCATAATCTAAAAACACTTATTGAAAATGAGTTACAAACGCCAACATATTATGGATCGAGTTCATCCTTTCATAAAATCGCAGAATATGTTTTTCAATCGATCAATGGTACTCTTGGAAAAACATCAACCTAGGAAAAAATCTCGATTAATTCATTATAATTCGGTTTATCCGTATATTCATACATATAAACCTTTTCCAAATACTTTATTATTTTAGAATCAAATGTCAAGATTTTCTTAAACATATCTATCGTTCTTCTCTCTTTACGTTCTATGTTGATCGGGTTATCTATATCTAACATATCACAAGTAGCTTCGTCATTGTTAAATATAATATTATCTGGTTCCCATGGTGTATGTTTTAGAAAAAAACTGCAATAAATATATCCGAGAGAAATTAAATCATCGCGTCTAGAATAACGATTTCCTTCAAAAATATGAATACTTATCCACCGGGGTGACCCTATTATTGTTTGTCTTGGTTCATTGGGTAAATGTTTACTATCTTCGCCTATAAAAAAGGTCGCTAATCCGAAATCGATAATATATAATTCACCACCTTTTATCATAAAATTTTCGGGTTTTATATCGCGATGTATAATAAATTCTTTATGGATCGTCGAGAGAATCGTAATTAATTTCGCCATTATTTTATCTATTTTTTCGATAGTATTTCTCTCAAAATATGTTTTTAATGAATATTCGTAATATGTCATAACTAAACAGGGTAAAGTATTATATAGTCCATACCAATAAATAGATGGAATTACCCGGACTTTATTCGAATATAAATAATTCAAGATTTTAGTTTCATATTTGAGAGATTTCATACCAGGATTTTCGAATTTTATTGCAACAGATTCGTTTGTTATAAGCATTTTTCCTTTAAATACTGCACCAAAACTTCCATTGGATATAATATTTTCTAAAATATATTTGTCTGCGATTATCTTTTTATTATGTAAGTCATTCATCTAATAAATGAATACTTTATATTTTATTAATATTTGATTTATATGTTTTATTTATATGTTTTATTTATATATAGGTGACTACTAATGAATTTTTCAGATAGTCAAAAACAAACTATTTTTACATGGTTATTTATTATTATATATATATTATATATTGTTACTTTCTTAGGTCTTGTATCTATTAATTCACAATATATTTCAAATGCGCGTACTATAATAGAAACTATTAGTTGTATATTATTAATTATTAGATTTAATCCATATGTTAGTCATAGTATTACAAATTTCGATAAAACAATGATATTTTCCGTTGCAACGTTTTTACTATTTAATATTGTTATTTCGGAACTATATTTACGATATTCTTCTAATCCTGTAGTGAATACTCTCGGTAAATTACAAATCCATAAAGATATTTCAGCAAACTAAATAGAAAAATAAATATAGTTATTAACATATAAATAGTTAATTTAAAATGAATATACAGGAAATTTATGATCAAGTAGTTTTAGATCCATCATTACTATCATCGATAGATATTGATAAACTTTTAGAAAATATTGATTCAGAAACAACTGAATATTTAGAAGGAAAAACAATCAGTACTATTTATAAAATAATAATATCAGTATTAACAAATTGCGAATTTTTCCCAAATATCAAACCTATCTTTGAAAAATTAGTAGGGTATCGGTATGTAGATCGTGCTTGTGAAATACGTCTAGGTGTATACTGTAGATGGATTCATAAATCGAATAAACGTCTGGAATCAGGTGGTATAATTATTTCTACGAAAATTTGTGAGGAGGGAATTCAAGTTATTTGTAAAACCGGATTTGGTAGACATATTTCGTTCCGGTTTGATGAATGTATTGTTTTCCAAAAATTAACACTAGAAGAACAACTTATTTTATTAGCATATGAGCATATTCAACTTACTGAAAAATAATATTATCTAATTCACTATATCACCAAAAAGAGAAGTGTTGGTTTAGGAATATTATCTTTTTATATAATATAGAATATGTCGTCCGATTGGATAAAACATGTTAAACAATATGCAAAGGAACATAAAATCAAGTATGGCGAAGCGTTAAAACAGGCATCTTCTACATTTCATAGTTCTGCGGAACAATCGAATATGATGGTCGTTAAATCTAGAAAAGTTAGAAAGGTTAGAAAATCACATAAGAATCGTTCTCGCAGAAATAGAACTGCTCGCCGTAGTTAGAATATAATCTAAAATACAAATCTAATGTGCTAGTATTATTATTAGCATATTAAATGCATCAAATAGACAGTTTACGCGTTCCCGTTTTTGCCGATTTCCGTAATCTACGTGTTTTCGATTTTTTAGTTGTTAAATAAAAAAATTCATTAATATAATACATCAATTTACGAGAGATTGCAATATCGTTTTCAATTTGACATTTTGTTATAATTGGGATATCTGGATTTCCAAAACTGTCATATAATGCTATTTCTAATCCTGGTCTGTACTCGACCGGAATTTGTTCAATATTTTTTGATGATAATAATCGTCTGATAATAATATCTTTATTTAAATAATGCTTATAACCTTTAGGTTGAATATAATATACTTTTTCACAAGCCATATCTGGAAAAAAACTATCATCTATAAAACATATTTCCGTAGTTTTTGGTAAAACCGTACATTTTATAAAATCCGAATAGGTTTTCGTCTTTGTAGTACGTTTTAATTCTACTATTTTACGATTTATTTTGAATGCACATATCAATTGATCGAATAAAGGCACAGAATCACATATTTTATATGATAAATAATCTACTATTTTAGAAACCCATTTAGTTGGAGAATATTCGCAATCCAATGCAATTTGATTATTTGTATATAAATATATTTTACATAACCCATTCTTTTTTTTATTATAAATAAATTCTAAAATATGTATTATTCCATGTCTAAAAAATTCGGGAAACAAATCTAATAATCCGTTGAATTCTATCATATCAATATTTTCTTGAGCGATTTCTACTGATTCATCAGATAAAATATACTTATTCATAAAATCTATATATTCATAAATAGTACTCCATAATACATATAAATCAGAAAATGAACCGATTGTTTCATCTAAATCTAAAACAATTACCTTTTTAGGTTTTGATGAAACGTAAATTTCTTCTGGTTCTTCTTTATCTATATGTATGTATTTTCCAGGATATAATTTAATATTTTCCACTATAACTTCATACATACATATATATATAATATTTTCATAATAACATTTACTAATAATATTATTATGTGTAATCCTATCCTATTTTATTCTACTTATGCTAACTACTATGTGTTACATTTGTTTAGACACCGGTAGATCCAAATCCGCCACTTCCTCTAGCAGTCGTCGATAATTCCGATTCATCTACTAATTCTACGAAGATTGGTGATAACGAAGGATTAGTAATCTGAACAAGTCGTGTATTCGATTGGACAGTATAGTTAAATTCATCCAAATTACGGAATGCAGCTATTAGATTTCCACGATATCCAGAATCAATAATTCCCACATGATTCGCTAACATAAGTGGAGTTTTAGAAATAGACGAACGCGCATACATATAATATCCAATTGACGCATTTGTATTATCTAACATCTCGCATTTAATATCCAAAGGGATAAATGTAGATTTTGATTTACCTACTGGAACGATTGTATTTTTAGGAATAAATAAATCAAACCCTGCATTTGGAAAGTTATCCGATAAAATAGAATTATTATGATTCAGAATATGATTCTCATATTGTGATTTAAACTCGGAATCAGAGTTAGTAACTGCGACCTTCAATACAGTAAACGATTTACCCGAATATTTAGTAATGAATTTTATAAATAGTTCACGCGACATAATATGATTATTCTAAAACATTATATTTATGTTGTTTTCGAAATATCTTTTCAAAATAAAATTGTGATATTTATATTGTTTTTGAAATCTCCCTTATAATTTGATTCCGTTTTTCTATACAACCATTATTTTTCCAAGAGGACCAAGATATTGGACGGCCCTCTATTTTTTCAGGTTCATTCGGTTTAGCATTCTCTTCATCCAATTTAATCCCCCTCTTTAATGCAGAATCGACATATAGTTCTTTTAATAGCGTACCGACTAAAACTGACCCCTCGTTTTGATCGACATCGCCATCTTCGATTTTTTTTAAAACAGTTAGTGTCTGAAACATAATATCAAGATCTAATTCATCTGCAATTGATTTATTAAAGATATCCGTATAATTATTATAAAGGAAATTCGCCTCTCTTTGAGCAGTCTCAATAAATACTAAGGGCGCTGTTTTACGTTGGTCCATATGTTTATTCTTCAATTCTTGGAGTATTTGTAAATTTTCACGAATTAAATCACTATGTTTTATTTTACGGATATATTCAGTATTATCTTGATAATCATCTTTGAAATTACCAATTAATTTCTTTAAATCGAGAGATTCTTTATGATTCATAAACTATATTATAACTACTATATAAGTTTTATGTGTTTTATAACGAAATTTATATTATAATTATATTTAAAAATGGATATCCCAGAATTTGAAAATACTGTGCTTAGCACGGAATCCCCGATATTAGATATGGATCCTGAATATTATCCTATTTTAGGAATTGTTATCGGTGCTGTTATTTTTTATTTTATGTATAACTATTGGAATGAAAATAAAATACAAATAATTGATAGTATTGAAATACAAATAAATAATACGAAAGAATTACTTAGTATTTATACAAATAAACTACTTTTATATTTAAATATGCAAGGATCCGCAGTAAAAACTACCTACAAAATATAAAAACAGGTCTAGTATATAAATGTATTCTATCATTATTATTTTATTGATTTCTCTCATTTTAGTATTTTTTATTTATAAATTTTATTCTAAAATAGATAGTTATGTGAAGCAATTTTTACCATCTCAAAGAGTATCTATAATAAAAGATATTATGAATAAATTAGATAATGAACAAGAGTTATCCAAAAAGGAAAATAATTTAGGAAAATAACATATCAAATAACGATAATATCTTATCAATATGTATACTATGTTTTTAAAAAGAGAGACATTGATAGTAATTAGTCAATTATTTATTATTCTTCTTTTAGCATTATGGCTATCAACTACATCTATTGCCCCTGCTAATGCTAATGGTATGGAAGGTTTCCATCAAATGGTTTCTAACCCATTAGAATATACGGCTGTCGATGTCCCTACAAAGGCATTAGATGATACATATGCTATTAAATCGATTACGCCTGATAATTCTCAATGTAAAAAAGTAAATGGATTTCCTGGATATGGTGTTTTCTGTACACCTTATACGCAGTCGGAGAAAATCGATATTTATTCTGAAGCAAAAGGTGATGTGAGCTGCGAGAGCATGGGACTTTATAACTCTAAGGGTCCGCTATGTTTAGATGATAATATGAAGCGTATGTTACAAACACGTGGTGCAAATGCAAAAGGTGGTTTTGGACAAATTGGTAGCGCATAAATAAATGTCGATTTTACATTTTACAGGTCAATAAATGTCGGATTTACATGTTATTTTATAAATGAATTATTTATAAAATAAAATTGACTTGAATATAATCTAATTTACAAATATTATTATTGTTATTATTATGAAAGCCTATCCCATTATGAAATTCATCGCATCATTTTTAAGTAGAATATCTATAAAGGAAGTTCCAAAACCAACTGGTAGATGGAAAATAGATTATTGTCATAAACAAATTAATTCTAAAATAGATCTATCAAATGAAGATCATTGTGGAACTTGTGGTGAATATGCATTAACGAAAATAGAAGATAATAAAACCCCAATAAAATAATCGAATTAGAAAAATAGAAATTATAATTCATTATGTATTGGATTCTCTATCTCTGTATGTACATTTTCTAAAACACGTACATCTATAGTTCTGTTTCTCCATGCATAATATAATCGCATTGATAATGCAATAATATCAAGTGTTAAAAGTGGCGCATAATTAATAATGAGTGCATTGTTATTAATATTCATTGCATAACTTAATGCAAAGGATGTTCCAATGACTATTGCTATTTTTTCTAAAACATTATAATTATTCGCGTTTTTATTTCGCCAATTTGCATAGAATTCGGGAATATAACATAAAAAGTAAATAATGGATGCGGTATTCATTAAATATTCATTGTTTTTTATAGAATCATTATCTGACATTTGAGAGATTTTTATTGTTTTAAAAATATGTTTTATATAGTTTTTTATAAGTTTTTATATGTATTTTTGAGAGATTTATCAATAAAAATGGTTTACAATGTTGTTAAACATTTCTCACAAAAATGGATCTTTTTCGTTTTATCAATATCAATATCGATATAATCTTCTATGATTTTATGATTACAATGTGTTTTAATATAATTTAAAATTAAATCATAGATTTTTTTATATTCAGAATTAATAATCGAATAGTTATTTATAAATTTACTAGACCGTTCGAGAGAATCTCTCGCATTCACCATACATTTAATCTCATCCATTTATAATGTTTATATGTCTTAAATATATTATTTAAGAAATAATATTTATGTAGATTTATTATAAAATCAATCTAATTCCATATTCATCTTTCCAGTGATTTTCGAGAGACTGGGTTTCTGAAATCCCAGTTTTTTCTTAAATATATAGATTTTATCGAGAGATGTCCAGAATCGATCTATACAATAAATATGTGAGAGATCGGGATTTTCCAAAAGTAAATTATATCCTTCTCTCACTTTATTATAGACAATTTCAATATTTGTTTTAGAAACTAAATAACCAGAACTTGTTGTACATATTTGTTTGGATTCTATTAATAAATCGTCAAATTCTCTACGTTCATGGAATTTCGATGCCGAGAGAAAACAAATATTATAATCATAGTCCCTTTCGAAGAATTCTTCGAGAGATTTCTTATTCTCTCTAATTCGGGAAGTAAATACGAAATCATCCTCTAAGAAAAGACAAGTTTCATAACCAGATACCTTCATTTTTTCTAGACAATCCATATGATTCTTCGTAGCACCAATATAGATATTTTGTAAATCCTTGTCTTTTTTCGCCCGATATTCTTCGATTCGATCAAGAGGTGCATTCATTTCACAAAGATGCATCCATGTATCGTGCATTCTCTCAAATTCGCCTTCTAATCCCATAATAAAAATTCGGTCGATTTTATCCCAACATTTATCCGAAATAAATCTATCCAATGGAATCTCTCGGAAAAAGAGGAAATGTCGGTATATTTTATGACTCTGGGGTAAGGCCATATAATCGTCTGGATAGTTTCCAAAATAAATTACTATTTCGAATAGTTTTGGAATATATTCTGGATCGCAGGTTCCTATTATCTGGTAGCCGAGAGAACGGGCCATTTCGAAAAATAGTGGGAGTTGGTTTTTAATTCCATCCAAAATATCATATTTTGCGAATTCTTGATATTTTATAAAACATTCTCTCAATGCATCCAAAGAATTTCTAGATATAAGAGAAATAATAACATAATCTAAAACATGTGATTTATGTTCTAATGGAACACGATGAAATCCGAATTCATCTACAATATCAATCACTAATTCATTTTGTTTTTGATCATATAACCAGATAACTTGTTCTAGAATTGGATAGTCGTAATAGTTGAATTGGTAGTATTTATTATATTTAATGATATTTGAATTTTCACCGGATTTTTCATATATCACAACATTTCCGCAAAAATTATGACCGTTGTTCTCAAAATCAATAGGTTTATAGGTCTCTCCTTCAAAAACATTGATATTTGAATAAACAATGAGTTTTTCTTTTAGTATTGGCCAGATTCTCTCATTCAGGATTTTTTCATCGTCGCCATATTGTATATTTTCTATAGAATCATTTTGTATTATTTGAGAGAATACTATTTTTAAATTATCCAATATATCTTTGTTGTTTTTTTGTAGATATTTTAAATGGATTCCAGTTAATCCACCACTAAGTCGTGATTTATGATAATAATGATCACGGATCGTTTGAATAGCGCTTTTTTGGGAGGTATTTTCTAAAAAATCGCGTATAGCCCATCGATCTCTCTCATTTATTTCACTATCGGCATCTCTCGAAAAAACGACTTCTGAATATTCTAATAAAATCGGCATATATCGATACATCATATTAATAGGACCATCTTTATTAGTATCTATCCAATATATTTTATCTGATCGAGGGATGGTGTTTAAGAAATCGTCTAGTCGATTCGATCCAACATAAATAAAAATATGGAAATCTGGGAAATATTCCTCTATTAAACGAATATTCTCTCTAAGTCCAAAATAATATTTTAAATCATCGCCATAAATACAAAACGAGAATATTTTCATTTATCAAAACAGTAATAATATATAAGAATATCTTTTTATATATTAGTTTTTTATCCATATTATATAAAATGCCGATTATCAAAACAGAAACAAAAGGAAAAATCAAAGTATACACTGTAGAAAAGGAATTCTCAGATGAAAAGATGGAACAAAAGATGAGTAAAAAAATCACACGTGATCAAATCAAAAAAATAATCGACCACGATGCCGATGTATTTACTGCCGAGGGCGATCTCCTTATTCGATTTAGGAAGAATGCACTTCCCAAGACACATATTGACGCTTTCTATGATGCTGTTATTAAATTCGCCCATAATACTACTGGAAATCGTGGTACTGCGTCAGGTTCTAAAACAATGAATATTGCTACGAATCCCCGTGTCATGTCCAATATCTTCGGCTTCTTCGACCGTTGGACACCTTATCAAAAATTCATGTTTAAGAAAAAGGGGAAATGGCCATCGATCGATATCCGTGAATGTAGATTCAATATGGATTCGCCGGATTTATATCAAAAGACGATTCCTCTTATTGACGATATCGACGAATTATATAAAAAGTTAACACCCGACCATTATGCGAAACAGATAAAAAAAGCGAATGAAACATATTTCCGCGTGGGTAAAACCGCATTCACAACGATTACTACAAATGTGAATTATCAGACGACGATTCATACGGATAAGGGTGATGATGAGGAAGGTTTTGGAAATCTTGCGGTGATCGAACGGGGGAAATACGAGGGTGGTGAAACATGTTTACCCCAATATGGGATTGGAGTGGATGTCCGAACAGGCGATATGCTTTTTATGGATGTCCATGAACCACATGCGAATTTACCGATTATTCTAAAAGAAAAAGATGCAAAGAGACTCTCAATAGTATGTTATTTAAGAAAGAATGTTTGGTTACGTACAAAGGGAAAATCGCGGGCATTTTTCGAGGCGCATAATAAAACAGTGCGTTCACTGAGATTCTTGGATCCGAAAAAGAACAAAGAATTACAAACCAAAGAGTCGAATCATTCAAAAACAGAGAAAATAAATAAAACCTCCGAAAATATGGATAAAAAATCCATAAAACATAATAAAACACAGAAAAAATCAAAAAGTGGATGGTTGTTTTGAAAATAGTAGTGATATTATAACCGTATTGATAAATAACATAAATAAAGTAACATTAAAATCATCGTCCGATTCGACTGTTTTAAATATATTTGTATCGCATCATTTGATATATTATTTTTGTAAATACATTCTAAATAAATGAGTTGTGGGTATAAAATCATACATAATAACCCACCCACTACATTATTTTGATACCTTATCATTTTTACAGTATTTATTATAATAGTTAAATACCATATCAAATAGGCCATATAAAATGCAGGTATCTTTCCAAAAGTATTCGATATAGTACGAATATCCTGTTTTGCATCCCCTTCGCTATCGCGAATATCTAATAATATTTCATTCGTAAACGATCCACAGAAAATGAGAGAAATAGCGGTTTTCAAAATCGGAAATCGTAGATTTTGTAAGATATCCACTATATTAAATAATTGTTGATTGAATGACGAAATCCCTGTAAAAAACAATGAAAACGCAACAATAGTAGCACAAGACATATTTTTCAAAATTATTATCCTTTTTAGGATCGGTGTATATATCACTGTAAATATGACTGCTAAATGAATAATATATTGTAATTTAATATTTAAGAAAGACATACTTAGGGCCTCTGCTAACCCTAGTAATCCGATAGTATATCCAATTGCTTCTTTCCTAGACACTTCTCCTGTAATAAGCGGTCTCTCTGGACTATTTATCCGATCTACCTCTATATCAAATAGATCATTCGTCACCATACTCGCGGACATAATAAGATTCGTTATCAATGTCGATATCCAAAAGATATTATTTTGGAAAAGTCGAAAAAAATATGGATTCATAATAAACCCCCCAGAAAAACATAGAAAATTTGTTGCGGGAATATTATTTGCACGAATAAGTTTTAAAAACGAGGTTGTCTTTTTCTTTATAATTTGTATTTTTTCTTTTTTATTTTCAAAAATCCCTGGAGTTTTGAGAGAAACTGAATTTATTGAAATATATTTTGGAGAAATGGGTTTTTTATAAGAACTTCCAATATCAAAATTTACTGAAAATAAATATATGAAAAAAATAATTTTTCTCAAATTTAAAAAATTCATATTAAATATATTTTAAAGTAAAATATATTTAACCCTTTATTAGGAAATTATTTCATTTTCATGATAAAGTGTTATATATTCAAACATTTGGATTATCTTTATATTCTGAACCATTTTTTCCACATCTATTATTATCATCCCGACAATGCTTAGCGTAATCATATTCTATTAATCCAGTGATAACATCAATCTGACCAAATTTACTACATTTACCATATAGTTTATTAGTCGGGACTTCGTCATATGGATAATTATTGGTATGTCCAATAAAATTTATACAATTAATACAAGCAGGTATATTTCTGTTTCTTATAAAAATTTTCTCAGTAGAAAATGATTTTTTTAAAATTAAAAAATAAATTTGTTTATTCATTTATCATATCTATTAAAAATTCTTTATATTTTTATTTTCGAAGTAAACAGTTAATATGGGTTTTAAACATACATAGAATACAAGACCGATTTATTCGTCTCTTCATTCTTAATAAATAGATCCACGTCCTTTCGTGTGACTGTAAATGGGAACTTCACATCTAACTTCATCTCTTTCTCAAACAAATTCATATCTGGTTTCATTAGACGGAAAAGGTTCAACTTCGTATGAATAATCTCTAAACAACGCTTTAGATTACGTACACCCGATTCGCCCTGTGTCAACTTCTCAGTCGTAATAATATACTGAAGAGTATCATCAGGAATAATAACATCTTCTGGTTTAAAATTTACTTGTTCTCGGATTTTCGGAAGAAGATGTTCCTTCGCAATCACGATTTTCTCTTTCGTTTCATATCCCTTTGTCTGAATTCTATACATCCTATCCTTCAAAATCGGATTCACTTTCGACTCATCATTATACGAGAAGATAAACAGACACTTACTCAGATCGAAATCGATCTCGGAGAAATACTTATCGTGGAATTGCGAGTTCTGTGTCGTATCAGTCAAATGTGTTAGAATACCTGTTACTTCCTCTCCCTTTGGTGTCTCACTTAACTTATCGAGTTCATCGAAGAAGAACACTGGATTCATCGAGCCACATGTCATCAAACTCTGGACAATCTTACCCCATGTCGAACCCTCATATGTATATGAATGCCCCTCTAGATAACTAGCATCACCCGTACCACCTAGTGGAATAAATACAA
>Ga0136644_10003081_pt1 | contig 12517 bp, 12 predicted proteins | sample C_130820_EF_Meta_FD_94780 | JGI IMG/M metagenome (GOLD analysis project Ga0136644, IMG submission 94780) | Freshwater microbial communities from Lake Croche, Canada to study carbon cycling - C_130820_EF_MetaG (v2) (version 2) | ecosystem: Environmental > Aquatic > Freshwater > Lake | place... | reverse complement strand
GGGGCGCAAAGGCCGGCGCGACGGCGATAATGACTCATGGATCCAGACCCGCCTTATTATACGAATCGACCATGACTGACTCTCGCTTAAACACCCTTCACGCCTGGCTAAAAGCCCTCCAGCCTAGCTGGCAATTAGATCTCAACTCCTTGACTCCTGCCTCTGCAGATGCAAGCTTTCGGCGGTATTTCCGAATAGCGTCAAAAAAACCAGGTTTTGACACTTTAATCGTGATGGATGCACCCCCTCAACACGAGCCTTTAGATGCCTTCATTAAAGTGGATTTACTGCTCTCAGAGGCTGGACTAAATGTGCCAAAAATTCTTGAACAGAACATAGTCGATGGCTTCTTATTATTAAATGATCTCGGCACTAAAACATATCTTGCAGAGCTCAATAACGAAACTGCAGATGACCTATATAAAGATGCCACTCATGCTTTAGTACAAATGCAAATGGCAAGCAAACCTGGCGTATTGCCGAACTACGATGAAGCACTGCTACAAAGAGAATTAGACTTGTTTCCAGAATGGTATTTGCGTAAACATCTCCAAATTGAATTAAGCGCACTACAAGAGACTCAAATCAAACAATCCTTTGCACTCATTATTGAAAATAATTTAGCGCAGGCAAAGGTATATGTGCATCGTGATTACCATTCGCGCAATTTGATGGTCACTGCAAAAAATACTCCTGGAGTAATTGACTTTCAAGACGCTGTATTTGGCCCAATTACCTATGACGCATCTTCCTTATGGCGTGATGCTTACATTGCATGGCCTGAAGAACGTGTGATTGACTGGGCAATCAAATTTTGGGAAGAAGGTCGCAAAGCTAGCCTACCTATGCCTAATGATTTTGGTCAGTTCTATCGTGATTTTGAGTGGATGGGATTACAGCGCCACCTGAAGATTCTGGGCATCTTCGCTAGACTGTTTCATCGAGATGGCAAGGATGGATATTTGAAAGATATCCCGTTGGTACTGGAGTTTGCGATTGCGACTGCTAATCGCTATATCGAACTTAAGCCCTTAGCGCGTATTTTGGAATCCACGCGCCAACAGCAGAATTAAACCAATCCTCATGAGCAAGATGAATACCCCTCCTTGTTTTTTACTTGCTGCTGGTAGAGGGGAACGCATGCGCCCTCTTACTGATGACCTACCAAAACCCTTGCTCACCATAAAAAATAAATCCTTACTGGTGTGGCACCTTGAAGCGCTCGCAGCTGGAGAAATTAAAGAGGTAGTCATTAATCATGCATGGCTGGGCAAAAAAATAGAAGCGGCATTGGGCAATGGCCATCAGTTCAATATCAATATTCAATACTCACCAGAAGGAACAGCTCTAGAAACCGCAGGCGGCATCGCTAAAGCCCTCCCCCTACTCCATGCTCAAGACTATTTTTTAGTAATCAATGGTGATGTTTTTAGTCCTGATCTACCAATCAGGAAACTGATAGAGAAGGCCAATGAACTTCGTGGGGACCCAACAAAAACCTTAGCACACCTCCTAATGGTTCCCAATCCCGTTCAACACCCCAATGGAGACTTTTATCTCAATAGGGGCAGAGTAAATAGCGAGATGTTGCCTGATTCTGAAAAACTGACGTTTTCAGGAATTGGCGTCTATCACAAAGATCTTTTCAAGGACCTGCAAATCGGATCTCCAGCCAAGCTTGCCCCCCTTCTGAGAGAGGCGATGGTGCAAAACAAGGTCTCTGGTGAAAAATATACCGGCCCATGGCACGATGTAGGTACTCCGCAACGCTTACAAGAGCTAAATGCAGCTTATGAATAAGACAACTATCTATCAAGACCGCAGAAATACATTGGCAAAGCAAATCTATGCCAAAACTGGTGGTGGCACTGCGATCATTTCAACTGCACCGGAAGTGAGCCGTAATCGCGATAGTGAATTTCCTTATCGCCATGACAGTGATTTCTTTTACTTAACGGGCTTCGAAGAGCCTGGTGCCACCCTAGTGATGCAAGTGATTAAAAGCGGGGGAAATTACACACTGCAATCGCATTTGTTTTGTAGGCCCAAGGATCCTGAGAAAGAAATTTGGGATGGCATTCGTTTAGGGCCAGAAGCTGCACCTGAAGTGCTGGGCATTGAATTTGCCCACAGCAACCAAGCACTTGATCAAACGCTTAGCGAACTACTGGCGGATCAAAAGGCAATTTATGTGCGCCTCTCTGAAAGTGCGGAAGCGGATCGACGCTTACGTCACTGGATGAAAGAAGTCCGTGGCAAAGCACGTGCCGGCATAAATCCACCATCCGAGCTACATGATGTTGAAGCACTCATTCATGAAATGCGTTTATTCAAGGATGAGTATGAAGTCGATACCATGCGGCGTGCTGCAGCGATCTCAGCCCGCGCCCATATTCGTGCAATGCAAGTTTGTAAGCCTGGCATGCGCGAGTACCAGCTTGAAGCAGAATTACTGCATGAGTTCCGCAATAGTGGTGCACAAAGTGTCGCCTATAACAGCATTGTGGCTGGCGGCGCAAACGCATGCATCTTGCACTACCGGGCTGGCAATACAGAATTGCAAAGCGGCGAGCTTTGTCTCATTGATGCTGGCTGTGAATTAGATGGTTATGCATCTGATATCACTCGGACTTTTCCTGTAAACGGAAAATTTACAGGGCCACAACGTGCACTGTATAACATCACCCTAGCTGCCCAAGAAGCAGCTATTGCCGTTACGAAGTCAGGCAGTACGTTTATGCAACCCCATGAGGCAGCACTTAAAGTACTCACACAAGGTCTACTAGATGAAAAATTACTCAAGCTCTCGGAATTAGGTTCGCTTGAGAATGCGATCGAGACTGGGGCATATCGTCGCTTCTACATGCACCGTACTTCTCACTGGTTAGGCATGGATGTCCATGATGTTGGCTCCTATCGTGAGACAAATCAAGATAATCCGGCCGAAGATAAACCATGGCGAGTTTTACAAAGCGGTATGGTCATCACAATTGAGCCAGGCCTCTATGTCAGACCTGCGGCAGATATTGATGAGGCCTTCTGGAATATTGGCATTCGAATTGAAGATGATGCCGTTATTAATGATTCCGGTTGTGAATTGATTTCTCGTGGAGTACCGGTTGATGCAGATGAAATCGAAGCACTGATGAGGAATACTTAAAGTCATACCATGAGCACATCTCATTGCGACATCTTGATTCATGGAGGAGGGCCAGTTGGACTTGCTTGCGCTGCCTGGACACTACAAAAATTTCCAGAGGCACGAATCACACTCTTAGATCGCAACCCAGTAGATGATGCTGATTTAGTCGGCGTAGATACTAGAGGAATTGCTTTATCTCATGGCAGTAAACTTTTATTAGATACGATCAATGCTTGGCCTAAAGAATGTGCTGATATCCATCGCGTACATGTGTCACAGGCTGGTCGCTTTGGTCGTGCACTGATGACACGAGAAGAACTCAAACAAGCTGCATTAGGTCATATTGTTCGCTACCGTGATATTCACATCACGTTACGCGAGGCACTCAGAGTCATTCAAGCCAATAGCCCTAACTTTGTTTGGCGGCACATTCACGGAAATGATGAAACCACCTCAATCGATGCTCAATGCATCGTTCATGCAGAGGGTGGCTTATTTAAAAAACAGGATTGGGTGGAATCTGGTCGAGACTATGGGCAATCTGCCTTGGTAGGCTTAGTAGAGGTAGAGAATGCCATTCCCTATCAAGCCTGGGAACGCTTTACTGCTGAAGGTCCATTAGCAGTGTTGCCGAGCCATTACGGACCCAATACTCTGAACCTTGTTTGGTGTGGATCCCCAGAATCTTCACAACAACGTTTGCAATTGAGTGATGCTGATTTTTTAATCTCATTACAAAATGAATTTGGCTCTCGCATAGGGCGCTTTCTTAAAATTCAAGATCGTCGTTTGTATGAACTCGGTCTGAACTATCGCAAAGAAATTACTAAAGAAAATGAAGTTTGGATTGGCAATGCAGCTCAAGCTTTGCATCCAGTCGCTGGACAGGGTCTCAATTTGGGATTGCGCGATGCATTCTTACTTGCTGAAAAATTAGTTGGTGTATTTTCAGGATCGACAGAAGACCAGACTGCAGGAGCTATTCAAGACGCATTAGAAAGCTATGCTCAAAGTCGCAAAGTAGACAGAACAACAACTATAGGCCTGACTGACTTTATGGCGAGGGTATTTACGTCTACTCTAGCGCCAATTGTGCTTGCCCGCGGATTGGCTTTATCAGCCCTTCAGTGGCTTCCGCCCGTCAAAACAGCCTTAGCTCGGCAGATGATGTTTGGTAGGCGCTAAGCGGCTGTAATTGCCCCCAAACGCAAGCTCTTAGCTTGTGCTTTCAAAAAGAGAATCTGCCTAAAAAATAGGCAGAATTTGGCCTATTTGTGCTAAAGTGTCATGCTTTCCGCACTCACCACCAGATCCAACCCCCACTAAATGAAGATTGGCCCTCATCTCCTCGCAAATAGACTATTTGTAGCCCCGATGGCTGGAGTAACTGACCGCCCATTTAGACAGCTATGCAAAACTTTAGGAGCTGGCTATGCCGTTTCTGAAATGGTTGCCTCTAATGCGCTCCTTTGGAAAAGCGAAAAGACGCAGCGTCGTGCCAACCATGTGGGTGAATTCAAACCAATCGCAGTCCAAATCGCAGGCGCTGATCCAGCCATGATGGCAGCTGCTGCAAAAATTAATGTAGAACACGGTGCGCAAATTATTGATATCAATATGGGCTGTCCCGCTAAGAAAGTTTGCAATGTAGCTGCAGGTTCAGCACTACTGCGCGATGAACCTCTAGTACAACAAATTTTGGAAGCCGTCGTTAATGCAGTAGGTATTGGCCCTGACGCAGTACCAGTTACTCTCAAAATTCGCACTGGCTGGGATCGTGAACATAAGAATGCCATTGAGATTGCCCGACTTGCAGAAAAATCTGGCATCTCCATGCTGACTGTTCATGGCCGTACTCGTGCTGATCTTTACCATGGCGAAGCAGAATATGAAACGATTACTACTGTTAAAAATAGCGTGCGTATTCCCGTAGTCGCCAATGGTGATATCCATACCCCTGAAAAAGCAGAGTTCGTCTTAAAAACGACTGGTGCCGATGCCATCATGATCGGTCGCGCTGCTCAAGGCCGTCCTTGGATCTTCCGCGAGATCAACCATTACCTAACAACCGGGAGTAAGCTGCCGAATCCAGAGATCAATGAAATTCAGGGCATCATGAACGCCCACCTACTAGATCACTATGAGTTCTATGGTGAGCATATTGGCCTGCGCACAGCTCGTAAGCATATTGGTTGGTACTGCAAAGGCTTAAGAGATTCTCATGCCTTTCGTCAGCGCATGAATACTGCTGATGATTGCAAAACCCAATTACAGATGGTGAATGATTACTTCGATGAGATGAAATCACATTCTGACCGTCTACTTTTTTTAGAGGCTGCTTAGTTTTAGCCTGTTTATTTTCGTTTTTAGCACTACTAATTTTTATGACCTATAGACACCCTATTACTGAATGTATTGAAACGCAGTTACAGCGCTATTTAGAAGACCTCAAAGGTACGCCGCCTAGCGATATCTATGACATGGTTTTAGCAGCAGTAGAAAAACCCATGCTAGAACTTGTCATGCACCATACTAAACAAAATCAATCTTTAGCAGCGCAATACCTTGGCATTAATCGCAATACCTTGCATAAAAAATTAGTAGAGCATCAACTGCTGAAATAATTTAGCGCTTCGAAGCAATCCATTTATTTACAAAAGATCTCCAAACAATATGATCCGTACAGCCCTACTCTCTGTTTCCGATAAAAGTGGCATCATCCCTTTTGCTAAAGCACTTCACGAGCAAGGTATTAAGCTCATCTCCACTGGTGGCACTGCAAAGCTTTTGGCAGAAAACAATTTACCTGCGGTGGAAGTTGCCTCCTTAACAAAATTCCCGGAGATGTTGGATGGTCGCGTGAAGACCCTGCACCCAATGGTGCATGGAGGATTATTGGCTCGCAGAGACTTTCCTGAGCATATGGCCGCTCTAAAAGAGCATGGTATCGACACCATCGATATGTTGGTCATCAATCTTTACCCATTTAACGAAACTGTTGCTAAAGAAAGTTGCTCCTTTGAGGATGCGGTAGAAAATATTGATATTGGTGGTCCAGCCATGCTCCGCGCAGCCGCTAAGAATCATCAAGATGTAACGGTATTAATTTCACCAGAAGATTATGCTCCTGTATTGGCAGAAATGAGAGCGAACCAGAATGTGGTGTCCTATAAAACCAATTTAGCTTTGGCTAAAAAAGTATTTGCACATACTGCTCAATATGATGGCGCAATTGCAAACTATTTATCTGCCTTAGGCGATGATCTGGATCACAAAGCGCGCTCCGCCTATCCAGAGACGCTGCACCTTGCTTTTGAGAAGGTTCAAGAGATGCGTTATGGTGAGAACCCACATCAATCAGCCGCATTCTATAAAGATATTTATCCAGTTGCTGGAGCACTAGCAAATTACACCCAATTGCAAGGCAAAGAATTATCTTACAACAATATTGCAGATGCAGACTCTGCTTGGGAATGCGTCAAAAGCTTTACTGGGAATATTGGTGGGGCTGCAGCCTGCGTCATCATCAAGCATGCCAACCCGTGTGGAGTAGCTGTTGGTGCGAGCGCATTAGAAGCCTATCAAAAAGCATTTAAAACTGATCCGAGCTCAGCCTTTGGTGGAATTATTGCGCTTAATGTTCCATGTGACGGTGCAGCTGCTGAAGCGATCTCCAAGCAATTTGTAGAAGTCTTGATTGCCCCCAGCTTTAGCGCTGAAGCTAAAGCAATTTTTGCAGCCAAACAAAACGTGCGTCTCCTAGAGATTCCCTTGGGTGATGCCTTTAATGCCTTTGATTTCAAAAGAGTTGGCGGGGGGTTGCTAGTGCAATCACCTGATGCTAAAAACGTTTTGCAAAGCGAGATGAAGGTTGTTAGTCAAAGACAGCCAACACCTAGCGAAATGAATGACATGATGTTTGCTTGGCGGGTTGCAAAGTTTGTCAAATCCAATGCGATTGTGTATTGCGCCAATGGCATGACTCTTGGTATCGGGGCTGGCCAAATGAGCCGCGTAGACTCCGCTCGCATGGCTAGCATTAAAGCTGAGAACGCCGGCTTAAGTCTCCAAGGATCTGCCGTTGCAAGTGATGCCTTCTTTCCATTTCGTGATGGCTTAGATGTTGTTGTTAAGGGTGGCGCAAGTTGTGCAATTCAACCTGGTGGCAGTATGCGTGATGATGAAATCATTGCAGCAGCGAATGAACACGGCATAGCCATGATCTTTACTGGCACGCGTCACTTCCGCCACTAAGCAAGAGATCGCAAGTACTTATGCGCTGGATTGGTATTGACCCAGGTTTACGTACCACTGGTTTCGGCGTCATTGATGTCGATGGCCAAAAATTGACCTATGTGGCTTCCGGAACCATTGAGAGCGGAGATCCGGCGCAAGGTTTACCAGTACGCTTGGGGGCTCTGTATAGCGGAGTCAAAGAAGTTTTAGATACCTACAAACCAGAATCTGCTGCGATTGAAGAGGTTTTCTTGAACGTAAATCCACGGTCTACCCTTATGCTTGGTCAAGCTAGGGGCGCGGTAATTGCCGCATTAGTTTCGGCCAAGCTGCCAGTTGCTGAATACAGCGCCTTACGCGTTAAACAGGCAATTGTGGGAACTGGTAGAGCAGCAAAACCTCAGGTACAAGAGATGGTCAAGAGATTACTTCGCCTCAATCGCGCTCCCGGGACCGATGCCTCAGACGCCCTAGGTGTAGCAATTTGTGCCGCGCATCACGCCCAAATTCCTCAGGCGATTACCACCGCACTCGCTACTAAAAAGCGTAGCAAGTAAAAATACACGTCACAGGTTAAGATCTTTATATGATTGGTCGCATTCAAGGTACTCTCGTTTCAGTTCACCCCCCTAGACTTTTGGTCGACTGCCAAGGGGTTGGCTATGAAATCGACGTACCCATGAGTACTTTGTATCAATTGCCCGAAGTGAATCAAAAAATCACTCTACTCACTCACTTCCAGGTGCGTGAGGATGCCCAACAGCTCTTTGGCTTTGCGACTGAAACTGAGCGTGAGGCATTTCGACAGCTCATTAAGATCAGCGGTGTTGGCTCTAGAACAGCTTTAGCCATTCTCTCTGGCATGAGCGTCAATGAATTAGCACAGGCTATCGCACTACAAGAAGCCGATCGCCTGACCCAAGTTCCTGGTATTGGCAAGAAGACTGCTGAACGACTTTGCTTAGAACTAAAAGGTAAGCTTGCTCCTGATTTAAGAATAGTTAATGGCAAGCCACAAGCGATTGAGGCAAGCAGCGAGGTATTGCAAGCCCTTCTGGCTCTCGGTTACTCAGAAAAAGAGGCGCTCTTGGCACTTAAACAAATCCCACCTGACAGCACAGTTTCTGACGGTATTCGGATGGGCTTGAAGTATCTATCTAAAGCTTAAAGCACTACACTTGCAGCATGGCAATTCATACTGACGATCTCAACTCTATTCCTGAAGATTTACCGGAAGGTAATGATCGCATCGTCAGTGGTGCCGCAGGTAACTCAGAGGCGGTTTTTGAAAAAGCACTCCGCCCAAAACAGCTTGATGAGTATGTTGGTCAAACAAAAGCTCGCGCCCAACTAGAAATCTTTATTAGCGCCACAAGAGCACGCCAAGAGGCTCTTGACCACGTTCTGTTATTTGGGCCCCCAGGTCTTGGTAAAACCACGCTAGCCCACATCATTGCCAGAGAACTGGGTGTGAATTTGCGGCAAACTAGCGGCCCCGTTCTCGATAGACCTGGCGATCTTGCTGCCTTACTGACCAATCTCGAAGCAAATGATGTGCTTTTCATTGATGAGATTCATAGACTGTCCCCAGTTGTTGAAGAAATTCTTTATCCGGCACTAGAGGACTACAGCTTAGACATCATGATTGGCGAAGGTCCTGCAGCTCGTAGCGTCAAAATTGATCTCAAGCCATTTACCCTGATTGGTGCAACCACTCGCGCCGGAATGCTTACCAACCCCCTGCGGGATCGCTTTGGTATTGTGGCTAGACTCGAGTTCTACACTACAGAAGAACTTACCAAGATTATTAATCGCTCAGCAAGTCTTCTCAAAGCAGCTATCGATCCAGAAGGCTCAGTAGAAATCGCTAGGCGTGCCCGGGGAACGCCACGAATCGCCAATCGCCTATTACGCCGTGTACGGGACTATGCTGAAGTCAAAGGCACAGGCACCATTACTAAAGCGATGGCTGATGCTGCACTGAAAATGCTAGATGTAGATCCAAGGGGCTTTGATGTGATGGATAGAAAACTCTTAGAAGCCATCATGCATAAGTTCGATGGTGGTCCAGTTGGGATTGATAATTTGGCCGCAGCAATTGGTGAAGAGCGCGACACCATTGAGGATGTTCTAGAGCCCTATCTGATTCAACAAGGCTATCTACAGAGAACTTCTAGAGGAAGAGTGGCAACCCGTCAGGCTTATGAGCACTTTGGTTTAACGCCACCCAGCGGTAGTGCCAGCCTAGACTTGTAATTAGTTATTTACTAGTAATCAAATCCGCGTAGGCAATACATTGCCATTTGCTATCGAGATGCTTCCAAACACTTAAGCGGGGGGAATACTCTGCTGAAAGTTCTTTGCCATCACGATATTCCAACGCAGCAATCCAGAAGCTCACTATTAAATTATCACCTGCCTGAGTCACCTTAAAGTCCTTAAACTTGACAGGCCCAAGATGCATCTCCTTCATAAGACTCATGGCACTCTCTTTATCGCATGAGCCTTGGGAGCTGACAAACTGACAACTGGGAGCAAGCATCTTTTCTAATTCGCCCCAGTTTTTGTCCTGAATCAACTTCACTGAAAGTCGCTCCAGATTTTCTGCCTCTACTTCAATGCTTTTTTGATCGCCCATATGCATCATCAATTAAGCTAGTGTGACTTTTGCAAACTTACGCTTTCCAACCTGCACAACATAAGTTCCTGCATCAATCTTTGTTTGCTTATCGCTGATAGTTTCGCCATCAATCTTCACACCGTTTTGCTCAATATTGCGCATCGCTTCAGATGTAGACGGCGCTAATCCAGCGGCCTTGAGGAGGTTAGCAATCCCCATGGGGGCACCAGTAAGAGTAACTTCAGGAATCTCATCGGGCACACCGCCCTTAGCGCGGTGATTAAAGTCTTCCAGAGCTTTTTCAGCAGCCGCTTGTGAATGAAAGCGTGCCACGATTTCTTGGGCAAGCAACACTTTGCAATCTTTTGGATTTCTGCCAGCAGCAACTTCCTGCTTCAGGAGATCAATTTCGGCCATTGGGCGGAATGACAACAAGGTGAAGTAATCCCACATCAATTCATCAGAGATACTCAAGAGCTTGCCAAACATCTCGCCAGGCGCCTCACTGATGCCAATGTAATTACCTTTGGACTTACTCATTTTCTCAACGCCATCTAGGCCCACCAAAAGTGGCATGGTCAAAATGCATTGAGGCTCTTGGCCATACTCACGCTGGAGCTCACGGCCAACAAGAAGATTAAATTTCTGGTCTGTACCACCCAGCTCTAAATCACTCTTGAGCGCAACAGAGTCATAACCTTGCATGAGTGGATATAAGAACTCATGAATCGAAATGGGTACGCCATTGCGATAGCGCTTAGTAAAGTCATCGCGCTCTAACATGCGTGCAACAGTATGTTTAGCGGCTAATTGAATCATGCCGCGGGCACCCAATGGATCACACCACTCACTGTTGTAGCGCACTTCAGTTTTTGCAGGATCAAGAACCATACTTGCTTGACGATAGTAAGTCTCAGCATTGACAGCGATCTCCTCTGCAGTCAATGGTGGACGAGTGGCATTGCGACCCGATGGATCACCGATCATGCTAGTAAAGTCGCCGATCAGGAAAATGACCGTATGTCCTAAATCTTGTAATTGGCGTAATTTATTCAGAACTACCGTATGCCCCAAATGAATATCAGGCGCTGTAGGATCTAAACCTAATTTGATCCTGAGTGGAGTCTTAGTTGCTTGGCTGCGGGCTAACTTCTGGACCCAATCGGCCTCAACCAATAGCTCATCACAGCCACGTTTAGTTACCTCAAGTGCTGCGAAGACTTCGGGGGTTAAAGGATATTTTTGTTCTGGTTTTGCCGTCATACTGATTCGGATACTGATACAGTTATTGAGTATTTCAAATGTTAAACATAATTGTCGCATTCCTGAGAACTCGATGAACAAACCGCACTCGCTCTGCATTGGCCTCATGTCTGGTACTAGTCTAGATGGGATCGACGCCGTTCTAGCCAAGATCGGTCCCAATGGAGAAACGAGCGCCCTAGCAGCCTTTAGCACCCCCCTTGATCCTGAGCTTCGTAAGGCTCTATTTGAACTTCAAAGCCCTGGTCCCAATGAACTTCACCGGGAGAAGCAAGCCGGCAATGCCTTAGCCTTGGCTTATGCAGAGGCAGTAAGCCAACTCCTCAACAAGGCTCATTTGCAGCCATCTGATATTGCTGCAATTGGCGCCCATGGACAAACCATTCGCCACCAACCCCAGTTTGGGGAATTGGGATACACGCACCAAACATTGAATGCCGCTCTTTTGGCCGAGAAAACCGGAATCGATGTCATCGCCGACTTTAGAAGCCGTGATCTCGCTGCTGGTGGGCATGGCGCGCCTTTGGTTCCCGCTTTTCATGCGCAGCAATTTACATCGAATGAAAATCTAGCCATTCTCAATATTGGCGGTATCGCTAATTTCACACTGCTTCCAAAAAATGGTGAAGTTACTGGCTTTGATTGTGGCCCTGGAAATATGTTGATGGATACCTGGATTTATGAACACCAAGGTAATGCTTTTGATGAAAATGGCGCATGGGCATCACAGGGTAAAGTAAATGAAGATTTACTAAGCAAAATGTTGGCTGATCCATTCTTTAAAAAGTTACCGCCAAAAAGCACTGGTCGAGACGACTTTCATCTTGCATGGTTAAAAGAAAAATTAGGTAAAGAAAATCATCATGCGGAGGATGTGCAGGCAACACTTCTCCACTTAACCGCATACTCCGCAATAGAAGCATTAATACAGCATGCGCCGCAAACCCAGAAGTTGATTGTCTGCGGGGGTGGCGCAAGGAATAAAGCCCTCATGAATTTACTCGAAGTCAAAGCACAACATGCATTTAAACAGCCTTTAGAAATCACGAGTAGTGAAACTACTGGGATTGATCCGCAACTCGTTGAAGGCCTTGCCTTTGCATGGCTGGCATGGGCTCATAAAGAAAAACGGCCAGCAAATTTGCCAGCCGTTACGGGAGCGAAGGGGCCTAGAATTTTGGGCGCTTGCTATCCTGCGTAGAAAATCTCTTTATGCCGAGAAAGAAGATCCGCAACCACAAGTAGTCGTTGCATTT
>Ga0136644_10003080_pt1 | contig 12517 bp, 10 predicted proteins | sample C_130820_EF_Meta_FD_94780 | JGI IMG/M metagenome (GOLD analysis project Ga0136644, IMG submission 94780) | Freshwater microbial communities from Lake Croche, Canada to study carbon cycling - C_130820_EF_MetaG (v2) (version 2) | ecosystem: Environmental > Aquatic > Freshwater > Lake | place... | reverse complement strand
CGTAGGAACCGATCCCAACGCCGATCGCAAATCAGGGGACAAACATGGCTCCCCAGCGGCGTTCCATCCAGCCAACGGATCGATCAAACGAACCTTACCCGGCTCCTGCTCCTCGACCGACTTGGCCACCTGTCTTGCAAAATCTCCTGTCTCGTAAACAATCCAGGAAACAGGCAACTCGCCCAACGATTGGGGTAGCAATGTTAAACATCGGTTCGCCTCGGTGTCGATCTGCTCGGCAACCCGCTCGGGATCCTCGTTGCTGTATCGGATCGAGCGTAGCATCAGGGGCTCGCTGCCACGACAAATCGCAACCTCAGCCTCGCCCGTTAGCAAATGGATCGAAATCGCTACCGAGTTCGACGGAACGATCGATTGCCTCAACAAACTCAGCGGTGCCAAATGCCGTGATCCAATCGCCGCAATTTTAAACCCGGCCTCATTGCTCTGACTCTGCAAACTATCGAGATACCGCTGATTCAATGCAAATGCAAATACCTGCTTCCCGGGCACTTCCTCGGACCCTTCGCTCGCAGCAATCCCCCCTTGCGCATCCCCGATCACATAGTAGTCCACTGCGGGCGGCTCGGGCGACTCCCCTTGCTGCTGCTCAACCTCGGCAGCCACGAGCCTGGGTAACTCGTCCTCAGTTGCTGGCGGCAAACTCAGTGTGAGCAAGTCCAACTCGGGCCGCGAGAGCAATACGACCAGTCGATTGGCGCTAACGCCTTGCTCCTGGAAATGTTTCCCCAAAGCGATCAACGGACTCAGTCGCTTGCTCTCATCCATCGTAGCCTGCGATTCCGCAGAACTACTCGATGGAATCAAGGATACCACGCCGTACTCCCCCTCTTTGAGCGAACGACCGGCCCCCGATGCAATCCAATAAAACAGATTGTCGCGGTCCCAATGCACAATCGCTAACCGCCCTGAAAGGGAAGCCTGCGTCTGCTTGCGTGGTAAAAACGAAAGTCGGTCAAGTATCTTCATGGAACGCTTTGCGTGAGAACCTCCGTCGTGAATCCACGATTCCACGGATGCCATACCCGTAAATCGCGGACCTGGGCCGGAATCTGCCTTGCATCGATCATGACTGTTGATCGAAATACCGGGGTCCGATCGTCGCGAAAACCTACCGATTGTAACGAAAAAACGTCGCTACGGGTCGTTATATACGGCTCTAGCTCGCTCAGCTTGGTCCAATCAACAACCCCTTTTTCTCCCAGCCAGCCAATCGAAAGGATAGCCTCCTGCCGTGCCCCGTTCTCCTGCCGTGCCTGCACGACTTTTTGCGCTAACTCCTGGGTCATCCCCGGCACCGCAGCCAATACAATCCCCGGGGCCATCGTAATGTCGACTCGCCCCTCAATGATCGGCTGCTGGTTTACTGTTGTCTCGCCAAGCAGCTTGGCCAAACGCCCCTTGAGGTCCGAGGATCCAGCACTGAATGGACTGGATATCGTCTGACGACTGGATTTCGTTCCAGCCCCACTCGCAGTCGTACTCGACTCGATCGACAGAGTCGCCTCGACGAGCTCTAAGGGGCTCTTGAAAAGATACTTGCTTGGCCTTTGCCAATCGATGCTCCCCAAAGATGAATTGAGCTGAGAAGAACCGAGCCTCTGCGCGCCACTCGGCAAGGCGGATGCCGACCCCTCCATCCCTGCAACTCCCCGGCCTGCAACAGGCCTAGGATTGGCCGCGCTTCCTATTCCCGACTCGCCCCTCGGGCTCGAAAGATTTGCACCCGGCGCACCACCAGTGCCGGTTGACGTCGGTCGGGTCGCAGCCGGCCCGTTCTGCCTAAACGCGATGATGAAATTCGCATCGGCCTGCGTCATGACCTCACTGAGCTCCTGGTGCAAACGGCGCAAGTCGGGTTGATTGAGCCAAATCCGCGGCTTGCCATTGGGCCGCTCGTTTCGCTCGCCTTGAACCCAAGTCAGATAGCGATTCCATGCAATCGGTCCCTGACCCTCGCCCCCCTGGCCAACCCCCTGCCCCATCGCAATGCTGTTTACCTTTGATAACTCTCTTGCCATTGGCGATGTCGTCGCCTCTCCAACACCCAGCGAACTGAGCATCCGCTCCATGAGGGTCTCTTCCCACGGATCTAAACGATAGTTCTGGTCCAAGTCCCCGCCGAGCCAACGCAGACGGAGTCTCTCGACCGATTTGCTTCGCTGCTGTCGCTGCATGTTCGATTGCATGCCACCCCCCATCGCCATTTGCAACGCATCCTGCGCGGCGGTCGTTGCGGTGCGGACTCCCAACGTCGCTAGCCAACCATCGACGGTCTCTTCGTCAGCCTGGGGCAACGTCAACAGGACTTCGCGTGCCAATCCAGGCCGCATCTGATTCCATCGCAATAAACTTGGGATGTGTAACTTGGCACCCTCGCTCTCGAACCCCCAGCCCCAACTCGCCGTGTTGCCCACCGGTTCGCTGGCAGTCGCTGTCGATTGCGTACCAGCGCTTAATTCGCCTGGACCAGCCCCTGGTCCCGACCCACTACCTCCGCTGACGATCGCAAACCGCCATTGGTAATCGGATCGATCCTGCGTCATTGTCTTTTCAACGAGGTTGCTCTGCTCGACCACTCGGCTAAAAACTCGCGAAGCCTCATCGCCTCCCAGGATCGATTGACGCATCTGCAAGGGTTGCTCGAGCAAACTCGCTGCAAATTCGATACCACTTTGCGCACACAACCGAGCTTGGACCTGCTCCTCTTGCAGACGCGTCAATCGGTACTCGTTCTCCATCTCAAACGAATACCGATAACCCGCCAACGACACGAGCATTACCAACACGACGACTACGAGCAATGCCATGCCACGTCGGTGCACTGGCTTGTTTGGAGGCCGCTGGGGAGCTTGCTTAAAAAGTTGACTCATAGACCACCCCCGATCGGACGTGGTCCTCGGGGCAATCCAGGTGCGGTATTCATCGATGGCCCGACCCCTGGCAGTGTACTTGGAGCCGCGTCGCGCCGACCTGTCTCGACGAGGATGACGTATTCGGACTCCGAGGTCTCGACCAATCGCTCCCCCAATCCGCTCATTTCGCTGCGCGTATCGAGAGCCTTTGACTCAGCCTCAAAGAGTGGATTCTCCAACTCGATCGCTTTGTCTAGCGACTCTTTTGATTGGTCATCCTGAGGCGGTGGAATGGGCTTCTTAAACTCCGATACAGGCGGAAAATCAAAGCTGATCGCGATGGCCTTGGGCAATCCGCCCTGGACGCTACTGCTCCACTCGCTGAGCCACTGAGTGCCATCAAAGTACTGGAACTTGGGCTTCTTGACCCCATACAATCGGGTCTCCTTAAGCGGTGGGATCCATTCGGTCTCCTCGGCTGCCATGGCTTCCAAGGGATTGGTCTTGGCCACGTCCGATATGGATCCTTTGCGCAGCGGTCGGGAGGATTGCAAGCCGCTTGCAGGTTGATTCGCCGCTCGAAACTGGTCGAAATAGGATTCGGGAATCCACTCCCTGCGTACGATCTCGTACTGAATGGTTTCCGGATCCCTGATCTCGGCCAACGCGGTTTCGTCTTCGTAAATCGGCTCCAATCGATACTCGACATCGATCCGCTCGCCGCTCCAGATCGATTGCTTCCACTGCTGTGTGGCAATCTCCTCGGGCGTGGCCGCTAACGATTCGATGCTCACCTCGCTCGCCTCGACCTGGTTCGAATCGTCCCCGAGCCGCTGAAGAAACGGAACCGGATCGAGCGATGGCAATACCGTCGCGATAAATCCGGTGATGTCTCCCTCGAAACTTACCGGAACGGACCCTGGATCGTTGGGATTGGCCCCAAACGATGGTCCTCGCGCCAAATGATCCATGTCCTCGCTTAACCATGATCGTGTTATTCGTAACAATCGAATCCGCTGGGTGAGCTTCCAACTTCGCTCCTGTGACCGCTGCAGCGAATCGAGCATCCCCCAGCCCAAGAGCATCAGCACGGACAACAAACCCAGCGCGATCATGATCTCCATGATCGAAAAACCTTGTCGGCTCGATGTCACTTTGCTATGGATCGTGAAACGGATAGGTGCTCTCATCTACGTGGCAATCCGCTGGCCGGCATCCCAGAGGTGCCGTCCCCTGGCACACTCGGAGCACGACGCACGAGCCGGGTAAGCTCAACGAGTGGCTTGGAACCACCACTCGCACCACTTCCAGGAATCGAAACATTCGCTACATCGGAATCGTACAACTCGACCTTCATAGATACCAACTCACTGGGCTTTGGTCCCACCGGTGCAATCGCACCTTGTCCATTCGGGCTCATGGAATCCGAACCGCCAGCAGGCAACCCCATCCCATTGGCAGTCGCATTAGGATCCTGGGACATACTCCCTAGCCCCGTCGGATCACTCATCGAAAACGGCTCGATCGTCACCCGATAACTCCTGGGCTGGGAACCAGGCAACACACCTGTATAGTTCTCGATCGATTCGCCGCTCTGAATGCGCAAAATCGATTCGTCGAGGATCGATTGGGCCTGTACTAGAGCGGCGATGCGGACCTCGGCCTTGCTGCCAAAACGTGTCCCTAAAGAGATCAAGGACAAAAGAACCATCGCGCTTGCCGCCAAAATCGCTGTCGCGATCATCACCTCGAGCAAGGAGAATCCGCGTGGCGATTTTCTGCATATCATCGCACGATCTCCAGCTCCCCAGTGGCCGCCGTGAACGACACCGTTACCGTCTGGCGAGCTCGTTTATCGAGCAACGTGATCTCGGCATCCCGCCCGCGACCTTGGGCCGTCATCGGCAAACACCATTTCTCGTGCTGACCACCCTGCACAGAATCGCTCTCTTCAATAGACCCAGTAGATCCCGTGTAACTGCTGGTATCCGAGCCTGCCGTCGACTTGCCAGATTCGCTGGTAGTCGAACCGCCTGCATCGTATCCAGAGGAACCACTTTCCGAGTAGCCTGGGTCGCTGGATTCTTCGTCCGTCCAGTGAACGGAGGTCACGACGATGTTCTCGGGTAGCTTCCACACTCTCTGTGTCACGACGTGCGCGGAGTGCGATGTCTCCGAATCGTGATTGGACAACGACTGGAGACCTCGCGCGGGTGTGCTAATGGACGACTTGGAAATCGAGGATGTGGGGTCTAGTCCCTCGGACCCTTCGTCGAGTTCGCCGCTGATGAGCGCCTCGATCCCGCCGGAACGCAGCTCGCTATCCCCCTGGGTGATCTGCAAGAACACCGGTTCGCCACTCATCATGGCTTGATAACGCCCGTCTTCGATCGCCTCACGCAACTTCTGGGTCGCTTCGCTGAGCTCGGCCTTGCGCATCGGACGCGCGATGCTCGGCCAAGCGATCGCTACGATCCCGGCGATGAGGACGACGACGATCATGAGCTCTAGCAGCGAAAAGCCTCGGCGTCGGAATGCTTGTCGGTCACTCTTCATGGTCAAATCCTCGCGGGTTGTGCGTTTGGCTAAAGCCAACGCGTTGGCTATTTTCGAGTCGTTATTTCCGAGTCTTTTCGGACGAGTCCGAAGCTGCTTGGTTGCTGACGTCGTCGGCCGTTCCCGGCTGACGATCGGGACCCAAGGAGAAAATCCTTGGCAAACTATCGGTCGACTTGGAATCGGACGATTCACTTGCCTCGAACTCGTATTGGAAATCGCTTCCCCACGGATCCTTCGGCAATTTTCCACCTTCGATATAAGGCCCATCCCAATTTTTCGCCAAGGCTTCGTCTTCCGGGGCGGAAACCAGGACGTTCAAGCCCTCTTCGGTCAGCGGAAAGGATTTCATGTCCACTGCATACATCTTAAGGGCCGAGGCAAGGTTCCCGATCTGGGCCTGCGTCGTTCGGATGTCGGCCTTCTTCTGGGTACCCAGTAGCCGTGGACCTACGATCGCGATCAATCCGACGAGGATGATCAACACGATCATCAATTCCAGGAGGGTCAAGCCTCTTCGTGAGCTGCGTTTCATTATCGGTTTCCTTTCAAACTTTGGTTCGTGTTCTTGATTGGGTTTGGGGTTGGGTGCTATCCCAGTCATGGTGCTAGCCAATCGATGAGTTTAGGTCGAAGACTGGCAGTAAAACTCCGACGATCACAAACATGACCATCCCGCCGATGAAAACCAGCATCATCGGCTCGATCATCCGTACCAACACCTCGAGCTTGCGCTCGATCCGACCGTCGATCCGATCGGCGATCTTCACCAACACATCGTCGAGTGTGTTGGATTCCTCTGCAATGCGGATCATCGCCATGACCTGTGGTGGGATCAAACCGCTTGCCGCTAGCGGCTTCGAGAGCGTATCGCCTGCGGTGACGTTATCGGCCGATTTGAGCATCGCTTCGGCCAACAATACATTGCCAGTCGACTCGCTGCTGATCCGTAGCGACCTGAGCAGTGGCACTCCGTTTTTGAGCATCGTCCCTAGGACTCGACAAGCCCTCGAGACAGCCGCATCGTGGAAGATGTCTCCGACAACCGGTGTTTTCAATTTGATCTTGTCGATCATCCGACGCCCTGATTCGGTCTTGATCCATCGCAGGATGGCAAAGACCAAACCGCCGAGGGCTAGGATGACTAGCAGTCCATACTTCATCAGGATCTTGCTAGCGCCGAGCAGCATGATCGTGATCAGTGGCAGCCCGGTCCCGTTTTGTTCCAATCGGTCAAAGAACGGTTGGAATTTGGGGACCAAAAAGACTACCATCGCAGCGACAATGATCGAGCCGACGACCCCGAGGATGATCGGATAAGTCAACGCGCCGATGATCTTGCTCCGCATCTCGTCTTGCTTGCGCAGGAAATGCGACGTCCGCTGAAGGGACTCTTCGAGAAATGCACCTTCCTGGCCTGCCCTGATCATGCTCAAGGTCAATTCGGAGAAGATCGCCGGATGCTTGCCCATCGACACATCGAGTGTGTCGCCCTGAGAGACCGATTCGTGGATCGCCAAACAGGTGGCTTGTAGCTTGGGGTTCTCCGTCGCATCGCCGAGGATCTTTAAAGACTCGAGCATCGGCACGCCGTTGGAGAGCAAATCGGCGAGCTGCGCACAAAAGTCAGCGACTTGTTCTTTTTTGACGCGGACAGGCAGCGTGATCGAATACGACTTGGCCGCCGGTGCGGCATCCTGGACACTCATCGGATACATGGACTGCGCCCGAAGCTTCTGCATCGCTTCGGCGCGCGACGCTGCCGCAATCATACCGGAGAGCTTTTCTCCGGTGCTCGATTTAGCGGTGTAAGCGAACTCGGCCATGTTGGGAATTTAGGGGTTTGGTTGGTCGGGATGTAAGGGGTGGAGTTAATCCGCTTTGGTCACTCGGAGGACTTCATCGATGGTGGTGATTCCAGCGAGGACTTTGTTCCAACCGTCCATGCGCAAGGTCTCCATGCCGTTTCGCATGGCCGCTTGTTTGATCACGTCGGAGGTTCCGGCTTGGGTCATCAAGTGCCGGATCTCATCGTTGGTCACCAGCAGTTCGTAGATCCCCAATCGGCCCCGATAGCCCGTCCGACGGCAGCTTTCGCACCCGACGTTTTGGTAGATTTTCTGGCCCGATGCATTCAATGTTTCGAGCGGGAAATCATCTGGAATCTCGGCTGGATCGGGATCATAAGCCTGCTTGCAGGCCGGACACAGGACCCGCACGAGCCGCTGGGCCAAGACCCCTTCGACGGTGCTCGCGACCAAGAACGGTTCGACCCCCATGTCGCTCAGCCGCATGAACGCGCCGGCTGAGTCGTTTGTGTGTAGCGTCGAAAAGACCGTGTGACCGGTGAGCGAAGCTTGGGTTGCATTTTCGGCAGTTTCCAAGTCGCGGATTTCACCCACGAGGATCACGTCTGGGTCGTGACGCAGGATCGCGCGAAGGCAAGCGGCAAAGGTAAGCCCGACCTTCGAGTGGACTTGGATTTGGTTGATCCCTTCGAGTTGGTACTCGATCGGGTCTTCGGTCGTGACGATCTTGATGTCTTCGGATTTGATCTCGCTCAAGGCGCTGTAGAGGGTCGTCGTTTTACCCGAACCGGTCGGGCCGGTGACCAGAACGATACCGTGAGGCAAGCGGATGAGTTTTTGGAACTGCTGGTAGACCCGATCGGGCATCCCGATCCCTTTGAGAGAGAATTTCAAGTTCGATTTATCCAGGATCCGCATCACGACACTTTCGCCGTGGAGCATGGGGATCACCGAGACCCGGACATCGATTTCGCGGCCCGAGACACGCAGTTTGATACGACCGTCTTGGGGGACACGTTTTTCCGCGATGTTCATCTTTGCCATGATTTTCAGGCGGCTGATGATGGCGGCCCGGAACTGGTTCATTTCCGGGGGAGACGGTTGACGTTGCAGGACACCGTCGATGCGGTGGCGGATTTTTAGGCCAGCTTCTTGGGATTCGATGTGGATATCGCTGGCGCGAGCTTCGATGGCCTCGGTAAGGATTTCGTTAACCAGCCGGACCACGGAGGCTTGTTGGGCCTCTTCGGCATCCTCGAGGCTATCCGGGTCGATCCCTTCGAGCATCTCGATATCGCCACCCTGTTGGCGTTGCAGGGCGATCAAGCCGTCGATGGTTTCCGAGCCTACGCCGAGATATTTTTTGGTCAGGCGTTGGATCGTTTCGGAGGAGGCCATGACCGGTCGAACTTCGACTTGGAGAGCCGAGGCGACCGAGTCGATGGCAGCAAAGTCGAAGGGGTTCGAGACGGCCAGACGCAGCCAGCCGTCGCCGCGTTCGAGGGGGAAGACCGCGTGACGGTGGATAAGTTTGGCGGGGAAGCCATCGAGGGCATCTCCCGAGAGTTCGGTATCATCGGAGGCCAGCCATTCGAGCTGCATCGAGCGAGCGCTGAAGGCCAAGAGGTCTTGGGTGGTGGAAAAGTTCCAGCGTTGGGCCAGGGCATCGATGGGGGAGCCGCCGTTGAGGCAGTCAGCAAGTTCGCGCAGTTTGACCGAATCAAGCGGTGGCTCGATTCCGTTTGGGTCTGAAATCATGCAACGAATCCCTTGGGGAACAAGACTGTTCGCTCCGCGAACGCGTTATGGTGGGTGGGAGTGGAGGGTGGGGGTGGGGTATTTTTTCGAGGCGGGGAGTGCCAGCAAAGCTTCACAGCACTGCCTAGAGTATCTTTCGGCAGGTGGGAGCGGTCAAGGTTGATCGGAAAGCCGCCCAAAACTAATCTTTGCTAGATTAGGCAGGCTAATCTAGCAAAGATCCGTCTGATCCGTCCGATCCGTCTGATCCGTCCGATCCGTCCGATCCGTCCGATCCGTCCGATCCGTCCGATCCGTCCGATCCGTCCGATCCGTCTGATCCGTCCGATCCGTCTGATCCGTCTGATCCGTCTGATCCGTCCGATCCGTCTGATCCGTCTGATCTGTCCGATCCGTCCGATCCGTCCGATCCGTCTTTCAAAATAAAAGCCCTTTAGGGCTAGACTCTTTGAATGGAACAGCTATCTTTCTCCTCGCGGGATGGAGCAGCTCGGTAGCTCGCGAGGCTCATAACCTCGAGGTCGTCGGTTCAAATCCGGCTCCCGCAATTTTCGAAAGCCGTTGGATTCTGTCCGACGGCTTTTTTTACGCGCATTTACTGATTTTTTTAGAGAGGTCTTGGCACTGGATATCGGTTGCCTTCTAGAATTGGGATATGGATTCAGCGACGTATACCACTGACACCTCAGTTGAGGCCTTCGAGGTGCAACTTGAGTGTTTCCGAAGGATGGCTCCCCAGGAACGGATCGAGCGGATGAGTTCCTGGTCGACTCAACTCAAGAGAATGGCCATGGAAGCGATCCGTCGAAGGCATCCGGAGTTCGACGAGCAGCAGGTGCAGCTTAAATACATCGAGTTGGCCTACGGTTTGGAGCTAGCCCAAGGTTATAGAACATGGCTAACGGAGCGTGCAGGTGAGCGATCCCAATGAGATGGTCGCCGCCCTGAAGCCCGTCGCGGAGGCACTTAGTCTGCTGCGAATTCCGTATTATGTGGGCGGTAGCGTCGCGAGTTCGTATCATGGCGCGGTGCGCTCAACGATGGACATCGACATCGTCTGTCAGATGCGGGAGGAGCAGGTTGGTCCATTTGTATCGCAATTCAACGACACGTTTTACGTCAGTGAGCTGGCGATACGCCAAGCGGTCCGTCGTCGATCTTGTTTCAATTTGATTCACTTTGAGACGTCGTTCAAGGTGGATATTTTCATAAGTCGCGAGCGCCCTTTCGATCAGATCTGCATGGATCGAGCCGTGGCATCCAAGCTTGGGGGTGCTACGGATTTTATAATCGTACCGATGGCGACCGTCGAAGACTCGATCATTAGCAAGCTAGAGTGGTATCGATTGACCGATGAGACATCGGAGCGACAGTGGGACGACGTAAGTCGTTTGGTTCGATTGACAGGTAACGCACTTGATACGGACTATTTGGCAGCATCAGCGGAAATGGTTGGTGTTACCGATCTACTACTCCGACTGTTGGACCAAGCTTCCAGGTAGTTGGCTTCTCCGAAATCACCCGCCTACAAGGCCTAAATAACCCACGGGTCGCAGGTTCAAATCCGGCTCCGCCAACTTCTCTGTTTGGTTAGGAAACTGACCGCAGTAGGTTATTCGATTAAGCCGGTGTCTTGCAGTAACGCAAAACACCGGCTTTTTTCGTATTTTCCTGCAACCTTCCGGGTCTCAACCACTCTCCAGAGACTCGAATTCCAGCCGCAACTCTCTCCAAAACAGCCCCTCTCTGGGGGCCAATCAGAGACAAATACTCTCAGAGTCTCTGGGTTATGAAAACCGCCGGGTTAACGACTCTGGTTTATGAATCGTCTGCCTCACTCGGGATTCATTTTTCTTGGCTGTTCTGGCTCACTAGGAGGTGCAAGTTACAAACTAGAGTTGCGGGTAATGCAAACGCGACCTCCTTTCTTGCATAGACCTGGCCGAGAAACGAGCGAGGAATGTCCCCAGCCTTGTTCGGGTACAATCATCAAACTCGCCCCTTTGTATTCCAAGCTGTTCCGCTCCTTTCTTATTCGAAATAGAGAACTCGTCATGCGTATACGATCTGTTTTGTCTGCTTGCTTCCTATCCCTCGCCACCATTTTGACGGGCGCTCTCATAGGACTTCCCTTCGCGGATGCCTGTACCCGTGCAGTCTATTTCGGCAAAGAAAAGCAGACCGTAACAGGTCGATCCATGGACTGGGTCGAAGATATGCAAACAAACCTGTGGGCATTCCCGAGAGGTATGAAACGTGACGGAGGGCTAGGTAAAGGATCGCTTGAATGGACCAGTAAGTATGGCAGTGTCGTTGCTTCCATCTATGAAGGAGGAAGTGCCGACGGCATGAACGAGAAGGGGCTCGTTGCTAACATGCTGTACCTTGCGGAATCCGAGTATCCGTCAGATGACGACAAACGACCTGGCGTTTGCATCAGCGCATGGGCACAGTACTTCTTGGACAACTTTTCTTCTGTCGAAGACGCTGTGACAGAAGCAAAGAGGGAATCGTTTAGAGTCGTGCCAGTTGTAGCTCCCAATGGAATGAAGGGTAGCGTGCATCTCTCGCTTTCCGATGCTTCTGGTGACTCGGCGATTTTTGAGTTCGTTCGTGGAAAGCTAGTCATTCATCATGGCAAGGAATACCAAGTCATGACCAATTCGCCGATTTACGATAAGCAGATTGCTATCAACGAGTATTGGAAGGAATTTGATGGGGCAGTGATGCTACCTGGCACCGTTCGAGCTTCCGACCGCTTCGCTCGAGCTAACTATTACATAAATGCTTGCCAACAATCAGACAAACCTCGTGAAGCTGTCGCAGCGGTATTCAGTGTCATGCGAAATGTAAGCGTACCTCGTGGCATCCGAAAGAAGGACCAACCCAATCTATCATCGACTATCTGGTTGACCGTCTCGGACCAAAAGAACCTTGTCTACTATTACCAGGACACAAACAGCCCTGGCGCGTTGTGGGTGAAGTTAGACAAGATCGACTTTAAAGAAGGAAGCGGCGTGTGCAAGTTGACACTCGTCGGTAAGCCAGACACTACTGGCGACCAGACTACAAACTTCGAAAAGTCTGAGCCGTTCAAGTTCCTAGCTCCTCACTAGTGCTTCCACCACGGTTCAAAAATTTGCGATAGAAACCCAGCCCCCGTGAGTCGGCCCTGCGATTCGCTGGGGTTGTTATTATTGTCTACACGTGCAAATGGAAGATCCGTGGTGTTGGGATTCTATCTGGTTTGGACAGGGCGACAATCAGAGACAAATACTCTCAGAGTCTCTGGGGTATGAAAACCGCCGGGTTAACGACTCTGGGTTATGAATCGTCTGCCTGAGAGCATATTCTTTTCGATCCATTGATCTGCCTCACTAGGAGGTGCCAAGGTGCGAAAATGACTTCGGGTTATGTGTCTGGCAGTTAGAGAACACAGATCCGAGGTAGTGAATCCATCGATCCACGTCAAAAAAAATGCAAATCAAACAGATGCCACTAGGATGCGTCGCATCGCTT
>Ga0136644_10003078_pt1 | contig 12520 bp, 12 predicted proteins | sample C_130820_EF_Meta_FD_94780 | JGI IMG/M metagenome (GOLD analysis project Ga0136644, IMG submission 94780) | Freshwater microbial communities from Lake Croche, Canada to study carbon cycling - C_130820_EF_MetaG (v2) (version 2) | ecosystem: Environmental > Aquatic > Freshwater > Lake | place... | reverse complement strand
GCCGCCCGCCGCCTCGATCTCCGACAAAGCCAATAATGCCGCCTCTTTCAACTCGGCCACCTTGCGTTCGATCTCGATCGAACCGTCAAAAATATCGCCATATTCGAGCAGATCGGTCTCGTAGGCCATCACCTGCTGCATCCGCAAAGACCATTGCTGGTCCCAAGGACGCGGCAAGCCCAGTGCTTCATTCCAGGCCGGAAGCTGGACCGCCCGCGCCCGCGCCCGTTTGGACAGCACCACCGCCAGCATTTCGATCAGGATCCGGTAGACGTTGTTTTCCGGCTGCTGCTCGGTCAGTCCGAGCGAATTGACCTGCACCCCGTAGCGGAACCGCCGGTGCTTTTCATCGGTCACCCCGTAGCGGTCACGGGTGATGTCATCCCACAATTCGGTAAAGGCGCGCATCTTGCACAATTCGGTAACGAAGCGCATGCCCGCATTCACGAAAAACGAAATGCGGCCGACAATCTCGCCAAAGGCCTGATCGGTAAATTGACCTGATGCCTTCACCTCGTCGAGCACGGCAATCGCCGTGGCCAGCGCAAAGGCCAATTCCTGCACCGGCGTCGCGCCGGCCTCCTGCAGATGGTAGGAACAGACATTGGTCGGGTTCCATTTCGGCATGTCGGACGTCGCAAACAGGATCGTGTCGCGGATCAACCGCATCGAGGGGGCCGGTGGAAACACATAGGTGCCGCGCGACAGATATTCCTTGATGATGTCGTTCTGCGTCGTGCCCTGCAACAGGTGGCGCGGCGCGCCCTGCTCGTCCGCCACCGCCACATACAGGGCCAGCAGCCAGGCGGCCGTGGCATTGATGGTCATCGACGTGTTCATATCGACCACAGGCAGCTCGTGAAACAGCGCCCGCATATCGCCGAGATGGGCAATCGACACACCGACCTTGCCGACCTCTCCGCGCGCCAGCACATGATCGGGGTCATAACCGGTCTGGGTCGGCAGATCGAAAGCCACCGACAGGCCCGTCTGCCCTTTGGCCAGATTGGCCCGGTACAGCGCGTTTGAGTCCGCCGCCGTCGAATGGCCCGCATAGGTGCGGAAAATCCACGGCTTATCGGCGCTGACAGGCTTGGCTGGGGAGGCGCCTTGTGCGCTGGCGGACAGAATTGCGGACGACGTCATCTCGGCACCACCATCGGTGAGGGGTCTGCTGTCAGGCTCTGTTGCAACGCAACATTCCGCATCATGCGGCATCTTTGTTCGCCTGTCACTCAGCATTAAGATGAAGAGAACGATCAAACCAACCGCAAAAGTTGCAAATTTATACCCAAATGATCGGAATTTATGCCGGCCTCGACTTTTAGCTTATGGCGCAGTGCAACAATAGCGTTCATCATCACAACACTCATGCCGGATCCGGCAAAACCGGAACCGGAAGACGCCCCCTGAAGAAGCCCCCAATTGTCGAGGAGCTCCCGATGACGATCACTCCGCATGATGCGCCGTTGAAAGATCTGTATGCCATTGGTGAAATCCCGCCGCTTGGCCATGTGCCGGCGAACATGTGGGCTTGGTCGATCCGCAAGGACCGCCACGGCCCGCCCGAACAAGCCATGCAGCTCGAAACGCTGCCGACATGGACAATCGGCGATGACGAGGTGCTGGTGCTGGTGATGGCGGCTGGCGTCAATTACAACGGGGTCTGGGCCGCACTCGGCGAGCCGATCTCGGTGCTCGATGCCCACAAGACCCCCTATCATGTCGCCGGGTCCGATGCGTCGGGGATTGTCTGGGCGGTCGGCCGCAAGGTGCGCCGCTGGAAGGTGGGCGACGAAGTGGTCATCCACTGCAATCAGGATGACGGCGACGACGAGGAATGCAATGGCGGCGATCCGATGTTTTCCGCTTCGCAGCGCATCTGGGGCTACGAGACGCCCGACGGCTCCTTCTCGCAATTCTGCCGCGTGCAATCACGCCAGCTGATGCCGCGTCCGCGCCATCTGACATGGGAAGAAAGTGCCTGCTACACGCTGACGCTGGCAACCGCCTATCGCATGCTGTTCGGCCACGCACCGCATATGGTGCGCCCGGGTGACAATGTGCTGGTATGGGGCGCGTCAGGCGGGCTTGGCGTGTTCGGCCTTCAACTCTGCGCGGCTTCGGGTGCCAATGCGATCGGCGTGATTTCGGATGAATCCAAGCGCGATTATGTACTGGGTCTGGGGGCCAAAGGCGTCATCAACCGCAAGGATTTCGACTGCTGGGGCCAATTGCCCAAGGTCAACTCACCAGAATTTACCAGTTTCATGGGCGAAGCCCGCAAATTCGGCAAAGCCATCTGGGATATTACCGGCAAGAAGGATGTCGATATTGTGTTCGAACATCCCGGCGAGCAGACCTTTCCGGTCTCCACCTTCGTTGCCAAACGCGGCGGCATGATCGTGTTTTGCGCGGGCACCACCGGCTTCAACATCACCTTCGATGCCCGCTTTGTCTGGATGCGGCAGAAGCGGATCCAGGGCTCGCATTTCGCCCATCTCAAACAGGCCAGTGCGGCCAACCAATTCGTTATCGACCGCCGCATCGACCCTTGCATGAGCGAAGTGTTCGACTGGAACAACATTCCGCTGGCCCATACCAAAATGTGGAAAAACCAGCATGCCCCGGGCAATATGGCGGTCCTGGTCAATGCCCAGCGCCCGGGTCTACGCACCTTTGACGACGTGCTGGAAGCCCAGCCCCATCTTGCACCGCACTGAGGCGTCACCAACAACCCATCGACATATACCCCGATCTCCTGGCTGGATCACGCAATAAGAATTAGCCAGTGGGGCCAAAACTCGGCTAAGAAAGGGGACCAATTCCCTCACCCTTGCTCGAGGATCCGCCGTCCATGTCGCCCCATCATCATTCGCTCGTCTTGCGACTGGCTCCGGTGTTCTTTGTCTTGCTGTGGTCGACCGGCTGGATTGTCGCGCGTGCCTCTGTCGATCATGCCGACCCGCTGACCTTTCTTGCCGTCCGCTTTCTGCTGGCAGGCACGGTACTGGCTGTCATTGCGGTGGCTGCGGGGGCCAAATGGCCGCGCGGCAGGCATATGGCGCATGCGCTGGTTTCCGGGATTTTCCTGCACGCCATCTATCTCGGCGGGGTATGGTGGGCCATCCGCCATGGACTACCGGCCGTGATTTCCGGCCTGCTGGCTGCCATCCAGCCGATTGCCACCGCGCTGCTGGCACCGGTGTTTCTGGGCGAGCACATTAACCGAAGGCAGTGGATCGGCATCGCGCTGGGCTTTTTCGGCATGTCTGCCGTGCTTGCGCCCAAGCTGCAGAGCCTCGGCCTTGATGCGCTGACCGCCGACATCATCCTGATCGGCATGAATATCATCGGCATGCTGTCGGCCACCATCGGCAGTTTCTACCAAAAGCGTTTTATCCCCTCGAGCGATCTGCGCACATTGAGCGTGTTGCAATATTGCGGTGCCTTTCTGACCGTGCTGCCAGCGGCCTATCTGCTGGAGCCGATGCATATCGAATGGACCGGAACCATGATCATCGTGATGGCCTGGTCTGTGCTTGCCATTTCGGTCGGCGCCATCGGGCTGTGGCTGTTCCTGATCCGAGAGGGCGAAGTATCCCGCGCTGCAGCCCTGATCTATCTGATCCCGCCCACCGTGGCCATCGAGAGCTTCTACCTGTTCGGCGAACAGCTGACGCTGGTGCAAGCCGTCGGCATGGGCCTGTCGGTGCTGGGCGTGGCCCTGACCATCAAACGCTAGACCTCTTGCGATAGCCTGCCTCCAAGCCTTACGAACTGTGGCCTGTGATCCCCCGCCCTCAGACAAAGGGGGCATTGATTAGCGCAACGCAGCAAGGCATGCTGCATTGCAACTTTTCGCAGGAACATCGCCATGACGAACCCAGCATCCGTGCCAGCAACCGCGTCCCCTGCCACCATTGTCTTGCAAGCCCGATTGGCGGCCGATACGGCGTGCCTTGTGCTGGATCTGGCCACACGCAGCGTGCGCAGCCGCGTCAGTGTTGATGGCGTCCTGTCATCGGCTTTGCTCGAGCAGGAGCAGCGCGCCACCCATGGCCTGGCGTGGCTTGCGACCTATAGCGAGGCGATCCGTGAGTTGGCCGCCTATGGCGAGCGTCTTGAAAGCGAGGGCCGTCTGGGCGACATCGAAGGCCTGCTGGTCGGCATCGGCACCGGCGAATATCTGGCGCAAATCTTTGGCGGCATTCCGATGAGCCAGGGCGAGATGGTGCGGTTGGGTGATCTGGGCCTACCGGCATCCGCGGTCGCATCCTTCCTGACACCTGAGGTCGAGGCGCTGATGCAAAACGGCAATAGCGCGCCGCATCGGGCCCGCCTTGTCACCCTGATGGGACAGCAACAGGGCGCAGCCACGGTGGGTGACCCGGGCCTTGACGAGACACTGGAAGCCATCCGTTCGGAAATGCGCAAGTTCGCGGCGGCCGAAGTCGAGCCCTACGCCCATCAATGGCATCTCGACAATGACTATATCCCGATGGAGGTGGTGGAAGGCCTGGCCGGCATGGGCGTGTTCGGCCTCACTCTGCCCGAGGAATTCGGCGGCATGGGTCTGGGCAAGGAAGCCATGTGCGTCGTCTCCGAGGAATTGTCACGTGCCTATATCGGGGTCGGCTCGCTCGGCACCCGCTCGGAAATTGCCGCAGAACTGATCCTGTGCGGCGGCACCGACGAGCAGAAAGCCCATTGGTTGCCCCGCATCGGCAGCGGCGAAATCCTGCCCACCGCCGTCTTTACCGAGCCCAATACCGGCTCCGATCTTGCCTCGCTGCGCACCCGCGCCGTCCGGTCGGGCGACACCTATCGCATCACCGGCAACAAGACATGGATCACCCATCCGGTCCGCGCCGATGTGATGACCATGCTGGTGCGCACCAACCCGGATGCGCCGGGCTATAAGGGCCTGTCGATCCTGCTGGCCGAGAAGCCACGCGGCACCGATGCCGATCCCTTCCCCGTTGCGGGCCTGACGGGCGGGGAAATCGAAGTGCTCGGCTATCGCGGCATGAAGGAATACGAACTGGCCTTTGACGGCTTTGAAGTGCCCGCCGCCAATCTGCTGGGCGGCGAGGAGGGCCACGGTTTCAAACACCTGATGCAGACCTTTGAATCCGCCCGCATCCAGACAGCCGCCCGCGCGGTTGGCGTGGCCCAGTCGGCCCTCGATCTCGGCCTCCGCTATGCACAGGACCGCGTGCAGTTCGGCAAGCCGCTGGTCGGTTTTCCGCGTGTTGCCGACAAGCTGGCGATGATGGCGGTTGAAATCGCCATAGCCCGCCAGATGACCTATTATTCAGCCCGCGCCAAAGATGCCGGCAAACGTTGCGATCTGGAAGCGGGCATGGCCAAACTGCTCGGCGCCCGCGTGGCCTGGGCGGCGGCCGACAATGCGCTGCAAATTCATGGCGGCAACGGATTTGCGCTGGAATACGCCATTTCGCGCGTGTTGTGCGATGCCCGCATCCTCAACATTTTCGAAGGCGCCGCCGAAATCCAGGCCCAGGTCATCGCCCGCCGCCTGCTCGAGGAGCGCAACTGATCAGCCGATCGTCTTGCGCATCAGGATGCGGTCATAGCCATTCACGAAGGCTTGATCATATTCGACAAAGCCCAGATGTCTGTAGATCTCGCGCGTCCTGTGCATGAGGCGGTTGGTCGAGAGCGTAACCGCATGAACATGATGCTCTTGTGTCAGCCTTTCGGCCCAGGCAATCAGTTTTTTCCCGATGCCCGCGCCCTGGAAGGCGGGATGCGTTGCAAGCGTCTCGATCGAGAATGCGTGCTCTGAATGTTCCACAACAAGGACACCAGCTAGCTCCGTATCCGCGACCGCGATATAGACCCTGTTGCGGCTGATCAGGGCTTGATAGTCATCAAGCATCGGTTGCGGCTGCTGCCCGATGACCGCAATATAATCAATAAAGGCACGGCAGACACAGTCGGTCACAGCCGCGGCATCAGCGGGAACTGCAAGGCGGATCGTCGTCTGCATCCTCACAATTCCAAGCAAAGGGTTTGATGCAAAGGCCTGACAATCCATTCAGGGGCGATCATCCGTTATGCCTCCATCTCTGCGATCTCATGCGGCATGATACACTTGACCATATAGTCACCGGTGACGCCCGGATTTCAACCCAATATACGCATCAAGAACATGGCAGCATCTCTAAATATGCATCCCCTATCAATATGTTTTCATCGATTTTTTATTTTCATCACACAGATATTCTAAAATTATTCTAGCGAATTCGACATTCTGATCTGAGTTTTTATGAGATCATTCCATTATTTTTTCATATTTACCACCGACGACAATTATTTTAGCTTTAAAAGATCTTAATGGGAAAATTACAAGATGAAAATTGGCCTCGCCTCCAAAATTTACTGTCTGCTTTCGTTGCTTGAAACAAAGCACAATCTGTCATGGGCCGATGGCTTGCACAGACAAATTCTAATGGCTGTTCTGAACGCGCAGTGCAGCGGCATGAAATACAGCAATCAAGAAATCGTGGATTTGAATTTGACCAGCCGCAGCAGCACATACAGAAAAATCTCTGATTTGAAACAATTGGGCTTTTTATCTGAAATTTGGGATGATACGACTTGTTATCTGATACTTGGTCCTTCGGCAGTGGGCATGCTTGCCGAGGCAGATAACACATTAAAGGTTATGAGTGAGAAAGATCATTGAGATCACAAATGAAATTTTGTTAACTGCATTTTTCTATGCATTATTTCGCTTTATCCAGTCAGAATACCTTTCAAATTCTCAGTATAATGATTTTATTTCAATATTTTATATTCCTGCAGCTATAAGAGTTTTTTCTTCATTACTATTTGGATATTGGGCTGCAGCGGGTATCGCGCTGGGTTTGTTTGTCGATATTGTTTATATGCACCCCGAACAATTTATGATGTCTGAAATCATTTTTCGCATGCTTCAAGTCGCGATTTCACTGATGTTATCCCTGCTTATCTGGGCTAAATTATCAACCAAAGTCACTTTTATTTCCAATCCTGTGATTGATTTTGAAAATATCAATGCTTTTGATATATTACAGATATGTTTGATTGAAGCGATCTTCAACAGCCTCACTGCCCATATCTTTTATATCTGGTCTCCTACAGTTCATCTGGATTTTGATTTATATTATTTTGCAGTGATGCTTTTTGGGGATGTCACAGGTTCTTTTTTGCTGTTCGTTGTGGCAAATGTCATTTTTTCCGTGCTGAAACGCATTCCAGCCTTCGCGCGCAAGGACCAAGACAACTCAACAAACAACCAGTAGTAGCAGAAATTTTATCCAGCCTTTACATGAGGACTATCGGTGTTTGCAGGCCTGCCCATACAAATCATCACCCTGGATGATCCAGTTGGCATTGGCGACTGACAACCAAGGGCCACCTGACCCACCGGGTCGGTAGGAGCCAGTGTCAGTCACGATGGTTTTGGTCCGACAAACGACCTTAAAGCGGCGAGGCTGACCCCTGTTCTGCCTTATGCATTCTCGCATCTTCGCCGAGAGGGGCTTGAGCTGCTCGTAGCGCTCGCAATATTCCGCTGCATTAACCTGAAGAGATTGCGCGATAAGCTCTATTCCATCCGCATCGCGCTTCACGATGCTCGTGACCGTGTTTCCAGTGCCATTGCTGACGAAGAACACGTCACCCACTTCGATCGCACGAGCAGGCTGCACGAGCAGCGTGGCCAAGAGGGCAAGTGCGATTATGCTTTGCGATGCACCTTTCATGACAACCCGCCCGATCATGCTCTTATAGATCACCTGCATCGAAGATATAATGCTGCTCAAGATAATCAATCGCTGATGATTTCGACTTGTATTTGCCAACCAGCCTGAATTTCAGCTCCACATCCAGGCGATCATCCCAGCTCTCGACGGCGATGACTTCACCCGTATCATTGAGCGCGCACAACCAGATAACCGGCGTCACACCGATGTCGGCGACCGCGAGGGCCCGATCGGCTTGCCATCGGATCAATGCCTGCATTTCGGACGGTTTTGGATCGCCTTCATTGCCAGCGAGCTGCCGCGCCCTGTCGGAGCCGAGAGCATCGGACAAGGCCAGCCAGTTTTGCGCAGCATCGACGGTTTTCAAAAGAGAGCTGTCGCGGGGCAACGCGGTTCCATAGACGTCACCATATTCGGCCACCAGTTCGAACAGACTATTCTGGTCCACACCACAGCCCCTGCCAGATGTTGAGTATACCCGCTCAACAGTCCCCATCCAGTATCTTGATCGCCTGCCTATACCTGGCCAGACGCTTGAAATCCGCTTCGGTCGGCTCGCTGATCCGCATGATGTCCATATTGTCCATCAAGTCGGCACGCTTCACAGGCCTGCCGATGTCGTTCTCCATAGCCCTCCGAACGAAATCATCATAGCCTTCATCTCCATCCTCGCGTTTTGTGACAGATTGAAGGGCCTTGATGATGCGCGGATTGAACCCTTCCGCTTCCAGCACCTCAAAATTCCAACCCTCGCAGTCCTCTACCACATCATGCAGCACAGCCACGATGCGTTGGTCCTCTGTCTTGAGCGACAGCATCACACGCAAGGGATGGAGAATATAGGGTTGCCCGGCCTTGTCTGTCTGCCCGCTATGAGCTTCGACAGCGATCTGTATCGCCCGCTCGAGTGTCGCCATGTTGTAAACCTTATCTGTCAATCCGTTTTAGTGAACTGTTGGGTTGCGTCTCGTTGCAGCCTTGGCCGGATACCGCGCAGCTTTGCGTCCACCGCTCTCCCGCCTGCTGCCCTTGCGCAGCGCATGTATGTTGGCTGCTTGGTGAACTCAGACAAGTGGCTTCAGCGTCTTGCGAGGTTTTTTATGATTATAGGAAAAATGTCTCCCATCACAAATGCCCCGCAGCTGTGGGCATCGTATCGCCTTGGAGGACAACCAGCGCTATTTCGTCGCAGCGATCCAACAACCGATGATCGAACAAAGAACTAATATTGCTGGGAAAATGGTGCTGCCACGCAGGATTGAACTGCGGACCTCTCCCTTACCAATAAACGGACAATGATATTTAGCATAGTATTTTACTTGCTTATGTTCAGTAGCAAGTTTTTGAGTAGTAAGGTTTTGACTGCACTACACTGCCAAAAACTGATATCAAAACAATAGCTTATACCTTTTATCACCATATCAAACTTGTTGTAAACCTGCCTTCTGCAAATGCTGTTTTCACACAGTGACATTTGGCTCTGCACAGCTGTTATACTGAATTATGCAGCATAAGCCATTTTGCTCAGTTTCACTGATATGTTGGCATAATGCGCTAAACACAGAATGTGTGTTTTGGCATTTAATTTGATTACCAACCACACCATTACAGTGTGGTTGGATATCCCAACAACTCAATTGCGTTTCAAGCTCGGCTTAGTTGTGCTTTTGATGGGTTTGGCAAATGGATTGTCAGCTGCAATTGTGGCAAGCTGAGCGTCCAATTCACCTGCTTCTGTAGCTGTGATGAGCTGAGTGATAACTGCAGGCAAACCTGATAGCTCGCCCACTTGTATGGCATTCATACCTTTGCTGAACTCCACTAGCCGTCTGCCATATCTAACAGTCATCAGCACAGAACCTGTAGCGTCCTTGCTGAACCACTGACGCAAACGCACAGCTCTCTGCACTCGTTGCGGTTCACCATCTGCATCAGCGATGGTAGTCCAACGCATACGCATATACTTGTTGCCACCCAATGCGCTTTCAGCCAATCGCAGCTGCTCTTGCAGTTTGATAATCAGTTTTTGGCGACGCTGCGCCTCTGCAGTCAAGCTGATGACGGGTTTCTGCGTCAGTTTAAGCGTCTGTAACACACTCATAGCTGCCTCCTTTTGTTGCGCTATGTGTGTAGTCTGAAGCCGTCTGCGTAAAAGTCGGCAAAAATGTGAAAATCCTCAGACTATATTTTTTTCAGTTTGAGCGGAATTTGCATCGTTCATCAAACAAGTTCCACCGCCGCCCTCAACTGTTCATCGTTGACACTGATATAGCGGCTAGTGACGCTGACATCTGAATGACGAGCAAGTGTGCTGATGACTTTGATACTGATAGCTCGGTTTGCAAGGTTGGTGATGAAGGTGCGTCTGCCGCTGTGACTAGTAGCTGCTGCCAAACCCGCTTCAGCAAATGTCCTACACAACAGCTGCGTCATCGTGTTGGCTGATAGTCTGCCGCCTCTGCGCTGGCTGGGGAAAAGCGCATTGTCGTCAGCTCTGCGTTTACAGCACTTGTCCAAATACAGCTGTATGTGTCGCTGCACTGCAGTGCTGACAAAAACTCTTTGATGTTGGCTGCCTTTTGTTTGTTTGGGTTTAAGCACGAACTCAGCAACTGCCTTACCAGCTGTATCTCTGACATCGCCGACATTCAGCGCAGCTAGCTCACATGCGCGGAGCCCACACCCAAAGCTCAGATGCAGCATCAGCACATCTCTTGCAGACAGCTTGTGTGCAGCAGCTGCTGCAAGTGCCCTCTTAAATTCCTTATCCGTTAGCGTCCTTGCTTGCTTCATAATTAGTGCTCACTTGTAATATTCTGCCGTTAAAAGCAGTGTAATATGACGAGTTATGAAAGCGATGGAAAACAGAACTACAGTTAGTGATTGATAATGCTGATAATTTCAGCCACTTATAATGTATTGTTGGGAATATTATGGGTTGACTTAGCTTGTTATGGACATAGGATTTAGTACAAGCATACATGCTATAATCAGAAATCTGAGCTTATTTCAGCAGCTCTATGCGTCAACTATATCAACAAAATCTTGTGCCATTTGCACACTCTCATCGTCAAAGCAATTTTTGTGTTTCAATATAAGATATTCACAAGTGTATTCTTTTACACCTAAAATATAAAGATACAAGAAGCCTGGCATTTTTACTTTATCTCTAACCCTCTTTTTCATAAATTCAGTTACACCAATATTCTTCAAACTTGTTCTAGTTCTTATAGCTGTGTAATTAGCACAATTTTCGGCTGTACGAAGATGTTCATATAAATCTAATCCCGTTAAAGCATCATCTACTAAATCAATATTATCAATAGGGTATTTCTGACCTCTTAGTAATTTCCTTCTTGCTAATATAAGTTTTATATAATTTGCATCTCCGGTAGCAATTGCTCTGTACAAAACAGTATTGCAACCCTCTATTGTTTTGAATGAATTTACATCAGGACGAGATTTAGGATTGTAATGATTCATGTCATTTACTCCCTATTTGCTCAAATCATATCAGAATATTTTTTTATTAGAAGGGCTTTATTTTATTTTCAATTTCAATCCATAACCCACCATATATGCTTCAATATTATCAGCGTCTGTCACGCTGATTTAACTTTTTCAGTGTGTTTAAGTTTACGCAAGCGTAAACTGCTTACTTCGCTTTCTGCTTGCACTTCGTTCCAGCAGCAAAGCTCGTAAGCTTTTTCTTCAATTCTCTTTTGTTCTTTTGTTAGATTATTTGAAGCAATGCGAAGGCATTGCGCTTGGGTGTTTCGTTAGATTTCTGCTCAAGCGACGACTGTTTCCAGTCATCGCTCAAGTGGTCGTTCGTTGAGTTCCCACTCCCCCAGCTATTTGCAACCTGTTATGGAAAGGGGCTGTTACGATTGCCTCCCTTTTACGCTGAATGCCTGCTCATCTATATCTGCAACTTCTGAGGATGCTACCGCAGATAATCATTGATGTGGGGTTACCGTCGCCATACCCCAAATGCCCAACATGTTGGGCTTCCATACAGAACCTAAGTTCACCTTCCACAACACCCAACGGCAACAACCCTAAGTTGGCAGTATCTTTGTGGGGCAGCATCTGTGGCTGCACTGGCTTCAACACAAATGTATGTTCATGCTTATTTAGCAGTGACAGTCAGATAGCTTAAATTAAAGTGGTTCTGCCGCCGCCATATAAATAACTGATGCAAAAACACAACGACTTCCTACAAGCACTTTATGAAACTTGCCGCACAATGGGATTGGTAAACAACCAATACGAATTCAGCGCATTGTGCGGCAAACAGACAAGTTGGTTCAGTGCAGCCAAATCACTGAACCGTCCGCTCAGCGTCAGCGCTTTGGTAACGCTGCAAACACGCATCAAAACACGCACAAACGCAGACTTGCCGCGTCACATGCGTAGCACAGCCAAAAAGCTCTCAGAACAATTGCATCTGTTGCTCACAGAGCGTGTGAAATGAAAGTGGCTGAATTGCTGTCTGCACATGCAGCGCATTTGGCTATTAGCTGTATGTGGCAAAACACACATTATGTGGATAGATGGCGCAAGCAGACTGATACTGAAATCAGTGCTTTCATCAGCCAATGGCTCATACACAAAGGCACACAGACTGACATAACGGCTGAGCAAATATCAGCTGTTTTGTCAGCTATGCGTAACAGACACGCATCTAAAGCTGCCTATACATATGGGGCTCACAATGAAATGCAGTGAAATAGACGAGGCTT
>Ga0136644_10003075_pt1 | contig 12525 bp, 12 predicted proteins | sample C_130820_EF_Meta_FD_94780 | JGI IMG/M metagenome (GOLD analysis project Ga0136644, IMG submission 94780) | Freshwater microbial communities from Lake Croche, Canada to study carbon cycling - C_130820_EF_MetaG (v2) (version 2) | ecosystem: Environmental > Aquatic > Freshwater > Lake | place... | reverse complement strand
GTCTGCGGAAGCAGCGGCTCTTATGGAGGAAGCCAAGCGCCTCCGAGCAGTCACAACGAAACGTTCATCATATGATGATCTACCTGACATTCCAGTAAGCGAGTGATAGAATAGATATAAAAAAGAAACGCCGCCCCGATTAAGTTCAGAGCGGCGTTTTTAATTGGTTTATTTGTTTTTATCCTTCTCTTATGATTGGGGTATGAATAAGAAAGCAGACAATCAAGAGTTGGTTCTTCAAAAGGTTCAAGAAAATTGGGGAACATTAAAAGGACTTGTAAACCGTATAGAAAATCCAGAAGCAAGAGAAGGTGCAATTCATCTATGTGATGATCTCCATGATCGTTTTGCTGTAGCTCCAGCATCAACCAGAACAGATTATGTTGGTTGTTTTGTTGGTGGTCTTGTATGGCATTCTCTAAATGTTCTTCGTGTTATGAAGGCATTGAGAACATCGCTTGATATTGAGAAGACTGTTAGTGCAGATAGTATGATCATTCTTGGTTTATTCCATGATATTGGTAAGCTTGGAAATGAGAAGGAGGATTACTATCTTCCTCAATCAAGTGATTGGCATAGAGAGAAGTTGGGTATGCATTATGAAGTTAATGAAGGAATGGGACATATACCGATTGCAGTCAGAAGTCTCTGGTGGCTTAACCACTATAAGGTTTCACTATCTGAGAATGAGGTATATGCTTTACAGTCGTTATCTGTGAAGAATGGTGAGCAGATAAGTTTTACGCCTTCATTGAGGGATCCCTGGGAGGGATATTTGTTACAGAGTGCTGTAAGGGGTGCTTGCATTAAGCATCATGGTATAACGAGCCTATCTCAGACATGATAAAAGAAGAACGCCGCCCTGATTGATTTCGGAGCGGCGTTTAACTTTATAATAAGTTAATTGGTAGATCAGCGATTTCTATTCTCTGCATTTCTTCCCAAGCCAAACAATTCTTGAGAAACTTTTGCTACTCCACGAGAATATTCTTCCATGGCTCTTAATTGTTCCATACGTTCATTTATTTTTTCTTGTTCTTTATCAAAAGCTTCTTTGGAAATTTCTCGTCCTTCTATTCTTTTTATTGCTAATCTTGCGTTTGGGAATCTTTCCATGGCATTTTGCTTTGCCTCTTTTTCATCTCTTCCAATTCCAAAGCCCACTACAGTATCTGGCTCAGTATATCCAAATGACATTGCGAACTTAAATATTTTCATATCACCAGAAATATATGAACTTGTTTTTTCTTCCCAATCGGTTCTCATTTTGGTGCCAACATCACGCATTCTTTGGAGTTCAGCTTCTCTTGCTGCCCTTTGAGCTTTGGTCTGACCTTCATCAACGCCCATATCTGACATTTCTTCTACTTGTTCTCTGATTAGTTGCTTAAGTTGTTTTACTGTAATCTTCATAATATAACCTTCCAGTTTTTCTTAAATATGTCAGTTTATATATATTTTCCTATGATGTAGATTAAGAGAGTAGAGAGAAACAAAAACGGTATTTTGGTGTATATTTAACATACAGAGGTTCTTATAAGCTTTTGTATCCATTGGTGGATTTTATGGCTTATATCCTTCCTCTGTATCATTAAAGTCCCATTGGGCAACATAGGTGAATAAATGAGCTATAACTTGGATGCCATTAAGGCAAAGATCAATCAACTTTCTGGTAATCGTGCATCAGCCGGTTCAAAGAACACAGAAAAGACCAAAGTAAACTGGTGGAAGCCGCAGCTTGGTCAGCATGATATTCGCTTCCTCCCATATCAGGATCGTAATGGTCAGCCCTTCCATGAGGTAAGCTATTATGATAGCCGCCTTCTTTCTGAACGTAGGTTCGTAGCCGGTTGTCAGTTTGAAGGCACCACAGATCCTGTCTTTAATCTCCTTACCGATCTAAAGAAGGATAAGTCAAAGGAAGCCTGGACCCTATGGCGCAATCTTCAGCCAAAGGAGCGTTACTATGCTCCAATCCTCGTTCGTGGTGAAGAGGACAAGGGTGTTCAGCTCTGGGAACTAAACAGCAAGCTTGTAAAGGATATTTACAGCGTCCTTGCTCACCCTGACTATAAGGATGAAAACCTTATGGACCCAGAAACCGGTTATGATTTCACCGTAACTGTATCTCCTACTGATAAGACCTTTGCTGGTAATCCAGTTAAGGATATCAAGCTTCAGCCACGCCGTAAGCCTTCACCTCTCGCAAAGAGCGCCGATGTATCCGAGAAGATCGTTGCCGCTATTCCAAACCTTGAAGCTTACTTCAAGGCACAGACAAAGAGCGAGGACGAGCTTAATGCGATGCTTCAAAACTTCCTTGCAGGTAATGGTTCTTCATCAGAGGTTTCCTCCGAAGAGGTAGAAGAAGCAAAGGATAAAACGGTATCTGCGGCAAAAGCGAAGAAGGCAAAAAATTCTATAGATGCGGCCTTTGATGATCTTTGATTGACAAAAGCTGCCCTTGGTATTGAGGGATAGAAAGAGAAGCGCCGCCAAGGAAACTTGAGCGGCGTTTAACTTATATTTTTTCATCTGATTTCAGTTTACGTTTAGATGCGGTTGGTATATGATGATTGGAAAGAAGGAAACAAATGGCAAAACCTACAAAGAAATCAGGAGATACACAGCAAACAGTTCAAGATGCAGTAACAGATGATTTTTCATCTGATCTTATTAAAGCAATCAATAAAGAACATAACGATAAGATTGCTTTTAACCTCGGTGTAGATGATGCACCAACATACGTTCATCGCTGGATTTCTACCGGCTCACGTCAGTTAGACTATATCATAGGTAATCGTCGTGGTGGTGGAATGCCAGAGGGTAGGATTGTAGAAATACAAGGTCCGCCCGGTATCGGTAAGTCAACCCTAATGGCTCAAATAGCACGTTCTACCCAAAGAATGGGTGGCATTGCGGTTTATATCGATACGGAGAATGCAACAAATCCAGATACTCTTGCTAATATGGGTGTTGACGTAGCAAGAAGATTTGTATTTGTGCAGTCTGCCTGCACAGAAGAGATCCTCTCCGTAATAGAGAGCACAATTCTCAAAGCCCGCACGATGACAAAAGACGTTCCCGTAACCGTTATGTGGGATAGCGTCTCTCAATCTTCTCCAAAGGCTGAGTTAGAGGGCGACTATGATCAGAACACGATTGGTCTTCAAGCACGTGTTCTATCAAAGGGTATGCGAAAGATTGCCAACGTTATCGGTGGTCAGAAGGTCTTATTGGTGCTGGTATCACAGCAGAGATTGAAGATCGGTGTAATGTTTGGTGATCCAACGACTACATCTGGTGGTATGGCAATACCATATTCTTCATCTGTTAGAATTCGTCTTGATGGCGGATCTGCAATTAAAGATAAAGATGAAAACGTTGTTGGCATTAACGTAACGGCAAAGACCATTAAGAACAAGGTAGCAAAGCCTTTCCGTAAGGTTGGTTTCCGTATCTTGTTTGGACGTGGTATCTTTGAAGAAGAAGAGATTTTTGATCTTCTTCGTGAACATTGTAAAAATGCAAAGAATGGCGTTAGCATCGGAGATAAGTCCGTAGCTATTGCCGGTGATGGGGCTTGGAAGACCTTTACCGTAACTGACAATAGAACTGGTGAAGTAGGAACAGAAGTTAAATTCTATAAAAATGAGTTTGCCCAGAAGGTTCTGAACAAGCCAGAATACTCAGAGTATGTTAATGCTTTGATGGATGCTGCACTCATCCTTAGCGGTAATGACAAACCAGAAGATCATCTCACGTATGAGGGGATATCCGAGGGCGACGTAAGAACCGCTGACGATTTAAGCGCCTGATAAAAACACCTAACACATAACACCCAAAACAAAGGCGGTAATCTAAACTTTAGAGATAGAGTTATAAGATTGTCGCCTTTGTTCTTTCTACAGGAGAAATATCGTATGAGTAATAACAATATAAGTGATAGCATAGCACAGAGTTCATATAGAACCGTTGATAAAAACTGGTATGATCCACAAATACCAAAGGTTTCCAGAATAATCAATATCAAATTTAAGCGCATGAATGATAATGCTAAAGTGCCTCATGCTGTAAGAGATGGAGACATTGGATTTGATGTTTATTGTTCGGAGAATGTTACCATTCCAGCCGGAACTGTAAAAAAGATGGCAACTGGTATTCAACTTGCAGATATGCCTATAATGGATAATGATCGTAATCGTATTTTTATGAAGATTGAGGGACGTAGTGGATTAGCCAGCAAGGGAGTATTCCCTGTTGGTGGCATTATAGATCCAAACTATCGTGGTGAGATAGGCGTTACCCTTATTAATATGGGTTCAGAAGACGCTGTATTTAGCGTTGGAGATCGTATTGCACAGTTGGTAGTTTACAAAGTGTCTACTGCTGGAGAGGTAGTAATGGCTGAGAGTGATAAGGTAACTGAAACCAATAGAGGTTCTGCTGGTTTCGGTTCGTCTGGCAAGTGAATAGAATAATTCTTTAAATAATAACGCCGCTTGGATTTAGTTCCTGGCGGCGTTATCAATTGGTATATCAATTAAAACAAGTAGTATACCTTCTCTATATGTCCCAAGCCACTCAACAAGAAAGACCTATTGTCATTATTGACGCTTTTAACAATTTTATCAGGCATTTTTTAGTTAATCAAGAAATAAATCTCCATAGTCAGCCGGTAGGAGGAGTGGTTGGGTTCTTGAAATCGGTTGACTACCTCGTTGGAACCTTCTGCCCATCCCGTGTATACGTTGTCTGGGAAAACGGTGGTCCGTCTCAAAGGCGCAAACACATTTCCCCCGAATACAAGGCGAATAGAGCCAAGATGAAGGAAGTGAAGAAAATCCAACAAGGCAAGGAGAGCATTCGGGATGTTTTGGCATTAGATGATCAAACAAGGGTTCAACAGATCACAATGCTAACAGCTCTACTTAAGAGCACTCCCGTATGTCAGATTTACGTGCAAGATACAGAATGTGATGATATCATTGCATATCTTGCTCAAGATAAGTTACGTAATGTAAACGCCAAAAAGATTATCGTGTCTAACGATAAAGACTTCTACCAATTACTTCATAATCCCCTTATAGAAATATATGATCCGGCTACCCGTAAGATTGTAACCGGAAATGAAGTAATCAATAAGTTTGGTATTTCTGCCAGAAACTTCTGTTTGGCTAAAACCATAGCTGGAGATGATAGCGATAACGTAGCTGGTGTCCCTGGTGCGGGGTTCAAGACGGTAGCTAAACGATTTCCTAAAATGGCTTCTACAGAAGAAGACCTGGATATAGCTACCATCATTTCAGAAGCCCGAGCAGCGAATATAGGAAAGAAGAAACCTATTGCAATATATGACCATATATCCCAATGTGAAGAGTTGTTAAGGCGTAATTGGGAGTTAATGTATTTGAACAGTAGCAATCTTAGTGCCAGTCAGATTAATAAGATAAACTACATTGTAGACAGCCATGAACCAAAGATGGATAAGCTTGGATTGATTAAGACTGTGCTTGAGTGCGGTATTAATGCAACCTTTGATTATGACCGGTTTTGTTCGCAGATGCGTAACTTTCTTCGATAAAAATAAGGGTTTAAATAAAAATTCAGAATTAAGTAAGGTAAGGTAGAAAGAACCTATGAGCGTAGTATTTATGAAAACGATGAACGTTGATCAAGTTAAACCAGAGCCCACCAAGGCAGAAGCTGGAAAGCATTTCTCTTTTGACAAGAGCTTCCAAGAGAAGATTGTCCAGGCTTTCCTGATAGATAGAAACTGGGCTTCCCAGTTTGCGGAGGTTCTTGATGTAAATTTCTTCCAGTATGCATATCTTAAAAAGATTGCAGACACTTATATGTCTTACAATAAGAAATATAAGGAGTTTCCATCAATGGCGCTTCTTGCACAAATCATTGCTTCAGAACTAAAGAACCCTTCAGATGGCATTCTTCGTTCACAAATCCACGATTTCCTTATTCGTGTGGAGCAAAACAATGATCTCGGTGATCTCGGCTACGTTAAGGAGAAGTCACTTGACTTCTGTAAGCGTGCAGGGCTCCAGAAGGCTCTTGAAGCCTCCATTGAGTTCATTGAGACAGAGAAGTATGAGAAGGTAGTAGAGACGATTAAATCGGCTATCAATGCCGGTAATGAGCATTCTCCTGGGCTTGAGCTTAGGGACGATGTTGATGCCCGTTATAGCGAAACCTTCCGTAGAACCGTAGCAACTGGAGTTCCACAGCTTGATGAAAAGAAGATCCTTAATGGTGGTCTTGGTGCTGGCGAACTTGGTGTAATCATTGCTCCTACCGGTGTAGGCAAGAGCCATTTGCTTGTTCACTTTGGAGCACAAGCCCTTCTACAAGGTAAGAATGTCCTTCATTATACCTTTGAGCTAAATGAAAGAGCAACCGGCATTCGTTATGATAGTCATTTGCTTGGAATTGATAGCATTGATTGCTATGAGCACAAAGAGAAGATTAAAAAGTTCTATGAAGACAATGCAGAAACTCTTGGTCGTCTAAAGATCAAATATTATGCAACTGGAACGGCAACCATCAATACCCTTCGTTCACATATTGATAAGTTGACAATTGAAGGTTTCCGTCCAGACGTATTGATCATTGATTATGCCGGTATCATGCGTTCAACAGAAAAGTATGAGCTTCTACGTCTTGAACTAAAGAAAATCTATGAAGAACTTCGTGGTTTTGCTAATGAGGTAGATATTCCTGTATGGACGGCTTCACAGTCCAATAAGGAAGGCGCTAACAAGGACTATGTTGACCTTACCAACATGGCAGAAGCTTATGGTCAGGCACACGTAGCAGATTTCGTTATTGGTCTTGCAAGAAAGTCTATGGCTAAATCTACTGGATATGGTAACGTATTCATTGCAAAGAACCGTGCCGGTGTTGACGGTGTGCAATTCCAAGTACATTTGGATACAGCTCGTTCTAAACTTCGTGTCCTATCGGAAGAAGAGTTTAATCGTGCCAAATCCAATCAAGAAGAGCTTGAGGATGGAAATCTAAAGAACTTCTTCCGTGAAAAGATTAGAGATTTCCAGAAAAATCATTGAGGTAATATGTCCCTATTAGAACGTCGTATCAATTACAAGCCATTTTTATATCCGCAAGCACATGATTATTGGCTTAAGCAGCAGCAAGCGCATTGGCTTTCTTCGGAGGTCACTCTCAATCAGGATCTACTTGATTGGAATATGAACCTTACGCCTTCTGAAAAGTCTGTAATTGGCGGCATTCTAAAGGGATTTACCCAGACGGAGATATTCGTTAATGATTATTGGTCAAACAAGGTAGGTCGTTGGTTTCAGCATCCAGAGATTGTTATGGCTGCTACAACAATGGCTTCTTTTGAGACTATTCATACGCAAGCTTATTCTTTACTTGATGAAACTCTTGGATTTGCTGATTATGAAGCATTTCTTGCGGATCCAAATATTAAGGCAAAGATTGATCGTCTTGTAGAGACTGGAAACATTGATACTACTGAAATGACCATAGAGAAGAAAATGGCAATGGCTAAATCTCTTGCAGTATTTTCAGCATTTACGGAAGGCGTTTCACTTTTCTCTTCATTTGCTGTTCTTTTGCATTTCTCTCGTTATAATAAGATGAAAGGCATGAGCCAGATTGTCACATGGAGTATAAAGGATGAGACGCTACATTCGGAGTTTGGTTGTTACTTGTTTAGAACATTTATTGAAGAGAATAAAGAGATCTGGACAGACGAGTTCAAAAAAGAAATCTACCAAGCGGCAAGAGATACTGTTTCTTTAGAGGACAACTTTATTGATAGTGTTTTTGAGAAAGGCGACATTGAAGGTCTTTCGAAAGAGGATTTGAAAGATTTTATTCGTCACCGTGCAAACATGCAACTTGGAAAACTCGGTTTAAAACAAAACTGGAAGAATGTAGACAAGGATGCATTGAAGCGTATGGAATGGTTTGATGCTATTGGTGCTGGAGTTAGACTTGATGATTTCTTCAGCGTTAAGCCAACGGATTATAGCCGTGGAGTTGTCAACTTTGACGATATGTTTTGATTGAAGAGAAATAATATATGAAGACATTAGAACAATTAAAAGCGGCTGGTGATGCACCGGAATGGCTTGAAAACTCTGCTTATCAAACTTTATGTGGCGGTTACTTGTTTGGAGAAGAAACTCCAAAAGAGATGTATCGTCGTGTAGCTTCTACAGTATCTCGTTCTCTTAAGAAGCCAGAACTTGAAGCTCGTTTTTTTGATATATTATGGAAGAACTGGCTATGTCCTTCTACTCCAGTTCTATGTAATGCAGGAACGGATAGAGGTCTTCCTATTTCCTGTTTCTCTTCATATATGGCAGATGACACATATGAAATCCTTGAAACCCTACAGGAAGTAGCCATGCTATCCAAGTATGGTGGAGGAACGGCTATACATATTAATGATATTCGTCCAAAGGGCGCTCCAATCTCTAAAGGTGGTCATTCTGATGGAGTAGTTCCATTCATGAAAATGGCAGATAGCGTTATTCTTGGCATATCACAGGGTTCTACCCGTAGAGGTGCTTGTGCTGCTTATATTGATATTGAGCATGGTGACTTTGATGAATTCCTTCATAGCCGTCGTCCAACTGGAGATACCAATCGTCAATGCCTTAATCTTCATCATGGTGTTTGCGTCTCTAATGCCTTTATAGACAAGGTAAAGGCTGGAGACACGGAAGCCCGTAGACGCTGGAGGGAACTTATTAAAAGCCGTGTAGAGACTGGAGAGCCTTATGTTTTCTTCTCTGACAATGCAAATGATCAAGCTCCAGAAGTATTAAAGAATACTGGGATTAGACTAAAGGGTTCTAATCTTTGTTCCGAGATATTTCTTCCAACGGACAAGGATCACACGTTTGTTTGCTGTCTTTCTTCCCTTAATCTTGCAAGATGGGACGAATGGAAGGATACAGATACAGTTCAGCTTTCTGTATGGTTCCTTGATGGAATAATGGAAGAGTTTATTCAAAAATCGGCTAACTTAAGAGGTTTTGAAAAAGCACTTCGTTTTGCTAAAAAGTCTCGTGCCCTTGGTCTTGGTGTCCTCGGTCTACATTCATACTTCCAAAAGAATATGATTGCATTTGATAGCTTACAGGCTTATCTCCAGAATAAGATTATCTTTAAGAAGATTAGAGAAGAAGCTGAAATTGCAACTGGATATCTTGCAAAAGAATATGGTGAACCAGAATGGTGTAAGGGTCATGGCAGAAGAAATGCTACTCTTATGGCTATAGCTCCAACCGTATCTAACTCTCTTATTGCATCTAACGTGTCTCAAGGTATTGAACCATGGATTGCTAATGCATTTGCTCAAAAGAGTGCAAAGGGAACATTCGTAAGAAGAAATCCAGAACTTGAGAAGCTTCTTAAAGGCATTGGACAGGATACCGATGAAGTTTGGGGTTCAATCCTTAAGAATGACGGTTCTGTTCAACATTTGGAATGCTTAACCGCTGAACAAAAGGAAGTATATCTTACGGCAAGAGAACTAAATCAGTTTGCTATTATTAAGTTGGCGGCTGAAAGACAGAAGTTTATTGATCAAGGACAAAGCATTAACGTATTCTTCCCGGCTAACAGCGATCCAAAGTATATTAATCAAGTTCACTTGGAAGCTGCTAATAGTGGATTAAAGAGCCTTTATTATCTTCGTTCAACATCTATTCTTAAGGCTGAACAGAATAGTAATGCGGTATATAAGAGAGAACTAACAGAATGCACATGGTGTGAGGGTTGAAGAATAATATTTATATAAAAGGAAATAATATGTCGAATATTATTCTAGAAGTTAAACGTTTGCAAAAACTTGCAGGTATTTTAGAAGAGCAAACTCGCAATATATCTTATACTGGTATTGTTTTAACAAAAACAGACAGTGATGAATTAGTCTCTGTTCTTGAAGAAAAAATACCAGAAGGCTGGGAGATTGTTGCTCATCACGCCACGGTGAATATGGGTTCTTTTAAAGGCGATAGAGAACTTTTAAACTCTGAACAAACGTTAACTGTCAATTCTTTTGCAATTGATAATAAAGTATGTGCAGTTAGCGTGATTATGCCTTCGGATATTCCTAGTAGAAATACTAACCCACATATAACAATCGCAGTTAACAGAGTCGAAGGCGGCAAGCCTTTTGATTCAAATAAATTAGATTGGGCAAATGTAGAACCAATTGAAAGCATGGAATTGGAAGGAAAATTAGTTGAAGTAGCTCAAGGAGAAAATCTTTTTGCAGAAGATTATCCCGTTACAGAAACTTGAAAGGTGATTTATGACAACAAGAGTATTAGATTTAAGAGCCGAACAAAAAAATCCATTCCCCCCCAAAAAGGGAGCAGATGGTAAGGTTGTAAACACATCAAAAACCCTTAAGGGTAAAACAGTTTGTCGTGATCCAAAAACGGTAACTGGCATTACTATTCATCAAACTGCCTGTGTATTTGGACCTGCAAACGATAGAGAAAAAGCCTATAGACGTGCATTAGGTATTCCAGCCCATGCAGTAGCGTATAGAGACGGTGTATATGTTATAACCGCACCATTAGATTGGTATCTTTATCATGGAAATGACCTTAACTCATTCTCTCTTGGATTAGAGTGTGAAGGTCATTATCCAGGGTTATTGGACGACCCCAAGACGCCTATTAGAGAAGATATAAAGACAACATGGGGCGGCGATCCAACTCCATTGGATGACAAGGCTATAGAGACGTTTAGAGCCGCTCTTAAATGGTTGGTAGAGAATGGCAGAGCAGCAGGAATGCCTATAGAATATATCTGGGCACACAGGCAGTCTAATGGACAGAAACCATCAGATCCTGGCATGGGTATCTGGCAGAAGGTTGTTGTAGAATATGGAGTTCCAGTATTGGGATTAAAAGCCCAAACAGATAAGTGCTGGAAAGATGGTAAGAAGATCCCAACAAACTGGGATCCATCCGGCGTAGGAAAGTATTGATTAGCTCAATATTTAAAAGATATGCATGAAGATTTAAAAAAGCTTTTAGAATATCTTTTAGAAGATGAGTTAGAAGAACAAGTTGCAATTAGCACAGGTGGAGGAGGTATGGCTTCAACCGGTGCTATAGCAGGCTTTACCGCTCCTATTTCTGGCAAATTTAAGCCTGCCGGAAAAAGAAAAAAGAAGAGTTTAGAAGAAATCAATTCTTATGGTTCAACCATTGGATATTCAGAAGGATTAAGTTCTGAAGAAGAAGATATTGATAGTGATGATCCGAGTGATCCAGAAGGAAAAAATCTTAAAGGACCACAGCATCATAAAAATACAAATAGTAAAAATATTAATGTAGCTGTAATGTGGAGCGGTTCTTCAACACCTGGGTCATTACCAAAAGCTACATATAAGGCTTTAGAAGAAAATCATATTCCAGTTACAAAGAAGAAGCTTAAGATTGTTTGTGATAAGGAGTTAAATCCGAAATCATACGAAACAATAATAGACTTTATTAAGTTTTGTAATCGCATATTAAAGATTGAAGATATGCCAACGATGCATCTTCATATGATTAAGAAGCCGGAAATGACAACCGGTATGTATAATCGTAGTAACAATACAATGCATATCTTGGTTGGTAAGCGTCTTATAGTAGATGTTTTAAGAACGATTGCTCATGAGTTAACCCATCGTAGACAAGACGAGACAGGATTACTTGATAAGCATTTAGAGAATGTTGATCCTATGAATGAGATGGGAGACATAGACACGGTATACGAGAACGAGGCTTATACTTTAGCCGGTAATATCGTAAAGATCTTCTGCCGTAAGTATAAAAAAATATCAAAAGATGATTTGTATCAGCTTAATGAAAACAAGCGGTGGTTATGAGCTTTATCGATAAAGTTACATATGGTAATCTTTCCTTAAAATATAAGGAAAAGACTTTGCAACATGATGAAGTTAGTGAGAAGTTAATTAAATTAGACCTTTACGATCATTTATTTGAACTACCACCTCCTTCAAACTCTTCTAATCAAACAAAAAGGGAACTTTTAAAGCTTGTAGATAATATTAAGAATTTATCTGATATAACGCTTGAGTTTTGCAAAAAGGCAGAAAAAGATCATGTTGGTTTATTTATTGAATATTTAAATCGTCATGGTGTTGACGATTTAAAAAAGGATGATTTAAATGAAGTTCTAAATGAGTTGGAGCCTTTATTAATTCGTTTAAAAGAACATTATAATCGTCCAAGACCGTATCAACTTGCAAGTTATTATGGATTAGACTTATATGTTCCAGTAGAAGCCTATAATGCATTAACTCCATCATATCCAAGTGGACATTCATTTGAAGGTTACATATTGGGAGAGTTACTTTCAAAGAGATATCCAGAACATAAGGATGGATTGCTTAAACTGGGTAAAAATATAGGAATATCCAGAATTATTATTGGCGTTCACTATCGTTCTGATCATGATTTTGGTCGTTATTTGGGTAAAACAATT
>Ga0136644_10003070_pt1 | contig 12533 bp, 7 predicted proteins | sample C_130820_EF_Meta_FD_94780 | JGI IMG/M metagenome (GOLD analysis project Ga0136644, IMG submission 94780) | Freshwater microbial communities from Lake Croche, Canada to study carbon cycling - C_130820_EF_MetaG (v2) (version 2) | ecosystem: Environmental > Aquatic > Freshwater > Lake | place: Lake... | reverse complement strand
GAAGTCGACTCCGATGCCGAAGTGCGGACCGACGGCCTCGCGGATGGCGGCCACGTTGGCGATCGCTCGGTCGATCTTGTCGTAGGTGTCGATGAACTGCAGCTCCTCACAGGCATTCATCTTGATGGCGGTGAATCCGAGCCGGGCCCGTTCCTGCGCCTGGGCGGCGGTCTCGGACGGCCGGTCGCCGCCGATCCAGGAATAGACGCGGATACGATCGCGAACATGTCCCCCGAGCAGGGCATGCACCGGCACGCCGAGTGACTTGCCCTTGATGTCCCAGAGGGCCTGGTCGATGCCAGCCAGAGCGCTCATGTGGACCCCACCGCCGCGGTAGAATCCGCCGCGGTACATCACCGTCCAGTGGTCCTCGATATTTCGCGGATCCTTGCCGACGAGATAGTCGGCAAGTTCATCGACCGCCGCCGCCACGGTATGAGCGCGGCCTTCGAGCACGGGCTCACCCCAGCCGGCGATGCCTTCGTCGGTCTCGATCTTCAGGAAGCACCAGCGGGGCGGAACGATGTAGGTCGTGAGCTTCGTGATCTTCATGGGGGATACTCCTGTCGTGGCAAACGCCGGTCGCAGACGCTGGCCACGGCCTCAATAGCCGCAACCATTGGCCTCGGCCGTCCACGCTGCCAGCCGATGTGCGACCGCCAGTCGGCGCTCATGTCGGGAAAATCATTGCGAAAATGGACTCCTCGGGTCTCGTGCCGCTCGATCGCCCCTCGAATCATCAGCCGGGCCACCTCGAGCATGTTCTGCAACTGCCAGCCCTGAGGCTCGGCAAACTGTCGCGGCAACACGTAGCGGCACCAACCTTCGACCGTCTCCAGCGCCTCCGCCAACGAGTCGCCTGCACGTTCCACGCCGACGTGCCGCCACATCAGTGCCCGCAGCGAGTTGCGGATGTCGGCAAGATCGAGGATGCCGTTGCTCTCGGTCGCGGCTCCATTCCCGTTGCCATCGACCGACCGCGGATTCGCGATCGAAGGCACCCGGAACTCGTGCCCGTCGCCGTCCTCCCTCAGAATCTCTGCACTAGCCGTCTCGCCCACCCGGGCACCATAGACCAAGCCTTCCAGAAGGCTGTTGCTCGCCAGCCGGTTGGCGCCGTGCAGGCCGCTGGAGGTTACCTCGCCGGCAGCGAACAGGCCGGGGATGGTCGTGCGACCGTGGGCATCGACGGTCACTCCGCCGATCATGTAGTGGGCGCCAGGCCGCACCGGAATCCGGTCTCGTGTCAGGTCGAGTCCGAACTTCCCGCAGATCTCCGCCATGCCGGGAAACCGACGCCGCACCATCTGCGGATCGAGGTGGGAGAGATCGAGAAACACGTTGGCCTGATGCGTGCGGTGCATGACGACCGTGATCGCCCGGGCGACGACGTCCCGGGGCGCGAGCTCCGCCCGCGGATCGAAGTCGGGCATGAACCGCCGACCGTCGCGATCGACGAGCCACGCGCCCGCACCGCGGACGGCCTCCGTGATCAGACTGCGGGCGCCGCCGGCGATGTAGAGCACCGTGGGATGAAACTGCATGAACTCCATGTCACGCAGTTCTGCGCCAGCCCGCCATGCCAGTGCCATTCCGTCGCCGCTGGCGCCGGGCGGATTCGTCGATTCGCGATAGAGCTGCCCGGCGCCACCCGTGGCGAGGATCGTGCGCCGGGCCCAGACGAGCGTCTTGCCGTGCGCTGGATTCCAGACGAGCGCGCCGCGGCATGCCCCCTCGTGGGTGACGAGATCGATCGTGAAGGTCTCGGGCCAGACTTCCAGATTCTCAAGTTCCCGCGCCCGTTCGATGACAGCCCGCATCACCTCGCGGCCGGTGGCGTCGCCCAGCGCATGCACGATGCGGTGATGGCTGTGGCCTCCTTCGCGACCCAGCTCCAGGCTGCCGTTGTGCGAGTCAAACCGCGTGCCCCAGGCGATCAGTTCGGCGATCCGCGCCGGAGCCTCGCGCACGACCGAATCGACCACATCCTCGTGACAGAGTCCGCCGCCGGCGGTGAGCGTGTCGGCAACATGATTGTCGAAGCGGTCCTCCGGATCGACGACGCTGGCAATCCCTCCCTGCGCCCACTGGCTCGACGAACTCTGCAGGTCGTCCTTCGTGACCACCGTCACCGAAAGCCGCGGATCGACGGCCAGCGCCGCCCGCAGGCCGGCCAGGCCTCCGCCAAGAATGAGCACGTCTGTGAAGCAGTGCGGCACCCGCTTCGGACCGAAGGCCGCTAGGTATCGAGGGCCTTCGAAGAGTTGGCCATGATGGCTCGACTGCATCATCGGTCCTTGGCACCAGGTTTGGAGCTCATGCCCTGTTCGCCGCTGGTGCCCTGTTCGCTGCTGGTACCTTGGAGGAACGCTTTGAACCGTTCGCGATAGTCGCTTGGTGGACGGCTACGGCGGCCTTCCGCCTGGCCCCCCTTCGCGTCGGCGGGGACATCGCGGGAGCTCTGCACGCCCGCGGGTCGCAGACCGAGGCTGCGGAGCACCCGCTCAAATTCACCTCGCTCCTGCGGATCGGGGCTTTCGGCTTGCCGGCGCATCGTTTCCCAGCGATCGAGGAACGCGCGAGCCTGGTCACGAGTCCAGCCGAGTTCATCGAGAACATCAGTTCGCCCCGACTCCACCGTGGCACGGAGGTGCTCGATGGCGAGGTCGGCCGCGTTGCGAGCGTTCTCGAGATCCTGTTGTCCCCATTCCGTTTCGCGGGAAGAAGGCGAACCCTGGGCAGCCGGGCCACCCGGCTGCGGTGCCGCCGCACCTTCTGACCAGCCACCGCCGCCAACGGGACTCGACTGGCTCGCACCCTCAGGCGGTGGACCTCCCGCCTGCTGGCCACTCGGCTTGCCACCAGACTCGCCCTCCTGCTTGGGGTCGCCCTGCGGCCGCGCTGCCCCCTGGCCTACAGGGCCATCAGCTGGCTTACCGCCTTTTTGTTGTGCGTTGTCTTCTGAACTTTCGCCCGCTCCCTCTCCCTCGCCCTGCTTGCCCTCGCCCTGCTTGCCCTCACCCTGCTTGCCCTCACCCTGCTTGCCCTCTTGAGCCTGACCAGTGGCGCCTTGTTGCCCTTCAGTCGATGACTGAGCCCCGTTTTGTTTCCCTTCGGTTCCGAGCTTCGAAGGATCGTTGGCCTGTTTACCGTCGGCGGCTTCGCTCTGGTCACCAGCAGGCTGACTCTTCTTCGAGGCGGCCTCGCCGGCCTTGCCATCCTTCTTGCCACCGCCCTCTTTCGGTGAGTCTCCACCGTCCTCTGACTTCCCGGACTTCATCCCGTTGGCCGCGTCGCCTCCGGCCTGACGTCGGTGATCGAGAATCCGCTCCATCGCCTCGCCATCGTTGGTGCCGTCGGAGGCCACTGCAGACCGCGGTTGCTGCTGGCCATCCCCCTGCTTCCCGCCATCCTGCTGGCTCTGGCCGTTGCGTTGGCCCTGCCGACTCTGCGACTGTCCACCTGTGTTGCGGTTTTCAGCTTTGCCGCTACCGGGACGATCGGCACCGGATTGCTTTGCCTCGCCCTGCTGGCCGCCTGCGCCCTGCTTTCCATCACCCTGTTCGCCGTTTGGCTCAGTGCCACTACCGCTCTTTCCTGCGCCACCACTGCCCTTTCCAGATGAATTGTCTCCACCTGCCTCCCCACTCTGCCCCTGTGACGACCCAGGCTGTTTGTTCTCTCCCGTCTGCGGCTGCTTGCCGCCCTGCTGGCTGCCACTCGCGGTACCGTTCTGTTGCCTCGGCTGGGGTTCGCCCTGTTGGCCGCTGTTCTCCTGCGGCTCGTTTTGTTGTGGCTCGTTTTGTTGTTGTGGAGACTTCTGCTGCGAATTTTTCTGTTGCTGCCCGCCGGATCGCTCAGGGCTCTGCTGACGCCGCTCGTCAGGGTTCTGCGCACCAGCCGCCTCGGGCTGGCCACCCGCGGGCTCTTCACCCGACGACTTTTCTCCCTGTCCGGCAGCCGATTCCTGCCCTTGGCGGTTTTCTTGTTCGGCCGGATCTCGCTGTCGATCACGGCTCTTCGTGTTGCCCGGCCCCTCATCCCCATCGGAGCGAGACTCGTCGCCCTGATTGGCACCTGGTTCGCTGCTGTCGTCTCCTTTTCCCCGGCTCTTCTCCGTCGCGTCGCCGGCAGACCCGTCACGCTCTGGTTTCTTTTGCTCGCCTGCTCGCGGCGGCGTCTTTTCCGGTGGCCGCGGCGGCGCCGAGGCGTCGATCTGCAGCACCTTCCAGGGCGTCTGCGTGACGTTCGGCTGGCCGGGTCGCGTGTCGACGGCAACTCCCCGGTATTCGAGCCTGCTTGCCTGCCCCGCGCCGAGCCGCTCCGGCACAAGCTGGAGCACACCACTGAAGGCCGACTTCCGCTCACTGTCGGGCAGCACGATCTCTGGCTGCACGGCGCCGCCCTGCACCCGCGTCTCGATACCGACACGGGCAAGACCGAAGTCAGGGTCGAGCGCCCGCACCCTCACCGTCACGGGGGCATCCGGCGGCACACGGGCCGGCGATTCCCGCGGCTCCTCGATCGAGATCTCGGGAGCCAGATCGGCCTGCACGTCGATCCTGTGTTCGAGTTTCTCCGTCTCCACCTGCTCCCGCCCAACCAGTGCCGCGCCGCTGGGCTGAAAGAGGAGCCGATACGACGCATGCTCGGCCGCGGTCCGTTCGCGATTCATCTGCATGACGAACGAAGCGGTCGCCCGCGTCAAATCGCTCGCGCTCAGCTTCAGCTTCAGGTCGCGGCTGCCGTCGCACTCAAAATCGATCCACGCTGACTCGAGCGGCTGGTTGCTCTCGGCGCTGATCACGACACGCGTGCCCTCGACGGCCCGCAGGTCGCCCTGCCAGGCCACCGTCTCACTCTCCCGCTGCATGTACTCTGGAAACTCGTATCGCACCTGCCGCACCAAGAGCGTCGGCGAATCGACGAGCGTCATGCGAACCGGTTCGCTTCGTGCATCGCCGGCCTGGATCGTGAATGACACCGACTGATCGAGCCCACGGGCTGCATCAGGCAGCACGGCGGCATACCGCTGTCCCTGAATGGCCTCACTGCCGACCCGAGTCATCTCGACCCGCCATGGCACCGCCGCCCCATCGACGACACCGCTATCGAGCAGGGGCGTCACCATGATCATCGGCCGCTCATCCGGCCGCAGGCCACGGATCACGCTGTTCACGACCAGCTGCCGGCCACGCACGAGCGTTGCCACACCCGCGTCGATCTTGATGCCGCGGGGATCGTGCGGATCACTGCCGTCAGACGCCACGTCACCGCCCGCACCCGCCGCGACGCCAACAGCCTGTTCGCCAGGCATGCGCCACGACAGCCGTGAGGGCTCGAGACGCACACGCGTCGGCGCCACGATGTGGGTCCACGGCGCGAGCAGCCGGGCCGTTGTGGTCAGCATGCTCTTCGGCGCGGCCAGTGAGTAGACACATGCCAGCCCGACGAGCAGAGCCAGTGCATACGCCAAACGCACCGCCAAAGAGCGATCAACAACGCTGTCCGATGGCACCGCCGAGAGCCGTTTGGCCGCCCTCCGCTCCAGAGACTTCACGATCGTGGCGGCGTTTCCCTCGGGATGGGCCTTCACGAGCACGGTGTTGACGAGGTCATTGTGGAGTTCGGGGTGTTCCCGCTCGATCACGCGGGCCGCGTAGACCAGATTCACACGATACCGCACGAGCGGAAGGATCCAGCGGATCGCTGCCGCAACGACTGCCGCAAGCCCCAGCAGGAGCCACGTCCACCGGGCCCACCGCGGCAGACCGCCCGACACGACCCAGTGTTCGAGCGCCACGCCACAGGCCACCCAGACGAGAATCCCGACGCCGGCGCCGAGCAGGAAGGTCGTGAACGCGACACCCTTGTAGTCGGCACTGGCAGCGGCGAGCCGTCTGGCGAGATACCGCTCCGACTTGGAGTCGGAATCGCCGTCATCGCCCCACGCGCCGACGGCAAGCGGCTCAGTGGTTGGGTGTGAAGCCGTGGACATGTCTCGATTATATCGGCAGCCGCAACGATCCGCTGTTCCGCGTTGACGTCCGTCGGAAAAGCCGCCTAAGGTAGGCTTCGCCGCGCCGTCGGATCGGCATCTCAGCCGGCAAAGGAACCCCCCATGACCCTGCTCCCCGACGCCGAGACTTTTAAGCGTCTGGTGGACGGTACTGCCCGCGGCGTGGGGCCGACGGCAACCCGCCTTGCCCTGGCCGGAGTTTCGGTCCCCTATGGCATCGTGATCGGCTGTCGCAATGCGGCCTACGATCATGGTCTGCTGCCTACTGCCCGGGCCCCGGTGCCGGTCGTGTCGGTGGGCAACCTGACACTCGGCGGCACCGGCAAGACGCCTCTGGTGGCCTGGCTGGCACGGGCAGTGACAGCCCGCGGACTTCAGCCGGCCATCGTGAGCCGTGGCTATGGTGCCGCCCGCGGGGAACGCAGCGACGAGGCGGCTGAACTGGCCATCCTGTTGCCGGAGGTGCCACACGTGGCCAACCGCGATCGCGTCGCCGGCGTCCGAGCAGCCGCTGCTGCAGGAGCGGCGGTCGCACTGCTCGATGACGGCTTCCAGCACCGCCGCCTGGCCCGCGACCTCGACATCGTGGCCGTCGATGCCACCGATCCCTTCGGCGGCGACCGGCTCTTTCCCCGGGGTCTGCTGCGGGAACCGCTCGCCGGGCTCGCCCGCGCCGGAGTTGTCGTGCTGACGCGGGCCACGGCGGTCGATGCCCAACGGCGGAGCGAGATTCGCAGGCGGCTCCAAGTCGCCTGCGGGGGCAGGCTGCCGCCGGTCTGGGTCGAGGCTGCGCACCGCCCCGTGCACCTGCGGTCGGCGACTTCCGACACGCAGCCACTCGAGCGTTTGGTGGGTGCACGGGTCGCCGCCTTCGCGGGGATCGGCAATCCGGGAGCATTCCGCACGTCACTGGCAACGCATGGCGCCGAACTGGTCGGCTTTCGTTCCTTTCCCGATCACCACACGTATGGCCCCACCGATCTGCAGTCAATCGGCGACTGGGCAACTGGGCTCCGTGCCGATCTGGTCATCACCACCCTGAAGGATCTGGTCAAGGTACGGGCCGATCGACTCGGAGACATCCCGCTCTTCGCCATGGAGATCTCGCTGGAACTCCTCCCGGATGGTGACTCCGCCGCCAGTCTCGAAGCGTTGCTTGCAGCGGCACTTGAGCCGGCGGTTCTCCGGGCGGGGCAACCCTTAGGAACTGTCCGGTCTTTTTGCAAAGAACCGTCATAAAAATTACTCATGAATGTTCCGACAGCCATGCAGACCGCCACGACGCCATCGGCCACTTTCGCAGACACCGCTCGCGACGTCGCCCTGATCGTCAACACCTATCAGAAGCCCCGTCATCTCGGGCTCGTGCTCGCCTCGATCGCGGCCCAGACTGGCGTCGACGGCCGGTTCGAAGTGATCATCAGCGACGATGGCTCGACCGATGGCACGGCTGCGCTCGTCAGCGACTTCGCCGCGCAGGCCGGCTTTCCCGTGCGGCTCACGTCGCAGCCGCACGACGGGTTCCGGCTGGCACGCACACGAAACGCCGGCGCCCGCCTCACCGCCAGCGACTATCTCTTGTTTCTCGACGGCGACTGCATCCTGCCCCGCGATCACGTGGCTGCCTATCTGGAACGCCGCCGGCCCGGCCGGGCACTGCTTGGCTACTGCGCCCGCCTCCCCGAGGCAACAAGCGCACAACTCCACGACGAGATCATCGTCACGACCGATCTGGCCGGGCTCGCCCCTGCCTCCGAACGACGGCTGTTGGCACAGCGATTCCGCAAGGCGTGGTGGCATGCCGCGGTTCGCCACCCGTCGAAGCCGCGGCTCGTGGGCTGCAACTTTGGCATCTGGCGGCAGGACTTCGAGGCGGTCAACGGCTGCGACGAGCGGTTTGTGGGCTGGGGGCAGGAGGACGATGACCTCGGCCTGCGACTCCGCGCAGCCGGAGTGCGACTGGAATCGATCCTCGATCGAACCTGGTCACTGCATGTCTGGCATCCGGTCGACACCTCAGCCACACCCCGCTGGCGGGATGGGGTGAACGTGCCCTACTTTCTTCGCCGCGGACGGCTCACCCGCTGCCGCCGCGGGATCGTCGAACGTTCGTCGCACGACCTTGTCTGGGGGCTGCCGGCCGATGCAGCCGATACGCCGCTCGGACGCAAGTTGCTCACGTTGCTGGGCAACGCACCGCAGGTTGCTGCCGGTGCACCGTGCGAGGTCGAAGTCGTGCTTCGACCGGGCCGTGGCCTGTTCACGCGGCGGGCCGAATGCCGCATGCTGATCGTCCGAGCGGAAGACGACGCACCTGAGGCGTCCCTCCGCCGGCGGGCCGATCAGATCCACGTCATCACAGCAGACCAGCAGTCGGAAGCCGATCTGTCCAACCGGCTGACGGAGATACTTGCAGGGTGCGGCTGACGTTCCGCCGCTCCTACTTCTTCTTCTCGTTGTGGAGCGTGTGCTTCCGAAGCCGCGGTGAATATTTCTTCACCTTCAGCTTCTCCCCGCCCGACTTGCGGCGCAGGGTGTAATTCTGGTCGCCCGTCTCCGCACAGACGAGGTGGATCACTTCGAGTCGCTTCTTGCCCTTGGCCATGACCTATCCTTCCGATTTTCCTGGAACGTGGGACTGCGAATCGTACTCCTCGACCGGCCAGACCGCCAGCCTGAGCAACGGCGACGGGCGGAACGGGCGTTTTCTGGGAGTTGCCCCCAGGATGGGCTGCCCGCATTCCGTGCCTGGTTTGCGATCGCATCGGACACCACACTAGGCTGCGGGGGCGTCGAAAATCGACGACGCACGCGGCAGCTACCGGATACCGGGTTCAGGCACGACCACCATGATAAGCCCTCCCCCTGCTGATTCGGGCGGGCCGCCCCCGGTCCCGAGGCCGGCGGTGGTGGCCCCGATCGCCGGCCCGCGGCGATCGTTCGGCCCGGGCCTGCTCAAGACGACCCCCGCGTGGCTGGTCAGCATGCTCGTCCACATCATCGTGCTGCTGACGATGGCGTTGTTCGTCAACAAAGCACCGAAGCCGGAGGCACCGAGACTGATCACGGCCAGTGCTCCGGGGATCGTCGAGGACTTCGCCGAATTCGAGGACCAGATACAGGTCGATGAAGCGGTCGTGCCTGATCAGCCGATGGCAGACGATCTCGCGCTGCCGTCCGAGTCGGAGGTACAGGATGTGGCGGTCGTCTCCGATGCGAATGATCTCGATGCCGCGCAGGGGTCCGTTGACATGGTCGACATCGCCATGAATCGTGGCGCGACTTCCGATCTCCTCACCGCTGTCGGCACGGCCGGGGGAGACATCGCCGGGTTCGGTGCGCGGACGAGCTCTGCCATGCAGTCGGAACTGATCCGGAGTTCCGGCGGCGATCCCATCCTGGTCAATCGGGTCGTCGAAGAATCGCTGACGTGGATGGCGAGGCACCAGCTCGGCGACGGCGGCTGGTCGTTCGACTGCACGACCAACCCCAACTGCCGGGGGCTGTGTGACAATCCCAAATACAAGACGCACCTGAACGACCGGGTGGCGGCGACATCGCTCGCGCTGTGGCCCATGCTGGCCAAGGGCTACACGCACATGGGCATCGGCAAGCAGGCGAAGCACCGGATCGCCATGGAGAAAGGGCTTTCGTTTCTCGCCCGCCACGTCATCGAGGGTCAGGGCAAGGCCTATCAGCACGGAGGCAACATGTACTCACAGGCGCTGACGACGGTCGTGCTCTCTGAGGCTTTTGGCATGACACAGGATCAACGTTTGCAACAGCCGGCGCAATTGGCGATCGACTTCATCATGGACTCCCAAGATCCGTCGGGGGGCGGCTGGAAGTATCTGCCAAAGCAACCCGGAGACACCTCGTCTGTTGCCTGGCAATTGGTGGCACTGAAGAGCGGCAAGTTGTCTCAGTTGGACGTCAACCCGCTCGTGATCAAGAGGGCGACCAGATTCCTCGATTCGACGGCGGCCGACGACGGTACCGCATACGGCTACAACGACGCGACCATGCCACGGCCACCACTCAACGCCGCTGGGTTGCTCTCCCGGATCTTCACCGGCTGGAAGCAGGACAACGATGCGCTGCGTCGCGGAGCCATACAACTTGCACAGCAAGGCCCGACGGACGACATCTACTACACGTACTATGCCACACAAGTGCTCTTCCACTTGCAGAAACAGTTGCCGCAGGAGTGGCGGTCGTGGCAGAAGTCCATGACCAAGATGCTGGTGAAGGCACAGGCCACCGCGGGGCACCGTCAAGGAAGCTATTTCGACGGCCTGGACAAAAATCTTGCAGCCAACGTCGGCGGCCGGCTCTATGTCACCTCCATGGCGACCATGACCATGGAGGTCTATTTCAAGATCGGCGTGATGTATTCGCAGCGATCGGTTGACGATTTCGTCGAGTAGGCCCTTGGGACCGCATTTGGGGGCTCGGCCTCCAGCCACCTGCCGGCGGTGGTCGATACCACACCTGTGAGCCTGAGGGGGATCGCCGTCTGCGCCGATGGCGGCGGCCGCCGCGAAGGCAGTCTTTCCCTCATCGGAAAAGTTTGCCACGGTGTCGTCTGTGTGGAATCCGACATGGAATCCGACTCGATGGAACTGACGCCGCTGCCGCAGCTCGAGCCGTCGGCCAAACCATGGGTCGACCGGGTGGTGCGGAGCCCGGCCGTGCGGTCGGGCTACCTGAGCCTGGCGGCGCATCTGCTCCTCTGCACTCTGATGGCACTGTTTGCCCTCAACGAAAAACAGCAGCCGCAGATTCGCCCCCTGGTTCTCTCGATCCGTTCCCAGACGGAGGACGACAGAGTGGGCGAATCGCAGGATGCGATGGAGATTGGCGCTGCGAACGAGGCGGGCGGCGACGACGCGGCGATGGCTCAGGCTGAGGCACCGGCCGAGGTGGACGATCCCAGCGACGTCGCCATGGCCGAGCCCGAACTCGAGCCTGCGCCCGACGACGAGCCGCCCGCAGAATCGACGGCGGTCGATGTTGGCACATCCGATCCTGCGGTTGCCTCTCCTCTGGGCGACAGTCCGCTCGCACTGCCAACTTCCAGCAGTTCCGCCGCATCGCGGGCTCCCTCGGCCCGCCCCCGTGAGGCTCCCCGTGGAGACGGCGTCCGGGGCGGCCCCCCCGACGGCAAGCCCTTCGCCGCCCGCACTGGAAACGCCCGAAGCATGGCCGTCCAAGGTCGCGGCGGGAATGCTGCCAGCGAGGCAGCCGTCGAGCGTGGGCTCGCATGGCTTGCGCTCCATCAGGCCGTCGATGGCTCCTGGCAATTCGACCTGAGCGGCTGCCGCTGCGACGGCGCCTGCCGGGATCCAGGCTCGCTCAACAGCTCCACCGCCAGCACCGCGATCGCACTGCTGCCCTTGCTCGGCGCCGGGCACACCCACGTCGACGGCCGTCACCAGGAGACAGTCTCCCGCGGCATCTACTATCTGCTCAGCCGCATGAAACAGACGGCCCGCGGCGGTGATTTCTGCGAGGGCACGATGTATGGGCACGGCGTGACGACACTGGTCTTGGCCGAGGCCCTCGGCATGACGAAGGATGATCTGCTCGTGCGGCCCGTTCGCGACGCCGTGCGGTTCATCGAGACCGCACAGGACATGCACACCGGCGGCTGGCGTTACCTGCCCGGCCAGGCCGGCGACATTACCGTCACCGCCTGGCAACTGACAGCACTCAAAAGCGCGCAGTTGGCCGGACTCGAGGCTCCCTCTCCGACGATCGACGGTGTCCGCCGGTTCCTCGACAGGGTGCAGGATCCGAAGCAGAAAGGCGCGGCCTACGGCTACCGGACTCCGGTAGCAAAGCCCTGCACCTCGGCGATCGGCCTGCTCTGCCGGATGTATACCGGCTGGGGAACGGAGCAGGAGGCGTTGCAGCGTGGCCTCGCGAACCTTGCGAAGCGCGGTCCCGATCCGACGGCCGTCTACGAGAACTTCTACCTCTCGCAGGCCCTGGTGCAGTTTGACCACCCGGTCTGGCCACGCTGGAACCGGAAGAACCGCGACCAGCTCGTGGCCCAACAGGCCAGCATCGCCCACGAGTCGGGCAGTTGGTTCTTCGCCGACCGCAGCACCGCGCCGGGCGGCCGGCTCGCGCACACGGCCCTCGCAATCATGACGCTCGAGGTCTACTACCGGCTGCTGCCGATCTACCAGCAGGAGGCGGTCGAGTCGGATTTTTAAGGCCGTCCGAGCGTTCCCCACAGGGGAGCCGGGATCGGCTGATGCACCGCTACGCTTCTCCGCTGACGGAACTAGACTATTCTTTCCTCTGGAGGAGAGTGCATGCGTCTGGTCACCTATTCCTGGTTGGCGGTCGTGCTGGCCCTTGCCTGCGCGGCGATCGGCTGGCTGGGGCTCGCCGGATGGATGGCTGCCGCCGTGCTCGTGGCAAGCGTGGCGATGCATATGGCCGGCAACGCCAGCGGCACGAGGCTCCGCGAGACGACTGATCGGGACCTTTCCGAGCGGCGGAG
>Ga0136644_10003069_pt1 | contig 12536 bp, 9 predicted proteins | sample C_130820_EF_Meta_FD_94780 | JGI IMG/M metagenome (GOLD analysis project Ga0136644, IMG submission 94780) | Freshwater microbial communities from Lake Croche, Canada to study carbon cycling - C_130820_EF_MetaG (v2) (version 2) | ecosystem: Environmental > Aquatic > Freshwater > Lake | place: Lake... | reverse complement strand
TAATATTATTCAATGTAAAAATAATAGATTGATTGTTATAATTGGACCTTGTTCAATACATAATATAGAAGAGGCACTAGATTATGCAAAAAAATTAAAAGTTTTAGTAGATTTATTTTCTAATAAATTATTTATTATCATGAGAGTTTATTTTGAAAAACCAAGAACAACAGTTGGATGGAAAGGATTAATTAATGACCCTGATTTAAATGGTTCTTATAATATAAACAAAGGATTAGAAGTTTCAAGAGAATTACTATTAAAAATTAATCAAATGGGTATTCCAACAGGTTGTGAATTTTTAGATGTTTTCAATCCCCAATATTATGCAGATTTAGTTTCTTGGGGAGCAATAGGCGCTCGCACAACAGAAAGTCAATTACATCGTGAATTAGCTTCTGGTTTATCAATGCCTATTGGATTTAAAAATGGTACTAGTGGTAATATTGATATTGCAATAGATGCTGTAATTTGTTCAAACCATCCACATGTTTTTATGGGAATTAATGATGAAGGTAATTCTTCTATTGTTAAAACAATAGGAAATCAATCTTGTCATATTATTCTTAGAGGAGGGACTTCTGGACCAAATTATGATCATGTTAATATAGGAAATATTACCAAATTATTAAAAGCAAAAAATATAAATACGAAAATAATTATAGATTGTTCACATGGAAATTCAGGTAAAAGTTATAAAAATCAACCTTTAGTAATAGAATCGGTAATGAGTCAGATAGACAATGGAGAAAAAAATATATGTGGAGTAATGATTGAATCTAATATTTTAGAAGGTAGTCAAAAACACGATGTAAAAAATGGGAAATTAGGTTTAGAATATGGTAAAAGTATTACAGATGAATGTGTAAATTTTGAGACATCTATAAAAATGTTAGAAAGAATGATTAAGGAAAAAAACAGATATTTTGAATAAAAAAATTGATAATATAAATTATTTTTAATAATACAATTATAGTAATGGTATTATTTAACATAAACATACATGATATAGTTTCAAATCGAAATACTGAAGTATCCGATTTTCAAATAGTAAATATTAAATCTACAACAAGGATAATAAATTGTAAAGTAAATCAAGGAACGGAAATTATATATTTTCCATATTATACTAAAAGCACAAATGAATTATATTTATTTTTAGAAATATTTAATGGCTCCCCATTATGGAATGTAAAATATGAATATGCAGCTCCAGTGGTTAATTATGTGCACAATTATAGATTAACAGTAAAAATAATTATTGAATCTGAAAAATCATTAATTCACGAATATTTAAACATTTCGTTAGCATTAAATTGTTTAATTACAAATTCATTTGATGATGAATCTTTATTTCCTATTTTTGAAAAAACTGATTTTTCTACCAAAAGTTTTATTTCATATGAAAATCCAGCTGAACCACCAAATAATTTTAAAATTAAATTATATGAATATCAGAAAAAATCATTAGCTAAAATGATAAAAATGGAAAAAGGAGAAACAGAATTTAAAGTTAAATATACAGTACCATTAAAACTTGAAGACATTGAATATATTTATGACCCTATAAGTTGTCAAAGAATAAATGAAGAAAAGTTTTTAAAAATTAATATTAGAGGTGGAATTCTTTCTGATGAAATGGGACTAGGTAAAACAATTACATCTGTAGCATTAATTGCTTCTAATCCTGCTAGATTAGATCATCCTGCAGTAAAATTTTCTAATGATTTCTCAATTAATAAATTATTTTCAAAAGCTACTTTAATTTTATGTCCTTCACATTTAATTAAGCAATGGGAAACCGAAATTAAAAGATGTTTGCCTAAATCAAATGTATTAACGATTGTTACAAAAAAAGATATGGATAAATTAAAAGTTCATGACATTCAAACAGCAGATATTATTTTGACAAGTCACCAGTTTTTAATGAATTTTAAATACTATCCAACATTACATTATAGAGCATGTACACCTAGTAATTATGATTTTGAAAGTAGAAAACAGGCTATTAAAGCCGTGTTAGTAAATTTATCTAAAGATGAAACTAAATTATTAACTTTAGAAACTCCTATCTTTGAATTTTTCTTCTTCCATCGTGTAATTTTGGACGAAGGTCATGAAATTTTTGGTGAAATGTTGGGAACAGGAACATTATCTAGATATATGTCTGAATGGGTTAGTTCAATTGATGCTTGTAATTACTGGTATATATCGGGAACTCCATTTATTAATTTTAGAGGAGTTAAAAATTCCGGTAAGTTTATTAATCTTAAATTAGTAGAAGAAAAAATGAAATTAACATTTGATTATAATAGTAAAGATCATACTAGATATGATTCAAGTAGAATGACTGATCAGTTATTTAATTTCTTGAATAAAGAATATATTTGGGCGAATATTCTATCGAAAATTTGTATTAGACATAGAAAGGTTGATGTAGAAAATCAAATCCAAATTCCAGGTTATGAAGAAAAATTAATTTGGCTCAAATTTACAGAATTAGAAAAACAATTATATGATGCCAAAAAAGGCAAAGTACCTCCTTCTTATCTTCAACAATTATGTTGTCATCCAATGGTAATAGAATCAACTAAAAAAATATTTGGAGATGTAGAAGTGGATTTAAATTTAATGCAAGATAAGTTGATTACTTATCATCAAGGTAATTATGATAATTATAAGAAAAAATTAGGATTATTAGATCCTACAAAACACGAATATCACATGTTAAAAAAGACTTATGAAACTCATTGTAGTGAATCATTTTATATGTTAAGTATTTTGAATCAAATGAAAACAAAGAAAATAGAAGAATCTGAAAATTGCTCAATTTGTTTGGATAAATTAGATAATCCTGCTGTAACAGCATGTGGACATATTTTTTGTTATGAATGTTTGAAACTTTGTTTGGGAGATAAAAAGATGTGCCCAATGTGTAAAGCTAATTTGTCTGGTAAAGAAATATTAGTTACAAATAAAAAAGCCCCTGTTACAACTGATAATATTAATCCTTTAATTAATAAGTATGGGTCGAAATTGGGTAAAACTATTTCTATTATTAGAACTTTAGTTGCTCAAGAAAATACAAGAATTATTATTTTTTCTCAATGGGATGATATGTTAAGTTTAATTGGAAAAACTCTAGTAGAAAATGGTATTGGGAATTGCTTTGTTAAGGGTAATGTCTGGTCAAGAAATAGTGCAATTAATAAATTTAAAGCTGGTAAAAATCTTGATGGCGAAGATAATAAAGTTATTATGTTATCTTTAAAAAATGCAGCATCAGGTACTAATTTAACCGAGGCTACTCATATTATTTTTATTGAACCAATTAATGCTTCTTCTGAAGAATGTAGAGCTATTGAAGGTCAAGCAATGTGTAGGGCTTGTAGAATTGGGCAGAAAAATAAAGTTAGTGTAATTAGAATTTTAATTGAAGGGACTGTTGAAGAAGAAATTTATAAGAAATCTTATAATAAAGATGTTAAAGTAGAAGTTATGAATGATGATATTATTATGAAAGAAATTGGAGGAAAGATGAAAGAAATGGAAGTTTAATAAAAATTCCATTAGAATATAAGCTTAATTTATTTATTATTTCTTAGAATATACTTAAGAACTAATTTATCTTTTTAGTTATTAATGCAAGAATATAAAAAAGATTATCGAAAATATTCATATTCTGAGAATAATATAAAAGATTTACCCAAAGATATAATTTTATCAATTCAAGAGATAACTAATCCACCAATTAAATCTGAAGAAATTACTAATTTACCAAAAAAAAAATCAAAATATTCTTATTATATTTTCAAAAGATTTATGATGTTTATAATTCATTTATCATTAATATCTTTATTCGAAATTTTATTTTTTTTTACTGTAATAGTTAAGTATGAAAATTTAAGTATGACAAATGTAGTAGATGCATTTTCAACACCAATAATTAATGTTTGTAATAATTTTAATAATTCAGAAAAACTAGTATTTTCTCAATTGGTTAATACATTTGTAAATATTACACAATTAAATAATGAAGTATATAATGATTTAAATGAAAGAAATGGACAAAATAATATTATTTTAAGATATGCCTGGACATATTTTGGAGTAATTACTGGTATAAGTTTAATAACGATTGTTATTAATTTTCTTAATTTTAAAGTTATTTCGCAAAATAATGAATTAAATGAATCTTTAATTATTACAGAAAATATAAAAATAAGTAAAAAGCAAGTTAATTTAATAAAAATTATAATTGATAATATTATTATGATTATTATATTAGGTTTGTATGAATATTTATTCTTCGAGACCATTATAATTAAATATTTACCAATGTCAAATAATGAGTTAATACGATATTTTATGAATAAAATAACTATTTGTTTTTAAGTTACTTGCTAGAGTTTGTTAGAAAATATCATTTTCTAATTAAACCTGCTGATTTTTTATAATTTTTACAATAAAAATTATAAAAAAATTGCAAAAAACATTTTAAAGCTTAAACGAATATAAAATTTAATGTCTAAAGTCGCTATTGGTATTGATCTAGGAACAACCTATTCTTGTGTAGGAATTTACAAATCAGGAAATGTGGAAATTATTGCAAATGACCAAGGTAATAGAACTACACCTTCATGGGTTTCTTTTGGAGAGGAAAGATTAATCGGAGATGCAGCAAAAAATGCATCAGGTGCTAATATAAATAATACAATTTTTGAAATTAAAAGAATGATGGGTCGTGATTACAACGACCCTATTTTACAAAAAGATTTGAAACTATTACCTTACAAGGTAGTAAATGTTAATAACAAACCTAAAGTTGAGATTACAACAAGCGAGGGTCCTAAATTATTTACACCTGAAGAAATTTCAGCAATGATTCTTGGAAAGATGAAGAGCATTGCTGAAGGATATTTGGGTCAAAAAGTTACTGATGCTGTTGTAACCGTTCCTGCTTATTTCAATGATGCTCAAAGACAGGCAACTAAAGATGCTGGTGTAATTGCTGGTTTGAATGTACTTCGTGTAATCAACGAGCCAACGGCTGCTGCAATGGCTTATGGTTTACAAAAGAAAGCCGATGGTAAAGGAAGGAATGTTTTAATATTTGATTTTGGCGGTGGGACACATGATGTATCGCTTCTAAATATTGAAGATGGAATTTTTGAAGTAAAAGCTACCGCCGGTGATTCTCACTTAGGTGGAGCAGATATTGATAATTTAATTGTTGAATATTTAATTAAAGAATTTAAAACGAAGAACAAAGTAGATTTAACAAATAACAAAAAAGCCGTAAAAAGATTAACCAGTGCTGCTGAGAAAGCCAAGAGAACTCTTTCGTCAGCAACAGTGGCAAATATTGAAGTAGATTCACTTTACGAGGGTATTGACTTTTCTGCAAATATTACCAGAGCCAAGTTTGAAAGTTTATGTATGGATATCTTTCAAAGAACAATGGCACCAGTAGAACAAGTAATGAAAGATGCAGCAATAAGCAAAGCTGATGTTGATGAAATTGTTCTTGTTGGTGGTTCTACTAGAATTCCTAAAATTAGAGAACTATTGACATCCTACTTTAATGGAAAAGAATTATGCAACAGTGTAAATCCCGATGAAGCAGTTGCTTATGGTGCAGCAGTTCAAGCTGCTATTTTAAGTGGTCAAAAGGATGAAACTATTGGTGATATTTTATTATTGGATGTAAATCCTTTATCTTTAGGTGTAGAAACCGCAGGAAATATTATGACGGTATTAATTCCCAGAGGGTCAACTATTCCCACCAAAAAAACACAAACCTTCAGTACTGCATCCGATAACCAACCAGGTGTAACTATCTGTGTTTATGAAGGAGAAAGAAAATTAACTAGAGATTGTAATCAATTGGGTAAATTCCAGTTAACAAATATTCCTCCTATGCCTCGTGGTATTCCTCAAATTGAAATCACTTATGAAGTAGATGCAAATGGTATTTTACAAGTATCTGCAGTAGAAAAGAGTACTGGTAAATCAGAAAAAATTACTATTACAAATAGCTCTAATAAATTATCTAAGGAAGATATTGAAAAGATGGTTGCTGAAGCAGAAAAATTTAAGGAAGAAGATGAACTTGTCGCTAAGAAAATAGAAGCAAAAAATAAATTGGAAAGCTATGTATACAATGTTAAGTCATCTATCTTAGGTGATGAAAAGATGAAGACCGCTATTGGTTCAGATATTGATACTATACAAACAACTGTTGACGATACTATCAAATGGTTAGATGATTTATCAGAAAGAACAACTGAAGATTATGAAGCAAAGCAAAAAGAAGTTGAGGGAATTATGAGTCCTATAATTCAAAAAGGATATCAATCTAATATGCCTGCCGGAGAATCAGCACCATCTGAACCTAAAGTTGAAGAAGTAGATTAAAAATTATTTTAAAAAAATTTCTAAATATAATTATTATGAATTCCAATAAATCAAAAAAATATATTTGTAAAAAAATAGATAAAGAAACTTTCGAAACAACTGATTATTGTTCACCAGATGCAATAAAACAGGATAATAACTGTTGTACTCCAGTTCAGGAAATTATTAATGGAAAATCTACCACAGTAAATAACTGTATAGATGTTACAGACCATAAACATATTCAAGAATTAAAAATTAAAGATAAATTATATTTTTATTATAATGGACAACCACATTTATTTGAATCTGGTGTAGTTACAGCTTGTCCTGATTTTTATCATCAATGGCCTAATAAAAATATATGTTTAGCAGACTATAACTCAGCTATTACTCAACAATTGTGTGGCAATAAATGGTTTATACCACCAAATATTTGCGGAACAGTAAGTCTTATTGATAATTCAGGTATTAATAAAGGAACACCTGTAAATAATATTTATATAAATCAAGAAAATATTTTAGTTGATAAAATCACTCCTGCTCCGCTTACAATCCCTCCAGGAGAATCACAATTTTCTTTATCAAAAATTCCTACTCCTGTATTAATAGGAGTAGGTTCAGCTGTAAGTATTTTAGTATTAGCTGCTATTTTGTAAAAAATTGATAATTTAATATAATAATTTTTTAATTATTATATTATGTCTAAACCATTAACGATAAAAAGAATATTACAAGAAATTAAAGAACTTCAGGAAAATCCAGTGTGTAATTGCTCCGCTGGACCTTTAGAAGAAAATGATATAACTTTATGGAGAGCTACAATATTTGGTCCTGAAGGAACACCTTATTACGGTGGTGTTTTTTATTTGGAAGTTAAGTTTCCACCAGAATATCCATTTAAACCTCCACTAATAAAATTTATTACTCCTATTTATCATTGTAATATTAATAGAAGTGGGGGTATTTGTTTGGATATTCTCAAAGAAAAACAATGGTCTCCAGCATTAACAATTTCAAAAGTTTTACTATCTATTTGTTCATTAATGGCTGATCCTAATCCTAAAGATCCATTAATGCCAGAAATTGCAGAATTATTTATAAATCATAAAGAAATTCATGATGCAAATGCAAATGAATTCACATTAAAATACGCAAATAAATAATTATTTTTGTTTTAATTCAGTATATTCTAATGCTAAAATTAACATTGCTTGAGTCATATCCCAAACATTTTCTTTAGACTCTGGACTTAATTGTTGATAAATTCCTTGTAATCTAATAATTTCATCTAATGGATTAGATTTAACATAAGCAGCTGCTTCATTGGCTTCTTTAACATGATTATCTGTATTATTAAAATAACTTTCATCTCTATTTAAAATCTTATCTTTCAAAGGAATAGCATAATAAATAAAATTTTGTATTGGCATTAAAGAATTAACTTTAATTATTTTAGTAAAATAATGATGATAACTTGTACCTATAATTGGAGAAACTTGTTTTAAAAAAGATTCTACTAAATCATTAAAAGTTCTGATTTTTTCACCTATGGACATTAATAAAATATGTATAAAAGTTTTTATGTATGTTTTGTTTAAATGATAAAAATTGATAAAAATAATAATTATCAATAATTGTGATATTTTAATGGCTACTTCTAGAAATGATATTCATAATAATAAGAAAAATTTATATTGCAGAGATGCTAGAGCAAATGAAATTATTAGAATCTTAGGGGAATCACCCTTTAAAACAGGTAAAGGATATCACATTAGAGAATGTCCATATGGTACTGAATGTAAGGGAGCTCATAGAAAAGAAGAAATTCAAATATATTCCCATATATATAAATGGAATAATTTAGATAAATCAAAATATGATTTTATAAAAATGTATAATGAAATTTTAGATTCAATTAACAAAGAGAAAAATAAAGCTAGAAGTAATAATGATTTTAAGATAAAATTAGAAAACATAAATAAATTAAACTTTATAGATTTAATTAATTTATGGCACGATTTAGCATGTTTTTACAGAAAATTAGCAAAGAAAATTCCTAAGAAGAACGCAAATTATTCAGAAAGTATGCATATTTCTGGATATACATATTCTGAGGATGTTCCTAAATTCTATTTGTCTGAAGAATTAGAAGACCCTTGTTGGTCTATGGTAAGAACTATTAATATGTGCGCAGTTCATCAAACATTTAAAGAAAATTATTTGAAGAAACAAAAAGTAACCATTTGGGATATTTGTCTAGGTGATAAAAACTGTAAAGAAGGTGTTCATAATATCAATGAACAATTATGTACAGAAGATTTTCTAAATGGTAAATGTACATGTGTTTCAAAAGAAGACTATGATAAAAAAATAAATAGTTTAAATGAAAAAATAAGTTATTATGAAAAAAATAAACCGAATAGTTATCAAAATAAAATAAATAATTTGTTAAATGAAATTTCAAATAATCAAAGAAAAATTCATTATACAGAAGAAGGAATGATTCCTTTCAATATTCAATTAGAAAATTATAAAAAGGAAATAGAAGAAAAAGAAAAAGAACAAAAAATAGAAGAAAATAAAAGTATAGGTAAGGTATTTAAAATTTCTCTAAAACGCAAATAACTTTTTTCTTTATTATTTTAATGCAAGAAAAATCTAAAATTCTGGATTTATTTTATTTCAATTTAAAAGAAATAAAACCAATAATTTTTATTATTGTTAGAATTTCAAATGAGAATGAAGAAAAGTTAGTAGAAGAAAATGTGAACTTTATTTATGAAAGCCTACTTAATAATAATTATGTAGAAGAATCTGATGTTTTAGTTGTAAATTTAATTAAAGAACATCAAGGTAAAATTATTAATTGGATCTTACCTACTGAAAAATCAAATCAAGAATTTTTAAAAAATATAGAAAATAACAAAGAAATATTAAATTCTATTATTTTGACTACTATGAAAAAAGCTAATTGTCATACACTTATTTCTCTATCTACAGAAGAACTTAAAATAAAAGATTGTGATATTGATTTAGGAATGTTTGCTGAAATATACTTTTAATTTTGATTATTTGATGGATCATTATTTTCTGCATCATAATTTATAAAAGAATCATTTAAAGATTCATATATAGATTCATTTAATGATGAATTAATAGAAGCAGTAAATGTTGGTAAATTATTATAAAACAAAATCGATGATGGCATAGTAGAATTAATTGTTGTAGTAGTTATAGGAGGAATAAATAAATTAGATGTTGTGGTTGTTGATAAAGGATTTATATAAATTGGTAATGTTAAAGGTTGAATATTATATATATTTGTTAATGGTGGTAAGTTAATATTTGTATTGGGAAAAAGTAAACTATTATTATATAAATAAGTATTATTTGAAGTATATTGATTTTCTTGATTGGATATATGTTGGCTTTGTTGATTTTCTAATATATCTGGATTTATATTAGTTAATAAATTAGGATGGTAAAATGATATATCATGATTACAATTAGAAATATCATTAATTAAATTTTTATTTACATCTTTAATTAAATTTTTATTTACTTCTTTAATTAAATTTTTATTTACATCTATTATTAATGATTTATAAATTTCATTATTGGATATATTTTTTTTATTCTCGGCAAATATCTGAAATATACCTTTATTATATATATTTTTAAAATCAACTTTATAATTATCAATACATTCATTTTTTAATAAAAAATTATTATGTACACTTAAAATTTGAGAGTTATTTATATAATTTACTAAATCAAATTTAAATTCTTCTTGACCCCAATTTATTTTTATTGGATTTGAATAATCAAAACCAAACATTGGTATTAATATTTCTTCGCAAATAAAACTTTCTTCATCATTACATAATAATCCATTTATAGTTAAAAATATTTTATAATTATTTTTCGATACATAAGTTAAGCCTACTCCAACTATATCATCTGGTTTCCAAATATTAGAATATATTTTTGATTTATTATTATTTATGTAATGACCATCATCTGAATGAAAGCCCCATGATTTTTGAGTCCAACCGACTTGGTTTTTATAATAAGTATTAGATGTACCAAATCCTAAAGATAAACATTCATTTTTCCATGCTTTTCTAAATTTTTTATTTAAAATATAAATTTCAAAATAAAAAGTATTTGATAAAATAGGTTTTGTAATTTTATTTTTTGTAATAGGTATCATAAATGGTACAGGATCTTCACCGACTATTGGTAATCTTCTATTTCCAAATAATATTCTATCTCCAGGAGTTCCTGTAAAAAAATAATAATCCTTTCTTCTTTCTACTGAATCTTCTTTATTTAAATTATGAATTATAAATTCATCCGGTAAAGGATAAAATCCCATAATTAAAGATAGTGGTTTTTCAATTTCTAGTTCATTATAATTTTTAAAAAATTTATTAAATTTTTTTTTAAAATATTTCTTAGCTAATTCTTTATCTTTCTGACAAACTAAAAGCAATTCTTTATAATTTAAATCTGGTAGTTCCATTTATTATATTAATATACAATTCTTTAAATATAACTAAATTTAAATCTAAGTATATATAATTAAAAAATAATGTGGATATTAGAATTAATAGGAGGAGGAAGTGATAAACCTCAATGGTCTGTTTTAAGACATAATGGTCCTATGTTTCCTCCAGAATATATACCCCATAAAACACCAATATTAATTAACAATACAGAAATAGAATTACCACCGGAAGCTGAAGAGTTAGCAACTATGTTTGCTAGATATTTAGATACACCCTATATGGAATCTAGTAATTTTAAAAAAAACTTTTGGAAAGATTTTAAACCAACTGTTTCAAAATTAAATATTAATTCGCTAGAAGAAATAGACTTTAGACCATTAAAAAAGTATCTTGAAAAACAAAAAGAAATAAAGTCTTTACTTACTAAAGAACAAAAAGATAAAATTAAAGAAACACAAGATGAATTGGATGAACCTTTTAAAAATTGTATTATAGATGGTGTTCAACAAAAAATTGGTAATTTTAAAATAGAACCACCTGGTATTTTTCTAGGTAGAGGTTCACATCCTAAAATAGGAAGAATAAAAAAAAGAATTAGACCAGAAGATGTAATTATTAATTTAGATAAAGAAGCAAAAATACCAATACCTAATGTTCCAGGAAAATGGGGTGCAGTTGTTCATGAAAGAACTGTAATTTGGTTAGCTACTTGGAAAGAAGAAATAACAGGAAAGAATAAATATATTTTTACATCCTTGGATTCATTTTTTAAATCTAAAAGTGATGAATCTAAATTTGATTTGGCTAGACAATTGAAAAGAAAAATAAATTCAATTCGTGAAAGTTATGAAAATCAATTAAATGATACCGATATTAAGAAAAAACAATTAGCAACTGCATTATATTTTATTGATAATTTAGCGCTTCGTGTAGGAGGGAAAAAAGATACAAAAGATGAAGCTGATACAGTTGGTGTAACATCTTTAAGAATAGAACATTTAACTTTATTAGAAAATAATACTATTAAATTAGATTTTTTAGGAAAAGATTCAGTAAGATATTGTAGAAAGGTTAATGTAATTAAACCTGTTTACAATAATCTTTTAGAGTTTATGAAAGATAAAACTAAAAAAGATGATTTATTTAATTTTATTAATCCAAGTATGCTAAATGAATATTTAGATTCATTTTTAAGTGGATTAACAGCTAAAGTATGGAGAACATATAATGCTTCTTATCTCTTTCAAAAAGAAATAGATAAAATAAAAGAAGAAAAAATTTCTTTGATTGGTTCTAATGAAAGATTAAATTTTTTAATATCAATGTTTAATCAAGCAAATACAACAGTTGCATTATTGTGTAATCATCAAAAAAATGTTAGTAGTAATATTAATGAATATTTAGAAAAAATAAACATTAGAATTAAAGAGCTTAAAAAAAGAAGGGATAAAAGTAAAGATAAAGAAAGAATTAATTCAATAAATGATAAAATTAAATTATATAAATTAAAAAGAGATACCAAAGAAAAAATGAAAAATGTTTCTTTATCAACATCTAAAAATAACTATATTGACCCTAGAATAATTTTTAGTTTTATAAAAAGGTTTGAAATACCTCCAGAAAAAT
>Ga0136644_10003066_pt1 | contig 12541 bp, 11 predicted proteins | sample C_130820_EF_Meta_FD_94780 | JGI IMG/M metagenome (GOLD analysis project Ga0136644, IMG submission 94780) | Freshwater microbial communities from Lake Croche, Canada to study carbon cycling - C_130820_EF_MetaG (v2) (version 2) | ecosystem: Environmental > Aquatic > Freshwater > Lake | place... | reverse complement strand
GTGTTGCCAAGTTTGCTTAGGCACTTTACCCATATAAGCACCTCTGTATTTTCCGTCTTAAATGTATTATTATAAAGTGTTGCATTACCTATCTGTGACATTATATTACGCTGATATGATATATTCTCGATATCAACTTCACCGAACTCGGTCTTAAGAGCCTCCACAAGCACATCAAGTGATACTAGGCTTTCATTATTGTATGAAATCAGAAGGTATTTGGTCGGCAGCCTTTTACAGAGTGTAATAAAGGCCTCTAGAGCAGTCCTCTTACTATTCCATGGACTCACCATGTCAGTATCAAACTCAGATGACTTTGATACGCGATCCACACGGCGATTTGTCTGTAGAGAAACTTCAGGTTTATCCCAGCGGGTTATACTATCCCAAATATGATAATAGGTAGAATAGGAATGTGCTGAGTAGGGAGGGTCTAGATAGGCAACATCTGCTGGGGAATACTCTAGAGATAGACAGTTACCGACATAGTGTTTTCCAGCAGGTCCCTTGTAAAAGGGTAGATCGCGAAAGTCTAGTAGATCATTTGTGCGTTTCGCCCATTCCTTCAGATAGGCCTGTTGAACTCCTACAGAATTATCCACGCGATCTAGGGCAAATATTAAACAAGTAACGAGAATCATTGCCTCGTGTTTATTAATAGAGCCCTCAGCTAGCATAGTTTCTATAGTATTTCTCAAGTGGTCGGCGCGACGACCATTCTTCGGCTTCCACATGCGAACTGAACCAGTACCCTCTATACCAGAGACATCGCAATATGTATTCGTAATCCAGTCTGCCTCGGATAAATCCATATTTGTGTTTAGTTTTCCAATAAGTTCTGGTATTCGTTTACCAGACTCCTCTGTGCGAATGAGAAAGGCGTGAGCGTAGGCCTCAGTAGCCCAGGCAAGATCGCTAGACTGGACTTGCCACCCTTTTGCACGAAAGGCCTGTGAGACACGGGTTGTTCCTGCAAATACATCAATAATTTGTAGATCTGCAGGAGAGTCGAGATGTCTATCAATATTTCCAAGGATTTTCTCAACAAGAGATGCCTTACTACCGATATATTTGACTCCATATGTTTGCATTGACGGGACCTACACAATCCGGGGAAGATAGTTTAATTTTATCTAGCGTGGACTCTGGCGCTACGAGAATGACGCCGCTTCGTCTTACGGGTCTGTTTCCGCCGAGATCCACCTGAGTATTTCATTTCATGTACGAGAGCATTGTATAAGTATGTATCTGGGATTGGGCCAAATACTGCAACCCATGATCTTTCAAGATAATGCCCCACCTCTGGATTCGGATGACCCTCTAACTCTTCAAGAAACTTCTGATAATATGATTTTGGATGTTGATGTATGTGATGTCTAGAGACTGCAAATACGCCAGAATAAACTGCCTTATTTATATTTACACCAGGAAAGTGTTTCTCGAACCATTTGCCGAAGGGTCTCGGGTTAGCTGGTTTCATTTTCCGCCCAAGAATATCAAGAACTCCATTGTGATTCTTAGGATGTGATGAGCGATATGAGTTCATACTAAATGAACCTGCATGGACGTGCATCGGAGTTGGATGTTCTTCAATACTCATTACAGTATTCTTTGTTTCAAACACCTTATCAACGGTAAAGGCTAATTTCTTCGTCTCCCGCGCCATATCGGATGATCCCTTCGTAAAAATAGTCACATCCGCAAGATCATCATACTTTGAAATAATGTGATAAAGATATGTATGATCGCAGCGACCCTCATTCTTAAGGTCAATCTTAATACACTCCTTACCGTTTAATACGCATCCGCAGTCTTTGGCTGTTTTCTTGTTATCATCCTCATTTTTATTATATAAATACATGTTTCTAAAGTCCCTATCCTTGTATTTCTCTAGCCAAGGAAGATCCTCCTTATATTTTGCTATTACCAAATCACAGGTAAAATCACCCATCCCTATTTAATTATGATTTTTATTACAAATTTAATACGACCTCTTTATAGGTATGCCGGTTCGGCGAATTCAAATAACAAGAAAAAGAAAAATACAAAAGCAGACAGGTGGATCGGCTCAACCCGGGCCAAATATATATGTATTTTATCATATATATTGTAATAAAAAAACTGAAGATGTTGTAAAGGATCAGGCTTTCCGTATAGTCTTTTCGGGTCTATATAGGCGCGCCACGGCAATAAAGTGCTTTCTTGCAGGGCAGCCAGATATGATACCAAAGGTAGGGGAGCTCTTAAAAAATATCGGTAAAAAGTTCGAAATTACGAAGGAAGGTCCGAATGATACATCGTATGAGCGCTTCACCTTACTTGATATCCCCAAACATATTCAGGATCATGATAAGTTCCTCTATATTCATTCCAAGGGAGTCTCAGAAATTGGACGATTTAGTGGAAAGGCTCCAGAATATGAGAATATCTTCTGGTGGCGCACCTGGATGGAATACTATCTCATCGGGCAATTTGAAAGGTGTCTAGAAGAACTTAATCATCATGATATTGTTGGAGTGAATTATTCAAACAAGCTTATTGGTTCTCATTTTAGTGGAAATTTTTGGTGGAGTACAGGTAAATACTATAAGAGTTTATCAGGACAAATAGGGTCTCAATATTATGAGCCAGAAAAATATATATTTTCTGGTAATCCAAAGTATAAGGATATAGATCATGGTAGAATACCTGAAAATCAGGGACTCTATAGTTCACCATTTTATTCATCAAACTATATTGACTAGGCCTCCAGACCAAACTCAATACGCTCTGCCATAGGAAAGTAACGCCCGCCGACGCGCTGCTTCAGCTCCCGCAGAGCCTCCATACGCTCACTACGCTTCTTAGGCTCCTTGATACTAAGAAGGATAATGAACTGAACGCAGGTTGGCTCGAGGGAGCGCTCGTGGGCGTAATCGCAGGCCGCCTGATGCGTCTTCATGAAGTCTGTCTCGACATCCTTCATCTTCTGGCGATGCAGGATAATTGTGTGGATGCCATTCTCAATCGTCTTAATACCCATTGGAAGGCCAATCCAACTCGGTGAAGTATAGACCTCAACAGGAGTACCCTTATCCTTCTCAGCGTTGTAGCGCTTCTGTAGGACGGGGTCATCCGCGAAGAGAGTCTCGCTCGGATTTGGGATGATAACAGGTCCAGGCATACCAATCGTTTCATCATTTGATGCCTGAGAGCTCGTGTCTACTGACTGTTGCGCTAGAGTCTCGCTATAGATGTTCTTTAGCATACTCATCCACTCCGCCCATTCAGGAGTTGTAGTAAGATAAGAGGTCTTGATAGTGGCGGGGCGGGGCATAAGAGGGTAGTCGGTCTCAGCATTCGTAGGAATAAACTGTACGAAACCAATCTGACCGTTTTCGCTATTGTGGAACTTCTTACTCGTTGCAGTGCCCTTCGGAATCGCCTCGATCATCCGCTGGTTATTGAAGTGGTGAATAAGAGTCGAATCGATGCTTCGGCGACCATAGAGTGGAAAGTCCGTGAGTGGACCATAGTTAGCATTCTTTTTAGACTTAGACATACTATTAATCTCGTAAACGATGTGACGAACCTTCATGCGCCCCTCCCTGTCAAAATTGCGTAGCGTCTCAGGAACTAGAACCGATGCAAATCCCTGCTCGACGGCGAGCTTCAGGCAGAACTCGAGACTGTGCCACTCCTCGCCCTCCGCCCAGGAATCCATCTCGACTGACACGCCGTCGCTACCGGTAATAGTAAAGTGAAAGCGGACGCTGCGAAGAACTGACTCGGAATAACGGGTGCAGACAATCTCCTTGAAAAGCGCTGCCATCTCCTTCCCAGTCTCATACGGAATCTTAGAGGTGTTGAAATTCTTCTTTTCAGCACTCATAGTGATACTCGTGCCACTGGGGAAGAGCATGTCGGAGGGACCAGGAGTGCACTTCGTATACTTCCCCTTGTAGGGGCCCTTGTAGATGTTCGGGCGAGCCGTGTTGATGTAGCGGGTAGCAATCTCCCAGAAGTCGAAGTAGTTGGGGCAGCAGGATGCAATGAAGGCCTTGAGACCCCAGCCATAGCGACTTGCCTCGTTCGCATCTGTCTCCGCCGCCAGTTGAAGGAAGCGACTCTCACCCTCCTCTGAAAAGCCCCTGCCATTGTCGCGAATTCCGATATTGAACTTGCCCGTATCGATATCATAGATGATGCTGTTCCAGATATTCGTTGCACCGTAGCGGATGCTGTTATCCCAGGGCTCAGGCCAGAGACGGAATAGCTGGGGGATACGCTCATCGCCATCGATACTCATGGAAGACCAGCAGCGCCAAGTGCCCGAAAGATTCTGAGTTGCGGCCATCTTAAATGTTTCTAAGGCCGAGAGCGGGGAGCTCGCCGTCTCAAATTTTTTTAGGTGTTAACGGCAGATAAAGATCTAAAGTTAGTAGCATACGATATCTAGATATGGATATAGATGCCATAAAGAAAAAAATAGTAGAGCTCGAGACCTTAAAGCGATTCTTAGAGAGCTCCCTGCATAAATACACTGCAATTATCGTGGAACCTCGAAAACATCGGGCACTTGAATTTGTCTTGAGAAACGCTCTAGATAATTTGGATGCGAGGTGGTCCATCCGGGTTTTTCATGGAACTGAAAATGAAAGTTGGTTGAAAGAACTTCTGGAGAAAAGTTTTCAGAAAGATCTTTCAAGAATTGTTTTGAAAAACCTGGGAGTTTCCAATTTGGAGAATTCAAAAGACTACAGCCGAATTTTTACGACTCGGAAATTCATAGAGGATATTCCAACTGAAACCTTTCTAGTTTTTCAGACGGATTCGATGATAAATCCAGCACACCGAGGGCTCCTCGAGAAATTCTTGGATTACGATTATGTGGGTGCTCCTTGGCCCTGGGCGCATCTCCAAGTTGGTAATGGAGGTTTCTCGCTCAGAAAACGCTCAGTAATGTTAAAAATACTTGATATATTTGGACCCTATGAAGGACTCTATGAGGATCAGTTCTATTCGTCTGCCTGTATGAAGATTGGAGCAAAGGTGCCTTCGCGCGAGGAGGCGAAGGAGTTTTCAATCGAGCAGATATATCACGAGCGATCCTTTGGAATGCATAAGTCATGGATACATCAGCCTGATAGAAGGGATGATCTCTGTAAACAATGCGAGGGTCTAGAGACACTCATTCGGTTACAGGGTGTTGATTAAGGTACAACCATTTACTTAACTTCAGTACTAGCTAGTTCACCGTTCATAAGTCCGTGACAATTCACCATAAGTCTTCGAGTTCACTATCTCGGTCACCTCTAGAGTGAGAGACCAGTCATTATTTAACATGTTTACTGGAGTCCCCCACGGGTCTGTGAGACGTACCTGGAAGTAGGGTACGGTTACAGGCGCCAAAAAGTTCATTTCTTTACGTAAGAGATTACTACCATCATCAAACTGAATCTGGTAGGAATTTCCTCTAAGAATCACTTTTGCAAACCCCTCTACATATGAATTCTTATCAACACGGTGATAGAGTCCTACAATAGAGTCAGGGCATCTTAATTCAAGAATATAATAGGGTGTTGGGCTTACTGAAACCGTACTCGTTCCAGTAACAATGTATACCATGTTATTAAAGGTGCCAACGACAACACGACTTCTAAATCCGAGATAATATCCGAGACCCCAATTGGTGAGCCGTGAGGCAATGCTCGTAATTAGCGAATTGAAATCAATTGTAAATTCCACTGCTGAATTCTTAATTGTGACAAACCCTGAGATGGGATCTGCAGTTACTGTGAAGTTTGAGTTAATTTGACAAAGTGCTAATTGTACTGCACTGCAGAGTGAGTCTGCAGTATAATTTCCCTCTGGAATTGGGCCCACTGTATATACCGTAGTATTGTATGGGGGTGAAAATTGCGTCATTGATAGCGTAAATGTAAGATTCCCTCTCTCTATTGAAAATACATGTTCGACTAGGGGGATTTCTACACTCGATAGGCGGAGTCGCATAACATTTTTAATTGGCGTAGGTACGGTTACGCGAAATTCTGAATTTACGGGCGTTCTAGAGTCTGAAAAGCGGGTGTCAAGAGAATACATTGATATCTTATATTTTGATGAATCTATAAGTTTTTGCTCCATACCTATGTGTGTATCAGTTTTTTTAGACGCTCGCTATAATTGAAGGCGTAATTGAAGGCCATATCGTAATTGTTCTCGATCGCCTCACGCCGTTGTTCGTAGAATTCAGGACCACATTTCTTTAGCTGCATAACAAGTTCCTCAATAATTCCTCCGTCGATACTCCTTAGAATAATAATTCCCCTAGCATCAAAGTAGGCCCCTATATTCGGACAACCCCAATAAATTGGCACGGTCTTACATAGAAGGCAGTCTATAAGTTTCTCTGTGAAATAGTTATCCTGTTGGCTGTTTTCGAGGATAATACTGAATTGAAAAGGGAGATGCAGATCCTTCTTGGCTCCGCTGGCGATCCCTAGAATTCGATTTCCTCGCCGACAGACCTGCGGGAGAAGTTCATCCATTCCTGAGCGCCAGAAGGAGAGTTCGCGACCTGTGCGTAATTCTAGGATGGACTGATTTTTATAGATAAGCTGGCGAAGCTTTTGCCCTAAAATGCCTCGTTTTGAACTACATAAGAAGGATATACCGGCCTTAGCCAATGGCTTCATGGGAATATCAGTTCTATTAATAAAGCTTGTACCAAAAAGGAGTTTTCTAGCAGCGGAGGAGCGTCGCAAAAGCTCCACATCAAAAGTATAGATCCTGTGATATCTATGCAGATTCTTCTCAACGAACTTGTAGACTTCTGGATGGGTAGCACGCGGTTCAGGTAGAATAATACTGAGGGGGGCTTCTAGAAAGTCGGCCTCTATCGCGCGATTCACCATGATTAGACCACTTACATCTTCGAGTCCATCGACCACGGATGTATCAATCCATGATGGGAGGAGTGTTTTCATTAAATATAGGTATTATTTAGTACTTAGACCTAATTTTCGTGCCAAGTACCATATGAGATATGAAATTAAAATAAGTGAAAGAAAAAATAGAAGTTTTGATATGATGTTAAATATTGTGTAGCCAGGTTCAACAGATTGATTTAGATTGAAAAATCTTATTACATTATCAATAATTACGAGTAATAATGATGATTCAAACCACGATTTTCTATTTTCAGTAAGTGGAAATGTTTGATAACATAAAGGCTTATAATAGGTATATCTTGTTATTTTAAATTGTGAATCTGTATCCCAGTCATCAATTGTATTTTGTTCTCTTTTTAGAGTATCTTCAATAAACTTTTTAGAATATATAACCGAATGCGTACCCCCTGTAGCAAAAGCAATACTATGATAGTTATCATAAGATATCTGAAAATATGGTAAAGAGCCTAATAAATACATAAATGAGGTATCACCTTGATCTTTTATAAAACTATTTACACGGCTGGAAACAACAGGATCTAAAATAAGTTCACTGAATATGAAATCATCCTCTAGAATAAGAATATTATTATATCCCTGTTCTCTAGCATGTTTAAATATATTTAAGAAGGCGTCAATTAGATCATATTTTGGTAAGTCCCATTTAAGATTCTTTTTGCAATTTTTATATCCCTTATTAATGACTATATAAACTAATTTAGTCGGGTGATATTTTTCAAGCTGTTGCATAATAGCCTCATAACGCCCATTTCCTTCAAGATGTATAATATACGTTGCATTAGTACTTCTATCAAAGATTCCATCTTCAAATATTTTTAATCTATAGTTATAACAACTTGATTCCATTATATAGTATTTAGAATAAAATAGTTTACAGTATTAGATGATTAATTTTATTAAAAAAAATTATATATTTATACTATTTGTATTATTTATATTATTAATGATTATTAAAGTTGTCGAATATATGGTATACAATAGTAAAATATTTAATATAATCATATCAAATATAGTAAATCCACTGAGCTTTATAAAATATGACGACTTTAAGAGTCAATATCCTATTATAAAATCATCTGTTCCAATCTATGTGTTCTACCACATTTGTTCTAAAAATATGGATATAGTTCAAGAGCAGGTAGCGCAAATAGTTGCGTCTGGTCTTTATGCAAAGGCCACGCGGCTTTATTATGGTTGCAATTGTAGCGGCTGTGACACTATACTTAGTAACTATATGAGGTCATATAGCAAATTCCAGCCTATGAATGAGGCTATTCTTCCCGACAAAAAGTCATATGAGAATGAGACTATTAACTCTATGATTAAGATCGCAAAGGAGTCTTCTCAAAAATTTTATGCGCTTTATATTCATACAAAAGGTACCTCGAATGCAGGGTACAACCAACAGAATTGGCGGCGCGATATGATGCACTGGTTAGTAGATAAGTATCAAATTTGCACTGATGTCTTAGATAGAGGGTTTAACACTGTTGGTATTTTCTACGTATTTCATTACTATAAGAGGCATTATGCTGGCAACTTTTTCTGGGCTGATTCAGATTATCTAGCAAAATTATCACCAATTACAGATATTGAAAACAGATATAATGCAGAATTTGTTTTATTTTCAAAGTACGAACAAAAAAAGCATGTGTCTCTATTAACAGTGAATCTCACAGGCGGATCATTATATAATATAAATCCAAATATTGATAAAGAGGCCCCACTTGAATTAAGTGTAATATAAAGATTCTTATTGGTTGACTAAGTCCCGTTCCCTCAGAAGCGCACGAAAGATAATAGTAGCTTCCCGAATTTCTGTTGTGCGTTTAATAGGGCTCATAACATCCCTGCATATTGGATCTTCGAGAAAGGCTAGTCGGCGCTTTGTTGTCATGATATGCCTCATAATTTCCTCCTTTGCACGGTGTTGATTGGGAATTGTGATTGTGAGATTGTAGTAATTCATCTTACTATCTCACAATCACAAGAGCGAATTCAATTTTTATTAGTGTCTGTACATAGGGATGCGCGTAAATGCCATAATATTATATACAGTTATTGCTGCCATACTTCTAATTATTTATATAAAATACTCAACGACGGAGGGTTTCCAAGGAAACTCACCCGACGTTGAGCTTGTAATTGCAAACTATGAGGAGGATATTGAGTGGGTGAATAAGATCCCTACAAGTCTTTATAATAGAATTACAATATATAATAAGGGTAAGCCAAAGAATTATGCCTCACTTGTGAAGAGAGGTGCAAAGATATATAATCTACCCAATATTGGCAGAGAAGGCCATACATATTTGTACCATATTATTTCAAACTATGAGAATCTGGCCGATGTTACAATGTTTTTACCAGGAAGTTCTATGACCTTCTACCAGAAAAAGGCACAACTTGATCTAATATTTACTCGGATGCAGCAAAAGAAAGACTCTATTATAGTCGGTTTTACTGATCCAGAATACATACAGAATGAGATGGATACCTTTATGATAGATGAATATGAGATTACGAGCGAGGAAAACAAGAGACGGAACCCAGGAACAACTCTAGAACCGGCACAAGTACGCCCCTTTGGAAACTGGATAAAGGCACGGTTCCCTGGAGAGGAGCTAACTTGTATTGGCTATAGGGGTGTTGCAGTGGCCTCCCGCGAAGATATACATAAGCGCCCCCGTGAATTCTACGAGAAGTTAATTGGTGAACTCCAGTCGCAGAACCCTGAAGTGGGGCATTATATTGAGCGAGCCTGGCCTCTAATTCTATCAGTCGATGGTGATAAGTGTGGTGGGGGGAATTTTAATGCTTATGCTGAATGATATATAAGGATAAGTAACGGCTAATACTGAAGTTAAATACATGGCTATAGTTCCTTAATTCATGTTAATAAAAATATAAACATGAATTAAGGAAATGATTGAAAGTAAAAAGAGATTTACCAGAAAGCAACGCGGCGGAAAGCAAGAGCCTATAATTCTTTTACAGCTCCGTTGGGGTCTTGGAAATCAGATTATACAATATTGTATTGCCTGTGCCGTCCAAAAACACTTTGGTTATAAGATATTTATTTTACCGGCAATTGAAAATGTACATACAACCAAGGATTATCGTGATCTTTTTATACGAGGCGAACGGATCAATGAAAAGCCAGCAACTTTTATAGATCCTTATGTTGCAGACAAGAACGGAGAACCACTGAATATATCTGAAATACCTTCTGGAAAAAACATATTTTTAGAACGCTTGGCACATTCATATGAGGTGTTTAGTGGTATTATGCCTGAACTCGCAAGAGAACTCCATAAAACACTTGAAACACTTTATCCAGATCTTCCGATATCAAATAGTAGAAAAAATGGCTTTATACATGTTCGCCGTGGAGACTTTGTAAATAATGGATGGGATAAGGGATTTAAGTTTTATAATAGTGCTCTTAAACTTGCAAATAAGAGACCCGATCTAAAAGTAAAAACATGGTATTTGTTTTCAGATGATTTGGAATGGTGTAAGGCGCAGAAATGGGATAATACAATACCGGTAGAGATGGTTGATGAGTCAAATGAGATGAAGGCACTAGCGTTTATGTCACGATGCCTTGGTGGAGCTATCTTAGCTCAGTCTACATTTGCATGGGCTGGAGCAATACTTGGTGCATACCAGTATAAGGAATCGCCAATTATCGCGCCTGTGGATATTGCAAATGGCATTGGTCCATCTGATTGGATTTACTTAAATAATGATGAAACGAATACTCGTGTAGAATATTCTATACAAAAAGGTGCTAAAACTAGAAAACATCGGCGTATAAGTCAAACTGGAGGCAGTACTCCAGATAGGTGTGTTATAGTTCATATACTTGGGGGATTAGGAAATCAACTTTTTACATATGCCGCTGGGATTGTTACAAAAAATAAATTGAATTTACCCCTTTGTATGATAAATAATAAAGATAATCCACATACAAAAACAAATTATATAGATCTGCTTTTCAAGCAGGGTGTAGAGGTTAACATCTCAATGATTCAAGATCGTTTAAATAAATCACAGAGGATTTTTAATAATCTTAGTATGAATAATCCACATAATAATTGGAGGGCGAATAATGTTAAAAATAATACAATAAAAAATATTTATATGAAAAATACATACTATCAAAACTATGAAAAGATTCAATCAGCAGTACCAATAATTAGAAAGGACTTAACTGACATATTTCAAATGAGATATTCTGATTTAAAAGAAGAGTTTAGTAAAAAAGATGAGGGATCTAACAAGACGCTATCTGAAGTATCAGCCTTTATGCATGTGCGTAAAGGTGATTATAAAGAGCAGGCATTACCATCAGAATACTATCAGCATGCATTAAATGAACTTCAAAAAGATAAGAATGTAAAACACCTATATATATTATCAAATGATATCAAGTGGTCTAAAGAACAAAATTGGAATTTTTATCAATTCGATGTTAGATGGATAGATGAACCAGATGAGTTGCGCTCATTTTATATAATGATGTTATGTATAGCAGGTGCAATTATATCGGCATCTACCTTTAGTAGTTGGGGTGTTATACTAGGTGCAAATCAGAACGAGTCTGCTACTATTATATACCCATCTAAATGGGTTACAGGGTCAAGTAGTAAACTTAAGTTTCCAGGATGGTGGAAATCGATATCTGGACCAGGGTATCCAAGTTTATAATGGGGGGCTAACACCTATGAATATATTTCATTTGATGTGCCTGCGATCTCCACTCTACCATTGCCATGATAATGATTTGCCCTTTTTGGCGTCTTGTCCCCCTTTTCGAGTACACAAATACTATCATAAAAGCTACATGATATGAGCTGCTCCTTTAATGATTTCTTGAGAGGTCCATAGAGTTGCTGCATATCAGGCTCACGAAAATGATCTATGTTTACATAATCAATAAGTTTCTTTATAAATTCAATTGAACTCGATGGATTTCTAAGACCTCCCTCAAACTTAGACCAGTATGCAGTATGCATATCCTCAATAAGATATACTCCATTAGGAGCCAGCAGTGGAAATAGCCCCTTTAAGCTGCCAATTTGCTGTGTCATAGTATGACCTCCGTCATCTATTATAATATCGTAGGGCTCCCTCTTTGAAAAGATCCGCTCAAGATTTGCCGTGTTTGATTGATCGCAAATTATTATATCAGTTCCAGGGCTTTCAAGCTCTTTTGCTGCATCAAAAATATCGATTCCTGTAATTGTAGCATCCGGTCCAAAATAATCTCGCCAAAGATCGAGACCCCCACCCTTATACACACCAATTTCGAGAATACGAACAGGCTTTCCTCTAAATCGATTAAAATGGCGATCATATATTGAAAAGTAGTGCTCCCATTTCATTAGTAAACGATGAGGTGCATCTGTTGCAAATCGAATTAGATCTTGCGACATATATATGGTAATTTATGTTACTAACTTTAGGTCTAACGGAAAATAACATTGAAACTTCGTTTTCAATATTGGAGATTTATCTCCAATGTTATTTCTACTAAAAAAGGTCAGAAATAAATTTTCAAGCGGAGAATTCCCGCAGGGAAT
>Ga0136644_10003061_pt1 | contig 12549 bp, 13 predicted proteins | sample C_130820_EF_Meta_FD_94780 | JGI IMG/M metagenome (GOLD analysis project Ga0136644, IMG submission 94780) | Freshwater microbial communities from Lake Croche, Canada to study carbon cycling - C_130820_EF_MetaG (v2) (version 2) | ecosystem: Environmental > Aquatic > Freshwater > Lake | place... | reverse complement strand
CCAAGTAAAATACGATCTTTTTGTTCCTTGTCTTTTTGATCATCGATATCTTTTTGTTTTAATGCTTGGATCAATTCGTCTTTTTGTAAATTGTTGTATTCAAGAAGCCCTCGATCTTTTGCAGCCCCTTTTTTTAAAAAAGCGGCACCAAAAAAAAATAAAAATTAAATAGGTCTTTTAAAAAGCCGTGATATTATGTGTAGGCTTCAGCAAATTCCATATAAAAATCATCTGAATCGCCGTACAATGGCTGACCCGCGGCATAAGCCGGTACAGCACGTGTCCCGTTTCCTGCTCCCATTGTTGCTTGTTGTTGGTGACGAGGCGCTTCTTTATTTGTAAACTTTTCTTTGGTTTGAATCTTGCTACTGACCTCAAAAATGAAACGTTTAATTTCACTTTCATCGTGAGGCCCATCATAGCGCACAAATGGCTTTCCAGCGACATACAAAATCATCAATGGCACGTATTTAATTTCGGAAATGGTGGCTTTACTCATTCCGATAATATGTTTTTGTGCACTGACGTTGATCATTGCAAATTGACAGCCTCCCAACTGACCGGGCATTCGTTTAAAAATGGGGATCAGCTGACGACTGTATTGACAGTTTATGGAGTAAAATAAAACTAAACTAATTCCTCGTATAGAGTGGCATAATATGGGTCCTTTTTGGCCTTGTTGTATGCCAAAATCTTCTGTTTGTAAAAATAATAATCCGCTCATTACTTCTTTATTTATAGTATACAATCTTTTTTAAATGGTATATAGGCGCGGTACCGTCCGCGCACCAACGGGGTTTAATGAGGGGTCCCGCCCCCTCGCGGTGGAGTTTAATACAGCCCTTTAGAAAAGGGCCGTACCCCTAAAACACTTTAAGCAACAAATCGAGTCCGTCGCGCGGGGGCGGTGCCCCGCTTAAAATTGAAAATTTAAAAAAGAATAAATAAAATTAAAAAAACCAGTCAGAATGAACTTTCCAAATTTTCCGCTATACGAAAGACTTGCTCACACCGATGAAGACTTTAAGGAACTTAACGATGATCAAAAAGATGCCTTGATTGATAAATTTAAGGGGATGACTGATGAAAAACAAGAAATCGTGTATGCCCTTATTAAAGCGTATTATATGGAAGAACAACAACAGATTATGTCTACAAGTGAACTGCCATATAGTGGCAAGGCATTGAAAAGTCGTTTAAAGTTTGACTTGGATTGCATTCCAAGTAAATTACAGTACATTTTACATGAATTTTCAAATATGAAATAAATGCAATGTTTTTGGTACCGGTTTTTGTGAAAATAAGAGAAAGCGGCGCAATGTTAAATTAAATATTTAATTTAATATAAATGGACATTATTGATTTTTTGCCATCCTATACAGAGTTTGATAAGGATGTAGAAGCCATTTTAGGATCAGATTTAGTTGATACAACCTCTCTGTATCATAAAAAAGAGTTTCACGATGTCAGGCTTCAACCTATCGAGAAACGTCCTGAAAAGCCTGGGGAATATATGAACCATCAAATCATTATGGCGCGATTTTTAAGCTCCTATACACCATATAATGGTATTTTAGTGATGCACGAACCGGGCACAGGTAAAACGTGCGCGTCTGTAGCCGTCATTGAAAAAATTCGGTCTGAAAAATCGTCCTTTCGAGGTGCCCTTATTTTGATGAAAGGTAAAAATTTGATTGAGAATTATAAAAAGGAACTTGTTGAAAAGTGTACAGATGGCAAGTATAAAGTAAAGGATAATGAAGATAAAGAAGATAAAGTGGGGTATGACAATCCTGGAAATTTAACTGCCAATAAACTGCGACGACGTATTAATAAAAAATTGGCAGAATTCTATCAATTTCAAACGTTTGAGACCTTTTCAAAACAATTGTCAAAAATGAGCGACGAAGATATTATTAAAAATTATAGTAATATTATTATTGTTATTGATGAAGCACATCATCTTCGCATTGTAAATGATAAAGGTCGTGTGGATGAATCATTAAAAGGGCAATATAATAATATACATCGATTATTGCATCTTGTTAAAAACACGAAAACGATTTTAATGACAGGCACGCCAATGATTGATTCGCCATCTGAAATTGCAAGTTTAATGAATCTTATTTTGGGTATGGATAAACAGCTTCCAACTGGTAAAGAGTTTGAGGAAGAATATATGATACAAAAAAATGGAAATCTTGTAATTAATCCTAAAAAAGAAGCAGACTTGAAAAATATATTACACGGTAAAGTCAGTTTTTTAAGGTCAATGCAAAGTTCTGTAAAACGTGAATTTATTGGCAAAAAACTTGATTTACAGTATTTTAATCAATTTGCGTTGGATATAAAACCATTTCAAAAAAAACACTACATCGATGCTTTACAAAGAGATCGAGATGGAAAGGGCATTTATATCAATAGCAGAGAAGCAAGTTTATTTGTATACCCGGATGGAAAATATGGCTCCGAAGGATTTAAAGAATATACAATGGCTGTAAAGGATCGAGAAACAAATAAGGTAAGAATTAGTCTTAAAGATGACAAAATGCGTGCTCCTTATAAAGGAAAAACGCTTGCAGAAAAACTTGAGATTCTTTCTACATACAGTATAAAGTATGCCAGTTGTATAAAGTTACTTTTAGAGTCAGAAGGAAGCCATTTTGTTTATATGGATTTTGTACAGGGAAGTGGTGCGATCATTTTTGCGGAATTGTTAAAAGAGTTTGGGTTTAGCAATTTCAAGACGGGTGGAAAAGGGCCTAAATTTGCGCTATTGACAAGCAAGACATCTTCTGATATTAATAATGCAATTCGTAGATTTAATGAGGATTCAAATGTAAATGGTGACAAGATAAAGGTTATTATTGGTACTAAAATTATTAGTGAAGGATTTACACTTAAAAATGTAAGACACGTACATATATTAACGCCTCATTGGAATTTTAGCGAGACGGATCAGGCTATTGCACGCGCATTTCGTTTGTTTTCGCATAATAAATTGCTTGAAAGTTATCCAGATATTGTTGTCAAAATTTATTTATACACAATGATAATTGAACAAGACGATGATCTTGAAAATAGCGAGACATTTTTATCAATTGATCGATACATGTACAAGTTTTGCGAAGATAAGGATATATCGATTAAATCGATTGAACATCTTTTAAAAGTAGTTAGCTTTGATTGTAGATTAAATAAAGAACGAAATCAATTGCCTGCTATCTTGGACAATTTGCGAAACTGTGAATACCAGATGTGCGAGTATACGTGTTTTGATGAGGACGAGAAAGAAGAGGATGAGAAAGAAGAGAAAGAAGACACGTCAACTTTTTATTTATTTTACAGCAACGAAGAACAATTGCGGTTGATTGATCATATAAAAAATGCATTTGCTAAAAAGCCTTATTATACGTTAGAAGAGTTGCAAAAAAAACACGAATTTATTCCAAAAGATATTGGTATACATTTGTTGATTCAAACGATATTATATATGGTTGATAATAAAGTGGTTGTTAATACTGTAAATGGCTTGGATATGTATTTGTATTATTCAAATAATTTTGTTTATGTAACATTTCAGTTGTATGATTCAAATATGTTTGATATATTTTACACGACGCATATTCCTTTACAGTTTGAATTTAATTTTAATAAAGAAATTAATAAATTGTACGGGGATTATTTGCCGATTTTATTTAATTTAATGCGAGCAGAAAAAGTTTTATCTATTAAAAAAAATATTCTAAGCACTTTTAGTGACAATGCAAAGGAACTTATGCTTGAAATTGCGATTTTATCACGTGAAAAAGGATACAAAGATACCAAGGTGGATCCTATTCGCGCTTTTCTTCTTCAAGAATTTAACAGTTTTGTGTTTCGTAGCAAAGATATGATTGTATCGACTTTACTTGGAAAGAAAAATTACAGATGTTTAAAAGGTGCAGAAAAATGGGAAAAATGTCCTGTAACTGTTGAAAAACCGGTTGTAGAACAAAAGTTAAATGAATATGGATACGAAGGCTTATATGATGAAAAAGGGCGTTTTAAAATAAAAGAACAGCAAAAAGACTTGCCAGGTGATACACGAAAAGTAACAAAAGGAAAACGATGTGATTCGTGTATACATAAAAATGAACTATTGTTTATAATACATAAATTAAAGATAAATCCTCCTGAAAAGTATAAAAATAAAAATACAGAGGAGGAATTAAAAGAAGAATTAAGTGACAATAAAGATATTGATGCTAGAATAAATATAGATAAATTAAATAGGGCAGAGTTGGTGCGACTTTTTTATTGGTTAAATGAAGGAAAAAAATCTATATGTGATGTAATTGAAAAAACATTTATAGAAAAAGAGATGATGATAAAATAAATTTAAATTAGCGAGAAATTTTATGGTTAAAATATATAATTTTAATATTTTAAAATTATATGTAGCACGATGAGATGATGTAACTAAATAGTTAATTTAAATGTAATTTTTTTAGTATAGCTTTTTCACAAAAAGCGGTGAATTAAATTAATTTAAAAATATTTATTTTTTCTGATTAATAAAAAGATGAGCATTTCATTAACTGGTTCTGTACAAACGTGTAGTGTAAATACTGGATATGCTTCTAAATTATGGTCCGATCGTTATGAAAATCCAAACAATTTACTTTGTCCCTTGTGGAATGGTTTGGATCAATACGGTCGCGCTGTTTCTTATGATTCATACAATACAAAATATGCCGGCTGCGCATCTGCCTTGGATCGCGTTGCTGTTGAAAACTATCAACGTCCTCAATACAGTGACTTTATTCCTCTTGACACAATGGGTTACCTCAATCCGTCTGCTCTTGGCACACCTGTTGACCCTCGTCTTAATTACCAAAAACAAACGGAGATGATGCGTGAACAAGCTGTCCGCGAAAATTACGCAAAGGGTGGCAGTGTTGGCATTCAATACGGCAAGGTTGCTTCGCCTTACACGACCGGTCAAGAAGCGGTTGATGGGTGCAGAGCCGGAAAATGCCAAAACGGTATGAGTGGATACCGCTCTCAATTGCGCGAGAACTATGTTGATACCCGCGCCAACCGTAATTTCCAAGAGCGTCGTGACTTATCTGGCATTTCGTCGTGGAAAAGCAATTGCAATGCATGCTCTGCCGGAAACCGATAAACTGGATTTTTACAAAAAGTGATAATCTAGATTAATTTATATATAAAGACTGTTTATATATAAAAATTAAAATGATTACGACAAATGACTTGGTGCATCATTTTAGTGATTTATTGGATCAATTAAAAAAGAATGAATTGTCTAGTGAAAAAGTAAGAGACTTAACATTATTGTATGTAAAACACAAAAAGGAGACGTATGATACGGAAAATAAAGACAAAGCCGAAGACGAAGAAAACGAAAAAGAAGACGAATTAAAATATTTTGCGTTGGGGTGGTATATTCACAATTTTTTAATTAAAAACCCAATAAATAAATGAGTAAAGATTATTTATATTTATTAAATTCTGCTCAAATAGAAACATTAGATATATCAGATAATTTTAAATTTTCCCCGGATGAAGATCAAATAGGTGTTTCAATTGTTCCTCCTTGTACTGCGGATATACGATTTCAAACTGGAAAATTTACTTTACAGTATCCTCGTTTTAATTTAACGCCAGAAGATCGGAAATTGCCTGTAAATTGGAAAAATTTTTCAAACGATAAAAATGAAAAAAACAAAAGTTTACTTCTTTCTTTACGACCTGTAAATCAAGGAAAATGTGGATCTTGTTTTGCAGTGGCGATTGCCACCACACTGTCTGACAATTTTTTATTTGGAATGAAATTAAATTATAATCCGGATCTTAGTCCAATGTATATTTTATCATGTTTAAAAGACTCGCGATATAACAATATATGTGGAGGTGGTAATCCAGCAGGTGTTGTAGATGATATTATTGCAGGTGGCATTGCAACAAATTGTTGTATTAATTATTATAAAATTTGCGATGAAAATAAATACTGTTCAGGAGCTGGAAAAGATCATTTGGATAAAACAGAAGTGACACTTGATCAACGTAATAGTATAATTGATAACCTTGGTTGCGGGTGTTGTACAAACGGTGTACATAAACTTTATAAAGTCCGAGATAAAATCATTTCATTTAGTATTCCTGATATTAAACATCATATTATGAAATATGGGGCGGCTGTTGGTGGATTTATTGTTTATAAAAATTTTATCAAAGATAAAAATAAAGGAAAATTTAAGGAAACAAATGGCATTTATATTCAATCTGTAAATTATTCTGAAAATGTAAATGACATTTATACACCCGTAGGTGGTCACGCCATTTCTATTATAGGCTGGGGGTCTGACACATTAACGTTTAAAGACCAATATGACACTAACTATAAAAATGTGACTATAGACTATTGGATGTGTAGAAATTCGTGGGGCGAAAAATGGGGTGATAATGGCTATTTTAAATATGCAATGTATAAGGAATTCCCCGATACAGAACTTCCTGCCATTAATAAAAATATTGCATTTGAAAATGAAACAACACAGTACGGCGAGCCTGGATTAGGTGGAGTGATATTAATGATACCGGATAGCATCGGGGATAGTGATTTATTAAAAAAGTCTCCAATGTGCAATGCAGATTATACGTGCAGTGAACAAATAGTATCGGATGATAAAAAATTTATTGTTGTACTGACAGAGCATTTTTTTACAAATCGTATTTTGTATTTATGCGTGCTTTTATTGATATTTGTATGTTTGTATTATATATTTTTTTATAAAGAAGGCAAAACAAAGCGTAAGCATTCTTCACATTCTTCTTCACGTTCTTCCTCACGTTCTTACCGACGATAAGAAAAATTATAAATATAAATATAAATATAAAATTGAATAAAAAGAAGAATAAACAAATACAAATAAATGTCTATTTGTATTTATAGTCATCAACTTTCTGTATCCGATGAAGATAAAATCATTAATGAGGTTAAAGTTATTAAAAGTGAAAGTTCATACAATCCGCGTACTGGGTTTAAAATAATTGAAACACCATTGAATGCCTTTTTACAACATAGTGAAAAACAATGTTATTATGTACCATTTCACTGGGCATTGCACCATCTTGAAAAATGCCAACGACGTGATCGGGGCGAATTTGGTGTTATTTCAGTACCGTTTACAAGCGCCTTACGAAACATTCAGTTGGAAATCAAAGACGAATGTTTGCAACGACTAAACAAATTTGGATGTGTGCTTATATCGCTTTATCCAGGTGCAGGAAAAACGTGTTTGGCTATTTATTTGGCGGCAAAGGTTATTAAATTAAAGACACTGATTGTATGCCACCGTATTGTATTGATGGAGCAGTGGAGGGATAGCATCAAACGATTTACAGGAGAGGATACGACGGTTGAGTTTGTCAAACCTAGTATGAAAAAGTATAATGAAAAGGCAGACTTTTTTATAGTGAATGCACAAAATATGAAAAAACTGGGTCGTGATTTTTTCAAGACCATTGGGTTTGTCGTTGTGGATGAAATTCATGCCATTATGGCGGAAAGTTTATCGGAATCAATGTTTTATGTAAGCCCGCGTTACTTGCTGGGCCTGAGCGCGACACCAACACGCCCCGATGGTATGGATGGATTACTTGATTTGTATTTTGGACCCGACAATAGCATTCGACGCGAGCTGTATCATAAACATACGGTGTATAAAGTAGATACAGGCATCGAGTTTGAAGAGGAATCTAGCAATTGGAATGCGCTGTTAACATCGCAGTGTTTGCACCAAGGGCGTAATGATATGATTGTAGACATTATTCGCGCGTTTCCAGAACGGCATTTTTTGGTGCTATGCAAACGTATCCAACAAGCAACATACATTGCAGAAAAATTAGAAAATGAATACAGTGAAAAGGTGTCCTTGATGATTGAAGATACAAACACGTTTGATCGAGAGTCGCGTATTATCGTGGCGAGTCTTCAAAAATGCGGGGTGGGGTTTTCACACGATATTCTTGATGCGTTGGTAATTGCGTCGGATATGGAGGAGTATTTTATCCAGTATTTGGCACGTGTGATGCGTACAGAGCAAGTAGAGCCAATTGTGTTTGATTTTGTGGATAATCATAAAGGTTTAAAAAAACATTTTGCGCAGCGCAAAAAAGTGTATGCAAAAGCAGGTGGCGTGATTAAAAACTATAAAACCACTTTTTAAAAAGCAGTGCCGAAAACCTGCGCCAAAAACCTATTTAAATAAAATTGAATTCTTATTTAAATAATTAAGTTTTAAATAGAAATAATGACGGAAGCAGAAGAAAAAAAATTTAACGGTATTGTAATCTCAACAGAGACTATTATTGCCAAAACAAATTGGAAAGTAGATATCAATGAATTATTCAATCACTTGTCGGTGACAGATTTTACAGTTGTGCCAAAAAAACGGGGGCGTAAATCAAAGGATGAAAAAAAGGAAGAAAAGAAAATCGAGTTGCTAGATGGGCAAATTGTAACTTTAAAACTTGGCAATAAATTAAAGGGTGTTAATCTTCGTGAAAAGAAAAATGCAAAACGTTTCTTTCGAAATAGTTTGACGATTGTGATGTATCTTGATAATAAATTTATAAATTTCAAGGTAAGCAAAAACGGTAAGTTTCAATTTACCGGATGTAAAAATGAATTTCATTCACACCAATGCATGAAGTTTATTTATGAATACACAAAAGGTACATCCAAAATCATCCAAGTATGTGGCGAGTTTTCAGAAATTGTTTTTATCACGGTGATGACCAATATTAATTTTAATTTAGGCTTCTGTATCAATCGAGAAAATTTAGATGAATACATCAATACAAAAACAAGGTATTATTCATTATTAGAAACAAGTTTTGGCTATACAGGCGTAAATATTAAAATACCCTTGGAGAACATTAATAATATACCAATGACAAAGATAAGTTACAGAAATGAAGAGTGGCATAATGACACATTTACGTATGCGGATTATATCGAGTCTTTAGATGAAAAAGACAAGCGCAAAGAACGAGAAAAAGTGCGGTACAATACGTTTCTTGTATTTCAGAGTGGAAATGTTATATTGTCTTCTCCACACAAAGAATGTATGCGAAAGACGTATCACGAGTTTTTAGACATTATTAAACAGTGCAAGCCACTGATTGAAGAAAAATTCTTTTAAGTGTATTTATAGGAATAATTACGTATAAAATACATATAATTTTAAAATTATATGTAACACTTTTTATTTTTTGTAAATTAAACAGAGCGATCCACGCACACTCTGTTCAACATTATCTCCATCTCAGCCTTATCAGCATACTTGCGCAAGTAATCAGGGTAGCAAGGATAGACAACAGATGCAGGCCCTTCAAAACAATGTTTGGGGTATTCTGATTTAACTATAAGTTTTTCTCTGTAACAAGACTGTTCTTGTTTTCTGTATCCAGCTTCACGTTCAAGAATGATTGGGTCTTGTGAGGTATGAACGCCTCTATAAAATCGTTGATACGGAAAATGATCAAAGTCGGTGACAACTTGACGCGTATCTGATTGATTGGCATAATATACTTTATTTACATTGTTTTTCATGTATTTTGCATTCTCAATATTTTTACGATTCATCATCTTTTCTTTATCTTATAAAATTGAAAAATTTTATAAAATGTTTATCATTATTAATTATTCGGGTAACAAATACCAAATATGAATACTAAACTTGAAAAGATCTTTCAAACTCATATTGACTTTTTTTTTCAATGCATCCAAGCAAAATACAATGTTGATATAAACGATATTAAGCGTGAATGGGTTGTGTTTAATTCTGATCCTGTATTTTTTTGCGTGTACACATTTACACGATTGCCAAGAAAAGGAGAAACGTGTGGGAAAAAAATAAAATCAGGAGAATATTGTAGCGCGCACATTCAACAGGCTGAAAAGGTAAGCCAAAAAGCTAGCGAAAAGGTAACTGAAAAAGCTAGCGAAAAGGTAACTGAAAAAGCTAGTGAAAAAGTAACTGAAAAGGTAACTGAAAAAGCTAGCCAAAAGGCTAAAACCCCAGCAGAAAAGCTAGAAATTGTTAAAATGAATTATAAAATTGGTAAATACATTCATTCACCCACAAAACTTGCTTTTTTTTCAAAAGAACATAAAGTAGTTTACGGGAAACTTTCATTGCACGATACGATTATTCCTCTTTGTGACAAGGATGTCAACGTGTGTAAACAGTACATGTTTCGTTATGATTTAGAGTTAATCAAACAATGCCTTTAATTTTTCAAAATTTGATGTTGTTCGCTTGATCATTATAAAATTATCAAATGATATTTCTTCAAGAAGAAGAAAAAAGATATGAAACACATATGTCTGTTCAATCATCGATTCTGTTTTGTCGACTCTTCTTTTCATAAAAGAAGACAATACATTTTGATACTCTGTTTCTAGCGAATTTTTACGGATACCTGATGTTTCATTTGCAAACAGTCCTTTATATTTTTTAACTTCAGCTTTTTCGTCATCATCAATCTTTTTAATAAATGCTAAAAATGTATCACTTTTTTTAGCAAAATCAGCTTTTTGTTTTTGATATTTTGCAATAATAGCTGTATAATCTTTATTTTCAATAGACGCAATTTCTGTCAAGTTTGAATCAATTACATCACAAATTATTTTAAAAAATTGTGCATTAATTGAACCGATTTCGTGTTGCATTTCTGTTCCATTTTCAATCAAGTCTTTTACATTTACAATATACATGTAACAGCGAACATCTTTTGTATAATTTTTTACGTAAAACAAGTTTATTTCTTCTCCAAAGTGTAACGCCATTATTTTTTTATTTTGTACACCAATTGTGTATTCAAGCTTTGAGAAAGGAATATTAAGCCTTTTTACTTGTCTCATTATACGCTTTTCAAACTGTTCGACCCCATCTCCATTTAATACGATTTGTTTATTGTATTTTTGAGATAAATTTTTATAAGCATCTTTATCTGACCCACCTTGTCTTATCATATTGATTTGATATTCATCAAATTTTGCGTAATCTTCTTCATCCACGACATCTTCAAGAGATTTTAATTCATACATATTTTTTTTGCCTTTTAATTCTGCTCGAAGTTTTGTTGGAATGTATATAAGCAAAAATTGATTAATACTGTATACATATGCTTTTAACATTGCACATTTTTCTTCAAGTAAATAATATTCTACAATTAAAATGCCTGTTTTTTCTAAAGAAGCTTTTAACTTTGATAGATCAATAGCACTCATATTTATATTTTGCTGGCGATTTATATAGTTTTATTTATATTTAAAGTGGATTTAAAAATAAAATGAAAGACGATATACATCAACTTGATACAGATGATTCATCTGTATCTGATCGCGATAGATATGTGATTGATATGATTTTTAATAATAAACCACCTGTTCGATCGTATCATATAAAACAAATTATTTTAGCGACATTATTATATTCAGTAATGTCATTACCAATGATTGATTTTATATTAAATAATATGATAAAAACAGCAAATCCGTATTACAGGCTTGCATTTAAAACATTTGTATTTTTTGCACTTTACTTTTTAATAATTAATTATATAGTAAAAAATTAGGGGGATACAAAAGATAAGTTGCCATAAAATTAATTTTGAAATCGATATATTTTTAGAGTCATCGTTTAATGTTTTTTTTTCAAGAATAAATTTAGGTTTACATATAAGCAATAATACAAATACGATAACAATATAGTAAAAACACATTTTTTTATCACATTTTAACATTGATGAGGAGGAGGAGAATGATGAAGATGATGAAGACGATACATCTGTATTTGTATAATCAGTTTCTACAGAAGATGATTGATTTGATTTTGCCAATTTTATGCTAGGACTAACCATTTTATTTATTATATTTTATCAAATTAAATTGTTTTCATTAAATGAAAATAATTTTAACGTTTTCACAAAATAGAAGAAAGCCTAGCCGCCTTCCTATACATTATTTTGTTCTGTAAAGCACTTTCGACAAAGTGGTTCATATTCGGATGAACCCACCACAATCTGATTATTACTTTTATTTAATCGATGGCTAAACATTGCATCTTTTCCACATATACAGTGTGCTGTTAATTTTGTGACCGAATCGCAATACGCAAAAAGGTCTGAAATTTCCCCAAATTTATTACGTTTATAATCACAATTTAAGCCTGCTACATAGACAGTTTTTCCCATCTCTTCAACCCATCTTAATACAGTTGGCTTTAATTCTTTAAAAAATTGGGATTCATCAATCCCAATAATATCAAATCCTTTAACAAGATCATCGGACAACTTTTCCGTTTTAATACACGTAATATCTTCTAAAAAAGTCAAGGAGGTATTATGGCTGTAAAAAAGTTCTCCGCGTGTATCAAGGCAATGGTTAATATAAAGCGATTTAGGAGGAAGATGTGCGGACAAATAGGATGTTTTTCCACTAAACATTGGACCTGTAACGATATGCAGCATATT
>Ga0136644_10003057_pt1 | contig 12565 bp, 15 predicted proteins | sample C_130820_EF_Meta_FD_94780 | JGI IMG/M metagenome (GOLD analysis project Ga0136644, IMG submission 94780) | Freshwater microbial communities from Lake Croche, Canada to study carbon cycling - C_130820_EF_MetaG (v2) (version 2) | ecosystem: Environmental > Aquatic > Freshwater > Lake | place... | reverse complement strand
CACTCGTTTCCTCAATCACACAAACGATTACCGGAATAAATACGACCATCACATTGATGATCAACTATGCGAACAATAGCACCAATAATCCATGTGAAACATATGTCTATTTATACAGCAAAAATGGAGGAACTTTTACATCTTTTACTTCCGGTAGTACAGTGTCTATCTCAAACAATGATACGCTGCGTTTTCAATTGAGCGGGCGTGAAGGTGGTGGGCAATTAACAGTAATAAATACAACCGACAACAACGCAATTATTGATACATTAACACTAACTTCCTCAAGGGTCGGCGCAACAGGTTGTTAGCAAAAGATAGGATATAAAAATGAAATACTGCCACATATTTAATGGAGCAATAGTTAAAATACATCATCGTATTCCAGAATCTTGGAATAACATAAGCAATTTCAACGGTCTTTCGGACAATGAACTAGTAGATCTTTCATGGTCTGGGAATATCGGTCACAAGTTCTATCCTGTCATAGAGCAAGAAATTCCACAAATAGATAACGATTTTTACACGGTAGATGGGCCAAACTACGAAATAAATGATGTTGAAAAGTTAGTGAACGAGGTTTATTCAATATCTCCTAAGTCCTTAGAACAAGCCTGGGTCATAGTGAGGCAAGACAGGAACTTTAGACTATACAGATCCGATTGGACTCAGCTTCCAGATTCTCCTTTGAATGAACAACAAAAGAATCTCGCTGTCGTATACAGACAGCAATTGCGAGACATCACAGAACAAAGCGACCCGTTCAACATCGTTTGGCCAGAAAATACCACAAACCTGTAGATTTTGTAAACACAGTTAAACAAAGGAGAAACTACATGAGCATTTTAGACAATAATCAATCATCAATAGACAAATCAATTCAGATATCTAATAATATTAAAAATACCACAAGATTTACCTTTCAGTCTATGGTAAATGCTTTTAATAATGGATCACAAACTTTCTGGAATAATCCACGAGCAACTCCATCAGACATAGCAACAGCATTAGGAAACGATGCTAAAGAGGTATTTGAATTACATTATGCTCTGGGGCAATTAATTGCTAATATTAAACCAGAAGCTATTAGTAAAGGATTGGCTTTAATTGGTCAATTTACCATGAATGAGGATGGTACAGTAACCATAATAGATTCGCTCCCAAATCCATCAGGATCAGTTTAAAAAGTGTATAAATAGATAATGCCTATAAGTAGATTTCATTTTTTAAAAAGGCCATATTATGTCTTGGGATATAGAAATACCAATTATTGTAAGAACACTCATTAATGATTTAAGTGATCAACCGTCATATAGTGACGAAAGATTAAAACAAATAATAGCAGTTTCTGCTAAATATGTTCAATTTGACGTTGTTCTTGATCATTCTTATAATGTAGATGTTGTTGAAGGAAGTATTAGTCCTGATCCAACAGATATTAATGATGAAATTTTTGTTAGTTTAGTATCTCTTAAAGCCGCTTGTATTGTTGACCAAAGTGCTCTAAGAACAAAGGCCGCTTTAGAAGGAATAAGAGCATCACTAGGATCAGCAACACTAACTGTTAAGGGAAGTTTGGAAGGATTTATAAAGATACTAGAAAAAGGCCCGTGTGCATCATATGATGAATTAACTTCTCAATGGGATGTTAGTCAGGCTACTGCTGTTAGAGCAATTCTTGGTCCGTTTGTTGGTAATAAATTTGATCCACGATCACTATTCTCTGATAATAGAGGACGAGACTTATTTTAATAAGGAAATCTTATGCCAGCAGTAAATTATAATTTTATTATTGAACAGGGTTCTGATTTTGAAATTAATTTTCAATATAATGATGAAAATAATAATCCTGTTGACCTAAGCAATAATCAGAATTCTTGTGTTGTTTTACAAATGATACCCAATTCAGGAGTAGATGCAACAACATCTTTCTCAACAACAACTCAGGCTAGTAATTATTCTTTAATTGGTTCTGATAAAGGTCTTATTAGTTTAAAGCTTGATAATTCATTAACTAAATTATATTCATTCAATAGTGCCGTATATGATTTAGATCTTATACAAGGAACCAAAGTTATTAGATTAGTTTCTGGTTCTATAACTATTCAGAAACGACAAACTCCATTTCCAAATTGTCAACTATTACAGACAAACTCAGGTACAGGAACCGGCACAGGAACAGCAGGAGGCAATATCGATGGAGGAACATCAACTCCTACAACCACCCCAGTACCAGATGCTGAAGATCTATGCTTAAAAACTGACTGTTTAGACATTGATATTTATTCTAAAGTATATGAAGGATCGTCACTACAAATACCCGACCTATCATCCGTTACTGGATCAGTTTCTACAACAGATACCAGACAAATAGAAAATGTGGAACTTGTTATAAATAATCTAAACCATTCATCTCCACAAGATTTGCAATTACTATTAGCTCCACCTTCTGGTAATAAAATACTCTTGGCTGGTAATCATAAAATATCTAATAATAGTAATAACTTTAGTTTTATGTTTTCTAATAAAGCACTACCAACAGTATATCTACATAATGTATCTAACGGTAATCTATGTAATATATATAATAATAGTCAAAAAATAAACTCTATCAAATACTCAAATGAAACTTTAGCATATAATTTTAATCATTTATTTGGAAATAGCGTAACCGGAGTTTGGAATCTCATAGTAAAAGATACCGATCCCACAATTTCTGGATCAATAGGTGGCTGGAAACTTGTACTAACATACAAACCATAATCTTATAAATAAAGGATATATTGATGACAGATATTTCAAAAGCAAGAGAAGACAAACCAATAAGTAATGGTTCTAGTACTGTAAATACAGGTGGACAAGGAATAGGTCGCTATGATAGCTCAAAAGATACTGATCCAATTAATCCATCCGATATAGATAAATATGATGAAAAGTTTGATGATCCTGCTTATTATAAGCTTGGGCCAGGAGCAGCACTGCCCGGAGTAACAAGAACACCAACTCGCACAGTTACCAAGACTCCAACACAAACAAGAACTGTTACTCCCACAATTAGTATAAGTCCAACACGAACACCAACAATTTCAGTAACTCAAACAGTAACACCAACAAGCACAGTAACACCAACAATATCTGTTACTCCTTACGTCACCCCTACTCCATCAATTACTCAAACTGTTACTTCAACGCCAGAACCAAGCCCAATGCCAGAACCAAGTCCAACACCCGATCCCACAATGCCCGTTTTATATCCTGTTGGAGGTTTTCCTGTTGCTGTGGCCTTTAATAGTAACAGATCAGCAGCTTCTACAAATAATGGAGCAACATGGAATATTAATAATTTAACAGCTTCTAGATATTGGACAGGCGTAGCTTTTGGAAGCAATAAAGTTATAGCATGTGCATATAATAGTTCAGATTATGATTATTCGTCGAATGGTATAACTTGGGCCAGTAATAATTTTAATATTGCTAATGCCAATAATCAATGGACGAAGGCAATCTATGCTAATGGTATATTCCTTGTGCTATCAACATCATATATTGCTGCCACATCGTCTGATGGATTAACTTGGAACGCAGTAAATCTACCAGCTAGTGCCACATGGAAATCTGTAGTATATGGGAATGGTATATTTGTTGCTATAGTAGATTCATCATCAACAATAGCAACATCAACAAATGGCACCACATGGACTCAAAGATCATTGCCATTATCCAGAGAATGGAAAGACATAACTTTTGGAAATGGTAATTTTGTGATTGTTGGCGCTAATACAAACGATGTTTTAATTAGTTCAGATGGAATAAGTTGGACTTCTGCAACACTGCCATCTTCTAATTATTGGACAACAGTAGCCTATGGAAATGGAGTTTATGTTGCTATAGCAAACGGCTCATCGGCTGTTGCCCTATCTAGCAATACATCCAGTTGGTCAAGTCAAACTATTTTTGCTAATCAGTGGAGTAGTATAATATATAAAAACAGTACTTTTATTGCTATTGGTAATGGTAGTATAGTAGCGACATCAACAAATGGAATATCTTGGACACAAAGATCAATAACTACAGACAATTGGTATAGTATTACATAATATTTTAATTTTAAATATAGGAGATGATTTTATGAATTTAACTTACACAGTAGATCCCAATAGTTTTGCGATTAATATTTTTACTGAAGGACGAACTGAGCCAATTGTATATCAACCAGATTGGCCAGACTCAACACCTTGGGCATCCGCTACAGAAGCCGAATTATGGGCACAATTATGCATTCAGGCAATAGTTGATAAAGATGCTCCTTATGCTCCTGCTGCTCCTGGGGTTCCTGGAGAAGCTAAAGTCGTACCAGCAAATAATCCATAATGAATATTGTTAAAGAAAACTATAAAAATATTGGATCTATTAATATAGAACAATCAAGTCTATCTATTTCTATGAATGATCTTATTACAAATACTCTTAGTATTTCTAAGATTATTTTACAGTATAGTCAGAACTTAACTAAAACGTCTGTCGATCTTCAAAATAGTTCAACAAACATGGTTTATATATTAAAATGACAAATCCTTTTTCTAGTTTAATAAATTCAGAATTTAAACAATTATATAAAGATGCTATAGACTCTTTGTTGGAAACCACAGCATTGACTGTTCCTTGTGTGTTCAAATACTCTGGTGCGGGAAATACTGTTTATTGTAATAACTGTATTTTTGATACTATATCTGGATTATCTTCAAATAAATATAATAATAGAGGACCAAATCCATTTCCAGAAGGTTCAATATGTCCTTCTTGTATGGGTATGGGCATGACAACATCATCATCCTCAAGCGAAACAGTATATTTAGCTTGCATATTCGATAGTAAATATTGGATGAATTGGTCTTCAAAAACTGTTAATATTCCAGATGGGATGGTTCAAACAATATGTAAAGTTGAACTTTTACCCAAAATTAGAAATGCTTCTGAAATTATTATAGACTCTAAGATCAGCAAATATGGTAATTATACTTATGAAAGAGCTGGAGATCCAGAACCGGCAGGACTTGGTAATAATTCATATATTATAACCATGTGGAAACGTAAATGAAATTTTCTTTACGATTGTTAGAAACTGATAGTCAAATTTCTAAACTAATCATGGATGAATTAAAGATTATTCTAGATAAAGCTATCAATACAGCCCTTCCAAAAATCTCAACAGAAATTAAAATTCTTATTAGTGAATCTTTAAGAAACCAACCAGAATATTCTTCTTTAATGACAGGAACGCTAAAAGCTGAATTAGGTATAGCTGATGCTACTTCAATAAATTCTGTGATAGACGCTCTAATAGAGACATTGGCTGTTCAAAGAAACGATATAAAAGTTACAAATAAAGGTTTATCTGGTGGATTCGTGCTTACAATGATGAAATCTGATGACATGAATGGAGTAATATATACCGAACCAGCGTCTGTAAAAGATGCTAGTGGATATTCTTTGCCATGGCTAGAATGGCTATTATTAAAAGGTAATGAAATATTAGTTAAAAACTATGAGGTATCATATTTTCCATCTCCATATTCAAGATCAGGAATGGCCATTATGATTCCATCGTCAAGTTCTTGGAGAGTTCCTCCACAGTTTGCCGGAACAGAAAATGATAATTGGACAACCAGGGCCATAAATAGTGTAGAAGATAGTGTCTATAAAATTATTCAAGAGAATATAGAAAAAAATCTATGACACAATTTCATAATGTTGGCTCAATAACATATAAAGATAAAATATCAAATTTAGAAGACAATTTAAAGAGTTTTCTAGATTGGTCATTTTTAAATATTGGAGGATTTATAAATGTATCAACTCCAACAGTGGCTATAACTGGAACAGTTGGTTTTCAAACATTAAAGTTGTCAACTGACCCGACTATTGCAGGAAATAGATTATGGGAGGCCCCAAGAAAAGATTGGGTTTACGAATCAGGAATAGTATACAGTGGAGTTTCGCCGTCTTTATTCTCCGGAGTATATTTAAATAATACCTTCTTGCCTGCTCCATCAGGAAGTGGTAGTTATACATATTCTGTAAATTATCCATTAGGTCAAATTAAATTTACCAATGCTGTTTCGGCCACTAGCTCTGTTACTGCAGGATATTCATATAGATATATTCAAACTTATAAATCTAGTGATTCATTATGGTGGAAAGAGGTTCAAAAAGAAACATATAATCCGGCTAATTATAAACCCAATGGAGACTATGCTATTACCTCTGTTCATAGAGTTCAATTACCAGCAGTTATGATAGAGCTTGCTCCAAGAACAGAATTAACTCCTTTCCAATTAGGAACTACTCAAAATGTTTGGACTCAGGATGTTTTTCTTCATGTTTTTTCTCCAACTGCAACTCAAAGAAATATTCTAATTGATATACTATTAGCTCAAAAAGATAAGGTTCTATTTTTATATGACTCTGATAAAGTAGCCAAAAACCAAGTTTATTCATTAACTTCTGAAGGAAGCATTAATCGAAATGGACAAAATTATCCTGATTTGGTATCTAATTTTAGGCAGTATTGGTGTAATATTAAAAGTAGCAGTCTTGGCGAAATGAATACTTTGAGCAGCAACTTATATAATGGTCTTATCAGATGGTCGATAGAAATTTTTCCATGACTTGGTGTATATTACATATAAATCAAAACACCCCTTATTCGGAGAATACAAATGCCATTTAATAGAATTTTTTACGCCACACAAGGTGTTGCTCTTAAAGGACAAAACGTAGACGGAACATCAGTTAATGGTAACTGGTACTATCCCAGAGGCTTACAAAGCATAGGCATCACAACAAACTTCACACTAGAACAAGTTTTTCAATTAGGTCAAATCGAACTTTATGACAACATTGAAAATGTTCCTGAAGTTGAAGTTACAATGAGCAAAGTTATTGATGGAACATTCCCACTATATCTATTATGCATGGGTGGAAGTGCTGGTCCTGCTAGTGCTAGTGGAAAAGAACTTGTTTCCTTAGCCAATAATAGAGTTAACGTTCGTTTAGGTCTTTATAGCGACGATTTAGCAGCAGCTACTGGAACACCAAGTAATTATGTTGACTGCAGCGGAATGTATTTGTCAAGCATTAGCTATACCATTCCTGTTGAAGGAAATGCTACAGAAGACGTTACCCTTGTTGGAAATAATAAAGTATGGAATAGCGGATTAAATGGGGCTCCAAGTTCGAATGGTATCTTCGGTGGAGGCACTGACGCTGGAACCATGACAGCTCCATCAATTGCTAGACGTTATAAATATAACACGGTACAAAGTATTATTCCAACTGGTGTTGGCGGTGGTATTCCTGCTCCTGGTGGTGGAAAGCCAAGAATGCAAAGCGTTACTATTAGTGCTAACCTTGGTCGTGAAGCAATTTACGAACTAGGATCCATGGCTCCATACTATCGTTATGTAACATTCCCACTCGAAGTTACTAGTGAATTCCAAATTATTGCTGCTAGTGGAGATATGGTTGAGGCTTCAGACTTTAGTTCACTAACATCAAGTTGTTCTACTGTTTATAAGAATTTACAAGATAAAGAAGTTAATATTGTTATTTGTGGTTCTGGTATTAATGATTCATTAAGGCTTGATCTTGGAAAAAAGAATAAACTAACAAGTGTTAATTATAATGGTGGAGATACTGGTGGTGGTAATGCTACTGTCACATATAGCTATCAAACCTTTAATAAGCTTGTTGTAACTGGTAGCGGAACATTCGGCACTGGTACTGATCCTACGGCTATTAGTTTTGTAGATAATACTAACGATGCTATAGTGGGTGACTGATAATTATTTAAATTTGTAAGCAGACAAGGGATATTGAACAGGACTTAGGACAACTATGGATGAGCTATTTAGTATAGTAGGAAAATTATATGTAGACATGTATAATATGCAAAAACTGCTAGAGCGTTTACAGCAGCAGTTAAAGGACAAGGATTCTGAAATTCTAAAGTTAAAACAAACCAGGAACAAGGATGACTGATGCTGATCTGGAATTATTATTATATAGAGTGTTATCAGGAAAAATATTATTCACATATAAAAATGAGCAATATGAGCTAAAAAACTCGTCTGTTGATATTAAGTATGAAGCTCAAATATTATATGATAGTATTATTAATGATGAAAAATATAATGATTGGATTAGAGCAGAAGATTTAGACAATATGCTAATTAGTTTGGGTCTGTGGTCAAAGGACACAAACAAGATTATTAAAGATATAGAAAAAAAGATTGAAAGAAGCAAAGTGGATATGTTTTTATCAGCAGCATTATCAGATAAAGTAAAAAAAATTAAAAGATCATTAAGTGAATATAGAAATCAATTAAATAAAATTATGGACTATAAAAACGATCTATTTTCTCATAGTTTAGAAGGATATGCATCATCCATAAAAAATGAGTATATACTTTGTAATACATTATTTAAAAATAATATGAGAGTTTTTCCCAAACAAGTATCTAGTGACCAAGCATCATATATTTACTTTAATGATTTAGTAACAGAAGTTAATAAAAAAAACATAGCAATAGACTCATATAAAGAATTAGCACGAAGTTCCATGTGGAGATCATACTGGAACTGCAATAAAGAAAAAGTTTTTAATAAAGCAGTATGTGACTGGACAGATGATCAGCGTACAACAGTTAGCGTAACTAGAATGTATGATAATATTTATGATCATCCTGAGTGTCCGTCAGATAATGTTATTGAAGATGACGATATGTTAGACGGTTGGATGATTCATCAAAGAGAGAAAAATCAAAAAGCGAAAAAACAAGCCCAAATTGATGAGATGAATCCGAAATTAAAAAATGCCCAGGAAGTATTTTTAATACCACAAAGCAAGGAAGAAATTGAGGATATTATTGGATTAAATTCTCCGGACTCTTTAAGAAGAATGAAAGAGAAAATGAATTATGTTCAGCAAGTGGGCTCTGTTGATGACGGGAATTTACCCGACGTTAGAATGGATTTAATGAATCAAGCATCTCAAGCAAGAAAAAGATAGAAAGTAACACCATGACAAACGAACAAAAAATATTAGTAGATAATGTATATAAAAAATTTCAAACCACAATGATTGGCTCACTAGCAAGATTCGAAGCTATTTTTGGACATTTATGGGAAAATGATAGCAAAGAAGCTGAAGAATTTGAAGATATGTGGGAATATGCTAGAAATAGCATACTCAATAATGGAAATAAACAAGCACGATCAGCAATTGATGATCTTAGCAATTATTTTGGAAATAACGGAACAGTAAAACAAAAATATCAATTTAACTTTGATAAAAAGAAAGAAGGAGATAGATATGAAGACTAAGACTTTTAAAACAACAGTTGATGGTGCAGAAAAAGAGTTTCTTGTTAAAACACCGTCTTTAAATGATCAAAGAGAGGCTCAGAAAGTTTATAATCAAGCTTTTACTGATGCTATTAAAAGCAAAAGTGTTGTAAGGGCAAAACTAGACGATCTATTAGAAGATCAAGGATTATGGAATGATGAAAAACAGGCTAAGTTCACCACCTTGCAAAAAGAGTTGCTTGATGGCGAGAAGAGGCTTGCTAAGGGTGGATTTAGTTTAAACGAAGCCAAAGACCTTGCGATTAAAATGAAGGGCGTCAGAGATGAAATACGAGATCTTATCAGTGTTCGTACATCTCTAGACAACCATAGTGCTGAAGGTCAAGCTGATAATGCTAGATTTAACTATTTAGTTAGTGTTTGTGTGGTGTATAATGATAGCAAGCAACCGTATTTTAATAATATGGAAGACTATCTTAATAGATCAACTGATCAGGTTGGACTACTAGGAGCACAAAACTTGGCCAATATGCTGTATGGTTTGGATAATGACTACGAAAGTAATTTACCAGAAAACAAATTCTTAAAGAAGTTTAAATTTGTTGATGATAAGCTACGATTAGTAGACAAGAAGGGCAGACTAATTGATGCGGAAGGTAGGCTGATTGATGAGAGTGGAAGATTCATAGACGAAGAAGGTAATTTTGTTGACAAGTATGGCAACAGAGTAACTTCTGATGGAGATTATCTCGTTGATGCACAGCCTTTCCTAGATGAAAACGGAAACCCAGTTATCTTAGAAGAAGACAAAAAAGATGAACCAACAGCAAAAACAGAAACAGTCGAGCCAGAGACCCAACCAGCTCAGCCCGTCGTTTCTGAATCAAAAGAGGTTGCTCCAGCTTAGTTTTTATAACATAATTCTTCTTTTTAGTATTCCCAACCATGAGATTTTTCTTGTGGCTGGGAATATTTTTTTAGCTAAATAATTAATTAGGACAATCAAATTATGGCATTCAACTTAACTGCACAACTGAATTTACAAGGACCAACAAATGTAAAGCAAATTGCTGCACAAATTAAAAAAGATCTTGGTAACATTAATGCAAATATTACTTTTAAGCTTGATCCTGCTGTTACTAAAAATGTTGCGGCTTTGTCCTCGTCCCTAAAAGGCTTAAATGCAGCATTTGGTTCAACAACAACATCTGCTACTGCTGCCTCGGCAGCTATCAAAGCTTTTGGTAATAGTATAAATAGTGTCAAAATAAATAATGTTCCACAACAAATCAATGCGGCAGCTAATGCTGTTAATAAACTTAACAAAGCATCAGCCTCATCAGCAAAAGATCTTGGATCAGCATCAGCAGAGATGCAAGAGTTCGGTAAACAGGCTGGTCTTGCCATTAGAAGATTCGTAGCATTTAGTACTGTTACTAGTGTTATATACGGATTAACAAATAGTATTAGTCAGGGTGTTCAAGCATTTATTGATTATGATAAAGAGTTAGTTAAACTACAACAAGTTACTGGTGAATCGTCAACCGGTCTTGCCAAACTACAAGAACAAATTACAAATCTATCAACAACATTTGGTGTTAGTTCTAAAGATTTAACCTCTGTTGCTTCTACATTAGCACAGGCTGGTTTGAGTGCGAGAGAAACAGAAAAAGCATTAAGAGCTTTAGCTTTAAGTAGTTTAGCTCCATCATTTGATAATATGAATGAGACAGTAGAAGGAAGTATCGCATTAATGAGACAGTTTGGTATTAGTGCTGATGATTTAGAAGGAGCACTAGGTGCTGTAAATACTGTTGCTGCAAAATTCGCCGTTGAATCTTCTGACATTATTACTGCTGTTCAAAGAACGGGTAGCGTATTTGCAACTGCAAGTAAAGGAGTTAGTGAAGGTAAGGATGCTTTAAATGAATTTATAGCAGTGTTTACAAGTGTTCGTGCTACAACTCGTGAAAGTGCTGAAACTATTGCTACTGGTTTAAGAACTATTTTTACTCGTATTCAGAGAGGAAGCACAATTGATTCTCTCAAAGAGTTTGGAGTTAATCTAACTGATACCGAAGGTAAATTCGTAGGAGCATATAAAGCTGTTGAATTATTAAGTAAGGGGTTGAGTGGAATTGATCCAAGAACTGCTCAGTTCTCTAAGATAGTTGAAGAACTTGGTGGATTCCGACAAATAGGTAAAGTTATTCCGCTTATTCAGCAGTTCACAGTTGCTCAAGAAGCATTAAAGACCGCTCAAGCTGGCCAAGGATCGTTAGCGAAAGACGCCGCAACTGCACAACTTTCTTTAGCAAATCAGATTAGCAAAGTAAGACAAGAGTTTTTTGCTCTATTCAGAGAAATAGGACAATCAAAAGGTTTTCAGTCATTAATAAGAGGAGCTTTAAGTTTAGCTAGTGGACTAATTAAAGTGACAGATGCTGTTAAAGGAATATTACCCGCTCTTGCTGTTATAACAGCATTTAAGGGTGCCAAAGCTTTAACTCAATTTGCTAGTGGTTTTAGTACTGGAGTTAAAAGAGGACCAGATGGTAAAGCTAATGGTGGAGTAATTAGAAAATTTGCAAGAGGTGGAGTTGTTCCAGGAACTGGTAGTGGAGATACTGTTCCTGCAATGTTAGAGCCAGGAGAATTTGTGATACGAAAAAAGGCTGTTGAGACTATAGGATCAGATAATCTTCATAATATGAATAAGTATGGGGGCGGTGGAAGTATAAGGGCCGGATCAGCAAAAAAAAGACAAAGATTTGCTAATGCTGGCATGGTTACTCAAGGAGGTAAATTATATGATGATATAGATCCGCTACCTTTTGCAAAAAGCAATAAAGCCAATGCGGGTAAATTAAAAGCTAGTGATGGAGACAGTATTGCGGTTGAGGTTGATCCAACTCCAGAATTATTTAATAAAAAATATAAAAAACCTGATAATAAAACTCTATTATACCCTAAAGAGCAAGGTAGATTCAAAACATCTTCAAGGCTAGATGGTGTTGATGCATTTGAAATGAGATTATCTAAACAAGAAAGAGAAGTTTATGGGGCTTCTGGTGGACCAGCCTCTGCTAGCAATAGAGAGAAGGCAAGAGCTGCTAAGCAAATAACTATTGACTTTATTACAGATTTAGGAGCAGAAAATGTATCGCAAGCATTTAAAGATACAAATCAGGTTGATGTT
>Ga0136644_10003056_pt1 | contig 12568 bp, 10 predicted proteins | sample C_130820_EF_Meta_FD_94780 | JGI IMG/M metagenome (GOLD analysis project Ga0136644, IMG submission 94780) | Freshwater microbial communities from Lake Croche, Canada to study carbon cycling - C_130820_EF_MetaG (v2) (version 2) | ecosystem: Environmental > Aquatic > Freshwater > Lake | place... | reverse complement strand
TTGTGAAAGCCATTCAAGAACAAAACAAACTCATTCAGACCCTTCAACAACAAGTAACGACTCTTCGGCAGATTATAAATATACAACAAGGAACTGGCTCAATAGAGGAAACTGGTGCTACTGGGCCCACCGGGTCTACGGGTCCTACAGGGACAACAGAGACAATCGGTCCTACAGGGACTACAGAGACAACAGGCCCGACAGGGACTACAGAGACAACAGACCCTACAGGGGAGACAGGAATAACAGACCCTACGGGTTCTACAGGGGAATGATGAACAGGTCTTCTATACCCCAATAAAGTTCTAACTCTTCTCCAAACAAACTCGATACCCCTTGTCCAACACCCTGTACTGCCCTTCATACTTGGACAAAAAGTGGTCGATGCCCTTCATAGGATAGTCAAATACGGCTCCAGCGGCAACCCTATCCGACCCATACAAATAGTCGCTCTCGAGACGCCCTGCGTCTCGAGAGCCATGATTTACTCCAGCCCGAGGCTGGAGTAAATAGTCATCTATCACCATCGTCCCTCCCGTCTTCAACAGCCTCCAACTGAGAGCCATATCGGTATAGCAATCGATACACTTATGACTCCCATCGACATAGATGAAATCAAACCTCTCCTTCTGCTCGACCAAGTGGAGCAGTTGTTCTACGGAATCTCCCTTCAAGACCACGACTCGTCCCGACACCCCTGCTCGTCTCAGATTCTCATGAAAGACTCGCTCGACGTCTCGTTCTTCCAGCGCAGACAATAATGCGAGTCCGTCCTCGTCATAATTGGTCCAGCGGTCAATGGCAACCGCCGTCGCTTCGGGCAGAACCTTCAGCATCTCGACAAGAGACGTTCCCGCATAGGTGCCGATTTCCAGAAGGCGAACCCCCGCCCCTGTGTGTCGCTGCAACATTCGTTCAAAGATGTTCCGAGACCCCGTCGGTACATCGTGCGTCCAATTGTACATGTCGGCAGCGTCCACGATAAGGGTCGGCTTCAAATACTGCTCCAAGAATCGGCCTGCCTGTCCTTTCCACGTCAGGCCTGCGGCCCACACCCTATTCGTCTCCACAAGCCTCGCCTTTTCTTCTGGCTCGAGTCCAAACAATCTAACCAGTGCCTTCTGCTGCCATTCTGCCGTCGTCGGGACCCCTGGAACGACCAGTCCACGGTCCCCGACGGTGTTCTGGAGTGCCGCCAACTCCGAGCAAACGACGAGCGTCCCGCTCGCAGCCGCCTCCAGCGCCGTCAGACAAAAGGTCTCGGCAAACGTACAGGGGTAGAGCCACGTCTCGGTGCGGGCCCAGGCCGCCGCCAGCACCTCCTTGGAGACCCAGCCCTGTATTGTTACACCAGCCAAGCCAGAGGCCAAGAGCCCCTTGATAGCCGCAATCCCCTCCCCAAACACCCTGTTTGTCCATGTATGCTCCAAGTCGCAAAAGACGTCGAGGGTGGCGTCGGGCCACTGGTTCAAAATGGCCGGCCACATCTGGAGCAAAGGCAGAAGCCCCCGATTGGGAAAGGACGAATAGAGGAAGGAGTGGGGTCTCTTGGTTCCCGTCGTGAATCGGCTCGAGTCGAGTCCATAGGAGAAGACGTCCGTCCGCTCTCGGCACGTAGGAAAACTCTTCAAAAAGTGCTCCTTGTGCCACTCGGTCAGACAAAAGATTTTTTTGAGTTTGGGAGGGAGCGGGATGACGAGGCCCGTCGGCCCCAGGTCGTGGAGAACAAAATAGAGGTTCTCCACATGGCCCCGAATCGCTACGGGCAAATACTCGGAGAACCGGCTGACCACGCAGCTCTGGACCACGTTCGACGCCACAAAGGAATGAAACGTATCAAGGGGCCGATACTCGACGCCCTCGAACAGGTCATAGGTGCCATTGTACAGGGCCGCAGGGTCGCACCGACAGAAGACCATCACCCTATAGGTGCCTTCTCGCTGGATGTGCCTCGCCATTTCGATAATGTAGGTCTCCGACCCGCCGACCCCCTTGTCCAGAATGGCCCGCCCTGTCCAGGGGCCCCAGCCTCCATCGGCTACAAAGACCAGGAGGGGCTTGGAACCTCTTCCAGGCGCTGACGCTAACGCCGGCATCTGGCACAGGTTATGAAAGACGCCGAACCAGGACTTCATGAGGTCAACGCCCTCGTCGACCTCTTGGTTGGGGATTCTAAGTTTCTTCTCAAAGAAGCGCTGACAGGCCTGGAGCCCTAGCGATTCATTCCCAAACTCGTAGCAGAGCGGCGCCAAAAACTTGGGCAAAAAGTGGTAGGACAGCGTCGGTTTCAGGGAGAACTGGGCATGGACGGGGTAGCCCAGCGCAAACGCCCGTGTAAAATAGTCGTACGCTACCTTTTTCTGACCCTCCCGCAAGTAGTGGACCCCTATGAAATACAGGGGGTCGGGCCTCGTCGGGTCCAGGTCGTACGCCTTCCTGTACGTCTCTTCGCACAGGGTCCAGGGCTTGCCCAGCTTGAAATTATAGAGGCGAGCCAGTTCAAAGTAGGAATCCACCGCCTCCTGTGTGTATCCCTTTAGGGTCGACGTGGCCCTCAGTTCAAAGTATTTCGCCGCCGAAACCCAGTCCTCCAGAAGATTGTAGGTCTGCGCCAAATAGTACAGGTGCCGAGGATTCGTCGGGTCCTCCTCGAGCATCTCAAAGAGTCGGTCCAAATCGTAGCGCTTTCGGTCCATCGTCCGTTTTTCCATAGAGGGGGACCGGTGATCGAAAATCGTCGCTGCCGCCTTGGGAATCACCACTGTCACATTGTTATGGGGCTGGACGACCTCGTGAATCGTGTACATGTACCGCAACTTGTCGGCCGACTTGAGAACTCGATTGGAATAGTATTCTACGTCGTCGCTCAGAATCAGAAGGCTGTAACTATTCGCATACTGATCGGAGCGAATCGTCGTCAAAAACCCCCGTAAGTCCCCCCGAACCGCATAGGTGTCGTCGAGCATGAGCGTGTACTTACAAACGGTGCCCGCCAGTTCCAGGCACCGATTGCGACTGTCTCGGAAATTCAGAAAGGGCTCTTCCACTAATTGGCCCCGCTTGCCCGCCAGAACCCGCCGCACCACCTCCTGCGTGCCGTCCGTCGAGCCCGTGTCTAACACAGTCCAGCGGTCCACAATGGGTAGATTCTCTGTCAGAACCTTCTCGAATAAGGGTCCCCCGTTCTTCACCATGATACACAGGTGAATCAGATTGTCGTAGACGAACTGTCCCGAGGCATCGAAATAGAACTGAAAGGTGCGGTCAAACTCCTCCTTTCGGCACGCCGGCACGCACAGGGTGTAGCCGAGGGGGTCGTTTGCCAGAGGGAACTGAAAGGGGTGGGGGGCCGTGGCCGCTATCGCAGAAGGGCAGACGACGTAGGCGGTGTCGCAGAGGGTAGCCGATCCATCCTCGACGGCCACATAGACTGTCCGGGGACTTAAAGAAACCTCGGTCTGGACCCAGACTGACTCGTAGGCCTGCTGACACCCTATCGGTACAAAGAGGCCGCAACAGTCTCCTATACATTGGAGAGCGGAGCCCTCTTCGAGGGAGCCGAGGTCCGTCAGAAGCCCGATGTGGCGTTCCAAATGACCCGCCTCTGGATAGAGTTTGAGGTTGTTGTATTCGGCGTGATAAAACGGCTTGAAAATACAGTCATGACCCCTATACGTCTGCCCTTGGATTCGCATGGCCTATTGATTGTTGTTTGTCCATCTTTAGATGTTCTATCATCGAAAGATGCGACGACCTTCTGTGGTCTCGTCAAGTGGTACGTCGGGCCCGGACTGTTTTCCTACGCTTCTTTTCTACAGGAACGGCCTCGAGTCCCCGCACGACATCCTGATACAGCCCGCTGGCACTTCGAGCGAGCCGACCATGGACCAGATCCGCCAGTGTAACTTGGACCAATGTGGACGAGTCGTCCTTGATTCGGGCATTCACCCTCTTAATAGTGTCAAACTCCGTGGAAGATAAATGAAGGGGGAGGCTCGTGAACCAATTGTTGTATTCGATATCTTTGATATTTTTTTTAGAAGGCCCCGTGTGTTCGTAGGTGACGCCAATCTTATAGTCGTCCACCTCGTCGTTATCCTTCGTAACGAGACATATGTACGCCAATTTGTCCGTATTGCCATTCATCCATGTAACAAATGCGGCAGCCCGGTCCCGTTTCATAAAGCCTGTTAAATACGCCCGTTCTGTGAACGTATAGTGGTGTCCTATCCGGGCCTTCCTCTCTTTGAGGTCGGCCATCCGGAGAGCGTGCTCGTCTGCGTCCACGTCAGGGTCCTCGGCATATTGGATATATTCGGCCCCCAACTCCTTTATAATAGATTGCTTCCTCCGCCCCTCTTGCGAATCAGTAGTGATAAGACCCAGGCGATTGATGGTGGCCAACTGGGTGGTGTTCTCCTTTGTTTCGGGATTGAGATACGTCCCCTGTTTTATTTCTTTTTCCATCACCGCCTTGGCCCTTTCAAATGGAAGCAGGACACTCATTCTAAAGAGGAGGGGCCGATTTAAACATCCCCTCCGTCCCTCTATCAGTCTCTTCCATGTCCGCCGACGACCCGATCAGAATCATCCTCCTTCTCATGATTAAGAATGAATCCCGCATCATTCGAAGGTCCATTCTGTCGGCCCTCCCCGTTGTTGACGCCGTCTGTATAAGCGACACGGGGTCGACCGACGGCACGGTCCAGCTTCTCGAAGAGGTTTACCCGACCCTGTCGGTTCCAGCAAAAACCTACCAACACCCTTGGAACCATTTCGGCGCCAATAGGACCCTCTCCTTTCAGGATGCGCAGGCCTTCTGCCAAACCCTCGGATGGAATCCCGCCCGAACCTATGCGTTAGCCATCGACGCCGACATGGAACTCAAGGTCGAGTCCACCTTTCACAAACAGGAGGACCTCGGCCTCAAGGGCTACAGCCTCGTCCAGAAGGCCGGCACGCTCCACTACGCCAACACTCGCCTACTACGACTCGACGAGCCCTGGACCTGTATCGGCGCCACGCACGAGTACTGGAACGGTCCCATGGAGGGCATTCTGTCCGACTCGAAACTCTGGATTGACGACAAGAACGATGGGGGCTGCAAGGCCGACAAGTACACGAGGGATCGTACCCTTCTCGAGAAGGAGTTGGAAGAACAGCCCCAGAATGTCCGCACGGTCTTTTATCTCGCCCAGACCTACAAGTGCCTCGGCCTCCACGACCTGTCCATCGACCTGTACAAGCGCCGCATCGCTCTCGGGGGCTGGTTCGAGGAGATTTGGTACAGCCACTATATGATTGCCCAGCAGTATCTCCAGACGGGGCGGCCCGAAGAGGCAGAACTATGGGTCCTGAAGGGCCAGAAGGCCTCCTCCTATCGGTCCGAGTCCCTCTACCTCCTCGTCAAGCACTTCCGAATCGAGGGACAGCAGTGGAAGGCGATGCACTATTACAGGGCGGCCAAAGCCATTCCGAAGCCGCAGGTGGCCCTCTTTCTGGAGTCCGAGGTCTACGACCACCTTCTGGACTACGAGTACACGGTCCTCCAGTTCTACGTGGCCCAGACACCCAAGAATGAGGGCCTCCGAGCCTCGACCCGCTATCTCCTCAAGGAGCAGTCCGCACCCTATCTGGACAATGTTCTGAGCAACCTCGAATTCTACATTAAGCCTCTCGCCACCGTTTCGGTGTCACCCGTGACCCTGACCCCTGTGCCCACCCCTCTTCTTCTCCAGGAGACCTTCGCCCCCTCGTCCGTGTCTCAGATTACGCATCGGGGCACCCTTGTCACGAACGTCCGCTACGTCAACTACCATACCACCAACAGGGGGGAGTATCATCCTCGGGATCCTTCTGGAATTGTTCGAACAAGAAATTATCACCTGGAAGACTCGACGTTTGTCGAGGAATCCGACCTGTCCCACAATCCTACCAACATCATGGGGCTCGAGGACGTTCGCCTCTTCTCGGATCAAGACCACATCACCTACACGGCCGCCTCGAAGAGCGCCACGAAGGACGGGTTGTATCGCATCGTGTACGGAACCTACGATGCTTCTGAGAACGTTCTGTCGAACAGTCGGGTTCTGGAGCCCCCTGAAGGAGTCCAGAGCGGCTGCGAAAAGAACTGGCTTCGGATTCCTTCTGCTAACAACAGCCCTCTATTTGTCTACACTTGGAGTCCCCTTCAAATTGGCACTGTTAACGACGGCTGTCCTTTCCTCCACGTCACCCACACCATTCAGACGCCCCCCCTGTTCCAGCGGCTCCGTGGCAGCGCTAACGGATTTCTCCACGAGGACCGCATCTGGTGCCTGACGCACCTCGTCAAGCACGGGACTCCCCGCAAGTACTACCACCTGTTCGTTCTTCTGAACAAGGACACCTATCAGCCCGAACAGGTGACCCTCCCCTTCTGTTTTCAGGGTCACGGCATCGAGTACTGCCTCTCGGCGTCCGTCGAGGGGTCCCACGTTTCGTTCTTGTTTTCGTCGTTCGATGCGAACCCGTGTACGATGAGGGTGGCCCTCTCGGACCTCGAGCGCATCGCTCTTTGAAGTAGATAGGCGACCATGAGGGCCTTGCTGGCGCTCAAGAGGTGCCAGAGGAAATGGTAGGCGTCCCCGAAGACTGGATTCAGAATGCCGACCATAAGGTTGAGCAGAAGGACGTTGATGTCATAGTCCGAGTAGTGGAGGTCAAACAGACACCAGAGACCGGCCGCCCCATAATCGGCGTAGAAGAGGGCGCCCCCAGGCTCGCCGGCCTCGTGCCACAGAATGGAGAGGGTGGTCGATAGGATAATCACGGCGGAATAATCGGTGCTGACGACGGGGAAGAGGGCGGCTAAATGGGTCAGGGTCGTCAGAACGTTCATGGTCTCTTCCCTTCTCTTCGTAAGAACTAGTTAGGCTTTCGAGAGCCTAACTAGTTTCGACAACCCTCCCCAGAATGACCAAGACCGAGAAGCCCCTGAAGGACCGCCTGAGCGAGGGCATCCACCTTCTCAAGCAACTGGCCGACGTGCTCGTCAAGCAGAACCCGAGCATCGAGGCCAAGAATGTGGACGGGTTTGACGAGGTCCAGGCGGCGATTAGCGAGTGGACCAAGACAGGCAAGGCCTGGGACGGCGTCATTGAATTCCCGGGCTGCCAGCGCTACGCCGAGTTGTCGCTGCCGAGGTCGGCGGCTCTGACGGCAACCCTCGCCTTCAAGCGCCACTAAAAAAATTGAAGTCCCGGCACAAACAGGGCCCCTGTAGCCATGATTGAATATGATAGCCTCCTGGGCAGAAATCCACGTCTCTTGGGCGAGAATCCACACAAAACGGTCGAGGGCCAACTGGCGTTAGCGAGACGGTTCGACTACAAATACGTGGACCTGTCCGACATGGGCCTCGCATGGATTGACATGTCTCTGATTCCAGATACATGCGAATCACTCTGCCTCCAGGGCAATCGCCTGCGAGCCTTTCCGTCGAGACTACCGTCTCAGTTGAAGCGCCTCTTTATCGAAAACAATGAAATTACCTCGATTCCCGAGGACGTGTTGCCGCCGACGCTCGAATATCTGTGTGCCCCGTTGAACAAGATTGCCGAGGTCCCCTCGAGGTGGCCGCCGGCCTTGCGGGCCCTCTATCTGGGATTCAATCAGCTGACGACCTTGCAGCCGTTCCCCGAGTGGATTCCCCACATCCATGTCCTCGACAACCCCCTCTCGATTCCGCAACAGGAGGGGGAGACGTCGGGTACCCCTCTGGCCGCCTTCAAGGCGAGACTCCAGGCCGAGCAGGACCGAATCGACGAGATGGCCTCGAGGCGCCGCTGCGCAGAGCGATTCCACCTCTATGTCGACGAGCTGTTGGCGGCGGCCCTCCATCCGGACAGGGTGGGGCCCCTGTTTCGGTCAGGGACCTTTCAGGACGTGTTTCCTTAGTACGCAAACAGAATGCCCGCCCTCCCTCCAAAGACTCGCAGCATATTGTACGTTTCGGCCCAGATGTAGACCATATAGTCCGGAACGTCGTTGGAATTGTAGGAACCTCGCACCGGTGTGAATTCGAGCAACAAGTCCGTTTGAGGGACCTTGTCCAGATTCGCCTCCCCTCTGGGTCTCGACGGGGGCGTGTAGCCGTTCCATAAACCAAAGGGGAAATTATAATAGTATCGGTTGACCCAGGGGCTCTTTTTTTGTTCCCACGAGGGCAGAATCGACCGGTACAGGGCGGGGGTCTGGGTTCGGAAACGGACGAGGGAGCCCTGGTACAGAAGGGCGCAGGCGCTGATGGGCTCGGAATCGCTGAGGGCAAAGGCCGGCTGGAGAATCCCGGGCTGCGTGGCCGAGAGGCCGATGGCGTTGGGCCACCAAATTGAGGTGGGAGGGTCCCGAACTCCCCGCAAGTCCCGACAGGCCAGAAAGTGGGCATTGTAGGAGGGGGCGACGTTCCTCTGGACCATCCAGAAGAGGTCCTTGGCAGGGTTGGGAACGGCAACAGGAATCCGGACACGGGGTAAACCCCTACTGGGATAGGGCTGGATGGCGTAGTGCTGGACGATGGGAATCTGGAGGTCGCCGAGGCGGAAGCGGTTGGCCTCGGGCTGGTCCAGGTAGACGTACTCGGCGAGGACGTAGGTTTCTCCGAGGGGCAAGTCTCGGGCAGGGGGCATCTCAATGCCCGGGATCACTGACACGGGGGTCGTCACGGACAGGCCGTCCAGGCCGACGAGACCGGGCACGACGGAGCCCGAAATAGAGCGCTTGTAAAAGGGACTTTTCGGAAGGGGCCAGAGCGACGTTCCCTCGGCCTCGGACGTGTTGCCGACGGTCCTGCTGTCCGTATAGTACAGGCCGTTCAGGGGCCGGAACGTGATGCCGATGCGCACGACCTCGTCCAGAATGGCGTCGATGGGAAAGGCTGAGGCCGAGTCGCCCCGACAGAACCAATAGGGGAGGGGGACGACCACCTGGGTGCTGGACGTGGCGTAGCCGAAGCTCGTCTGCGTGAAGCCATTGTCGAGGCGCTTCAGAAGCCGGTTCGCCGTCGTCGTCTTTTCGAGGGGAATCGTGTATTCGTTCAGCATTTCGAGGAGTTTGCTGTCGAGGGTTTCGACGGGCGTGTTGCCAATGTGCATGGTGGCCGAGGCTACGAGGGCGTGGCCGAGGCTGTTGGTCCAGCCAAAGTAGGGGCCGGCAAACGTCCCTCCTGTGGTAGCGGCGGCCGCCGCCTCCCGCTGGGGCGTCGCAATGTCGGGCATGTTGGCCACGAGAAAGAGTCGAGTAATCAGCTGCCCCTTTCGAACGAGCCGAAGCTGGGCTGTTTGGCCAAAGGCGGGGGCCGAGTCGAAATCAAGGCGGTGAATCTGCGTCGTGAAGCGACCCGTGGTTCGCCACAGACGGACAAAGGGGTACACGGTTTGCTTAAAAAATAAACGGTCATTCTGAATTCCAGTGGTGAGAGGCTTCAGAAGGCTGGCCACCATTCCCTACTAACACATCCCCTATTCGTGTTAAGTGGTCAATCGCAGGAACTGCCGCAGTTTTCACAGTGCCATATGGCATAGGCAAACACCATGGGAAGGGCCGTCAGAAAGGGGAGAAGGGTCGTTCCGACCAGGAGGCCCTCTTGGACGGAAGGCCCAACGACTTCGGCCATGTACAGATAGGGGGCAGGAGAGGTAATGCCCACGAGAAGGAGCATCAAGAGATTGTTGAAAAAGAAACTCGGGGCCTTCACGGTACTCAGGACGAGCATAGAGACCAAGGGCAGAAGCGCCACAAGGTTCAACCCTATCAGTGTATTCAGGAGGGTCTTGCGCTGACCCGGGTCCTTCATGAACTGGAGGGCGATGGAGCCGACCACGGTCGCAAGGGACACAATAAAATAGAGTCGGAATCCGTACGTGAACACGGTACAAACGCTCTCCGATTGCGGAATGGTTAGGCCGAGGATTCGAAAGACGGACCGTGGGAGGATGCGGCCCATCGGGTACTACTTGTGCCGTCTAGTATATTTTTACGCACCGCTCAGCCGCTTATAATTCCAGGGCAGGTACGCCGTCCTCCGAATGTCATCCAGCGGAATGGACGGATTAGCGCTGAGTTCGTTGAAATCCCAGCGAATCACCCCCATTGTGTTCAGGACTTGGTCGACCGTCAGACTCATGCGCTTCGAGAGGACGGTCGGGTCCCAGGGCAAATCGGCGTGGAGCATGGCCTCGTCCAGATGAAGATGCGGATTGAAACTGAATTTCCCCCAGTTCCAGGGATACCACGTGATGGACCGAAGAAGACTCACAGGGGCCTGAATGCTGTAGCTGAGGGAGTCAATGTCCCAGACCCGTTCGGGGTGATTCAGAACGAATTCTATCGTCATGTCGGAGCGCTGGCTCAGGCGCTCGGTACACCAGGGAATGTCGGGGAGGGACTGAATCGCCTCCAGGGTGAGGTGCTTGTTGAGGGTCAGAAAGGGAATGTCCCAGTATTCGAGGAGGTCGACGAGCGCTGCGTTATTCACGGGGGTGTCCCGACTCACGGTTCGCCAGTCCCAGGGAAGCTCGGGATTCTCGTGGATGTGGCGGATATCTTGGCAGAGACGAGGGGTGAGGTAGACCCAGTTCCATTCTCTTTCTGGATATTGGAGAACAACCTCCATCGTCACGTTCGGATTCTGGCTCAGGCCGTCCATAGACCACGGAAACTCGGGGTGGGCGGCAACAAAGGCCCAGGAAATGTTGGCGCCCTTGCTCGCAGAAGCCCAGTCCCACGGGAGCGGCAGAAGAAGGTGGCGTTCCAGAAGGGTCGGGTTGGCGCTCAGAAGGGCCCAGTCGACCTGGAGGTCGGGATGCGCCAGCAGGTAGTCTACGGGCGCCTTGGCGGACAGGGACCCCTGGGTCCAGGGCAGGTCGGGGTGGGCGAGCATCTCCTCCCAGGAGATGCGTGGATTGGCGCTCAGGGCGGCCCAGTCCCAGACGTCAGACGGCTGGGACAGAACGAGGTCGAGGAGGCGGCAGGCAGGCATGGGGGTCCTCGTTTCCAATCAAAGGGAGTCTCAAATTTGTAGGGAAGAGTAGGGATGGCGTCCAGGCGTAAATTTGTTGCGAGTGGATCCGCTGGATGCGTGGTGACTCCTGCGCTACCGAATGGGGAGCAGGAATTTCCTGACCAAGTGACCAAACTGTATTTCGACCGGCAATCACAATCCTCTATGAATGCGGCGGCCTACGCAGTCGCCACCAATACAAAGCTGGCCGGCATGGGGTTCCGTCGGCTCGTATTTCCGTACACGGAAACCCGGCGATTTGACCAACTGCCAGAAGAATTACAAACTCTTCCAGACAATTCATGTAAGCTCGAGTACCGTAAAGAGTCTGACAAACCAATCGGGATGACCCACATGCCGAATCTAGGAATTGATTTTATAGAATTACGGATAGCGTATGATCAGTCGCTAAACCCAGAAAGCGAACACCATGCACAGGGGGTCGCCTTGATGAAAGAGATTCGGGCGGTACCATTTGAAGTCGTCCTGGAGAAGGGTGTAAGGGCCATGCTCAAATCATTGGAGATTCTGAATAGGAATGGAAAGATTCACAGAGATGTACGACTCGAAAATACAATGTTTGACCCTCGGACAGGGGCCATGACGTTAATTGATTTTGATTTAATGACGGAGAAAGCGAATATGGACAAACTTAATAAATGGGCCATTCCTCCAATACTGATGATGGCGTATCCTCCTGAGATGGCCCTTTGGAATACTACAGAGCATAGGAAGCTCGACGCCCCTTCTGATTTAAAAAAAATAGATGATACAATTAATAAATTGCTAAATTATAAGGCCACCTTCAACGACTATACCGACGGTGAGAAAAATGATATAATAAGTACGTTTGTGCCCCTTATAGAGATATGGAAGCGTCAATTGCTCATACTAACAGACTTATATAAATCTCAAGCAAGTCGAGCATCTCTTTCCTATTTGTTTAAACTATCCCACCTACCAGACAAAGACATTACAAAATTTTTATTAACAGAAATGGGCGTTTATATGGGTGTCCTGTCCGAAGAGGAGATATTTAATACGAAAGATCGCAGAGAGCGTATGAGAGACATGTCGATTGATACGATTGATAGTTACTGTATGTCCTTGTGTCTCATGATGTTTCTTGGAGTTTACTTGGATGATACAAAATGGACAGAACATGGGGCCCTCTTAGATCAATTGTTTGAAACTATATTGATTCCACTCTATAAGATTAATGTGTATGGAGCCAAGGATATGATTTATACACGGTCCAGCATACAGGATGTAATGGGTGCGATTGGCGCCTTATACTCAAAGGAACCCATGACTAAACGAATGAATCGCCCAACACACAATGACAACTTGAACAATGACAATTCGAGAACCCCATTATCGAAAAAAGTACGAGTCGTGGAGGGAGGAACCCGGAAAAAATTGAAGTCGGCCCGCCGCACGAAAAAGGGTCGACGAAGAGCCTAACCCACCCTTTTCGTTCATTCAATAATCCACATATAAAATGGAAGAGACGGTCCAGACCTTCTT
>Ga0136644_10003055_pt1 | contig 12568 bp, 13 predicted proteins | sample C_130820_EF_Meta_FD_94780 | JGI IMG/M metagenome (GOLD analysis project Ga0136644, IMG submission 94780) | Freshwater microbial communities from Lake Croche, Canada to study carbon cycling - C_130820_EF_MetaG (v2) (version 2) | ecosystem: Environmental > Aquatic > Freshwater > Lake | place... | reverse complement strand
TATTAGTATTAGTATTATCCATTTTATATTTGTAATTATGATATATGCCATAAGTTATATAATGTTTTATTGCATCTGATCTAGTAAATATACTAATTTCTTTTAAATTATTTAATTTAATATATACTTCCCAATTAAAATCAAAAGGCATAATATTAGCTATATTTTTAATATTCATTTTATAAAGTATTTATATAATTATATATATATAATTATATGAATAGAAAATCAAATAATATAATTGAAATAACTAAAAAAAATTATAAATGGAGAACACAATTACCTGCAATTATTTGGAATAAAGATAATAAATTTTTAGATGAAAATAATAAAATAATTAATCCATTTTATCATGAAATATTTGAACAATATTTAATGTATAAATGGATAAAACCAGACGATATTGTTTTAGAATTAGGTTCTAGATATGGAATTATATCATGTACTATTAATTCAATGTTAAATAATAAAAAAAATCATGTTGTTGTTGATCCAGATAAAAATATATTAAAACCTCTTAAATTAAATAAAAAAAATTTCAAAGCAGAATTTAAAATTTGTAATAAAGCTATTAGTAATACTCCTCTTAATTTTATTCTACATAAAAATGGAATAGGAAATTTTACTGTTGAAAAAAATAAAATTAATAATAATAAAAATGTTATTAATATACCAAATATTACATCTAAACAATTTTTTACTAAATATCCTCTTAATTTCAATGTTTTAATTGCTGATTGCGAAGGATGTTTATTTAAATTCTTTAATGAAAATATGTTTTTATTAAATCAACTTAATTTAATAATTTTTGAAAAAGATAATGAAGAAAATTGTGATTATAATAAAGTTATTAAATTATTAAAAAATAATAATTTTATTAAAGTTGATAGCTTATTGAATGATTTTCAACAAGTTTGGATTAAAAAATAAATTATTTTAATAAATTATTATATAACATAAAACCAGCTACACCACCTAATACTTCAACCAATATATATAACATTAAATCATTCATCGATAATTTACCTGCATTATATAATGATACGGATACTGCTGGATTAAATGAACCACCCGATATTGCGCCACCTAATAATACACCTATAGCTAATGCTGCACCTATAGCTAAATAATTACCAGTAACAAATATAACTGTTACTAAAAATAATGTTCCTAGAAATTCTACTAAATATTTATTCATATTATATTATTATATTATTATATTATATAAAAAAAAAAATTTTTTATAATAAATTATTATATAAAAATGAGTTATAAAGAAAAATATATTAAATATAAATATAAAAATATTCAAATTATTTCTGAAATTAATAAAATTATTTATAATATTAAAAATTTATCTTATAATAATATTATTGTTAAAAATATAATAGATGATATTATTGATATTATTACTAATAGTGAACCTAATTTAGCTATTAAATAATTATTTTTGAAAATATTATACATATTATACTTATTATTATTAAAAATACTATAGCAACTACTATATACATTATACCACTATTATCTGATGAATTATTGATTGGTACTCCTGAATTACTTAGTACTCCTGAATTACTTGGTGCTCCTGAATTACTTGGTGCTCCTGAATTACTTGGTGCTCCTGAATTACTTGGTGCTCCTGAATTACTTGGTAAATAATTACCACAATTATTTGCTATTTTACTACTAATTTCAGCAGATGTACCTGAACTAATATTAGATAAATTTACTAAATTCAAACAATTTACGTTATTACATACTCCTTGTGCACGAGATACTGGATCTAAATAACTTTGATTTCCAGCTTCAAATCCTACTTTGTAACACATTGGTGGTACACTTAGTCCAATTGAAGAAAAAGCTGGAGTTGGTGGAGCATAACATGCACATTCTGGTGCATACTTAGTATAATCTAAACTTGTTAAATTATTATTTTCACTAAATACTGTGTATACATTATCACAATTAGCTTTCATAAAAGCGTTACAATAATCTGAGCCTTGATACATATAAGATGGACAAGTATTTGCTGGTATTTCAATTATATCATTTTCAAAACCATAGTTAATATTATTTGAATTTTTATTAGTTGATTTTAATGGTGTTCTTGCTGTTATTCTTACAGGATTAGTTTGTTTATCAGGTTTAACAGAACAACATGCTAATTTTAATGGAGTCTCTTCTAATATTTTATTAATAGCATTTCCATATGTATTTGAATCATTGTAATCATAATCATTTGGATAATATAAACTATAAACATTATTATTAAAATCAATAATATTTTGTTGCAATTTTTGAGTATCTTTAATTTTATTTAGTACATTTTGTTTAATATTTTTACCATATATTACTAAAGGATTTTTTGAAGGATTTAATTCATATTTATCAAATACTTCTTGACATACATTTGGATATTTTGGATCAATTATTGTATTATTTTCAGAACAAGTTTTGTAATTTAATTTTGGTATTCCGAATGTATTTAAATCATTTGAACAATTATTAAGTATATTATTTGAATTGTCTGTTGCTACATTAATTTGATTTATAACATTATAATTAGGTTTATTCGGAAAATATACATTACCTGTTTCTAATAATTCTACAGAAACATTTCCATTGTTAATATTAGAATCACAATTAAATCCAGCATCTTTATAATTTTTCATTCCAGATGATTTTAAATAATTTATACATTCTGAATCAGTTGATTTTGCATTACATGTTATATTTTTAACGGTTTCATTAGGTATTACTGGAGGATTATTATTTGGAGGAACACAGTCGTAATATTTTGTATTATATATTGCATCCAAATATTTATTGCAAGTAATATTATCTTTAGCAATTAATGATTGATCAACTAATGAATTACCAGAATTAATTCCTCCAAAACCATTTCCAAGATATATATCATTATTCGAACCAAACGTTCCTCCAAAATCTCCATTATTACTTACACCAGATAAATTAGTATTTAACTTCATGGATCTAAATATTCTTGATAATCTAACATCATTTAACATTCCTTCATAATCTGGTCTAGTTAATTCAATTGATTGTCCTAAATTATAAGTTATATATGGTTTTGCAAATGTTATGCTATTGTCATTATTTATTTTATATGGTACAGATCCACTACCACATGTATATCCTAAATCTTTTAAAGAATATGGTTTTAGTTTTATAGGTGTTGAATTATCAATAAATCCACCATTAACATTATCTCGTTTACCTCTTAACTTATATACACATTCATTCGTAATTTGATAATCATTTATATTTACGCTTTTGTTAGACATTCTATGTAATATAATATATTAAATTATATTAAATTTTAACTAAAAAAAATATACCTATACTTTAATCAATCTCCTGGATAGTTGGTTCTGTTTTAATATTATCACCCATTCCTGGCATATCAGGCATGTTTCCGCTAGCCATATTTTGAGCCATCTGTTCCATTTGAGCTTTCTGCTCAGGACTCATGTTCTTTAATAACTCCTCCATCTGTGCCATCTGTTCTGGACTCATGTTTGGCATTCCTCCCATACCTGGCATTCCTCCCATACCTGGCATACCTGGCATACCTTCTCCAGTTGGTGAATCACCATAAACATTCTTCATTATGGGATGAAATACTGATTCAAATTCTTTAATCTTTTCATTATATTCTTCAGTACTTGCTGATGAATTATCACTCATCCAGTCTTGCATCTCTTTAATTTTATCATTAATTGTATTTTTATCATCATCTGATAATTTATCTTTTAATTTATCATCATTCATGCTATTCTTGGCATTATATACTAAATTCTCAAGATTGTTCTTGGCTTCAATTTTCTTGTGTAATTCTTCATCTTCTTCTTTGAATTTTTCTGCTTCTTTAACCATTCTTTCAATTTCATCTGCTGAAAGTCTTCCTTTATCATTTGTAATAGTAATCTTCTCTGATTTACCAGTTGATTTCTCACAAGCACTTACATTTAAAATACCATTCGCATCTAAATCATATGTAATTTCAATTTGAGGTTGACCACGAGGCATAGGAGGAATACCAGTTAAATCAAACTTACCTAATTGATTGCAATCTTTGGTAAACTTTCTCTCACCTTCAAATACACAAATTGTGCATGCAGGTTGATTATCTGAATATGTTGAAAAGGTTTGAGTTTTCTTGCATGGAATTGTAGTGTTTCTTGGAATTAATACAGTCATTACGTTTCCACTAGTTTCTACTCCAAGTGATAAAGGACTCACGTCAAGAAGAAGTAATTCACTAGTCTTGGAATCTCCATGACCTCCTAAAATTGCTGCTTGAACTGCTGCACCATATGCAACCGCTTCATCAGGATTAATTGATTTATATAATTCTTTTCCATTAAAATAATCACTTAACATCTGCTGAATCTTAGGAATTCTTGTAGATCCTCCTACTAGAATAATGTCATGGATATCAGCTTTTGAAATTTTTGAATCTTTTAATACTTGCTCAACTGGATCCATTACTCTTCGCATTATATCACCATTTAAATCTTCAAATCTTGCTCGGGTAATACTTGTATTGTAATCTACACCATCATATAATGCATCTACTTCAATTGTTGCTATAGATGCTGATGATAATGTACGCTTGGCACGCTCGCATGCAGTTTTTAATCTACGCATTGCTCTTCCATTGCCTTTAATATCAAGTTTACTCTTCTTTTTAAATTCTTCCATGCAATATTCAACTAGTCTGTTGTCTAAATCTTCACCTCCTAAATGAGAATCTCCAGCTGTTGCTTTAACTTCAAATACTCCATCGTCTAATGTTAATAGGGAAACGTCATGTGTACCCAAATTTAATGTTATCAATAGGCTCTTTATCCTATTTTCTATTAGTTTCCTAATAGGTCGGACTATATCTTCACTAATAATATTATTTATTTTTATCTAGATTACTAGTGTTCGGCACTCGTGGGTATTTTACCATAAGCTACTCTAGCTTTTAGGCTACTTTACCTAGTCTCTGAACCTTCATCATCTTTCAATGATGCTTGGCTGCGGATTTTCCATTTTTAATCTATTCTTTATTTTCAATAATAAATTTATCTAATAATTTTTTGTGTGTTGTAAACTGTTCTTCAATTATTTTTTTATTTTTGCTAAAATTATCTGAAGCGACCATTGCCCATGTATTTTTCCAATTGAATGCTTTTTTAACTTCATTTTCATCTGAATAATCAAAAGTAGAAACTGGTTCTTTGAATAATTGTTTCACAACTTTTGCATTAAGGTTTTGAACAATTAACTAGTTCTCCAGATTTTAGTTTTCTATTTTTTCTTACAAATAAATTAATATCTTTTTGCAGATTGCATTTAGAACACACTTTAAAATTATTATCTTCTATTTATTATTGTATAATCACTATTTTTTAAATAGATTAATATTTCCAAACTTTTTACTATACCCAAGTGATTAGCTTGGCCATTATTTTATCGCTAAAATAACTTAGTATTTGGAACTTTAGGAATTTCCCGCAATTCACCGAATTCTATGCTTAACAGCATAGGAGGGCTTGCACCTCAGGAAGCAGTAGTTTTTGACATTTACCTCCGCAATCAAAAATTAAAATATTCTTTTCATGGTTAACTTTATCTAAACCATATGCAATTGCTGCTGCAGTTGGTTCATTAATAACTCTTAATACATTTAATCCTGCAATAACACCAGCATCTTTAGTACTTTGACGCTGAGCATCATTAAAATAAGCTGGTACTGTAATTACTGCATCTGTAACGGTTTCTCCTAGAAAACTTTCAGCAATTTCTTTCATTTTAGTTAAAATCATTGCTGAAATTTCTTCTGGTGTAAATACTTTATCTTCACCTTTATATTCAACTTTAATACCACAATTACCGTTATTGTCTACTACTTTAAATGGAAATGTTTTAATTTCTTCTTGAACTACATGATCTTTAAATTTTCTTCCAATTAATCTTTTTGCATCAAAAATTGTATTAGCTACATTCGATGATGCTTGGCTTTTAGCTGCATCTCCAATTAATCTTTCATTATCTGATGTAAAAGCTACCCAGGATGGTGTTGTTCTGTTTCCTTGATCATTGGCAATGATCTCTACTTGACCATCGCGATATACACCAACACATGAATATGTTGTTCCTAAATCTATACCAATTGCATATTTTCCTTTTGTAGACATTATTATATAATTTATTTAAACAAGTATTAATTTTAAATTATTTTATATATTATTATTTTTAATAATATATAAATTTTATAACGATTATTACGCGTTTACTAATATAGTAAGTAATCCTGAACAAATTGGTGCACCTAAACCAGTTGCATCATCGTAACCACTAACTGCATTATAAATTCCATCTTTTCCATTTGTTACATCATAAATATTACTTGTATATAATTGAGAATTAGGATATATTGTTTTATACATATAATTTTGCGTTAAATTATTACTAGATGATGCTACACTTGTTAATACAGATTTGGATGAAGCTATACGTTGTTGATTTGTTATTGATAACATACCTGCAAATAAAGGACATGATACAGATGTTCCACCTATTATATAAAAATTACCTGAATAACATATTACTACTCCAGAATTTGGATTTGCTACACATGAAATATCAGGAGTTATTCTTTTATTTCCACTTATTCCTTTACCTACTTGATAAGATGGTTTTGGTGTGTATTGTGATACACCAGATCCTGCAGATGTCCATGTAGTTTCAGATAATCTAGTATCATTATTGTTTAATGTTAATGTTGTTCCACCTACTGCTATTACATTAGGTGAACTTGATGGATAATTTACATAATTACTATCACCACTTGATGCACAATAACAAATTTTCTTATTTGAAAAATACGAATCATATGTATTTTGACCATTAAATTCTCTTGAACCCCATGACATGGATATTATTTGTGTTCCTGGTAAATTATTTGCATAATTAACCGCAGAAAATAAATCTGTATATGAACTAGATTTCGCTTCTACTACTGTAATCTGTGCATATGGATTTGCAGTATGTACCATTTGCACATCTAAACATTCTTCGGTTGCCCATCCTGAATTTGTTTGTGTTCCTAGTGTTATTATATTTAATGTTTGTCCGGGTAAATTAAATTGTGTACAAAATTTATCGAAATCTGACTGTAAATTTGCATAATGATACGCTATTACTATTGTAACATTTGGATTATTTGATGATTGACTCGTTTTGGGTATATTGTATGCAGTCTGTATCTGTGATGGAGTATAATATACACTTTTATTCGTAATATTCACATCAGGTATTATCTCATTTATTGTATGTCGGTGATTAACCGTATTATTATTAATATTATTGTCATTATTTTCATTATTTATTATTTCATCTATTTTATTTGATATCTGTTTTTGTATTTTTTTTAGTTTCTTTTCTTTTTTTTTCTCTTTTTTACTTTTTTTTATTGATTTTGTTGAATTTTCTTTCTTCTTATTTTTTATATCATTCTTGTATTTTTTTTTACTAATTTTTGATATAAATTTCATTAATATTATTATTAATATCGTTATTGGTACTAATAATAATTCACTTATAATATTTTCGATCGTCATATAAATTAATATAATATATTTTTATATATTAATTTATATCCGTTAAAATTTACATTTCTTTATATAAACGCATTATAATTAATATTCAAATAAGATACATATGTACCTTATTTCGCTTTGTACAGGACTCGAACCTGCGACCTAACGGTTAACAGCCGTTTGCTCTACCAACTGAGCTAACAAAGCATAAAATATTATAATATTATGCTTTTTATTAAAAACTATATTTACAATATATATTATATATAAAACTTTATATTGTTTTATATTTTAATTTTATATTTTTAATTTTATTGAAAATATATAAATTAATTTGTAAAAATAATCTTCAATGGTTTAAATAATATTTAAAAATAGATATTATATTATATATAATATGAAAAATTGTTTATGTGTTATTAGTACCAAAAATCCAACTGCATTTTTAATAATAAATATTAATATGGTAAAATTATACTATCCAGAATTTGATATAGTTGTTGTTGATAGTGATTCTACTAATAAAACATTTTTTAATGATGTTCCATCAGATGTAATTGTTGAATTTTGTCAAAATAAAAATTTTGAATTAGGTGCATGGTCTTATGCTTTTAATAAATATAATAATTATCAAATATATATGTTTATACAAGATAGTTTGATTCCAAAATCTAGAATACCTGATCTAAATACTGAAAATTTTATAAATAATACTCTTTACTCATTCCATTATAATGCAACTATCAGTGCTGGTGGATATTTTGATGAATTAGTTAATATTTATAAGGGAACACATTTATCTTTCATTTCTGAATTAAATCCAGATACTTTAATTATAGGTACTGCTCATACTTCTTTTATAACTAACAAAGATAATGTTAATACTATTCTGCAATTAGAAAATGTATATATTGAAAAAAATATTGTTAAAAATAAAATACATTCTTGGTTATCTGAAAGAACTGGCGGTCTTGTTGCTGAAAAAAATAATAATATAAGAATTGATATTAGTAATTATTTCAATAAAATAAATATGAAAAGAGATTATTAATTTTTAATAAATTATATAATGTTTAAAATAATTATAATATAAATAATTTATTATTAATGGAAGAATTTAAAACATCAGAATTTATTACTGACTTTTCTACTCTTATTAATGAATATAATATTAATATGATTGACTCTAATCTCGATACTTATGATATAGTTAATAAATATCTTGAAAAAAATACTGGTGACGAATCTTTTCTTATCGTCGATATCGGAGAAATTATTAGACAGTTTAATAAATGGAAAAATTTATTACCTAGAATTACTCCATTTTATGCTATTAAATGTAATCCGTCACCAATTATTATTAAAATATTAAATAAATTAGGCTGTTGTTTTGATACTGCTAGTAAAAATGAAATTTTAAAAGTTATTGAATTAGGAGTTTCGCCTAAAAATATTGTTTTTGCTAATCCTTCAAAACCTGTTGATTTTATTAAATTTGCACGTTCTAATGATGTTGATCTACTCGTTATTGATAGCTCTTATGAATTATATAAAATAAAATTGTATCATCCTGAAGCTAATATTTTATTAAGAATACAAACTGACGATTCTAAATCTAGATGTAAATTTAATTCTAAATTTGGTGTTATTTTAGATGAAGTAGAAGGAATTCTTACTATTGCTAAACAATTACAAATTAACATGAAAGGTGTTAGTTTTCATGTTGGTAGTGGTTGTACTGATGCCAAAGTTTATCATACTGCTATTTCAGATTGTAAAACAGTTTTTGAAATTGCTAAAAAATTAGATATTCATATGGATCTGGTTGATATTGGTGGTGGATTTCCCGGCGTTGATGATGCAAAAATTAGTTTTATTGATATTGCTCAAGTTATTAATGAATCTATTGATGAATTTTTTCCAAATAATGATGATAGTGAAAATAATATTCGGTTTATTGCTGAACCTGGTAGATATTTTGTAGCTTCTTCTCATACATTAGTTGTTTCCGTTATTAATAAAAAAGAATATATTGATAAGGAAACAAATATTAAAAAAAATATTTATTACATATCAGACGGTGTTTATTCAAGTTTTTCAGGTATTATTTATGATTATGCAAAATTTGAACTTCTTCCATTTAATGAAAGAAACGAAAAAACTTATCCTAGTATTGTTTATGGATCAACTTGTGATAGTCTTGATTGTATTACTAAAGATTGCTATTTACCTTTACTCGCTATCGGAGAATCTATGATTGTTAAAAATATTGGCGCTTATTCTGTCGCTTCGGCTACTGAATTTAATGGCTTTCCGTTACCAACTATTAATTATATACTTACTTAAAAATAACTAATATTATAAAATATACAACTTATTCTTTGATTTTTTAATTGCTATTTTTACTTTTTATTGTAATTAAAACAAGATAGTATATCGCCACCTTTTTTAATCATATTAAGCTCTAACCAAAAACCTATATTAAAAAGAATTACAGCAAATGCGTGTATTTTTTGATCAAATACTGTTTCGGCAAATAATCCTTCAATAATACCTCCTAATGCAATTAATAATGGCGGTAATAATGAATTAATTAATCTAAATTTACCTGGAAATACTAAAGTACCTAAGTCAGTAAATGCATACATATTTAATGTTGCAGATAATATAAATGGTATTAATGTATACCATGCTAATGGAAATGTTGAACCACCAGCTGTTTGTTTCCATTTAAAATTAAAAGTAGCTTTATGATCTTGATTACCTAAATAACCAATAATGAAACCTAACACTGATAAAAATTTTAAACAACCATGGAAATAATTTGGACCTAATATAGAATATGAAAATGATTGTAATCCTATATATTGCATATTGAAAATAAAAAAGTAAGCAACAATTCTTAACCATTGATTATTTTTATCAGATATTACTACATTAGTATTCTCTGATTCTCCTCTTAATGGACTATCAAAAGGTGCTACTTGCCAACCTTCATATGTATGCATCATTATTCCTGGTAAACCACCAAAAAATGCTACTATGGGTGATAAAAGAAATAATAAACTTCTTTTCTTATCATTATTAAAATAATTAGTCCATTTATCATTATTATTAAATATAGATTGAGCTATTAAAAATGCTGGAATAAGTGGTGCCCAATGAACTAATTCAACTAAATTTAACATAAAAGAATTAGCAGTATGAGCCATACCAATATCATGAAGAGATGTTTTAGCTACCGCTTTATTCCACCCCCATGATGGATTATTAGGAAACCCTTTGGAATACCACTTATTTTCGTCACAAAAACAAGAATTACATATGTCCCTGATTTTATTGTAAAATAACATTTATTTATAATAATATTATATTTTATATAATTAAATTATTTTTTATAATTTTTTAAAAAAAATTTTAATATTTTTAATTTATTTATTTTTATTTTTATTTATTTCTGATCTCCATATTCCATAAATTAATTCTATAAAAGTATAATTTGTTGGATCACACTTTTTTATTGGTAAATTTATTATTATATTTAATATAAATTGTTCAGATGGTAGTTCTTGTAATATATGTCTATATCTGAATATTATAATAACTTGTATTACTTTTGATAAATTTAAAAGATTTTCTATATCAGTTTTATAATTAGTTAATTTACTTTTTTCTTCATGTACTAATTCTAAATATTCATTATTTTTAGAATTTCTTATTATTAATTTGTTATTTTTGTTTATTTTATTAAAACTAACTTTTTTATTATTATATTTTTTATTTCTAGTTTTCATTTATTATTATTATTTATAATATAATATTAAAATCAATTTTTATAAAAATTGATTTTTATTAAGAATAATTATTTATATTATCTAAAACTAATACTAATATGAATATAACTATTGATCAATATATTAAAAAATTACCTCGTGATCTTATAAAATATATATTTAATTTTATAATTTATAATTCAAGTAATATTTGTTTTAATTATTCTAAATTTTTAAATAATGAATATTATTCATTTAAATATAAATACGCTTATCTAAATAATGTAATGATTTTAAATTCAAAAGAAAAATATTTATCCAGAATTAATAAAAAAAATAATAAGCATAGATATTATTTAACAGAATATTATGAAACTTTTTATTGTGATGGATGTGGAAAAAAAAATTGTACTTCGTGGTATTGTAGAAGCCGTTTTGAATATATTTACTATTATAAAAATATATATGTTGGAAAAGATATAGATAAAGCACTATTGGAATTATACTTGGATAAATAAATTCTATTTATCTAAAATTATTTTTATACTAGTAATTTAATATATAATGAAAATACAATTTATCTACTTTTTTTTAACAATATTTAATATTATATTTGCTAATCCTATAGAACGATTTAAAAATTGGTTAGAATTACATAAAATACAATTTAAAGATGAAATTATTCTGCCTCATATTTTTGAAAATTGGCTTAGTAATGATAAATATATTGATTATGTTAATTCTCAAAATTTAACTTACACTTTAGGACATAATCATTTTTCGGGTATGAGCTCTTTCGAATTCTCTAATTTTATGAACTTTCAACAAAATAATAACTATTTTTCTAAATCTAATCTCCTTAATAATCTTAGAGGTTCTGATTCCTATTATCTTGAAAATCCTTTTTCGTTACCCACATCTGTTGATTGGAGAACTAAAAATGCTGTTACACCCGTTAAAGATCAAGGTCAATGTGGAAGTTGTTACTCCTTCTCAAATACAGGCGCTTTAGAAGGTATTTATGCTATAACTACAGGTAATCTTGTTTCATTTTCTGAACAACAAATTGTTGATTGTAGTACACTTAGAAATAAAGGACCTAATATGGGATGTAATGGTGGTCAAATAAGTTTAACAATGGATTGGATTGGTGATAATAATGGATTATGTTCTGAAATT
>Ga0136644_10003054_pt1 | contig 12568 bp, 4 predicted proteins | sample C_130820_EF_Meta_FD_94780 | JGI IMG/M metagenome (GOLD analysis project Ga0136644, IMG submission 94780) | Freshwater microbial communities from Lake Croche, Canada to study carbon cycling - C_130820_EF_MetaG (v2) (version 2) | ecosystem: Environmental > Aquatic > Freshwater > Lake | place: Lake... | reverse complement strand
GCACCTTGACCACCAGACCATGTTAAAGTAAATGCCGTTGATGTTACAGAATTACTAGACACATCTGTTAAAGGGGTAGGAGCTTCACGCAGTGTTGTCACAAGAAAGGGAGTATAACCATAATCTATTGGACCATTATACTCTGTTAAAGAAGAATCTACTGGGCCGTATAATTCTGTTTGCGCGATAATGAGTACAGTATAAGATGTGTTTGGAGTTAATTCTGTAAATGTGGCAGAATTACTAGCGAGTCCATTATCAATGGAAGGTGTTCTTAGCGACCCATTTATTAAATAAGAATATGATGTTGCTATAACTCCATCTCCAATCGTCCATGATACTGTAAAACTGTTTTGTGTAATAGAAGATGATACTGGGTTAGTTAAATATATATTTTCAGGTGCAGGTCTAAAAGTTATATCAGATGTGGAAGAATTTCCTGATGAATCTGTTGCAGTAATTACAATATATATGTCTTCTTCTAAACTCCAATCAAATGTTAATAATGTTTTCTCTAGTAACCCTCTATCTAAATATGCACCTACAGGAATTTCATATCCATTTGCTCTATAAGAATAACTGACCGCTCCTGTTGCACCAGACCATGAAATTCTTACACCACTACCGCCAATCTTTGAACTTGTAAAATTTGTAATATCCAATGGTGTTGGAGAAGCTGTTGTAATACTAAATGGTGTTGAAGATACTGATGTATTTGAATTTGTGGCAGTAATAATTACAGAATATGATGTTGCAACAGATAATCCTGAGAATGCAACTGTATTTATAGTTTGATAATCATACAGAGAATATGTAGTTGGGTCTATGACAATTCCACTGGAATCTTGTAAGATATAGGAATATGAAGTTGCTCCTTGACCTCCTACCCATGATAAGGAAAATCCATTCTTCATTATATATAACGATTCTATTTGTTCAATCTGTGAAGGAGGAAGAGGTAATGTCTCAACTTCTAGCTCATCTGTGGAAGTAGTTCCTTCATTATTTGTAGCTGTAATAATAAAGTAGTAAGAAATCTCTGGATTTAATCCATCAAATACGGCTGATTTACTAGAAAGTCCAGGGGCGGGTGTTATAGAAGGTATGGCAGCTTCACTATCTATTGTGAATGAATAGGAATCTGCTGCATCTCCACCAGACCAAGATACAGTAAATCCAGTTGTTGTGATTGAGGAGAATACTATATTTCTAAAAGGTGTTGGTGGTGCTGCCAATGTTTCTATCATAAATGGCGAAGAGCTTACAGTATTTCCTCTAGAATTATATGCGATTACAACCAGAGAATATGAAGTTCCAGGAATTAATTCAGTGAATACTGCCGATTTATTAGCGAGTCCATTATTACTAGAAGGAACCGTAGAAACATCGTTTAGCGTATATTGATAGGATGATGCTCCATTACCACCCGTCCAATTTACAGTAAATCCATATGGTGTTATAGAAGAACTTACCAGAGTTTGTAGAGGAGAGGGTAATGTTTCAACTATTAAGAATGGTAATGTTTGAAAGCCACCTGTATTTGAAACGACAAATTCTATTCTATATATGGTTCCAGGTTGAAGTCCCGTGAAAACAGCATATTTTTCAGCGAGTCCCATATCTATGGAAGGAGTTACTGTACTGCTATTTAACACATACGAATATTGAGTTCCATTATCACCACCAGTCCATGATAACCTAAATCCAGAAGATGTTACATTTGTTAAAGAGCCGACTGGAGGAGTAGGAGCTTCAGCAAGAGTTGTTACTGTGAGTGCCTGAGAAATTGTACTTCCATTCAGATTAATAGCAGTAACAAGAAGGGTGTAGGAAGTTGAAGCTGTTAGTCCAGAAAATGTGGCTGATTTATTAGAAACACCATTATCTGTAGAAGGAGTTACAGAATTCCCATTCAATTTATAAGAATAGGATGTTGCTCCAACAGCACCTGTCCAATTCAAAGTAATCGTTGTCTGAAGTTGCGTTGATGTAAGAATTGGTGGTGTTGGAGGATTTGTATTTGGTTGGGTAATTATAGTATAAGGATCCGATATAACAGACCCTGTGGAATTTGTTGCAGTGATGAGGAGAATATACGTTGTTGATGGTAGAAGATCTTGGAATCTGGCCGTTTGTGATGTAAGGCCATTATCTGTTGAAGGAGTTACAGAAGTTTCATTTAATTTATAGGAATACGAAGTTGCTCCAACACCGCCTGTCCAACCAACTGTAAATCCAAAGGGAGTTATTGGAGAAGCAGTGGGATTCGAAGGTTTCGTAGGGACAGAAATGAGAGTTCTTATTACGAGAGGTTGAGAAGAAATTGTACCATTTGTATTTGTGGCAGTAACAAAAATAACATATGTTGTATTTGCTAAGAGACCATTGAAGACTGCATAATTGGAAAGAAGACCTTTATCTTCGTGTGGGATAACAGGACTTCCATTCATTGAGTATGAATATGCTGTAACACCATCACCGCCCGTCCAACTAATCTTGAAACTTGAAGTAGTAATATTTGAAGATGTCATATTTAGTAGAAAAGGAGGTACGCCGCGTGTAGTAACTGTAAATTGCTTAGAAGACTTTGACCCTTTGGAATTATTTGCTGTAACTATGAGAGTATAAAGAGTATTTTCACTGAGATCTGTAAATCTTGCTGAAAGGGATTTTACACCAGAATCATTCGTAGGTGTCGTCGTCGTTCCATTGAGAGAGTATGTGTAAGAAGTGGCTGCGATTCCTCCTTGCCACTTCACAGTAAATTCGGAAAATGTTACGGAAGTAAATTGTAATAAAATTGGCTCTGAAGGGGGTGGTTGTAGGCTAGAAGCAGGCTCGGTGTAATTGGCAATCGCTGTAAAAACAAAGGGAGAAATTTCGTAATTTAATAGAGATGCTTGATTCGTTGAATATGCTGAAAATGACCCCGCAGTCTTACCAGTTAGTAAAGCAAGTGTATTTGAATACGTTTGGAATGTTGATAGATAGGAAGAAATATTTGTAGATGTATGTGAGAAGGAAGTGAGTGTAGAGCCTGAAGAAAATGTTAAAGAAGAAATTGTAGAAAGAGTAGCCATTGATGAAAGATATTGAAGTTGTGCTTCGTATGCAATAGATGCCAAATTAATAACTTCTTTCGAAGAAAGTGCCCCACTTTGTGTAGAAACTGCCGAAGCAATAACAGCCACTTGGGCGATTACACGTTCAAGAGCATTGGGAAGAGGCTCTACATTTGCTTCTTCTAAGGTAGAAGTATATGCGGCAGTAGATGTAGAAAAGTAATATCTGGCTTGATTGAGTGTTGATAGCGAATAATTGTAATTCATTGTGGCCGATGCTAGAGAAGCCCCAGAAGTGTGTAAATTCGTCTGAGCTTGTTGAATATCTGTAATACTTTTCCCAGAGCCTATTGCTAAATCTAGAACACTTACTGCTGTATCATACACATGTTGTGCTGTTTGCATGGCAACAAGAGTGGACGCATTTTCAGTCTGTGATTTGACAAATTCTCTTGCATATGAATCAACTGCATTTGTTATTGCGGATGCCGAAGCATTTAGAAACGTCCTATTCATGATAGTTAAAGCCAGTGGATTCACGGAAGCGATTTCTTGCTCCCTAATTAAAGTGCTGGTAAGTTGAATACTTGCACGTGTTGTTAAAGCATATAAATTTGCTGAAGAATTAACTGCCGATTGTAGGCGCTGTATTCCTTTTATATCAGAGCCACCTATAACAGCATTCATCAAGGAATGAACGGACGTGCTGTAATTTAGCTGAGCTACAAGAGTAGATTGTAAAGATACATATGATTCTTCATATAATTCTGTAACTTCTTCAACGAGTTCATTTGCTAGAACACCTTGTGTTGTACTATATGAAATGAGAGCAGCAGATTGTAAAATGTCTAATACTGTTGGATCGGCACTAACACCTGCTTGTGCTGTAGAAACAGCGGCTGCGGCGGCAGAAGATTCTGTATTAGCATTTGTATATTCTTTTCTTGCAATATCTAAGGCAAGATTGAGTCTTTGAATTTCGGAAATAGGCTTACCACTTGTAATAGCATTATTAAGAGAATTCATTGCCAGAGTATATTGAATAGAAGTCTCATTTAACACAGACGTAATAGCATTTTGGGAAGAAAGTGTGGCATAAAGATGATTTGCCAGTTGATTATTTAATGCTGTAGAAATGGAAAGTATCATAGAAGAGGCGGCAGTATTTAGAATTAGCATAGATTGAGGATCTTCAATGGCCTGTGAGGAAGCAGAATTATAGAGATTTCTTGCTCTGCTTAAGGCTGCATTTGCTTTATCTAAGGCATCTTGGGCGTTCGTTACACTTGATTGAAAGAGAGCAATTTTCTCAGGTGTATCGCGATTTGCTAAGCCTGTTTCTAAGATGCGGCGAGATACTACAAGAGCATTGGAAGCGGTAGATGCTTTTTCAAGCATTGTGTTATAAATAAGATGTGCTTGATTGATTGAGTTGGCCGTTTGTAAAGTAGAAGGATTTGTTGGGATATTTGTATTAAAATACATGGTATTTGTGAAATTTGTGCTAAAGGTAGAAAGAATGCCAGAATTTATAGATGAAATCGTAGAAATATTCGCCGTTGTTAGATTTATATTTGATAGTACCGAATTTACGAACGTTTGAGATGTATTGGATGAAGCTAAGATATTTGTAACAGCCGCAGAGCTAGATGTAGCGAGAATATTCAATCCAATTAAACTAGATGTAAGAGAATTTATTTCATTCCCTGAACCTCCGTTATTTAGAGACGATGTTAAATTACTGTGAACAATATTGACTTGCGACTGAATAATTGCGTCAGATTGTACGACATTTGGTATGTTGTTTATGATGGACGATAGATTCAGAGAAGCTGAATTATAAGATTCTATTTCTAATAAGTTTGAAAGATTTGCTGCCAAATTGGAATTTGTCAAGAGGGTTGTCAATGCTGTATATTCTTTTGCCGATGCGTGAATGAGAGATTGATTTGTAGAAAGAAATATCTTTTTACACAAGTCTTTCTGGATTGAATAAGCATTTACATTCGCCATCATAATTTGTAAGCCAGACGTATTTCCTAGAACAATTGCCATATTTAATACATTTTCTGCATTTGTAAGAAGTGATGTTGCTTCTTGTAACTTTGCTTGAGAGACTAACGCATTACTTCTTGTAGTCTTAACGGTATTTGAGGCATTTGTGAATGCCAATTGATTTTGTAAAAGAATACTAGGATTTACAGCATTGCTCAACATTGTTTGGAATTGTATGGTTGATGGAGAAGATTGTGTAGAAATATTGGATGCCATTGTTGCAGCAGCAGATTGGGCTGCTGCTAAAGCTGCGGCAGATGTAATGGAATTTGCGGTGGCACTTTTCAAAATGGCATTTGCTGCTATGAATTGTTTTCCTTCCAAGGTAGATACTGCAGCATCGTGTTTTAATTGATGTAAGGTTAATTGTGTAGAAAGATTATTATAAATTGCTTGATTTTGTGCTAAATTGGCTGCTGCTGCTGCTGCTGCGGCGCGAGATGTTTCAATGATTTCATAAGAAGCACCTGAATTTACAGCGAGTTCTAAGGATGCTTCTGCTGTATTAAAGAGTGTCACAGCATTATTGACTGCAATTTGTTGTTCGGCATTACTTGTTAGAATTCTATTTAATTCAGCATCCTCTGATTGTTGTTGTGCTGCTGCTGAATTTACAGCTTGTTGTGCTTGAACTGCTGCGAGAGTGGCATTTGTGGCAGCTTGTTGTTTTAATTGATTTTCTTGTATAATGGCGGCTGCTTTCGCTGCTGCCACTGCTGCCGCTTTCGTTTGTGCTCCTGAAGGGGTATCTGTTGCGAGAATTTGTAAAAGAATGGAGAAGCTATCACCTGCATTAATGACAGTTTTTGTTGATTGTGAGCCTAATTCATCAACGCTTTGATGTGCAACGGGTTGTTTGAATGTGAATGATACTCGTAATTCAAGCACATCATTTTCCATAAACATCCAAGAACCTTGGGAAGAAGGGTCTGAAGGTGGTGGATTCCAATTCGTTTCAAAGAGGCCAGGTATCTGTGTACCATTTGCTTGGAAATACCTACGGGGTGCGGCGGATAACATATTTCGGAACATGTTATCTACACCGCCTAAATCAGAGCCACCAGCACCTGCAAGAGCTTCATCTTCTTCAAAGGAATTTGTTATAATCATAGAAACGGAATCACTTGATAACATGGAAATAGCATCTTCCAAATTATAAATGACATTTGCGGTGGGACACGCAGATGATCCGTAACATTTATATAAAATATATGCTAGAACTAAATCATTGGCACTTACTCTACCACCATTTCTTGTTCTAGAATCTAGATTTGCATCAAAAATATAAGAACTGAAATTGAGCCCGTCACTGGTTCCGTCTAAATCAACAAACACTTTTGTAAGAGAATCCAGAATAATATCTGAAAAATTCACACCATTTACTTCGGATAAAAAATGGCCGACGGGTCGTATGGCTCCTGATGGTCTTTGCCAGATAAAGAAAGTATTCAAATCATCCACAGACATCTGTATTTGAACACGATGTCCAACAAGAGCTGCTGTTGTGAATAAGATGGCATTATCGGCCAATGCCAAAGATATTAATCTTCGATATTTAACAAGAATGGGAGGCATCCTTAATATAATAATTATATAGATTATTAGTTTTGCAAATCCTAGACATACTTACTAAAGTTAGATACAAATGTATCTACATTTTAGTATTTGATTATGAAGTTTATCAAAGTACGACACTTAGTTGAAGACGGAAGGCTAACACATTGGCAGCGGCTGGGGCAACTGCATCAGTCCAATTAGCTGCTTCTCCTTCAATGACATTTGTTTCAGATTTTGCTCCACTTGAATATACTACATCATCGGAGGTATTTGCAACACTCACAGGTGCTGTAAATACAAGGCGAACAGGAATTTCAATTATATCACCTTCTACCCATACCATGTCACCCGTAAAACCTTGATTTTCACCAGTAGCACTATTTGAATCAAACATCCCATTAGGTAGTGTATTACCTGAGATATACCTAGAAGTATCGTATTTTAATTGTTCCTGTAAGAAGCTTTCTACTTCAGTTGGATTAGTATCCATTGAATTCCCGATGGCATCGGCAAGATCAGAATCAACAACCATATTATATGCATCCGCTAAATTATAAATCTGAGAAATTTCGGAGTAATCTGTCTTTCCAAAACATCTGAATAATACATATGCCATTACTAAATCATTAGCGCTACCAGTTCCTTTTACAGCCCTTACAGCACCAGAAGGAGTAGCATTTTGCATAGCAGTCAAGACAGAACTAGAAAAGTCTAGTCCATTCACATTTGCATCTTTATCTGTATAAGTTGTTGTTAGAAGATTTTTAATTAACGTAGTTAATGTAGATTTACTATTTAATACACTTTTAGGGACAGATGTATTTGCTGCACGGCTCCAACTAAAAATTCCTGCTAATTGACTGACCTTAACATCAACACTCACACGGTGACCGAAACTTGCGGCAGTGGCGAAACGTATTACATTCTTTGAGAGACCAGAGGTGACGATCTTTCTGAAACGCATGGTTACGGGGTTGGTAATGGTAGGCATTTCTTTATACCTTCGGTCGGTATTTTAAAATTCCTCTAAAAAATGGAAATATATTCATAATACATTTCCATTCACATAAACAGCATCATACTCTTAAAATTTCTCATCCAATTGTATTTTTTTCCGGAAAAAACTTATACGACCTGTTGACATTCTTGATTCATATTTTTGTCGTTCAGCTTTTTCTAAGGTTGTTTTAATCTTCTCAGCCCAGGCAAGAGCTTCTTTTTCTTCTGATAATTTTTCTCTAGTTTCTTCTACAGATTGATTTGAAAGAATTGCTCTAAATACTGTCACTGGATCTTTGGATTGTTTTTCTCCAGAAAATAGTCTTGGTTTCTTTGAATGAAATAGGGCTGAAAAATGTTCGGTACCTTCTGTCTTCCATACACGAAATTTAGGATACTCTTCCTTTTTCTGAGATTCTTGGCCTTGGTTTGTCTGTGTCTGTGTCTGTGTCTCTTGGTCTTGTGATTTATCCTCTTCATACTCACTTGAAAAATCCGAAGTATCTGAGTTCTCTGAGTGTTCGGACTGTCCGCAGTCTTCGCACTCCTCAGATTTCTCAGAATCGCTACTATCATCTAATGCCGCAAATAATTGTGTTATATTTGGTTTCATTTGTAATTTTGCGGCTCTCATTATATATTCTATGCCATATATGTTTAGACCAACTGTGCTAAATAAAAAGTGTTTTTGTAAATATCCTCTTTTACACAGTCCACATATCCATGAATCTTGTTATAGTTGAATCTCCAGCAAAATGTAAGAAGATTGCCGAGATTTTAGGAAAAACATTTCAAGTCTTGGCAACCATGGGACATATTCGCGCACTAGAAGAAGATTTAGACGCAGTCGGAATTGAACGCGACTTCGAACCACGCTTTCGGTTTCTCAAAGAAAAAACGAAAGCAACTACTCCAATCATGGAAGCGGCACGAAATGCTAAGATCATTTATTTGGCGGCAGACGATGACCGGGAAGGAGAAGCAATTGCATATTCAGTGGCATGTCTTTTAAAACGTGATCCTCTTAGTTTTCCTCGCTCAGTGTTTCATGAAATTACTCCCAGAGCAATTAAACACGCCATTGAAAATCCGAGGAAAATAGACATGAATCGTGTATACGCCCAACAAGCTCGGTCAATGCTGGATATGATGGTAGGATTCACAATAAGTCCTCTTTTATGGAAACACGTCGCTAGAAAACTTTCTGCAGGAAGATGTCAAACACCTGCATTACGAATTCTTCATGAAAGAGAAACGTCAATTAAAGACCATACCGTTCAAAACACATGGTCTTTATCAGGGAAGTTTCAAACGAATTCTCTGGAATTTGAGGCAAAACTCATGGATGAATTGGAAGATAAAGAGTCATCGCTCAATTATATGGAAAATGTAAATGCCACGAATTCTGTGACATTTGTCTCAAATACTAAAAAACCCTGGACGGCTTCTCCACCAAAACCTTTTATTACAAGCACATTACAACAAGAAGTCTCTGCATTATATAAAATTAATCCAAAAGAAACAATGAAAATAGCACAACGTTTATATGAAGCAGGTCATATCACATATATGAGGACAGACATGGCGGTTTTATGCGAAGAAGCGGTGAAAGAAGCACATGAACTTGTCACCTCCAAATACGGAAAAGAATATACCTCTTTAACACAGTCATCAAAAAAGGCACAAAAGGCACAAACCGCACAAAATGCACAAAATGCACCTTCTGCACAAGAAGCCCATGAAGCCATTCGCCCCACGCATTTTGACTTGGAGGTTTTGCCAGAGTCATTCTCACCAATAGAAAAGAAACTTTATTCTTTAATATGGAAACGTGCTTTGCAAAGCACGATGTCTTCTGCAACAGGTGAGGAACTTGTGTTAAAGATGTTGGTGAATCCAGATACGGATTTCTTATGGATAGCTACGAGAAAACGTACTTTGTTTCAAGGATGGCAAATCTTAGGAAATGTTGTAAATATAGACGATTCTGAGGAAGAGGCCGACGATTCTCAAAAATCTCAAACTGACTGGGATCGCTTTTCAAAAATACAGAAAGACTCTCTGATTCTTTGGAATTCATTAACAGCATCTCCTAAACGTTCAAAAGCTTCTCCGCGTTTCACGGAAGCGACGTTAGTTCGTGAATTAGAGAAAAAAGGAATCGGTCGTCCATCGACATTTGCTTCCTTAGTTGAGACATTGTTTGATAAATTATACGTGGAGAAAAAAGATATTCCTGGAATCCAAATGGAACAATGTATTCTTTCAACGAAACCGACAAAATGGCCGCCAATAGAAAAGAAATCGTCTGTTACGATTGGTGGAGAAAAACAAAAACTTGTTCCAACACTTCTTGGAAAATCTGTCTTGGACTTTTGTCTGAAAGAATTCCCCCATCTCTTTGCGTTTGACTTCACGGCACAGATGGAAAGACGTTTGGATGCTATATCAAAAGGTCAAGAAGAATGGAAACAACTTTGCAAGGATACTTGGTCATCTTATAAGGAGGCCTATGCTAGGCTGAAAGATGTAAAATCCCTCCCCTCAAAATCAGAAAAAGTCGTTGATTTTGGAGATGGATTCAAGGCAGTTATGTCTAGAAAAGGTCCACTTCTCCTTCAAGAAGGTAAGGGAGATAGCAAACCAACCTTTTACACAATACCCAGTGATACTGATATAAGTCAATTAACGAAAGAGAAAGCATTAGAATTGATACAAACTCCTTCTGTAGGTGAATATAATGGGGTACCAATTCATAAGAAAAAAGGTCCTTATGGTGAATATTTGGAAGCAGGTTCCTTGAAACTTCCATGGAAGGAAGGAATGTCTATGGAAGAAATTATCGCGGCATTTACTCTCAAAGAAAAATCGGCATCGTCTATGGTACGTGTTGGCTCGTTTATCTTTAAAGTTGGTCCCTATGGTCCATATATGTATAAGGATGGTGTAAAAAAGAAAGTATTTGTCTCTATACCTACCACGATTAATCCGAAAACACTCACAGAAAAAGAAGCATTGGCACTCTATGCCGCAAAAAATTCTAAGAAGAAATAGGCCGCGGAAAAAGCTTCTTCACTAAAAAAATTGACGGAGTTTACCGGACTAAAAATAAGTCCAACAAATGTCTAGCACTATTTCAAACCTGTGGTCTCCTCATCAGTATTCGCGCATCTATGATTGGGCTTCTATTCTGGAGGCATGGAATCGTAATCTCAACATGCCACAAGAGGTAGAGATTATCTTGACAAATCTAAAGGAGGCATGTAATCCTGATTCTACGTATGAGCCGCCTTTTGAGCAGTTCTTGACATATTTAAATAACGAGCAGGGTGCCATTAGTTGGTTTCTGTTTGAGGCAATTACGCATAGGTGGATGTGGTCTGAGCCTCGTCTAGATTATGTGAAGATGCTGGTTGATGAGATTTATAATCTAGACGGCTATTTCCCAGATTTCCCAGGCTCTCCACAAAAGACACAGACAATTCGTGCATGGTTGCATGAGAATCTGGGACACGAGGAGCTGGATCAGATAAACATGATGCCTCCTCTCATTCCTTTTACACCTCCTCGTCGCAACTCCACTCAAGCTCGCAGAGATACTATTCATGAGAAGCCTTCTGAGGTCTGTAGAAATATTTGGGGTGGAGAGAAGTTTGCATCCGTTGAGTTCCGTGTGACGCGAAACAAGGACGATAAGTTGGATGATAGAATTCGTATTAACAAGAACAATGATGGAGGCTCAACTTATTCTGTATGGCACAACGATCAGGAATCAAATATAAAGACACGGGCAACTGATATGAATGAGGAGCAGGTGATGACGTTTCTTAGTAACACTCTGAGGTTTCTTTCCATTGACGAGTCTCCCTTTGAGAATTTGCAAGTATTTATTCCCAATACTCCAACCATCCTTCTAACACCTGGCAATTTGACTTCTCAGACTAGGCAACTTATTTATGATACTGTCTCCGCAACTATGGAGAATTGGCCAGTTATTGTGTAAAAGGGTCTTCTATGCCTTTCAATTCATAAATTTTATCAACACGGTGTGGAGCAAGATACGAACTATCTAACTTATTAAAGTATTCTGGATTTTTATTGGTAGTCATTATTACGATTAGATTAGGATATAGGCCTTTCTGTATCTCGTCAAACATCTTATTCCACCCAGCCTTATTTCTTATTTTTATTTTTACATCTTTATGGGTTGGAATCCCTTCGTGAATTTGAACAATGGCGGAATCAATTTCATCAAATGCAAGAATAAGGGGTGTTTTTTCAGATACTTCCACATCTCCATATAAACTTGTTAAACTATCACCAGGTTCCCATGGAGAAAGATTATTGCAGTAATTCCCATTTAAGTTATTTGCTAAAATAAGACTCACCATTGTTTTTCCTACGTTTGGTGGACCATGTAAAAGAACAACAGCCGATTTTTTGGTATTTAATAATTGTCTTATATCATTCATAATTACTTGTTGATTATATCGCGGTGTTATAGTAAGTTTCAATGATCTGCTGCGATAATATATGGAAGAAGAAGTACCATGTCGTTCAACAATGGTGAAGGGCTTTGTTAGTTTATAATCTGAGATTTCATTGGGTTTCGTTTTATCTTTGAAAAATGTGACTGAAATTTCCTTTTCTTTTGATAAGCGTTCATATGTTGAGACGAAGCAAATTAACCAGACATTTGGATTATCATATTCGTTGGCTGAAACATAGGCAAGATACCAATATCCAAACGAATATCCAAAGGCTTTTCCACCGTCTGTAATTTGACTACAAGTGCCAATATTTTTTTGAATCGTATTACATTCTTCCTTCTTTTTTATATTATACATATGAATTCCCAGAGGCTTTAAAAAAAGGAATATACATGACCATGGTAT
>Ga0136644_10003052_pt1 | contig 12570 bp, 11 predicted proteins | sample C_130820_EF_Meta_FD_94780 | JGI IMG/M metagenome (GOLD analysis project Ga0136644, IMG submission 94780) | Freshwater microbial communities from Lake Croche, Canada to study carbon cycling - C_130820_EF_MetaG (v2) (version 2) | ecosystem: Environmental > Aquatic > Freshwater > Lake | place... | reverse complement strand
CGGCGCGGCGGTGGCTACAATCTCGATGCGGGCAGCTCCAACCTCATGATCAAGGGTGAGGTGGGCCTGCTCCAGTATGACCGGATAGAACGCTTTACGGCCGAGGGCGCGCTGCTGCGCGATGGCGCGACGGTGCCGGCCGACCTCATCGTCCTGGCGACCGGCTACTATCCGCAGGAGGAACTCGTCCGGCGTACAATCGGCAACGCCATGCTGGATCGCATCGGGCCGGTCTGGGGCGTCGGCGCGGATGGCGAACTGAACAACATGTTCAAGCGCACGCCGCAGCAAGGTCTGTGGTTCATCGCCGGTGGCCTGGCGCAATGCCGGATTTACTCGAAGTATCTCGCCCTCCAGATCAAGGCGATGGAAATCGGGAAGCTCGGCCCGCTTTGAGGGATTTGGCCTCCATGCCCGCGGTGTTGCAGAACGCCAGGACCAGGGCCGCGCCCTTGCCTTCGCGCGAGCAGACGGCGCCAAAGATGTAGGTCGAGGCCGTTCGCTGGTCCTGCGCCGCTGATGGCCTGCTGCCACGTGGTGCCCATACGCGGAGAACCCACCGCGCAGCATCGTGCCCAGGCTGGTCGTGACGTTGACGATACGCCCGAAGCCGCGCCCTACCATCGCCGGCGCGACCAGCCCTGCCAGGCAGAAGCCGGCCGTCGCGTTCACCGCGATGAACCGGCTCCACTGCGCGGGCGTCACCTCCCAGAAGCGGATAGGGCGCGTGCTGTAGTCGCTGCGCAGCGAGGCCATGCCGATCCCGTCATTGTTGACGAGGATGTCGACACCGCCGAAGCGGCCTTCCACCGCCACGATGGCCTCCTCTGCCGCACCCTCGACGCTCAGGTCGCCGGAGAGGGTGAGAAGCCGTTGCCGCTTCCCGGGTGTGACCGCAGCCTCGAGCGCCAGCAGCGCCGCCGCGTCCCTGTCCGCCGCGGCCACCGCATAGCCCTCCACGAGCATCGCCCGCACCAGCGCGAGGCCGATACCCTTGCCGCCGCCGCTGACGAGCGCGACGCGCTGGCCGTCCTTCATCGATACGCCATCTCCCATCCCGCCCCTCAGTCCTGCTGCACGCCGGAGGCCTGCACGATGGGGGCGTAGAAGGTGCGGTCGCGCAGCACGCGCGCGCGCAGCTCCTCTGGCGTGCTCGACAGCGGGTCGAGGCCCATCTGCCGAATGCGGTCGGCGGTCTCCGGATCATCGACCACCCCGCGGACCGCAGTGGTCAGCCTAGCGTGGATCTCCGGCTGCAGCCCGGGCGGGCCGAACAGGGCGAACCAGCCAGGTAGCACGAAGCCCGGCAGCGTCTCCACCATCGTCGGTGTGTCGGGCAGCAGCCGGTGCCGCGTGGCCCCCGTCGTCGCCAGGGCACGCAGGCGCCCCGACTCGATATGCGGCAAGACCGAGGAGGCCACCTCGAACATAAAGGTGATGCGCCCGGCCATGACGTCGGCGATGGCCGGGCCGCTGCCGCGATAGGGCACGTGCTGCATCTGCACGCCGGTCTGTACCGCTAGCAGCGTCCCGCCGAGCTGGTTCGAAGAGCCGTTGCCCGCCGAGCCGAAGGTGATCGACCCGCCCCGCCGCGCGCGCTCCACCAGGTCGGAGACGCCGCGCGCCGGGTCGTCCGGATTCACGATGAGTACGGAGACGAGTTCGCACAGCAGCGAGATGGGACTGAGCCCCGTCACTGTATCAAAGGAGAGGTTGTGCAGATTCGGCGCGATGCTGTGGGAGGCATTGGTGCCAAGGCCGATCGTCGTGCCGTCCGGCGCGGCGCGGGCGACGCGTTCCGACCCGATCGTGCCGCCGGCGCCGCTGATGTTCTCCACCACCACGGTCTGCCCGAGGCGCTCCGGCATGCGCGCCGCGACGATCCGCGCGACGGGGTCGGTGGCGCCGCCAGGCGGATAGGGGACGATGAAGCGCACCGGCCGGCCCTGCGCCCGCAGCGTGGCGGGCGCAGCGAGCGCCGCGCCGAGCAGCAGCGCGGTTCGGCGGGCCAGAGCGCCGGCGCCGGGCAGGCCGCGGCGGCTCGGGGGTGGAAGCATATGTCGTTTCCTCCGTGATTGACGCGCGGTGGGGTGGTTCAGGCGGTCGCCGCTCCATCGACCGAGAGCACGGCGCCCGAAACGAAGGACGCCTCGTCCGAGAGCAGGAACAGCGCGGCATTCGCGACCTCCTCCGGCTGTCCAGCGCGGCCGAAGGCGCTGGCGGTGACGCGGCGCTGGACGAGGTCCTCCGGATCCTTCCCCGCCGTGCTCTCCTGGTCGGGACGGGCGACGAAGACGCGCAGCATCGGCGTGTCGATCGAGCCGGGGCAGACGACGTTCGCGCGGATGCCCTGCCGGCCATAGCGTTTGGCAAGGCTGCGCGCGAAGCCGATCACGCCGAACTTGCAGGCGGAATAGACCGGGCTGAAGGGCGAGCCCTGGATACCGGAGGTCGAGGCCGTGTAGAGCAGGCTGCCGGTGCCGCGTGCCAGCATGTGCGGAATGGCTGCCGCCGTCGTCACGAGCACCGAGCGCAGGTTGAGATCGACCGCGAGATCGAAGTCTTCCATGTCGATGCCCTCGATAGCGGAGGGGCCGGGGTGGCCGAGATGGTTCCACACGAAGTCAAGCCTGCCGAAGGCGGCCACGGCGCGGGCGACGATGTCGCGGCAGAAGGCGTCGTCGCGCAGGTCGCCGGGCAGGCCAATGACGCGGCCGCCGGCCTGCTCGATCTCCGCCACCAGCGCAGCGACGCGCGCCGCGTCGATGTCCGCGACGGCAACTGCCGCGCCCTCCCGGGCGAAGCGCACCGCGCCGGCACGCCCCATGCCAGAGCCCGCCGCCGTGACGATCCCGAATTTCGATGCCATCCGCATTTATGCATTCCTTTCGCGTCCGAACCGGAACCGTCGGCACCGCCCGCAGCGCCCTTCGCCCAAGGGGATCGCATGCCACCGCGCCGCGCACGGTGCCTCCCACGGCATCGTCGCCGTGCTGGCGTGCATGACCAAAACCTTCCTTGAGCCGCATGGCGTCTCGGCGGCGCCCTGCATTGTGGAGTACGCTACACCGCTCCGCGGAAGGGTCGAGGCCACATATGCAGCGCGGACGCGAAAAGTCCTTTTGCACAGGCTGAAGACGGCGACCGGTCGGCCGCTGGCCTGCGGGCGCTTCTTGTCCGCCCGGCGCGTAGGACCGAGACTGGCGTTTCGCCGGCCTGCATAGGGGCGAGCGGGAGGAAACAGAACAATGGACCGGCTCCTGGCCATGGAGACCTTCGTGCGAACGGTGGACAGTGGCAGCATGTCGCGTGCCGCCGAGCAGATGAGCATCGCCAATGCGTCGGTGACCACGCTGATACGCAAGCTCGAGACGCATCTCGGTGTGACGCTGCTGCAGCGTTCGACCCGTTATGTCCGCCTCACCGAGGACGGCGCGCGCTACTACGAGCGATGCCGCTCCATCCTCGAACAGATCAGCGAAGCCGAAGCCGACATGAGCGAGCGCGAGCGCGGCATGGTGCGGCTGGAAACGCCGATCGCCGTCGGCCATCTGGTGGTGGGGCCCGCCCTGGCCCAATTCAGCACCCTGCATCCGGAACTGCGTGTCGCCACCACCCTCAGCAACGAGGTCGGCAGCCTGATCAAGCGCGGCGTGGACGTCGCCATCCGCATGGAGGCGGTGGAATCGGGGGAGCTGGTGGCGCGCCTCATCTACCGCGCGCGCTACGTGCTCTGCGCGGCGCCCGCCTTCCTGCAACAGCATGGGGAGCTGGCGTCACCCGCCGAGATCGTGCCGAAGCATTGCCTCGGCTTTTCGGGTTCCCCCAGCGGCGATCTTCGCATCTGGCATTTCCACCGTGGCGGGGAACGCCACACGATTCGGCCGGAGGGAAACCTCCTCTTCAACAGTACCGACGCGCTGATCCAGGCGGCGGCGTATGGCGCGGGGATGATCTACGTGCTCGACGTACTCGTCGACCGCGCCTGCCGGCGGGGCGAAATGGTGCGCCTGCTGCCGGATTGGGAGATGGACGAGCAGACCTTCTACGCCGTCTATCCCCGCACCCGCTTCACGCCGCCGAAGGTGCGCGCGCTGGTGGAGTTCCTCGCATCGCATTTCGGCGCGCAGCCGGATTCTGGGCCGATCCCGATCCGGGCGCGCTGAGTGCCGCCTATCGCGGCAGAGCCGCAAAAAGATCCGACGCTTTGCCGTGGCGCAGCGTTCGCAGCAGCCGGTCCCAAGCCTCGCCCGCCGCGGCATCGTGCCCGACATGGCGCAGGCATTCCCCGAACTTCGCGCGCACACCGGCCTCGTCAAGAACGGGCGCCGCCGTGCGCCGGATGGTGATCGGGCCGCCGGGGCCTTCGGCCGTGATCTCAGCCGGAGGATGGCCGGGCTTGTCCGGCATGGTCTCGAGGATGTCGATCCGCTGCGCCAGCGCCAGCGCCGCTTCGTCCTGCGTTACCTGTGGTCCCAGCGTCTCCAGGTCGACGCGGCCATGCGCCAGGGTGAAGGCGGTCATGAAGGGAATGCTGTACTTTGCGTCCTGCAGGGTATCCGGCACGCGCCGCCCTTCGATCGGGTGGCAGAGCTTCGCCGCGGAGGCGTTCACCGCGACCGTGATGCGCCCGGTCGCCGGCGGCCCACCAAGCCGTTCCCGCAGCGCGAGCGCCGCCGCGACATAGGGGTGGGAGAGGCGGCAGCTTGGCCAAGGCTTCACCTCGGTCGCGAGCCAGCACCAGCCCGGCCGGTCGATCACCGCCGCGCGCGTTTCCACGCTGGGGTCGCCGCCGAGATAGATGCGGAACATTCCCGCCGCGCCGTCCAGCGCCGTCTCCGGCCCCGACACCCCGGCGCGCGCGAGCAGCGCCGCCTGCACGCCGCCCATCGCGGCGAAGGCGGGATAGATCGAGCGCGCCGTGGAGCCGACGCCGAAGCCGGCCTCCTTCCCGCCGGCAAGTTGCATGTAGGCGAGGCCCAGCGCGGAGACGATCTGATCCTCGCTCATGTCGAGCGTGATGCAGGCGGCGACGCAGCCGCCGAGATAGCCGAAGAGCTGGGTGAGGAACCAATCCGAGCCCGGCCCGCCGCCGCTCGGCGCGCAGGCCTCGCCGAGCCGGCACATCACCTCGTTGCCGAGCGCCATGGCCGAGAGTACCGTTGCCATGTCGGCGTTGGCCGGCTCGGCGACCGCGAGCGCCGCGTGCAGCGTCACCGTGGTCGGATGCAGCCGTGCGATGTCGTGGATGTCGTCATAGTCGAGCGCATGGGCGAAGGCGGAGTTGACGAAGGCGGCAGCGGCCGGCGGCAGGCGCTCGTCGCCGCCGATCACCGCGCTGGCGCCGCCGGCGGTGCCGAAGGACATCGCCTCGATCACCTGCTTGCAGATCGGCAGCGCCGGCCGCCCGGCAAAGGCGATGCCGAGGCTGTCAAGTGCATGCAACTCGGCGCGCGCCAGCACCTCGGAAGGAAGGCCGAGGCGGTGCCGGTCGAGCACCAGGCGTACCAGCGCGCGGCTCAGCGGCAGTTCCGCGAAAGAGGCGGATCCCGGCGCGACGGCGATCACGGATGACATGGCGTTCTCCTTGCTGTCGAGGATGCGATCAGAGCGCGTGATGCAGCTCAAGCCCCGGCACGGGCCAGTCGATGGCGAGCAGGCGCCCAGTCTCGGACAGGGTAACATAGGCGGTGCGATGGCCGGGGCCGCCAAAGCAGATGTTGGTGGGGTAAATGTCGGGCGTCCTCACCTGACGCAGCACAGTGCCGTCCGGCGCGATCACCGTGATCTGCCCGGTCATCAGCGTACCGATGCAGACATTGCCCGCCGAATCGACCGCGAGGCTGTCGAAGCGCTGGAAGCCCGGCAGGCCGCAGAGCAGCCGCCCGCCATTCGGGGAGGGAAAGCCGGCCCGCTTCACCACGCCCGGGGCTTCGATGTCATAGGCCCAGACGCGCGACGTCTCGGTTTCGGCGACGTAGAGCGTGCGTCCGTCTGGTGAGAGGCCGCAGCCATTCGCGGCCGCGAAGGGATAGGCGATCTCGGAGATGTGCGAGCCATCGGCAAGCGCGTAGTACACGCCGCCATTGTCGCGGTGCCGCGCGAACTTCTTGCCGATGTCGGTGAAGTAGAAGCCACCCTTACCGTCGAAGACCAGGTCGTTGGGCGAGGAGAGGCGGTTCGCTCCGCAATGGGTGTAGAGCGGGCGCACCGCGCCTGTCGCCATGTCGATGCGCTGGATGGAGCCGCCATCATAGTCTGCGGCCGGGCCGGTCGCAGTGAAATGCCCGCTGGCATAGCTGTTGCCGCCATTGTTGCAGGCGTAGAGCGCCCCATCGGGCCCGAAAGCGAGGCCGTTCGGCCCACCGCCTGTCGCCGCGAAGACGGAGACCGTTCCGTCCGCCGCGACCTTGCGGATGGTACCGCCAGCAATCTCGGCCACCAGGACCGAACCGTCGCGCAACGCCGCCGGCCCTTCAGGAAATTTGAGGCCCGTCGCCAGGATTCTGCCTTCGGTCATCGCATCGTCTCCAATCCCATCATGTCACGCGCCGCGGAGCGGCGGGATTATCCGCTCGGCGACGTAGTTCTCGAACTGGTCGCGGAACATACGTGCGGTGTCGACGCGCTCGGCGAAGCCGATGCTCCGCAGCGCATCGCTGGCCGAGAAGACGTCCCATTGCGGGCGGATCTGGTAGTCGCCATAGGCCCAGAGCGCGATGTCGTGCAGCGCCGTGTCGCGCAGCCCGTAGCGCGCGGTGATGCGTCGCCAGGCGGCGGCCTTGTCGGCCATGACATCACCCAGGCGCACCGGCCGCGCGACGCCCGGCGCGACGCCGAGCCAGTGCGAATACCAGGACCAGATCTCCGCCCAGGTGGGATTGTCGCCGTTCACCACGTTGAAGGCGCGGCCCGCAGCATCGGGGTGCCGTGCAATGCGCAGGATGGCGCGCGACAGCAGCGCCTGGTCGGTGAACTGCGTGCGCGAATGGAAGGCGACCGCAGTGCCGGGGAAATCGAAGGGCTCGCCGAGTTCACGGCAGATGACACCATAGATGGCGAAGACCATGCCGATCGAGCGCGGACGGTCCACCGCTGGATCGCAATAGGCATGGGGGCGGGAGGTACTGAAGTTCCAACCCTGTTCGGAGCTGGCGCGGCGGAGGATATCCTCCTGGTCGAAGTAGAAGTTCGGCGTCGTTGTCCGCGGGCTGTCCTCGCGCAGCGGCAGGGTGACGGGGTGCAGGTTGTGTCCATAGTATTTCGTCCCGTGAACCGCATGTACATGGCGCAGTGCGCGCGCGGGCTGAAGCGCGGCGACGATGTTCTCCAGCATTGCGGTGTTGACGGCGACGTCCTCGACCGCATTCTCGGGGTGGTCGAAGCGTGCCGCATAGAAGAGATACGTGGGCGCCGGACCACGCCGCAACGCCACCTGGCATGATCTCGCATCGCGCAGATCTGCTTGTAACCAGGTGACGCGCGGCATGCACTCGCGCGGGCGTCGTGCTAGCGCAATCACCTGCCAATCCGTCTCTGCGAGCACGCGTTCCATGATCCGGCGTCCGATCAGGCCGGACGCTCCCGCGATCAGGGCGACGTCGTCGGTCATGCCGCGCCCCGTGTCACTGCCGGGCCAGGTCGGCGTCGTGGAAGATCCGCGTCCAGCGCCTCTGCTCTTCCTCCAGCGTTCGGCGAAAGGCAGTGTGGCCGCCGTTCACGATGTCCGCATCCTGCTCCTCGAAGCGCCGGTGAATATCGGGGCGGCGCAGAATCTCCAGGATCGCCGTTTCGAGGCGCACGACGATCGGGGCCGGCATGTTTGGCGGGCCGAGGATCCCGAACCAGATATCGGCCTGGAAACCAGGCAACCCTTGCTCGGCGATGGTCGGAACCGTCGGGAGTATGCGGCTGCGCTCCAGCGTCGCGATCCCAAGGGCCTTCACCTGCCGTCCCGCGATCTGCTCGCGCGCCAGGGCGATCGTGCCGAATAGCAGTGGTACGCGGCCGGCCACCACGTCCACGATGGCCTGGCTGCTGCCGCGGTAGGGTACGTGTGTCATGCGGATGCCGGCCGCCTGGCTTAGCAGAACGGCGAAGAGATGCGGCGGCGAGCTCTCGCCGGCCGAGGCATAGTCGATCTCGCCCGGTCGCGTGCGGGCGAGGGTGATCAACTCCTGGATCGTGTTGGCGGGGAAGTTGTTGCTTGCCAGCAGCACCCAGCCGGCACGGGCGACCTCGACGATCGGCGTCACATCTCGCACCGGATCGTAGGGCAGGCTGCGGTAGTAAAGTCCGTTGGTGACGTGCGAGGAGATCGCCATCATCAGCGTGTGGCCATCCGGTGGGGAGCGGACGAGTTCGGCCGTAGCGATGGTGCCGTTGGCGCCGCTGCGGCTTTCCACCACCACGGGCTGGCCGAGCACCTGTTGCAACTCGGTGGCGATGACGCGGGCGAAGATGTCGGTGCTGGCGCCCGGGGCGAAGCCGATGAGCATGCGGATCGGGCGCGTCGGGTAGTCCTGCGCCGCGGCGGGACCGAGGAGGAGGCCGACGAACAGCGCCGCGACCAGCGTCGCGGCAGCGCGGGGCCCTAAGCGGGCGCCTAGTCCGTGGATCTGCATGGTTGTCTCCTCCTGTCGATGTCCTGCGCCGGCGGCGTCCGTCACGCGCGGCGCATGTTGGCGATGACCTCGCGGTACTCGGCCATCTCCGCCGCAATCTGCCGGCCGAAGCCTTCGCCATCGACGTAGATCGGCGGCTCACCCTCCGCATGCGTGGCCTGACGGACGAAATCCGCATCGGCCACGATGCGCCGGCTGAGTTCCATGATCGCGGTGCGTGTCGCCGCCGGCGTGTTCGGCGGGGCCAGGATGCCACGCCAGTTCGCGACCAGCACGTCAACGCCGACCTCGCGTGTTGTCGGAATTTCCGGCGCCTCGACCGACCGGCTCGCCGCCGTGACAGCAAGGGCGCGGATCTGCCCCGCCCGGATGGAGGGCAAGGCGGAGCCGGTGGTGGGCAGCGTCATGTCCACATGGCCGCCCAGCACGGCGTTCAGCGCACCGGCGCTGCCGGTATAGGGAACGTGGAGGAACGCGATGCCGGTGCGGCGTGCGAAGAGTTCCATCACGACGTGACCGACACTGCCGACGCCGGCCGAGGAGTAGCTGACGCTGCGGCTGCGTGCCGCGGCGATGAGGTCGGCCATGGTTTGGATCGGCGACGTGCCGGCGACGCAGAACACATGCGTGGTCGCGGCGATGATGGCGATCGGGGCGAAGCTATCGGGCTGGAAGCCGATATCGTTCATCATCGGTGTCAGCACGTTGGAGCCCATGGTACCGAAAAGCAGCGTGTTGCCGTCGGCGACGGACTCCAGCACATGGCGGCTGCCGCGCGCGCCGCCGCCGCCGGGCATCGGCATGACGATCATTGTCGCGCCGAAGCGGCTCGCCGCATGGGCGAAGTGCCGCGCGACGATATCCGTGCCGCCGCCGGCAGCGAAGGGCACGACGAGCTGGATCGCCCGCGCCTGCCCCAGGGCCGGCCGCGCCAGGATCGCGGCCCCGGCCGCTGGCAGCAGGCTGCGCCGCGGCATCGCGGCGTGCGCATCATTCGGCATCCGTGGCTCCCTCCTCGTGTCTTGTTCGGGACGCTACCGGGCGCGCGGCGTGCGCGTCCACGCGCCACGTGCGAAAAGCTCTTTCAGCGGAGTTGCGTCACTCGTCGGCACGCGCGCCGGAGCTCCGCGCGACGGCGCCCCACTTGTCCCATTCGGCGCGGAGGAAGGCCTGCGCCGCGGCAGGGGAGGCTATTGTCATGCTCTCTAGCCCTTGCGCTGCGAAGCGTTCCTTGATCTCGTGCGACGCGGCTACCTCGGTCATTGCCGCGTGCAGGCGCGTCAGCACGCCATCCGGCGTATGGGCTGGCGCCAGCACCGCGACCCAGTTCACGGCCACCACGCCCGGCACGCCGACCTCGGTGAAGGTCGGCACCTCCGGCAGCAGCGGGGTGCGCGCATCGGACATCACGGCAAGCGCCCGCAGCCTCCCCTCGCGAACCAGGCCAAAGATCGCGGCGAGGTCCACGATCACGCCGTGCACGTTGCCGGCCATCGTGTCCGTCGCGGCCGGCCCGCCGCCGCGATACGGGACGTGGGTAATGTTCTGACTGACCTCACGGCGCAGGATCTCGATGGCGAGATGCGCGAGCCCGCCGGCGCCGGAGGAGGCGATGTTCATCGGCGTGCGGCGGGCTTGGGCGAGGAAGTCCTGCAGGGTCCGCGCGGTAGTCGCCGGCCCGACGGCGAGCACGGATGGCGTCGCCGCCACCGTCGCCACGGCGGCGAAATCGGTGCCGGTATTGTATGCGATGTGCCGGCTTGTATGCGGTGCGATCACCAGCGGGCTCGAACTGGCGAGGTAAAGCGTGTAGCCGTCGGGCGGCGACTTCGTGACGTATTCCGCCGCCAGCGTCGCATTCGCACCGGGGCGGTTCTCAATGACGATGGGCTGGCCCAGCAGCTCCTGCAAGCGAGGTTGCAGGATGCGCGCCGCGGCGTCGTTGGAACCGCCCGGCGGAAAGCCGATGATGACGCGCACCGGGCGGCTGGGGAAGCCCTGCGCACCGGCCGGCAGCGCCAGCCCGCCGGCGGCGCCCAACAGCAGTCGGCGTGTTGATCTGATCTGCGACATTCTTTCCTCCCTTGATATCCGATGCTTCACTGCTTCAGTCGTCGCGCATCCTCTCGATCAGCCGCGGCAGGACCTCCTGCCACGGTGCGGCGAGGCCGATCTCTGCGACGCGGAAGATGTCGGCCTCCGGGTCGGCGTTGATGGCCGCGATGCGGCTGCGCCGAGCGATGCCGGCGAGGTGCTGTGGCGTACCGGACATGGCGACAGCGAGGTAGAGGTCAGGCGCCACGAAGGCGCCCGACTGGCCGACCTGCTGTGATACGCCGGCCCAGCCCGCATCCACGGCCGGCAGACTTGCACCTGTTGCGGCATCTAGCAGCGTTGCGAGTTCGCGCAGTTGCGCGAAACCTTCCGGCCCGCCCATCCCGCGTCCACCGGACACAACCAGCCTTGCGGCATCCACACGCCTGGGGCGGTCGGCCGCAGCCGGTTGGACTGTCGGGCGCGGCGTGTCCGACGGCAGCGCGATATCGAGCATGCGCTGCGTGACCGCGGGCTCGGTAGTGGCGGCCGGCGGTTCGGCCGGTCGTCGCAGAACGGCGATGCAACGCGGCGCCTCGGTCGTCAGCACCAGCTCCGCGCTCCCGCCATAGGCCGGGCGATGCGCCGTCACCGCCGCGCCGTCCAGCGCCAACGCGCTGCACCGCCCGAGAGGGACGGCATCGAGGCGTGCGGCGAGACGTGCCGCGAGTTCCTCCCCGATCACGCCGCCCGGCAGGATAAGCAGCAGCGGCTCCTGCTCGCCGCCAAGAAGGTTGGTGAAGAGGGCGAGCATCTGCTCGATCAGCGGCGGGTCGTCGAGGCCGGGATGGGTTACGAGCGTGATCTCCGCCGCGCCTTCCTGCGCCGCCAGCATCGCCGCATCATCGATGTAGCCGGGCCGTCCAAGGAGCATCGCCCCCGAGTGGAGCCCATGGCGCGTCGCGGTATCCGTGGCGGCGGCGACGGCAGCGAAGGGATCGGCAATCGCCGCATCGCCGAGTGGAACCAGGGCCAGGATGCGGCGGGTCATCGCACCGCTCCGTCACGCCAGCCGCGCAAATACGCCGCGAACTCGGCGACCTGCGCATCCAGCGGCCCCTCGAGCATCCGGCAGGAGCCGGCGCCGCGTTGTGCCGGCGGGACGACGGTGAGCGAGCACGCATGCAAGGTGCGCCCCTTCTCGTCGCAGGGCATAGCCACCACCTCGATTGCCGCACGCCTGGTGAGCACGACGTTCTTCATCAGTGGATGGCGCAGGCGGTTGCTGCGATCGTTGGTCACGCTCACCAGCGCGGGCGATGGCAACCGGATCACCTCCTCACGCGGCCCACGCATGCGCCGCGCGACCATGGCGCCATCCGCGAGGGCCAAACCATGTGCCTGCCCGCAAAAGCTCCATCCCCGCATCTCGGCAAGCAGTGGCAGCAGGACGCCGTCATCGCCATCGCCGAACTCGCGCCCGGCTAGCACCAAGTCAGGCAAACCGGCCGCATCCACCGCCGCGCCGAGCATACGCGCCATTGCGAAAGGATCCCACGGTGGCGCGCCTGCCGTGTCGAAACGGAAGGCCCGGTGCGGCCGCAGTGCCATGGCGGCACGTAGCAGCACATCGCTGCCCGCATCGCCCGGCACCGCCACCGTCACGCGGACGGAGGGATCTGCCTCCTGAAGCTTCAGCGCGGTCTCCAACGCCGCCTCGTCGAAGGGGCTGAGGCGACGCGGCAATCCGGATTCGTCGGGCTGCTCGGTCCCGTTCCGCAGGCCAAGCCGTTCCAGCCGCCACTTTGGATCCACCACGCCCGCGATGAGCACGATCACTTCCATGGGTTCGCGCTACTCAGCCACCGCGGTGCGCGCGGCAACGCGGCCGAAGATCAGCGCCTTACCCAGT
>Ga0136644_10003051_pt1 | contig 12571 bp, 4 predicted proteins | sample C_130820_EF_Meta_FD_94780 | JGI IMG/M metagenome (GOLD analysis project Ga0136644, IMG submission 94780) | Freshwater microbial communities from Lake Croche, Canada to study carbon cycling - C_130820_EF_MetaG (v2) (version 2) | ecosystem: Environmental > Aquatic > Freshwater > Lake | place: Lake... | reverse complement strand
ATCCTAGCATCGATCCTCGATGGCAGCATCACCGGAATCCATGCAAGCGCGACCGGTAACATCCTATCCCTAGGTGGTTCCAGCGGACATCGTTTCGATCTAGCAAATGCTCTAGGTGCCGTTGCACGCGTAAAATCCGGGACCAATGAGGTCGTCGTGCAGTCGAATTTGACTGGCCTTGCAGCTGGCAACACGATGTTCCTGACCGATGGTTACGGCAATCAGGTCGGCTTACAAGTCATCGATACCAACCCACTGGCAACACCGACGGTTCTCGGTGTAGGAAATGTCGCTGTATCGGTCAACCTTTCGACGGTCACCCCAAACAGCTTGGCATCTGCGTTGGCAGCAGCGATCAACAAAGCTATCAGCGATTCGAAGCTCAAGCTGCCGACAGTCACTGTTGTCAACAACGCCTTAACCGTCTCGGCAGATGACGAGGACGGTGTTCAATTCGGAAGCTGGTTCAACGCCAACTCCCTATCGACTCCAGTCATCCTGACCTCTTCGGCAACCGGCTTTGTCGATGCTTGGATCGATTGGAATCAAGATAACGATTTCGAAGACGCCGGTGAACGCATTCTATCGGCTCAACCGGTCGTGGCCGGAGCCAATACGTTCTACGTCACGACTCCAGCAAGCGCTGCAATCGGCTTTACCACCGCAAGGTTCCGACTCAGTAGCACCGGCGGTCTGTTCACCTACGGACTGGGCATCGGCGGCGAAGTCGAAGACCATCTGATCGAGGTCCTCGCCGGTTCACCACCGGTGGCCAATGCCGATGCCTTCATCGTCGCAGAAGACAATGTTCTGATCGTTCCTGCGGCTGGTGTTTTGACCAACGACACCGATTCGGATACCCAACCGGTCCAGGTCTTCGATTCTGATTTGACAACTCCCGGAGTCCAACCCGTACGCGGTCCTCAGCACGGATATCTATCGATCTCGGCCGATGGATCGTTTGTTTACCTTCCAAAGCAGGACTTCTTCGGTACCGACACCTTCGTCTACCTGGCAACCGATCCTCGCATGACCAGCAACGTTGCCGCAACCGTGACCATCACCGTCACGCCGGTCAACGATGCTCCGGTCGCTGTCGACGATGTGGAAACCATCAACGAAGATCAAACGATCACTTGGGATGGCTCGCGCTTTACCGCCAATGATCGGACCCAGCCGGATCGGCCAACCGGAACCGATGGGGACATCTACGATACCAACGAGTCGGGCCAAATCCTGCGTATCGTCGATGCAGAGCTGGTTGTCGATCGAGGCTTGGGTGAAACGCTCACGCTGATCAACAACAAGATCACCTATACTCCACCGACCGATTACAACAACTTGATCAACGGACCAGTGTTGGTCCGTATCCTGATCGAGGATTCCGGCGTTGCCGGTGGTGATGAGCAGCCCAAGCGTCCAGGAATGGACGATATGCCTCCGACCTTGATCTACAGCACCCTGACGATCAACGTCAACGACGTGAACGATCCGCCGCTGTTCAACATCCCACGGCCGACTCAGACACCTCTGGAAGACGCCAGCGTCAGTGCTCCTGGATTCCTGAACCTGATTTTCCCAGGCAAGTCCACCACCGATGATGAACTTGGTTTGGTCACAGGACTGCCAGCACAAACTGTTCGCTTCCAAGTCACCGCGTTGGATCCAACCCGATTCACAGCCGCTGGCCAACCAGCGATCGCTGCCAACGGGACATTGACCTACACCCTCAACACGGATGTTAACGCGCTGAACTCCTCGCCGATTCTGGTCGAAGTCATCGCCATCGATAGCGGTAATGCCGCCGGCTCGCGACCAGGTCGCCCGGATGATAACCGATCAGCACCCAAGACCTTTACGATTCTGCCGGTCGAGGTCAACGATGCTCCGCTCTTTACGATTCCAAACCCTGTGATCAATATCCTCGAAGACCTCGAGGTCTCGCCGGTCGCAAGCTTTGTCACCAACATCGTTGCCGGTCCTCCGACAGCTACCGATGAACTCGGATTGAATCCACCAACTCCGGGACAAACGGTTTCCTTCGAAGTCACCGCTGTGGATCCAACTCGCTTCAACGGTCCTGCCGGCCAACCCCGCATCAATTCGGCTGGCCAGTTGACATACGATCTGGCTCCAGATGTCAATCTCCTGAACTCCGGGCCGATTTTGGTCAAGGTTGTAGCAGTCGATAGCGGTCCTGCCGCCGGAAGTCGACCAGGAATCCCCGACGTCAATCGATCGATCGAACAGACCTTCACGATTCGAGTCCAAGACGTCAACGATGCTCCAGGATTTACGATCCCCAATGCAACCATTTCGATCCTAGAGGACCTCGAAAGCTCCCCGCTTCCTGGTTTCCTAACGAATATCGTTGCTGGTCCACCGACGGCCACGGACGAAAATGGTCCTCCAGGACAAGCCGTCAGTTTCAACGTCCGAGCTCTCGATCCATCGCGATTCAGCGTCCAACCGCAGATCACACCCGACGGGACCCTATCCTACGACTTGTCTCCAGACGTCAACTTGATCAACTCTGGACCGATCTTGGTCGAAGTCATCGCCCAAGACAATGGGCCCGCGACCGGCTCTCGCCCAGGTATCCCTGACGTCCATCGGTCTGCACCTCAGACCTTTACCATCAGCGTCCAAGACGTCAACGATGCTCCGCAATTCAGCGTTCCCAACGCCACGATCACGATCAACGAAGACTTGGAAAACTCACCGGTTTCAGGCTTCCTGGCAGGAATCCTGCCAGGTCCAAGCACCGCAGTGGATGAACTCATCTCGCAAACCGTTTCCTTCACAGTCAGTGCAGTCGATCCGACTCGCTTCAACGGGGTCAACGGACAACCTCGAATCAGCCCAACTGGCGTTCTGACCTACGACCTGGCACCCGATGTCAACGTCGTCAACTCCGGTCCGATCTTGATCAAGGTCAAGGCGGTCGATAACGGTCCTGCTCCTGGATCCCGCCCGGGTATCCCTGACGTCAATACATCGGCTGAAATCACCGTCACCCTGATCGTCAACGCCGTCAACGATGCTCCGCTGTTTACGATCCCCAATCCAATCATCAGCATCGATGAAGACCTGGAAGTCTCGCCTGTCAACAACTTCGTTACAAACATCTTGGCAGGACCACTCACCGCCATCGATGAACTCGGGTTGGTTAGCGGTGTTCCTGCACAAACCCTGACCTTTGACGTCCAAGCAATCGATCCGAGCAAGTTCAACGGAACTGCAGGTCAACCGCGAATCTCGCCTACCGGCACACTGACCTACGACCTTGCTCCCGATGTAAACATTCTCAACTCCGGTCCGATCTTGGTCCGCGTTAGCTTGGTCGACAACGGCTCGAATACCCCGCCGAATGTCAATCGTTCTGCGACCCAAACCTTCACAATTCGGGTCAAAGAGATCAATGATCCACCGATCTTTGACATGGCTTTCAATACGTTCAGCATGCGTGAAGACGATGGGTTCCTGACCCTACCGGGCTTCATCACGAACCTGGGACCAGGCCCGCTAACGGCCACCGACGAATCGAACCAAACGACGACGATCATCGCTGTTGCTGTCGATCCGACCGCCTTTACCATTCAGCCTTTGGTAACCGGTACCGGGGATCTGACGTTCCAGCTGGCTCCAGATGTCAATAGCTTGTTCAAGGATACTCGTATCCGATTGATCGCCACCGACAATGGCGTTCCGTCCCAGAGCACCGAGAAGCTATTGACGCTCAACGTCGCCGACATCAACGATGAACCTCAGTACACAATCCCGACAACTTTGGTCTCGGTCGTGGAAGACAACGAATCGGTCACAGGTGTCAGTGCGACTCGCGTGGTGGGATTTGCGACCAACGTTCGTCCTGGTCCTCTCACAGCGATCGATGAAGCATCCCAGACCTTGACGTTCAACGTGACGTTCAACTCCAACACAGGACTCTTCAGCACCCAGCCCAAGATCTCCTCGACGGGTGAATTGAGCTTTGTCACGGCTCCGAATCAGAATGGTACTGCGATCATCATCGTCAACTTGGTTGACAATGGTCGTGCTGGTCCATTCCCTAATGACAACATCGGCCCGAACGCAACCTTCTCGATCATCATCCGTCCGATCAATGATGCTCCAGAATTTTCCATCCCATCGTCGACCACTTCCGACGAAGACCAAGGGGTTGTTTCGGTACCGAACTTTGCGACCGGTATTCGCCCAGGTCCGGTCACTGCAGGGGACGAATCGAACCAAGAACTTTCGTTCGACGTCGTCGCCTTCGATCCGACCGCCTTCGCCATCCAGCCAACGCTGGGCGTCGATGGAACTCTGGTCTATCAAACGGCCAAGGACATCAACAGCAACTCGGGTAAAGACACACGCGTCCGGGTAACCCTGCGAGATAACGGTCCTTCGACTCCGCCGCCAAACACCAATGTCTCTACGCAGAGTGTCTTTACGATCAATATCGTCCCTGTGAACGATCCGCCGATTTCGGCTGGATACCTCACAGCCACCTCCGAAGACACCCGAGTCACGGTACAAACGACCGATGTTTTGGCAAAAGATCTGCCAGGACCTCCCGATGAGGTCGCCGAAGGTCAAACCATTCGCATGACCAACATCGAGCAGCTTACCTCTCGGGGTGGTGTTGTCCTGCCGGTCTTCAGCAACGGTAGAATTATTCGGTTCGATTACATTCCACCGTTGAACTTTGTCGGCCAAGACTTCATCCGCTACGTTGTCACCGACGATGCGACCTACAAGCCGGGGCAACAAAGTGCCACCGGAACAATCACCATGAGTGTTGGACCGATCAACGATCCCCCTCAGTTCACTGCGGGTGGAAACGTCACGGTCCTGGAAGACTCCGCTGCGTACTTGGCTCCATGGGCAACCGACATTCTGGCAGGTCCACCGGCTGCAACCGATGAGAACTCCGGTCCAAATGCCCAGACCGTCTCGTTCGAGGTAACAACCAACAACGATTCGTTGTTCGCCGTACGACCTGCCGTCGATGCCGCTGGTAAATTGAGCTTTGCATTGGCCAAGGACGCTAATGGAACCGTCAGAATTGTCGTGGTTGCAGTCGATAGCGGCCCATCGTCGCCTCCACCCAACAACAACCGTTCGCAAGCAGCAACATTTACGTTGTCGGTCACCCCGGTCAATGATCCACCTGGCTTTAACGTCACGAGGAACATCACCGTCGACGAGGACTCCGGTGCGTTTACCGGTATCGTTCTGGCCGATATCGTTCCAGCCGAAGGGATGAACAGCAATCCGCCAACAGCCCTGGATGAAGCCAGCCAGACCGTTACGATCTCGACCACGGTAGACAAACCTGCACTGTTTACTTCGCAGCCAACAATCGATGCCAACGGTGTGATCCGATTCACCCCGGCACCAAACGCTTCGGGAGTTGCCATCGTTTCGGTTGTTGCAACCGACAACGGTCCAAGCACCCCACCAAACGTGAACCGCTCGCAGGCCAAGACGTTCTCGATTACGATCAATCCGGTCAACGACGCACCGATTGCTCTGAACAACAGTTACAGCACCGACGAGCACACCATCCTCAACGTGACGGCTCCAGGTGTTCTGGCTAACGATACCGACCCAGATCTGCCCAACGACACCCTGAGCGTCGCTTCCTTCCAAGCGACCTCGGATCTCGGTGCAGCAGTGACGGTTCGAAACGACGGTTCGGTCGTCTACAATCCAACCGTCTCTGCTAGACTCCGAGCCATGGTCGATGGCCAAAGCCTTGTCGATACCTTCACCTACCGTGCCAAGGACACCGCAGGACTACTGAGCAACGTTGCTACAGTTTCAATCACCGTCAGCGGAATCAACGATGCTCCAGTGGCCAACAACGACACCTTCACCGTGCCGTATAACGTCTCGGAACTCCTGCCCGTCTTGGCCAACGATACCGACGTCGATACCCCACTGGATATCGGATCGATCGAAATCGGTCGACTACCGGTCAATGGCACCGTTGCGACCACTCCTTCGGGTACCGTCCGCTACACGCCAAACAAGAACTTCCGTGGCCAAGACACGTTCACTTACCGGGTTCGGGACTCTCTCGGGAAATATTCCCAAGAGGCCACCGTCACGGTGAATGTCAATACCGCCCCTATAGCGGTTCCTGACTCAGTGGTCACCAAACGAGACACTCAAATTGTCATCGATGTCTTGGCAAACGACTACGACACCGATGGAACCATCAATCGCGGTTCGGTCAACATCGTCACGCCTCCGAATTTCGGTACGGCGGTCGCTCAAAGCGATGGACGCATCCTGTTTATCCCCCAAGCCGGATTTACTGGGACAGCCACCTTTGCTTACGCGGTCTCCGACAACGACGGTCTATCGAGCAACGTTGCCACGGTGACGGTCCAAGTCGTCGCGTCGCTCTACCAGAACCCAAGCAACCGATACGACGTCAACAACGACTCGTTCGTCTCTCCAATCGACGTTTTGCTGGTGATCAACCTGCTGAACTCCAAGGGGGCTTCGGTTCCCGTCGAACAGCTTCCGCCTCCACCACCGTACTACGATGTCAACGGAAACGGATTCATCGATTCGACCGACGTATTGAGCCTCATCGATTTCATCAACTCCTCAGGCAACAGCGGATCAGGCGAAGGCGAAGCGATCGACGGCACGAGTAACTTGGCAATCGGACTGCTGGCGGCTCCGCAACCCGAAACCGTCGAGCAAGCCGTACTGTTCAACACAGCGGGAGTTCAAGCCAACGCTTGGGCAACCCTGACGGACGAGTCAGACGTCTACGGACCTGCCTTGTTCCCAGTGGACTCAGACGACCAACAAGCCACAGAGTTCTGGGCAACGCTCGCTCTTCGAGAGGACAACAAAGTCGAGTCGCTTGATATCGACGACGAGTTCCTCAAGGGAACTTGGATGTAGTCCAAGTCTAGACTGCAATTCTTCTATAGATGGCGTATCTTTACGATACGCCATCTTCGTTTGAACTCGCTCCGGAGGCCATCGGATCAGTACCCACCATCCGATCAAACAGTGGCGAAGCCATGAGCGTCGTGACGATGGCCATGATCACTAGGCAAGCAAAAAGCTCGTAAGAGATAATGCCTCGCTCGAGACCTTTGTTGATGATGATCAACTCCATAAGTCCGCGAGCATTCATCAGCACTCCAATCCCCATCGCCTCACGCATACTCAATCCCGAGAGCCTTGCGGCCAACGAACACGCAGCCCATTTGCCAAGAATCGCCGCAATGAGAATCGCGACGCATATTCCCAAAAGCCACCATTGATTTAGCAAGCCAATCCGGGTGTTGAGCCCCGAATAGGTAAAGAACAAGGGCAAAAAAAGAGCGACCGTCAAAGGCTGAACCCGATCGACAACGCCCAAATGGATCTGGCCCCGAGGGATCGCAGTACCAATCAAAAATGCACCAAAGACTGCATGCAGATGGATCGAGTCGGTAAACCAGGCCCCCAAGGCCATGAGCATCAATGCCAGGACGAGCCCCGTCTCGCTAAGTTTTCCAGCATTGTCCAGAAACATCCGATGGAAACGCAAAAGGAGCGGCCGAAGCACCATCGTGACGATTAGCACAAAAGCAATCCCCCCGACAATACTCCGGATCGCTTGGGACGGGTCGTTGTCGAAACTCGCTAAAACCAACGCCAAGAGACACCACGCAACCGCGTCATCGATCGCTCCGGCACCGATGGCAACCGTTCCCATCAAGGTCCCTTGAAGGCCTTTGAAATGGATGATCCGCGCGAGCATGGGGAAGGCCGTAATGCACATCGATGCACCGACAAAAAGCATGGCTTCACTCGCCGAAGTTCTCTCAGGAAACAATCCCCCCCAGGAGTGGAAGAGATAACCCAATCCTCCGCCCAACAAGAAGGGAACCAGCATCCCTGCTGTGGATACCGCAATCGAACTTTTCAAGTGACGACGGACAATGTCAATTCGGAATTCTAACCCCACAATGAACATATACAGGGCTAGCCCCAATTGAGAGGCAGGAAACAGATACGAAGAGGTATCCCGTGTCGCCTGCTTGGCATCCCATGGAAAGAGCGAGCGTTGCCACTCCGGGGCCAGCATCCCAAAGAGCGACGGCCCGAGCAGCACTCCGGCGATCATCTCGGCCACGACTTGCGGTTGACCGAAGCGTTTCGCGACAAGCCCAACGAGGCGACAAGCCCCCAGGATGACCGCGATCTGAAGAAAAAACTGAATGGCAAGATTGAGGTTGTTCATCCGTTTTATTGTATAAACAATAGTTGTTCGAACAACTGATAACCACTTGAATGACTTGCAAATTTGCAGTTTTTCTCCAGCACGCGGGCCTAGATTACGCAACCAAAATGCTCAATTTGTGCTCGACCGACTGCCTAAAAGGACGGCAATCCCCAAGCCCACTTGGTCCCTGCAAATACGCTGGTTTTCTTGTCGAAAGGAATTCTGCGCCTTGAGGATCGTCACGGGCAGATCGATCCCCACTGAGAATTTTCTCCCAGAAAACTCAGGCTTTGGCACACCAAACGCATCTGCTTGCTCAAGAGCGTCCCCCTAAAGCATCTTGAACCTACAAGGGGCAAGTCCAACCTACAACGCAGGAGAATTCCAGTTCATGAGCGCGATCGTCCAAGTCCCCCTTCGAAAAAGACAACTCTCAAGCAACAATCACCGCCCGAGGAGCCCCAGGGCTTTGTCGCAACCATGGGTTCGAGGTATCTCGAACGCGCTGCTGTTTCTCTACCTCATGGTCATCGGAGCTATCTCGGCCTACGACATGCTCCTTACGATCCGCTATGCCGAAAGCCTCAGGCAACTTGAAATGAACCCCGTCGGCAGATGGCTCATGCAACTCGATCAACTCCCCAAAGGCTCGATCCCTGACGTAACCCTGTTTCTGATCGCCAAGGGACTCGGAACCCTGATCGTCCTGTCGGTGATTTTTTTCATGACCCAACGCCGAGCACGTTTGGGCCACCCGGTAGGCTTGGGGGTCAGCGCCTGCCAACTCATGCTGGTTTTCTATCTCTGCTACGGGACCATCGAATAACTCACAAGGCTCGTTTTGCTAGCAATACGTTTTAGGGCTCGAAAAACGATCTAGAAGCCACACGTAAATATTGTTAGTCTCTGGGAGATTTCACAAACGGCTCTTCAGGCCGCAACTGCCAAGCCAATCCCGTATTCACCGCTCAAGGATGAGTGACCCAATGCGCCGAACCACTACGATTCAAGTCCATCGCGCCGTCCGATTGACCACGATGCTAGCTTGCACGATGGTAGCTTGCCTAGTTGCAAGCTCCATGAACCTGGCGCTTGGCCAAGCCCCGATCGTACAGCCTCGCTCGCCGGGTTACGGTGGATCGAACCCCGCGGCTCCGGCAAAAAGCCCTAGCGGTGCACCGCAAGGTCAATCTCCCCAGCAATCTCCCCAGCAAACTCAACAGCAAAACCCGCAGCTCAACCCGCAGCTCAACCCGCAAAACGCCAACCGCGTTCAGAGCCAGCTGCAGCAAGCCGTCCGCGATGGCCAAGAATTTCAAATGCAAGGCCCTAACAATGGCGGCCAAGTCATCCAGCAACGACCGTTCCCTGAGCTTACTCCTCAAGAACAACAAACCATCGATCAAATCCTAGCCTACTGGGAACAAGAAACGGCGAAGATCGAACGTTTCAGCTGCGAATTCAGTCGATGGGAGTTCGACTCCCAAGCACCCGGTGTGCAGGAGATCGCTCGTCAACTCGGACGAGGCGATATCACCGTGGCCGCTAGCCGCGGAGTGGTTCGCTTTCAAAAACCAGACCGCGGCCTGTTCAAGACCGAGGTCTACACCAAGATGACCGGCCAGGTATCTAAAGACAAACAAGTCGAACTGAAGGTCGACCCAAACAACTCCGGCGAGTGGGTCGTTTGCGATGGCAAGTTCGTTTGGGATTATGACCGCAAGGAAAAAATCCGAACCAAACTCGAACTGCCTCCGGAGATGCAGGGACTGGGAATCATGAACTCACCCCTGCCGTTTCTCTTTGGAGTCAAGGCCGACGAGATCAAGGCCCGTTACTGGGTCCGCGCGATTTCTCCCGGGACCGAAAATGGACGAGCGGTTGAAAACAAATATGCCATCGAAGCTTATCCGAAGTATCCTGTCGACGCGGTGAATTATCACCACGTTCAAATCGTCCTGGATCGCGACATGTTTCTGCCTGAACTGATGGTCTTGTACATGCCTGAATGGAACGACCAAGCGGTCAATGCCAACGGCGTAGTGATCGAACCTCGCGACAAACGAATGGTCTATCAGTTCGCCAGCCGTCAGATCAATTCCAACATCTTCCAGAAGCTTAGCGAATCGCTCTTCCAAAGGGATTTCATCCCGATCGATCCGGGAGCCGGTTGGAAAACCAACGAGATCCCTTATATGCCCGCCCAGCCTCAAGTCCCCAGAACGGCCAACCAAAACGCTCCGAACCTCCCCGGTGGACCTAAGTAATCCCCTCAAACATGCGGAGAACATCTAGGCGTTGTTTCCTGATTAGCGCTCTTGCAAGCTCCACTTGCGGATGCGCGCATTGGCTGCCGACTCGAAAAGAACCCGAGCCGAGCAAGCCTTCGATTCTCACCCAGGAAATATCCCCAGACACCGTCGGTATCGAAACCATTCTGCTGCGACTCAGCTCAGTCGAGTCTCAGCAAATGAAAGATCTTTGGACCTATGCGGATGAACAAGTCATTGCGCCCGAGCAAAGACTCCTACTGGATCGAAACGGACTGCGTGCAGGAAAATTTTCCGGGCAACTTCCGGCCATCACCCAAGCTTGGGTATCCCAAAATGCCGCAAGGATCGAGCAAGACCCGATGGAACAAGCCGGGGTGGTTGCCGACGTATCGAGCTTCTCTCAACTGTGGCGATGCCGACCCGACCAACGCAAAGTCCTCACCGTCCGAAATCTCTCCAAAGAAACAGTGACCCTCTTTTACAACGACGACGGGTTTCGAGGTGGCCAGTTTCCCGCACCTCACTTCCTGTTCTCCCTGTACGCCAAACCCCTCGGACCCCAATCAGCTTACGTCCTCTTGAGACCCGAACTCGAATACGGGCAAACCCGCCGCAGTGTCGTCGCCAAAGATTCCGCCATTCGTACCGAAGAGCGCCGAGATAGCCTCAGCTGGGACTCCTTGACCCTGGCCCTCAGCATGCAACTTGGCGATTGCCTCTTGGTCACCTCTAGCCCCGAACCGCGAGGTATCGGTGAGCACTTCTTTCGTACTCGATCCAAAGAGGGTGAGATCCAAGACGTGATCTTGCTGGTTCGAGTGGCTGAACTGAACGCTCCGGACGAATTCGCCGAGGCCCAAGCCGCAAAAACCGCAAAATCTGATTCCCCCAAGAGGCGATAGAGTCACGATTTACCTGCAAGTCGATCTTCGAGCTATTTGCAGAGTTTATACTCTTGGGCATGAACAAGATTACATTTCCCCTGGGTCCGTTGCTTGCCATCGCCGCCTACTGGCTACTGATCCGAATCGATTCGTTTCCGCCTTTGGCTGCCACCGTAGCGGCACTTAGCCTCTGGATGGCTGTCTGGTGGATGACCGAACCGGTCCCGCTGGAGCTGACCGCTCTTTTGCCGATGATCGTCTTGCCACTGATCGGGCTCTATCCGGCCAAATCGGCGATGACGGATGCCTGCGCACCGTATGCAAACGAAAGTGTCTACTTCTTTCTAGGTGGCTTCGGTTTAGGATTGGCGATCGAGAAAACGATGCTCCATCGCATCGGTGCGTTGTTCTTGCTGCGCTGGGCTGGCTCGAATGCGAGCCGTGTCGTGGCTGCCTTCATGCTCTGCACTGCGATGCTCAGCATGTGGATCAACAACACGGCCACCACCATGCTCATGCTACCTCTTGCCCTTAGCGTCATTGCGACGACCAACCATCCGAACTTTGCCAAATCGATCCTCATCGGAGTCGCGTATGCCGCAAGCATCGGAGGGATGGGAACCCTGGTCGGAACCGCACCGAATATCTACTTCTCTGGGTTCCTGCGCGAGCGCGGAATGGAAATCGGTTTCTGGAATTGGATGCTCGTGGCCATGCCGATCGTCGCGGTCTTGCTCGTGGGTTGTTGGGTCTGGATGGTGCTGATCCTCTGGCCGATGAAAAATCTGAGCATCACCGTTCCGAGCGAATGGACCGAAGAATGGAAATCGACCCATCGGTTAACTTGGCAACAACGCACCACACTGATCATCTTTGCCATCGCCGCTGGCAGTTGGATCCTGCGAACACCTATCCTGGATCTGCTTGAAAACACCTCATGGCACGCTCGGATCTCACCGGCCAACGACGCTTGGATCGCGATGTGCGCACTGGCCTTGCTCCTGGTCTTTCCGCTGGGCAAGCCGGTGCTTGTGTGGAAGGACGTCGATCGAATCCCCTGGGGGGTATTGCTTCTCTTCGGCGGGGGCTTGAGCCTCTCGAATGCCATCAGCAAATCGAAACTCGATGAGCAGATCGGTATCGCGGCCGCTGGCCTCCAAGGGGTT
>Ga0136644_10003048_pt1 | contig 12587 bp, 3 predicted proteins | sample C_130820_EF_Meta_FD_94780 | JGI IMG/M metagenome (GOLD analysis project Ga0136644, IMG submission 94780) | Freshwater microbial communities from Lake Croche, Canada to study carbon cycling - C_130820_EF_MetaG (v2) (version 2) | ecosystem: Environmental > Aquatic > Freshwater > Lake | place: Lake... | reverse complement strand
AGAATCCGTATTTCACAATAAAAATGAAAACAATGTCGTAGTTCCAGTGTCTTTCCAAAATATGATTGCTAATATCCAAGGACAACTCAATCTAAATTCTAGTTCTATTGTGGATATCACGCCACTAGAAGCATTTGAATTAATTGAAGAATATTATGGAAAACTAAATCGTTTGACGTTTGTTCAACCAAAATCGCTGTTTGAAGTCCTCTATTTCTACTACTTGAATCCCAAGGATTTGCTGGTGAACAAGCGTTTCCACCGTGCAGCCATTATTATGTTGCTAGAAAATGTGATTCTTAAGTACAAACAATCTATCGTCCATCCGGGAGAGATGGTGGGTGTGATTGCTGGCCAATCTATTGGTGAACCCACAACACAGCTCACGCTTAATTCAGTAACGTATGAAACGGAATTATTAGTAAGAAATTCTAAAAAAGAAATTAAAAAGGTACAAATTGGAGCGTTCACAGAACAACATATTGAGTTATCTAAAAAAATAGATTACATGAAAGATAAAGACACAACATATGCTGAACTTTCAGAATATTATGAAGTTCCTAGTTGTACAGAAGATGGAGAGACTGTTTGGAAGAGAATAGAAGCTGTCACCCGACATCCGGTTATAAATGAAGACGGAACAAATACAATGTTAAAGGTGATAACTGCAGGAAATCGCGAGATCACTGCTACAAAGGCTAAATCATTCTTACAGCTTATTGATGGAAAGATTCAGGGCGTAAATGGAAAAGATTTGAAAGTGGGTGATTATTTACCTGTTTCAAAAAAGGCATTAGAATATATTGAAAAATTTGAATTAAATCTACGCGAAATATTACCACCTTCAGAGTATCTTTATGGATCAGAATTACAAAAAGCAAAGGAGGTAATGCATCAGCATCAATGGTGGTCAAAACATGCAAACAAAACATTTACCCTTCCCCATTCACGTAGTGATTCTGTTGTTGTTCTTTTCAAAGAAACCACGCGACTCGGGCGAACGTCAAACAAAGCAAATCAAATTAAAAACAACTGTGTTTATATGAAATTAATAAATAGTTGTGAATATGAAATTCCTGAAAATATTACATTAGATTATGATTTCGGTTATTTGATTGGTGCTTATTGTGCTGAAGGATGTATGACAAAACATCAGGTTTCAATCGCGAATAATGACGATGAATATTTGAAGCCAATAGAGCGTTGGTGTGAAAATCATAACATTTCTACAAAAATATATACAAACAAAGATAAAATTCAAGATGGCTGGACAAGTCAGGACATTCGTATTTACAATACGGTTTTATGCAGAATTCTATCTAAACTTTGTGGCAATCTAAGTCATAATAAATTTATTTCTGATAAAATTGTATTCTCTAATCGCGAATGCATACTTGGATTCTTGGACGCTTATATTGGTGGCGATGGGTGTATTCATCAACGAACGAGATCAGATAATTCAAAAAGGTCTGAAACAATAGGAATGACTTCAGTATCCTACAATTTGTTATTGAATGTACAAATAATGTTGAAAAATTTAGATATTGTAGGAAAAATTTACAAACCTAAAAAGACAGAAAAGAATAATAGGGGAACACTATCGGAAAATATAAAACAACATTACGAACTTATTGTTTCTAATAAACAAGGACAAAAGCTTGCAAACCTATTAAATATGAAACCTCTAGAAAAACAAGTAAAATCTAAGCAGCTGCTTTCAGAATCGTTTAAATACGAATACAATGAAGCATATCTTACAGTACCTAATATTGTGAATGGAGAGGTTGTAATAGAAGACCGCGGCAACCGATACCAAGATATTGAATTTGATCAAGTAATTTCAATTGAAGAAGTATGTAACACAACAAATTATGCATTTGACTTAACTGTAGAAGATACAAGAAATTTTGACTGCCACAATGGCATTTGTTTAAGAGATACTTTTCACTTGGCCGGTGTCTCGTCAAAATCCAACGTGACTCGTGGTGTGCCACGTATTGAGGAAATCTTGCGATTGACCAAAAATCCTAAGCATCCATCTCTTACTATCCATTTGAAGGAAATAGATGAAACTGAACAGGATAAGGCAACCAAGTATGCAAATATGTTACAACATACCAAGTTAGTAGATGTGATCAAGTCCGTCCAGATCTGCTTTGATCCCAATGATAAGGCAACCACTATTTTGGAAGATCGCATCTTGATGGAACAGTATTATGAATTTGAAGACATGATGGAGGAGTGTTTGGAAACAAGCCTAGACACCACAGTTCAAAAGTCAAAGTGGATTATCCGTCTAGAACTAGACCCCGATTCGCTTCTAGATAAAAACATTACAATGGATGATATCCATTTTGCTGTCACAAACAGTCACGGAAATGATATTTCATGTGTCTTCTCGGATTACAATGCAAATAATTTGGTGTTCCGTATCCGCCTCAATAGCAGCATCTTTAATAAGAGTAAGAAACAAAAGGGTATTCCAGATACACTTGATCAATCTGATGAAATCTATATGTTGCGGAACTTCCAAGAGGCTCTTTTGAATAATATTGTTCTTCGCGGTGTGAACGGTATTGATAATGTCAATCCTCGTAAACTGAAAAATTACGTAGGACGGGATGAGGGTAAATATGTGGCAAAGGATATCTGGATTTTAGATACAACTGGCTCTAATATGATGGAGGTCATGGCAATGGATTTCATTGATGCGAATCGCACTTTTAGTAATGATATTAAGGAGATCTTTGATGTGTTGGGCATTGAGGCAGCACGTCAAATCTTGTTCAATGAGTTCTATGAAGTGATGGAATTTAGTGGTGTTTATATCAACTATCACCATTTGAGTTTGCTTTGTGATCGCATGACATCCACCAAGGGAATGGTATCTATTTTCCGATCTGGTATTTTGAATGATGATATTGGTCCATTGTCCAAGGCTACTTTTGAGGTTCATACAGAGGTCTTGCTAGATGCGTCTAGACATGCTGACTTTGATCATATGCGTGGCGTGTCAGCGAATGTGATGATGGGACAGATGGGTGTATTTGGAACAGGATGTTTCCATCTGGTATTGGATGTGGAGAAGATGCGTGAACTAGAAGATCAAGAAGTAGATATGACAGAAACAAATCAAGAAATAGAAAAAATGTTTGGTAAGTTGGATGATAAGACAGATGTATGCTCAAAGAATAAGATAGAAATAGTCAATAATATTAGTGCAATTCATCAAGTAGACAATGATGAATGTACGGATGATAATTATGATATTGGGTTCTAATGAGGGGAACCGTAGGTTCCCTTCTAAACCCTCCCTTTAAGATGACAAGGCTCCTTTCTAGACCCTCCCTTTAAGATGACAAGGTTTCCTTATGATCCTTCCTTTCCATATTTTTTTATATTCGTTCTATAAAAAAATCTACCTTCTTATTTTTCTAGTTCTATTTTTTCTTTTCCTACCGCCTCTACTAGCACTTCTTTTTGCACTGGCACTTTTTTTTAAAGCGCGATCTCTTGATCTGAATGTATATCGTCTACCTTCCTCCTCTGCTACTGCTTCTTCTTCTTCTTCTACTGGTTCAGACATTTTTACCTTTTTAGGTTTTTTACCTTTACTTGAAGTTGCTTTAGCCACAGTTGCTTTAGCCACAGTTGCTTTAGCTGCCATAGTTTCATCAGGCGACTCTTCAGCATCTTCATCAGTCTCCTCCCCTAATGCTTCTGCTCTAGCAGTTGCCTTAGCCGTTGACTTGGCCGTTCCTTTAGCCGTTGCCTTGGCCGTTCCTTTGGCTGTTCCTTTGGCCGCAGTTCCCTTCTTTCCAAGAAAAGTATCAGCCAACGTAGTAAAATTCACATTGCCTCTCCGAATCTCATAAATTAAATCATAAATTACTCCAGGGAAAAAATTTTCTGTTGCTTCAGAATATAAATCAGTAGAATATTCAGGAAAACAAGAATAACTATCTATTACTTGATATAAATAAGTCATAAAAATATTAGTTTTTATCATATCACAACAACTCCCGAAACTAGTATTAACACGTTCCAAACATTCTGTTATTTTCGCATTTTGCTGTTCAAATGTGATCTTCTTCTTAGTAGGTACAGTTTCCATAGATCCGATCATTTCTACTATTCTCGCATGAATTAAGTTCCCATCACTAAACATTTCATCTCTATCATATTGTTCAATAACAATAAATAGCTGACTCGCAACAAGAAGAGCAATTACGTCTGGTCTAGAAGAACATTCACTGCAACTAGGAGGTATTTCAAGTGTTAATCCAAAATCAAATAGTTTTACTTTATCAGAAACAAATCCAATATTTCCTACATGGCAATCCTGGTGTAAATAACCTGACCTAACGCTTTGATCTATAGCATCTATTAGTTGTGTTTGATGTTCTTTCGAAGTAGCTAAATGATGTCCATAAGTATCTTTCCAAACACCAGACAATCTATCCATTACATAATAACCATAGAGTATACCTGTTGACGTATCACGACAAAACCAAGAACCATAAATACGAGGAGCTGCTTTCATCTCGCCTAATGCAATTCCTATTTTTACTTCACTAATAAAATCTTTTTTAGGTTTAGGCGTAGTTTCTTCAATCAATATCTGTTTTAAAACATAACTTGTACTTGCATTTAATTCATCAATAATTTTTTTATTCTTTTTGCTAGGTAATATTGCAAATGCAATACCGAAATCACCATTACCAAGCTGTTTTTCTGCTAATGTAAATCCTTCATAACATTTTTCTCTACTTGTTACTTCTTTTACTTCCATATTAGAGTATATTGATAAAAAACAAAAACGTAAAAGCCTAAATAGTTTTGTTGTAAAACATATATTATGAACAAAAAGTATATAAAAAATTAAAAAATATGTCCTTTAGAATAATTTAAAGGACATAAAATATTAGTATAATATAAATGCCCAAAATTTGTGAATTTGAAAACTGTAGAAATAGAGCATCGTATGGTTTAACTTATGGTCAAGGAATTCGTTGTAAAACTCACAAGGAAGAATATAAACCACAATTATCTGTATGTCATTGTGGAAAAGCTAAACCATCTTTTAATTACAAAGATTTGAAAGCTGAATATTGTTCAACTTGTAAAAAAGAAGATATGATTAGTGTTGTTCATAAATTATGCGAATGTGGAAAATCTAGACCAGTATTCAATTTGGAAGGATTGTCACCAAGATTTTGTGTAAATTGTAAAACTAATGATATGGTTGATGTTGTTAGTAAAAAATGTAAGTGTGGAAAAGCGCATGCAAAATATAACAAACCAGGTCTTTTAGCAGAATATTGTTGCAATTGCAAAACAGAAGAGATGATTGGTATTTATAATAAAAAATGTTTTTGTGGAAAGTATATTCCAGCATTTAATGTTGAAGGAAAAGACGCAGAATATTGTTCTTTATGTAAAACAAATGATATGATTAATGTTGTTAGTAAATTATGTAATTGTGGAAAAGCATTGCCATCATTTAATTATAAGGATTTAATACCACGATATTGTTCTTCGTGTAAAACAGATGGAATGATTGATTTGAAAAATAAACGTTGCAAAGCAAATTTATGTTTGGGAACAAAGGGAAATACAAAATATAAAGGGTATTGCGCAAATTGTTATCAACACTTATTTCCTAACGATCCAATAACTATTCAAATGAGATGTAAAACGAAAGAGATAGCGGTCAGAGATTACATAAATTCTAATTTTATTAATTTTAAACACGACTCTGTTTTATGGACTGGAAATTGCGATTGTACTCATAGAAGGAGAATAGACCACAGACAATTAATTGGAAATACACTACTTTGTATAGAAACTGACGAAGATCAACATAAATCATACAACAATAAAGATGAAGAAATAAGATATGATGATTTGTACATGATACATGGAGGTAAATTTATTTTTATTCGCTTCAATCCAGACAAGTACAAAAGTAAAAAGGGTGAAACAATTAATACTTTATTATTTAAAAGATTAACAATATTAGGTGAAGAAATAAAAAAGCAAATTGACCGAATTAATAATGATGAAAACAAAGAATTAGTAGAAATAATAAAATTATATTACGATGAATATGAAAATAATGAGACAAATACTTTTATTGATGAAAAGGATATAGAATAATAAAACTCTATATATTGTGTCCGGGTTTAGCTCAGTTGGTATCTATTAAATTAGACAACAAAGCAGCATCGCACTGTAACAGTAAGCTAATAGTAATGCGAAGGTCACCTGTTCGATCCAGGTAACCCGGACCACAAAACGCGTTAATGATGTAGTGGTAACATATAACCCTTCCAAGGTTGATCTGAGGGTTCGATTCCCTCTTAACGCAAGGAGGAAAGTCACTATATGACTTCTCTGGATCTTTCAAATCCTCTTTTACATTTTTTACATTTTTTACATTTTTTACATTTTTGTAAGTTTTAAATAAAATTTACAAAAATAATAAACAAATTTCTAATTCATTTATTGGCAACGTTGCAATTGAAGAGTAAACCACCGAAAGCGGTTTATGATCTTCAAGAGTGTAACATATTATTTACGCTTTCGTAGTGTTCTTTTATTACGTCTTCTCCCCCCTTCTCTTCTTTCAGGATTTCTCCTTGTTTTGTTTGCAGACTTTCTAATATTTCCTAGTGATGTTTCTTCGGATTCATTATAATACGCATCTAAAATTCTTCTCCCTAATTCTCCATCTGTAGTATCACCATTATTCATCCCTGTAATAATTCCATGTACTATTTTACCAAGAGCTAAATAATATTCATCGCTATAATCTGGATGACTTTCCAACCAATCAAGTAATATTTTTCCAATTTCTTTTTGTTCTTGGGTACCTTCCTTCATGATTTTAGGATTTGCGAAGGCATCAAAAATATTACTACGTAATGTGTATCCAGGAAGCGTTGGATTAGCCCCTTTGCGTTTTAGTAACCAATCAAGCACTTTAGGTCTGTTGTAGTTACATGCTTCATAAACCAACTTACTATCATTGCCGGCATGGTCTTCGGGACGAAGATCTCTGTTAGGATTATTTGAGTATTGAGCATTATCAAAAGTATTAATAACATCATCATCAGATAGCCTTGTATTTTGGATGAGTTCAGTAAGTCTTTTTTTCAGAACCCTTTCGTGTCTCTTCTGATCCATTCCTACAGTATACCCCTTCAACCCCATAATATCAAATCCAAAATTTTTCCTATAGAAATCTGGATCAATCTTCAAATGATAAGGAGTTTCTTGTGCTCTAGACATTACTATATTATTTACAGAGAAATTATTACTAAATAAGTTTATTCTCTCTGTTCAGCAATCGGCACTTGATCCGCATAGTTCTGATAAAATTTTGTATTCTTAGATGGATTCGCCATTTCGTAAGATATCCGCTTCACATATTTGTTGTTTTGGAAAGGTTCCAGACCTTCAAAATAATCATCTGTTAGAACCGAGTTCAATAAAATAACCTCATCATCATTGACACTATAATCTACATTGGACATATTCAAATACTTTTTATTATTCAGCATAAAAAGCCGAATTCTCCTATAACGAATTAATTCGTCGCATAATCTAGCATAATAAAACTGCTCATTGTCTGTATCAGGATTAATGAGACTAGTTTTAGGAAAGCAGGCTTTTCCATGGCGTTTTAAACAAAAGGATTGAATATCACAATTGCTAGATCCATTGCAGTTGGATAATTCGCCCACTTTGCTCTGAATTTCACTATTAATATCATCTACAAACGCCAAAGCCTGTTTCGTCAAATGTCTTATTAAAATATCCACCTTCTTCATTTTGAGTGTGTATAAGAACCTAGGATTGTCCAAAACAGATACTATTTGCTCACGAATATCCCTATAATTATAATCATTTAACATAGTGCGAATTTCGGATCTAAACGAAATATAAAACTGGGTTTCTAATCGTATATTACGAACCGTATCTACACGTAGTGTGTCTTCATCGCGACTAGTTGCAAAGGCAATATCTAATTTATTATCCTTATATCCAGTACCTTGAAAAATAGGTAATCCATCTTCAAATGTATCGGGTTCTGGACCAGCCAATTGTACAAATTGGTTTGTTTCTGTTAAGAGCCCCACAATCATCTCATCTTCTACTACTTTCATCATGGGTTTACAAAGGATTTTACCAGATGAATCAGCACTTATTTTCTTCAATATATCACGAGTCGCCACATAATTTGCCCATTGAACCGAGTTCATAAAAATAGATTTTATTTTTGGGAGTTGTTTGGATGGGAAACAGGGCAAATAGACGAGTCCACCTTCTTTCTCAATAATCAATGCAATAATCTTCCCTTGATAGTTCATAACTTGCACAGTCACTGTAAATCCAATTTCCTCTGCGTATTTCATGAGTGTCTTTGCAGATATATTTTCTTTAAATGTATAACTGCGAGGGCGGGTAGGTATGGGTTTACATTTTCTTCCCGATGTTTCCATGATCATATTGAGAACTTTCTGGATAGTTTTTAGTTCATCTGTGCTAGTTAAATCCGTAAATATTTTAATAGCATCCTCCGAAATTTTGGCCTTGACCGATACCTTTTCTTTCTCTTTTCCTGGATACAAATAAATAGGTTCATAGAAAGTCTCATGTTTTAATATCAATATGGTTCCGCGCCCTTTCTCATAAACATTAGAAGAATAGGCATTGGAAGGACATATCACGTCAATATTATCAGTTACATCATTAAAGACAATTTCCATAATCACCATATTTAATCCACCTTCAAATAAGACGGATTCATCTGATGAAATAATATCCCACAAATAAGTATGATCTATCATAGTATCGGCATCTTGTAAATAGTTACGGAAGTTCTCAAAAGAAGAAATACAATCTTTTAAAAAAGCGTATTGAGATGGATTATACAAATCAATTTGCTGATAGAATGCGGTATCTCTATGATCCTCCACAGTAACATCATCTACTGCATAACGGTTTGGTTTAAAAATAGAAAGCAAGGATCCATTATGTAATTTTAAATAGTCATCCAATGTGAGTAGTTCAATAATTTTTTCACGCATCTGTTCAATGGTGAGTAATTCTATATTTGCATAACTACTGTAAATATCTGCTAACACACCGAGAAAAGACTGATGCGGAGATTGTTCTACACCATAACGTAAGAGAGGACGTTTACCTGACTGAATATAAGCTGGATTGCTTTTCATAATATATTTATTGTTTTTAGTTTGTAAGAAGAGTTCTACAGGTGTAGGTAAAAATCCCCACCGATATTGAGGTATAGGATAACGTTCTATGCCGAATACATTGCTTTTAGACATTTGTTTTTTCTTTTCTTTCTCTTTTTTCTCTTCTACACTACCCTGTGGTTTTACTAGAGTCAATCCATCAGTATCTTCATCATTATTGTCTTCTCTTTGTCCTTTCTCATCCTTACGAACCGTCTGTAACGAGATCTGTGATTTTTTACCATCAGGACCCACTTTACCAGTATTCGCATCTACCATACCACATTCTTGGCGTCGTTTTTGTTGTTGACTCAACGCCTTGCCTTTGGATGCCCAGTTATTATAACAGCAAGGCAAGCACATTTTAGGATCTGGATGAGAATGTGATGGTTTGAATCCAGGAGAATGCCAAACATATTCACCCGTTTCATTTTTATGGTATTTCGGATCAGTAAACTCATAAATAAAATGGTTAGGCGGAGGCGGTTTTGCATTATCTGGAATGACTTTACCACCACATTCACCGCGTTTAACTTCTTCTTCTGTCATAGGTTTATTTGTTTTTAAACACCAATATCTGGGACAAATATACCAGTATTGATTTTTAGGATCTGACCCATATTTTATGGCGTTTGTATAAGCGCCCGAATGTTCTTTATCTATTTCGTTTTTCTCTTCCTCTGTTAAAATAACTGGTTGTAAACTTACATTGGCTGGACAAATACGAGAGTAAGAGACGAATTTTCCTTGTGGCTTTGTTAAAATCAAATTAGGTTCTTTTTCTTTCATACGTTTTGTAAAAATATTGGATTTTTCTTCTTTTATACCGCCTTTTTTGTATTGTTGTTTTCTTTTACCACCTTTACTTTTACTTTTTTCATCAGATTCGTTATCTGAAGGTAGAAAACCTTCCTCGTCATCCTCATCAGATGATGATTCCTCTTCTTCTTGTTTCTGTTTGCCTTCCAATTCATTTTCAGAAGGCAATGTATTATTTTCTTCTACAGGTTCTTCTACTTGTTCTTTGTCTTCTTCTTGTTTTTGCTCTTCTACTTGCTCTTCATCCTGTTCTTCGTCTTGTTCTTGCTCTTTTGCTGGTTCCTCTTCAAGTTCATCCTGTTCTACAACAGATCCATTTATAGGAGCAACACTTTCATCTTCACCAACTGCTTCTTCTTCATCATCCTCTTCATCTGGTAAAAATCCTTCTTCACTAGAACCTGTACCAACGCCAACACCCTCTTCACCTCCTTCAGGTAAAAACTTAAATTCATCTTCATCTTCCTCAACAGAATCCTGAGTGAATACAACAGGCTGAACAATAACTGTTTTCTTATTTACTATAATATTTTCTATTTTCTCTTCTTCTACTACTTTGATTGTAGAACATAAACGCTTTACTTGATCTAATAGAAACGCAGGTAACTCTTGAGGAAGCATCAACATTCTCAAAATACTGTCTATGTACATATGCATAATCTCAACGAACTCAATAGAATTGATCTGTTCTATTTTGATTTGCAATTTATTATCAAAAGGGGATTTATAAATAGAGACGGGGAATCCAGGATTATCTACTATATCCACTTGTTTATTCACAAATTGCCCATGGATGCGCTGATGCTGATTAAAAAAATCCACGATTTCTCGCAGAGCATCTTCTCTAGACAAAGAAAAATTCACGGACAATGCATCTATAATTTCGCTCCTACTATTTGTTCTTTTAAATACCTCCGTAATCATAGCAGAAATAGCATTCATTTTCTCATAATTATCTACCCGAACAAAATTCAATATAATACCTTTATTAATATCTAATTCAGTATCTGTAATATCAAACAAGCTCGTTAAGCATCCAATGACCCGTTTCAGATTCAGATTTTTACTAACAATAGAAGATTGATAATACAGATCTATGACTTCTACGTTATCATCTTTTAAAGATTGGAATCGCCTAGCCCTGTACCCTGATTTTTGCAATATTTTATTTATCTTAATAATAACAGGATTTACAACATTATAAATAATGGTTTCCATAACAGCCACGGAAATCGGCGTATTTAATACTGAACGAACCCGAATATTACCATCAGCATGGATTTCTACAAAAATATCCAGGACTTCTCTTTTGAACGTAGTATATTGGACATAGAGAACCATCTGATGTAGTTTCTTATTTTCTCGTGAAATAGTATTAATTTGTTTTCTCTGTAACCAGGGTATTTTACGACCATCTTTGGATGTAAATTCAGAATAAAAACGGAACAAGCTTTCTCGCCGTTTTCCAGGATTATATTTTATCATAGGTACAAATGGATAATACGGACTTTCTACACCCATCCTTGCGTGCATTTGTTTAAAAATAATATCAAGAGGAATCGGAATATCTACGTCAGGATGAAGAAGAATATTAAATTCGGACACTCCCATTTCAACATAAGACAGTTCGCTTTTTCTACTATAATAAATATTATGAAAAAGATCAATGGTATCATAGAGTTGAAACGTCCCGGGTTTTAAAAGCTGCGCATTTTTTCCTATAAATTCTTGTTGTTGGGCGACAAACTGATCTTTGCTAATAATCTCGGCTTTGTGTAGCAGAGGATAATAAAGTTCTAATAAGAACGAATGATCTATGGGTGGTTTTTCAATAGTGGAACCATCGGAATAAGTATACTCTCGTTCATCCGCATAATCTAGTACATCACCGGCTCGGCACAAATAAATAACATTATTCAAAAGATCACCATAGTTCAAAAGCAACTGATTTTCAAAAGTATATAGTTCATTCTTTTTGGACATTTGAAATGCGGGTACTGGATCTTCCATTCTCATTTCAACATCATATGGATTTCCTGAAAAGAGATAGTCTCTATAAAGTGAGAACCGTTGTCCGAGTGGAATAGATACCTTGAATTTCTCCTTTTTGTTAATATATTTGATGAGATCTTCATAGCGATAAGAATCTTTCTGTAAGCCGATTAACTCTTCATAGTATTCTGGTTCTAATTGAATATTAATAGCTAATTGTGACATTAATTTCACATTAAATAATTCTTTATGCTCATCTACGATTCGTACAGCATCTACTTCCAATAATTGATGCCCAAAAAGATAAAGCTCCTCATAGCAAATATCGTTTTTTCCGAGTTCATGAATAATTTTCTTTTTTAGAATACGTATAGTATCGTCTTTATGAATCTGCTGAGCACTATTTACGAATTCCGGTTGCGGTAAAATAGTATCAAATATGGCTCGTTCGGCATCATTGCTAAATAAAAATTGCTTGATTTCTTCATCTGTCATAGGAGTAGATAGACCATT
>Ga0136644_10003046_pt1 | contig 12592 bp, 9 predicted proteins | sample C_130820_EF_Meta_FD_94780 | JGI IMG/M metagenome (GOLD analysis project Ga0136644, IMG submission 94780) | Freshwater microbial communities from Lake Croche, Canada to study carbon cycling - C_130820_EF_MetaG (v2) (version 2) | ecosystem: Environmental > Aquatic > Freshwater > Lake | place: Lake... | reverse complement strand
TCGCAATCTTAAATCTTCTTCCGCAATCTCAAAGCCATCTTCGGATCTTTCCATAATTCGAAGTCGCTCACTCACATACTTGTCTGCAACTAAAACACACTCGCTCTCCAGTGCCCCCCTACCCACTCGACCTCTGAGCTGATGCAATTGGGACAAGCCTAATCTCTCCGGATGTTCAATAGCAATCAGAGTGGAATTAGGAACATCGATTCCCACCTCGATTACCGTAGTGGCGACGAGAATTTTATATTTCTCGTTCTTGAAATCTAAAAGTATTTTTTCCTTTTCTACGGCCTTCATCTTACCGTGAAGCAGAGCCACTGAAACCCCAGGAAAGATCTCTTTTCGAAGCGTCTCATACATTTCGGTAGCAGATTTCAGATCCAACTTCTCAGAAGCTTCAATCAGTGGGTAAATAATGTAAACCTGCTCGCTTTTTTGTAGCCGCTCTCGGATTTTAGAATATAACTTGGGCCTTTCCTTCTCTTTTACAATTGTCGTTTTGATAGGAATACGATTGGCCGGCTTTTGTCGAATAATTGTCAAATCAAGATCGCCATATAAAGTGAATGCTAAGGTTCTGGGAATTGGGGTTGCGGTCATCATGAGTAGGTGAGCCCCTTCCCCCTTTTGAAGAAGTGCATTTCTTTGTTCAACTCCAAAACGGTGCTGTTCATCGACAATTACAAGTCCAAGCTTGTGAAACTGAACCCCCTTTTGAAAAAGAGCATGGGTCCCGATTACTACTTTTGCGTTACCATCCCGAATCGCTTTTTGAGTTTCTTTGTCCGAAGCGTTGCTGTGAGTTAGCAGAAGAGGTTTCAGGCCAGTTTCGGCCAACAGTTTTTCAGCGGTTCGAAAATGCTGTTGCGCTAAAAGCTCGGTTGGGGCCATCAAAGCGGTTTGGTACCCCTCGCTTCCAGCTATTACCGAAGCGGCCAAAGCGACGACCGTTTTTCCCGATCCCACGTCCCCTTGGACAAGGCGGCTCATTGCGAAAGGTCGCTCAAGGTCTTTTTTAATCTCTCTTAACGCCGAGATTTGATCTTGGGTAAGACTAAAAGGCAGAGAATGAATAAACTTATCCATTAACTCTTTACTATCTCTCAAAAGAGGGGCTTTTTGCTGCTGTTGATTTTGTTTTTTAAGCCCCAATCCCAACTGAAGGGCAAAAAACTCCTCAAAAATGATTCTCTGTAAAAACGTAGAAAGCTCATTGTCTTTGGGACATTCTTCCGGAAAGTGAACCTCTCTAAAACTACTGCGAAGACTGGGAAGATTGAGCCGAGTTCTCATCGATTCGGGTAACGAATCATCTAAAGATTGGAGAGACAGTTTGATAACCTCTCCCATCATACGTCGAATAGTTTTCTGGTGAAGCCCTTCGGTTTCACTATAAACCGGCACCACTCTCCCAAAGTTAATCGAAGCTTTTGGCTTTCCTTCTTGAAACTCAGTGATCTTTTCGTATTCGGGGTGACTGATCTGTAGAAGTCCTCGAAAAAACTTAACCTCACCAAAAACAACTAAGGTATTTCCCTCTTCAAAATCTTGTTTCAAGGATGGATACGCATGGAACCAGGAAAGCATCACTTGGCCCGTTTCATCTCCAGCCACCACTTCAAGTCTAGATTTTCGGCCCTGGCGAATTTCCCTCTGAGAGGTGACCTTAATTAGTAATGTTGCACTTTGGTTCGGAATCAACTCACGACATTTAGTAATTCGACGCCTGTCCTCATAGGCTCGAGGCAAAAAATAAAGAGCATCTTCGATTGTAGATATCCCTTTTTTAGACAGGACTTGGGCTAATTTGGGCCCCACCCCTTTGATAAATTGGATATCGGTCGAAAGAACATCACTCATACTTAACGCTTAAGATCTCGTATTCGATTTCTCCTTTTGGGACTCGCACGGTGACGGAATCGCCTTCTTTTTTGTTAAGAAGTTGGCGAGCCACTGGAGATTCAATGGATATCATTCCAGCTTTGATGTCAGCTTCATCGCTTCCCACAATGGAGTAGTTTTTAATCTCTTCAGAATCGAGATCTTTTAATTGAATAGTGGCTCCAAATACGATTTTGTCGGTTCGGATTTCTCTGGGATCCACAACTTGAGCTCTAGCCAACTTATCTTCAATCTCTTTAATACGACCTTCAATAAAAGCCTGTTTTTCTTTAGCCGCATCGTATTCCGCATTTTCAGACAAATCTCCGTGAGCGCGGGCAGTCGCAATCTCTTGAATCACTTTGGGTCGCTCAACACTCTTCAGGTGTTTCAACTCTTCATCAAGCTTGCTCTTACCTCGCACGGTCATTGGAATCGCACTCATTTTTTCACCTCTTAGGAACTAACGCTCCTGCAAACAATGGGTTCCTAAATTAATTTTTTTCATTTCGGAGATCGCTTGAACTCCAGCTTTAGCTGCAGCAATCGTTGTGAAGTAACAAAGATTTCGCATCAAAGTGGCCCGTCTTAACTCATAAGCCGCTCCGACCTCGTGAACCCCCAAAGCCGAAGTGTTAACCACTAAATGAATCTCCCCATTTTTAATATGGTCTACCACATGTGGGCGCCCTTCGTTGACTTTATTTACGGTGGTAATTTTAATTCCCTGTTGAGTCAAAGCGTCAGCCGTTCCCCGGGTCCCACAGAGTTCAAAACCCAAACTTGAGAGCTGAACTGCAATATTTTTAACTACTTCCTTATCGTCGTCTTTGACACTCAGAAAGGCCTTACCCGTTTTGGGTAGAGGAAAACCTGCTGCAATAGTGGATTTTCCAAAAGCTTCACCAAAGGTTTTTCCAAGCCCCATCACCTCACCCGTGGACCTCATTTCAGGCCCCAAAATCACATCGGTTCCTGTAAAGCGGGTGAAGGGAAAAACCGATTCCTTCACATAAACTAAGTCCATTTTTTTCTCGGAGACTTTTAAGTTTTTAAGTTTTTGGCCCAACATCACTTTCATCGCAATCTTCGCGAAAGGAACACCTTTGGCCTTGCTAGCAAAAGGAACTGTTCTAGAAGCTCTTGGGTTTACTTCAAGAACATAAATTTCACCATTCTCGATCGCGAACTGGATATTAATTAACCCTTTAACTTTAAGCTCTATCGCAATGAGTTTGGTTTGCCTCTCAAGTTCATGTTGTACTTCTTTCGTCAAAGTCATCGGAGGAAGCGAGCAGGCTGAGTCCCCCGAATGAACACCAGCTTCCTGAATCTGTTCCATCATCCCGACGATGATCACATCTTCACCATCACAGATCGCATCCACGTCAACTTCAGTGGCACTGTTTAAAAAGCGATCGATAAGCAGAGGAGATTCTTCGGAGATTTCAGCTCCTTTCAGAAGCCATTTTTGAAAATCTCGACTATTGTAGATGATTTCCATGCCTCTGCCACCCAAGACAAACGAAGGGCGTACTAAAAGAGGAAAACCCAATTGCTCGGCGGCTTCGAGGGCTCTATCAGGATCCGAAACGGTGACACTCTCGGGCTGTTTCACTTCCAGCTTATAACAAAGAGCTCTAAATTTATCTCTGTCTTCTGCTATCTCAATAGCTTCAGCGGAAGTGCCTACAATAGGAACATTTAACTTCGCCAGTTTTCGGCTCAAATTAAGTGGGGTTTGACCACCGAAATGGACTACAATGCCTTCCGGTTTTTCCTTCTCAATAATGTGAAGAATATCTTCAAGAAACAATGGTTCAAAGTAAAGTTTGTCACTAATATCGTAATCGGTGCTCACAGTCTCGGGATTACAATTGACCATGATGCTCTCATAACCCTCTTCTTTCAGGGCGAAAGAGGCTTGCACACAGCAATAATCAAATTCTATTCCCTGGCCGATGCGATTGGGTCCACCACCCAGAATAATAATCTTTTTAGATTTGCCAGACGACCTAAACTCATCACCTTTATTTTCGTAAGAGGAATAATAATAGGGGGTAGTCGAAACAAATTCTGCTGAGCAGGTATCTACCATTTTATAAACCGGCTTCAAATGCAACTGCTCCCGTTTAGCTCTCACCTGTTCGGCTGATGATTTTAAGAAATAAGCGATACCGTCATCAGAAAAACCCATTCGCTTCCAATGGCGCAAATCTTCTATAGTCAAATCATTGAGTCTACCTGCCCAATGGGCGATCTTTTTTTCCTCTTGAACAATCTCCTCTATGTTTCTTAAGAACCAGGGGTCAATATGGGTCAACACATGCAATTCTTCGAGGGAAATGCCCTCTCGAAAAGCTTGAGCTAACCAAATTAAACGATCAGCTTTTGGAGTTCCTACATATTGCCGAATGCCTTCAATCCAACTAGTGCCCGACCTTAATTTTCTTCGCTCAGATATAGGATTAAAGCCCCACCATTTGTTTTCTAGGGATCGCATCGCTTTTTGAAGCGACTCTTTGAAAGTTCTTCCCATGGCCATCGCTTCTCCTACCGATTTCATGGCGGGAGAAAGTCTGGGATCAGAGTTGGGGAATTTTTCAAAAGCAAACCTAGGAATTTTAGTGACCACGTAGTCGATACTGGGTTCAAAACAAGATGGGGTTTTCTTAGTAATATCGTTAGGAATCTCGTCTAAGGTGTAACCCACCGCTAGTTTGGTAGCTATTTTAGCTATAGGAAATCCTGTCGCTTTAGAAGCTAAAGCAGAACTTCTAGAAACTCTCGGATTCATCTCGATCGCAACTTGTCTTCCCGTTTTAGGGTCGACTGCAAACTGAATATTGGATCCCCCGGTATCGACTCCTACAGCTCGAATAATCCTTAAAGCAGCATCCCGCATCACTTGGTATTCTTTGTCCGTCAAAGTTTGCTGAGGAGCTACAGTAATGCTATCGCCCGTGTGAACTCCCATCGGATCCAAGTTTTCTATCGAACAGACAATCACAACATTGTCTTTAGAGTCTCTGACCACTTCAAGTTCATACTCTTTCCAACCTAAAACCGATTCCTCAATGAGAACTTCGCTAACGGGACTCGCTTCTAACCCTTTGGCGCACTCAACTCGAAACTCTTCAATATTATAAGCAAAGGCGGCACCAGTCCCACCTAAAGTAAAAGATGCCCGGATGACAACCGGGAAACCAATCCGCTCGACGGTTTTAATCCCGTCTTCCAAATTTTTAGCGAGTCCACTTTTAGGAAAATCAACGCCAACTTGAGTTAGAACCCCTTTAAAACTCTCTCGACTCTCAGCCAATTTAATCGCCCGTTCTTTAGCGCCGATGAGTTCCACGTTATACTTCTTTAAAATCCCTTTTTCAGAAAGGGCCATAGCCAAATTTAAAGCTGTCTGCCCACCCATCGTTGGTAGAATAGCTTGGGGCCTTTCTTTATCGATTATATTTTCTAAATATTCAGGAGTAAGCGGTTCGATATAAGTACGATCTGCAAAATCGGGATCGGTCATGATAGTTGCAGGATTGCTATTCACTAAGACAACTTCATACCCTTCTTCTCTTAAAGCTTTACAGGCTTGAGTTCCCGAATAATCAAACTCACAGGCCTGCCCAATCACAATAGGACCTGAACCAATAAGAAGGATTTTTTTTATGTCAGTTCGTTTAGGCATAAATTTTAAATTCGGCTATTATCGTCATAAATTTTATCAATCGGCATATGATCATAGATTCGATGTTTGAGATACATCCCCACTAACAACCACAGCCAAGTTTGATAAGTTTCAAAGTCTTTGTTCTTTTTAAATTCTTTTACTTTTCTTTTGATGTAACTGTGAACTTCAACTGGGTGAAAAGAGGGCTTTCTCACAAAATTAAAATACTGTTTTTTAGCTTCTCCCTCTTTTACTAATCGACTCTCGATTATGTCCCCTTTGGTAATTCCCAAAAAGTCGGTCGAATTGCGGCAGTGAAGCTCCACAGTGTTTCCAGTGAACAACTCTTTCGCTTTTAAAATCTTATCTGTCACTTTGGAAACCTCATAAAGACCACGAGTGTTCCCTTCTTTAACGTGGGCCCATTCAGTTTGAATGTTTTGGGGTAAATCACTCATATTATCTGGCAATCTCTTTTCAAAGACACACCAGTCATAAAAAAAGTCCCATAGGTCTTCAATCAACTCAGCCTTATCTGGGTGAGTGAGAGTGATCCTTAAGCGATTATGAAAATCTCGTCGAAGATCGGCCAAAGTTTCCTTATTGGTGACCTTGATAATTCTATCCACAATAGATTCAAATTGCGGATGAACAATGCCCGAAATTTGTCCTGTTGCTAACTCTGTGACTTGACTCATTGGATGAACCCTCTAATGAAATGTTCGAAAATGTAACTCGCATCACTTGGTCCGGGAGCACTTTCTGGATGAAATTGGACACTGTAAAACTTAAGGCTCTCAGAACAAAATCCTTCGACCGTGCCGTCGTTTAAATTGATATGATTCAACTGAACATCTTTACCCGGCAATGTTTCAGGCCGAACAGCAAATCCATGATTCTGGGAAGTAATGATAATTTTATTATTACTCAAATCTTTCACAGGGTGATTGATACCATGATGGCCAAATTTCAATTTGTAAGTTTGAGCCCCCACCGCTCTTGCGAGCAGCTGATGGCCCATGCAGATCGCAAGAATTGGAACTTTACCTATCAGCTTTTGAATTTCCTGAACACTGTCGGGAACGGTTGCAGGATCCCCTGGACCGTTAGAAAGCAAAATCGCTCTGGGATTATATTTTAATACTTCTTCTGCTGGGGTATTGTACGGAACAACCTGGACTTGGAATCCCCGTTTACCGAAATGCCTTAGGATATTCCACTTGGCACCAAAGTCATAAACTACAATCGTGCCCGCATCCTGCTTCCATCCTTCCTCAGTAAACAGATAAGGCTTCTTGCAGCTAACTCGCGAAACTAGATCGAGCCCCTCCATTGGAGAGACCGACTGAATCAACTTTTCAGCATGGCTTTTCAAATCCAATTTTTTTAATTTAGCGGTCGGAAAAATAATGGCTCGCTGAGCCCCTTCATCCCGCAAAATCTGTGTGATCTCTCTCGTGTCCACTTCACTGATAGCAGGAACTTTTGCCATAGCTAAATAATCGCTCAAAGTCTGCACCGATCTCCAGTTTGAGGGAATGGGACAATACTCCCGCACAACCACTCCGCTTAAAAGAAGAGACGACGACTCCAAATCCTCGGCATTGATTCCTGTATTCCCAATTTGAGAGCTGCCCATAACGACAATTTGATTTAAATAGGAAGGATCGGTGTAGATCTCTTGATAGCCACTCATTCCTGTGTTGAATACCGCTTCGCCGCCTTTGGAAACTTCAGAGCCAAATCCTCTTCCTTCGAAAAGATGCCCTCTTTCTAAGTATAGGGCCGCTTCAAAAAAACTCATCGGAGACCTCCTTGGGCCTCTTTTTGGGCATCGCTATAAACTACTTTGCCGGCCACGATCGTATATCGAACCTTTCCCTGGACATCCCAGCCGTCAAAAGGGGTGTTTCTACTTTTGGAACGAAATTCATTTTTATCAATTCGATATTTCATTTCAGGATCAAAAATAGTGATGTCGGCATCGGCTCCGACTTTCAAAGTTCCTTTGGGAATGCCGATAATCTCAGCCGGTTTATGGGTCATGGCTGAAATAATTCTTTTAAGTGAAACCCCTTTTTGAAGTGCGACTCGATAATAAAGAGGAAATGCAGTCTCTAATCCCACCATTCCAAATTCTGCGTGATCGTATTCCACTTCTTTATCCTCGACTGAATGAGGTGCATGATCAGAAGCTAAAGCATCAATGGTTCCGTCTGCTAAAGCTTCAGTCACAGCTTCAATATCTTGAGGTTCCCTCAGTGGCGGCGCCACTTTTGTATTAGTATCATAGGTCCCAACTACTTCATCCGTCAAAGTCAGGTGATGCGGTGTCACTTCCGCGGTCACTTGGATTCCTCGCCGCTTCGCTTCTCGAATTAACGCAACGCTTCCAGCTGTGCTCACATGGGCTACGTGAAGTCGTGCTCCAGTTAATTCGGTCAATAAAAGATCTCTTGCGACAATAATTTCCTCAGAAGCTTTAGGAATTCCTCTCAGGCCAAATCGTGCCGAATTAAATCCCTCATTCATCACCCCTCGCCCTTTCAAGTGGGCGTCTTCGGCGTGGCAAACGACCGCTAAATTAAATCGCTTAGAATAATCCAAAGCTTTTCTCATGAGGTACGAGTTCATGACCGTTTTTCCATCGTCGGAAATAGCGACAATTCCGGCCTCCCACATGGAGCCTATCTCGGCCAACTCCTGACCCTCGAGCCCTTTAGTGATCGCTCCGATGGGGTAAACGTTGATTGAACTTTCGGTAGCCACTTTCTGCTGAATGTAAGTCGTAATAAAACTCGAATCATTCACAGGCTTGGTGTTGGCCATGCACGCAATCGATGTGAAGCCGCCAGCTGCCGCAGCTTCAGTCCCTGTTCGAATCGTCTCTTTGTGCGTTTGGCCCGGCTCTCTCAAGTGGGTGTGAATATCGATCCACCCAGGAGTGACTAACCAACCTTTCGCATCCAATTCGGGATTAGATTTTCCCTGAGGAACTACAACTTGTGTTCCTAGAGCTTGAATCTTTCCATTCTGAATAAGAATGTCTCCCACGACATCTAGGTTTTGACTAGGATCAAAAATTCTTGCTCGTCGAATGACTAAATCTGCACTCATACCAACCCCTCAGGCAATTTTCCTCCAGTAAGAAGATGAAGAACCGCCATTCGCACAATCACACCATTGCCGACTTGATTTAAAATGACCGAGCGAGATCCATCTGCGACTTCAGGAGAGATCTCAACTCCGCGGTTCACAGGTCCTGGATGCATAATGAGAACGTCAGACTTAGCCGACTTCAAAACAGATTCGGAAATTCCATAAAATTTGGAATACTCTCCTCGAGAAGGGCTTTGCCCCGCATTTAATCTTTCGAACTGAATTCTTAAAGTCATGATGACATCTTTGTTTTTCACAGCTTTATCCAATTCGTAATACACTCCCACTCCCATCTGTTCGACTTTAGGAGGAAGCAGAGTGGGCGGACCACAAACGGAAACTTGAGCCCCCATTTTTTGAAGCGCATAGATATTAGATCTTGCGACCCTACTGTGAGCAATGTCTCCGACTATCAAAACTTTAAGACCTTCGATCTTTCCTTTGAACTGCTGGATAGTCATGAGGTCTAGTAAAGCTTGAGTGGGGTGTTCATGAAACCCATCACCGGCATTCACCACTGGAAGATCTAAAATCTGATCCAAGTGAAAAGGGGAACCGGCCGAGGAATGACGAAGCACAAGAGCGTCCGGTTGCATAGCTTGAACCGTTTTTGCCGTATCAACCAACGTCTCCCCTTTTTCAGCCGAACTTCCCTCTTTGGTAAGAACCAGGGTATTTCCCCCAAGTCTCTTGGTTGCCAGCTCAAAAGAGCTTCGAGTTCGGGTACTAGGCTCAAAAAAGAGAAGAATGACCGTTTTACCCAATAAAGTTTGAGGAACGGGCTTGCCGGAGTCTACCCATTCCTTAAAAAGGAAAGCATGCTTAAGTATTTGTTCTATTTGGCTTTTATCTAAAAATTCAGTACCTAAAAGGGATTTAATACCTAGAGAGTTATGAGAACCACGGGATGGTTTGTGTTTATTCTCGGTCACGTTGAGAAGGTAATTTATTCGAAATAGCCCTATTTTGGCAAGCTTTACTCAGAGGCCAAAGCACGAATATTTTTTAACTTTTCGTGAAAAGATTGATTTGAATGTGGGGATACGTTAATAAAGGCTGGAATTTTATTTTCTGAACTCAAAAAGAGGCTAAAAAATGGCAAACCAGATTGTAGGAACCGAAATGAAATTAAAAACCGGACTAGCTGAGATGCTAAAGGGCGGAGTGATCATGGATGTGGTCAACCGTGAACAGGCGATTATTGCTGAAAAAGCGGGAGCTGTCGCTGTTATGGCTCTAGAGAGAGTTCCTTCTGACATCCGTAAAGAGGGCGGAGTGGCCCGAATGTCGCCTCCCGAAATGGTAGAAGAGATCATGAATGCCGTTTCGATTCCCGTGATGGCTAAGTGCCGAATTGGTCATTTCGCTGAAGCCATGGTGCTGGAATCTTTGGGCGTCGATTACATCGACGAAAGCGAAGTTTTAACCCCTGCTGATGAGCAATATCATATCGATAAAATGGATTTTAAAACTCCTTTTGTTTGCGGAGCTAGAAACTTAGGGGAAGCTCTCCGAAGAATTGGCGAAGGGGCCGCCCTGATCCGAACCAAAGGAGAAGCTGGTTCCGGGAATATCGTCGAAGCTGTTCGACATTTAAGAACTCTACGCTCACAAATTCGCCGTCTCACCACTTTAGGTTCTGAAGAGCTCATGAACGAAGCCAAGGAGTTAGGCGCTCCTTTAGCTTTGGTGCAATGGGTAGCTAAGGAGGGAAAATTGCCCGTTCCTAACTTTGCTGCAGGTGGAATCGCAACTCCTGCTGATGCTGTTTTAGCGATGTACTTAGGGGCAGAAACGGTATTTGTGGGAAGCGGAATCTTCAAATCATCCGATCCAGAGAAATTGGCCCATGCTGTTGTTCAAGCTACTACCAATTATCAGAACCCCAAAATAGTCGCTGAATGTTCCAGAGGACTCGGAACTGCTATGAGAGGACTCGACATAAATCTTCTCAAGCCCGAAGAAAGACTTTCCGAACGAGGTTGGTAAAAATATGAAGGTGGGGATTTTAGCTCTTCAAGGGGCGGTTCAACCTCACGAAGAAAAGCTTAAAAAGCTTGGCGTCGAGTCGGTACAAGTTCGCTATCCGGAACAACTTGCGGATCTAGATGGAATTCTCCTCCCTGGAGGAGAAAGCACCACTATGATCCATTTGTTGAAACTTAATCAACTGTGGAATCCGTTAAAAGAGTTTGTTCAAACTAAACCCACTTGGGGCATCTGTGCGGGTGCTATTCTTTTAGCTGAAACAGTCACTCATCCCGCTCAAGAGTCTCTAGCGGCAATAAAAATCACAGTGGAAAGAAATGCTTATGGAAGGCAAAACGAAAGTTTTATTGATGTGCTAGTACCCACTTCTGAATGGAAAAAATTTTCGACTGCCACCCAACCCTTAGAAGGGGTTTTTATTCGGGCCCCCAAAATCAAAAACCTAACTGCCGATATCAAAGTCATTTTCGAACACGCTCACGAACCGGTCATGGTTCAAAAAGGAAAATGCCTGGCCTCGACTTTTCACCCCGAACTTACCGATTCCACATTGGTTCATGAATATTTTTTGAGTTTGTGTGGGAAATAGGTCGGGGAGGCCCTATCCCAGTGCCATTTTTGGCCTAACGCCTTAACGCTAGACAAACACCAAGCTTAGCCCATGCGTATTCCTGCTGGCATCACCCCTTGCATAGTCCCCTTCGCCCAACTAATGGGATAGGGAGCGTTGTGGTGGGTAGGTTAATAAATACTTTAGGTATCGTTTTTCTAGGCCTTAGTTTGGCGAATACATCTTTAGCCAACTGTGAGGAACAGCTTGCTAAACTAACACCTAAACCCTCAACACCTTCCCCCTCCTCTTTTCCCGCCTGGAGCATTAAAGAACAAAATCTAAGCCTCAAAGCGGCAGATCTGTTTCCTGAGGAGTTTGTTAAAGAGGTTGAAGAAAAAGCAGGGCCCTTCAAAATATTAATTCATCACATACCCCATAAATCAGCAGTTCAAATCGAAGGTTTTGTCCGTTACGAGCGTTACATGAAAGTTATGTTGCTCGAGTACGCTAAAAATCCTCAAGCTCTATTGGTTGATAATCTTAACCTAAAAAACCCACTCGCCCCGGAAACTGACAAAGGATTAAAACCCGATCAATCTGGCAAGGGTTTGCCTCCCCAAATTTTTCGACATGTCAGAGACAGATTGTTCGAACTGGCTAGGGCCGCGGGACACTCGGAGATCCGCTCTACAAGCCAACAGCATTTTTCTGTTTTGATGCTTTATAAAAACTTTGTCGGAATGGAACCCAAAAGTCCAGAAGCCAAAGCTCTTGTGGACGAAATGGAATCGCTCTACTCATTTGCCCGAAAAGAGCTTCCAAAGGATTTGAAACCGACCGATGTCGAGGAGTTTACTCGATGGCTCGGAAGCGCAAACACATCACCTTCTGCTTATACTAAAAACCGAATGGCTGTATTAAACACCTATTTTCAAACCGGTGTAGTGCCCGAATCGGTTCAAATTATAAAAAACCAAGAAGGAAAAATTATCTGTGCTGTCTTCAACGACGGCGAACCAGCCCAAGGAAAAATTCTCTTTTTTTACCACTTTTATGGCTATCCCCGTGTTGTTGACTGGAGTGAAATAGCCTTTTCCTATAAGATTGAGCTTGGGAAAGATTTAAATTAAAAGGTGCCAGTCGACTTTTCACACCTATAATTAATTTGAGTGTAAGATAAAGGTGTATCCCGAATATAAGAACATTGAGGTGTGAAAAGTCGACTGGCGCCTTTTAATACAACCTGAGGCATCTCCATGGATTCTCGTTTTCCAAAATGGCTTAGATTCTGTGTTCACAAACTTGATTTTTTGGGTATTCCTAATTTAGCC
>Ga0136644_10003044_pt1 | contig 12597 bp, 8 predicted proteins | sample C_130820_EF_Meta_FD_94780 | JGI IMG/M metagenome (GOLD analysis project Ga0136644, IMG submission 94780) | Freshwater microbial communities from Lake Croche, Canada to study carbon cycling - C_130820_EF_MetaG (v2) (version 2) | ecosystem: Environmental > Aquatic > Freshwater > Lake | place: Lake... | reverse complement strand
TCGACCACCGGCACCCTCTGGAAGTGCACGTGGGTGTGCGCAAACTGCGGAACGATGTAGTTCACGTAATCAGGCATGCGCCGCAGGATGGTGTCGGTGACGGCCTCGGCCGAATAGCCGCGCACATGCTTGTCGCGCCACAGCTTCTGGATCCATTCCAGATTGATCACCGGCACCACGCCGATCAGCAGGTCGGGGTGTCGGGCGATGTTCACCTCGGGGGTGACCACCGCGCCATGCAGGCCCTCGTAGAACAGCAGGTCGGTGTCGGCCGGCAGATCTTCCCAGGGGGTGAAGGTGCCCGGATCCTGCTTGTAGGGGGCGGCCTCGACCGGGTCATGCAGGTACTTTCGCGCCTTGCCGGTTCCGGTCTGGGCATAGGTCCGGAACAGGCCTTCGAGTTCGGCAAACAGATTGGTCGATGGCCCGAAATGGCTGAAGTGCTTGTCGCCGGTCTCTTCGGCCTGCGCCTGGCGCAGCCGCATCTCCTTGCGGTCGAAGCGATGAAAGCTGTCGCCCTCGACAACCGCGGCTTTGACGCCTTCGCGGCGAAAAATATTGCCAAAGGTTTTGGTAACGGTTGACGTTCCGGCACCTGAGGAGCCGGTGATTGCAATCACTGGATGGCGTTCAGACATAAAGGCTGCTCCTAACGATGCGGTGTCGAGCCGCTGTGATCCACGGCTAGTCGCGAAAAAGGCTGCGCTCAGTGAAGAGTTGCAGTCCCTGATCGGGGGGGATTGGCTGACGGTGATACTGCTCGATGCGCTCGACCTCATCGCGGGAACCAAAAATAAGGCCGGCGTTTTGATCCAGTTCGGTAGGGGTAATTTCGAGAACGCTTGCACGCCCGGTGCTGGCACGGCCACCCGCCTGTTCGATCAGGAAGGCGATGGGATTCGCCTCCTGGAGCAGACGCCGCGGGCCTGATTTTTTCGTCGCACGGGTATTGCGGGGTTCGAGAAAGACGCCGCCATGCAGCAGGATACGGTGGGCCTCCGCGGCGATATTGGCGATCCACCGCATGTTGAAGTCTTGCGCGCGGGGCCCGGATTTTCCGGCCAAGCATTCATCGACGTAGCGCTTGATGGGCGGCTCCCAAAAGCGTGAGTTCGCGCTGTTGATGGCAAACTCATGCGCCGTGTTCGGAATCTGGATTTTGGGGTGTGTTAGGACAAACTCACCCAGGTTTGGATTGAGCGTGAAGCCGTTGACGCCATTGCCCGTGCTGAGAACCATCATCGTTGCCGGCCCGTACAGCGCATAACCGGCTGCTACTTGCAGCGTTCCAGGCTGCAGAAAATCACTCGCCTGGGCGTCTCGGCTGCCCTCGACAAGGTCCGGTGGGGCTCGCAGGATGGAAAAAATGCTGCCCACGGCAACGTTGAAGTCCGACGAGCCTTCTCCTTCCAGCGGACTGAACAGGAGCAAGTATTTTCCGCGGGTCTCGCCAACGGGTAGCTGGAGGGGATCCTTGAGGGCCGCAGGAAGAATTCCCGCTGTGTACCCGTTCCATTCCGTGATGCGGAGAAAGATATCCTGACTCAAACGCTTCAAGCTTGGGGGTTGGCCCGCATTCGCCCCAAGCTCGGGTGCATTCAAACCGGAGCGGGTTTTCGTCGAAGGGGCGATGACCGTTTGGTCCCTCAGCTCGCCAAACGACACCATGCGCGCAATGGCCTTGAAGACCACCGCGAGGTCCAGCAACAGTCCGTTGAGGGCGCCGCTCGCCTGCGGGAATCGCCGTCGCTCCTCAATGAGATGGTGCGTCAGGGTCTGGCGGTGAGACAGAGGCATCGGAATGATCTCGTAGGGTAGGGAGGCTAAATAATCGGCTGCCGCGAATGTCTTCCGATTCAATCGTACAAAGATCCGCGCGGGTGAGCGCGCGATCGCGGTCTGCGAAGAGACGGCTCGCCTGCCGCAGTCGTGCGCGATCGAGTGCGTTGCGGACGCTTCGCGCATTGGCAAAGTGGGGCTGTTCGAGCCTACGGTTGAGATATTCGCCGAAGGTTTCGCGCCCGCCCTGTCCAAACTGATAGTTCATCCCCGCGAGCATGCGATCGCCGATTTGCAGGAGTTCGGCGTGGCTGTAATCGGGGAAATCGAGATGGTGCGCGATCCGCGAGCTCATTCCTGGGTTGGACTGAAAAAAAGTATCCATCCGATCCTTGTAACCAGCCAGGATCACAACGAGGTCGTCGCGGTTGTTCTCCATCACTTGTAGCAAGATCTCAATCGCCTCTTGGCCGTAGTCGCGTTCATTCTCGGGCCGGTAAAGGTAGTAGGCCTCGTCAATGAACAGCACCCCGCCCATCGCTTTTTTTAGAATTTCCTTGGTTTTCGGTGCCGTGTGACCAATGTACTGACCAACCAAGTCATCGCGCGTGACGGCCACCAGATGGCCCTTGCGCACATAGCCCAAGCGGTGCAGCAGTTGCGCCATCCGCATCGCGACCGTCGTCTTGCCAGTACCCGGGTTGCCTGTGAAACTCATGTGCAGGCTCGGCGACTGAGCCTGCAAGCCGAGCCGAGCCCGCAATTGATCGATGACCAACAGTGCTGCGATGTCCCGAACGCGTTGTTTGACGGGTAGCAGACCGATCAAGTCCTCGTCGAGTTCGTCCATCACCGCTTCAATCTGACTTTGCGTCAACACGTCGTTGACGCTCTGCGGGACCGAGGCGTGAGTGCCCTCGGCGATGGTCTCAGCAGGAAGGCGAGGGCTACTTCCAGGGATTGAATACATGACTGGGTTCACCCTTTGGTCGCTGTCTCGACTCAGTAGCGCTCGCCTTCGGGCTTGTTGGCTCCATAACCCTGCACGGTGTAGCGCATCGTGCGGCCGTTGACTTCCTGGCGCACGAGTCCGAATCCAGGTTCCTTTGCAGGACGATTCACGATGAAGCTCATGGCGATGGATTCGATACCGCGGGTCGAATCGAATGCCATCAATCGAATGTAATGGTTCGGAAAAGTCTTCCGGCACTCACGGAGTTCGAGCAGGACGCCGGCGGCATCGGTGAGGTCAAACATAGGCATCCCGAACATCTCCCAGTAGGTGTTGCGCGGATGGGGGTCGTCGGTGTACTCGATACTCCAGGCGTACGATTTGTTGAGACCGTATTCAACTTGAAGGCTGATCTCCTCGTCGGTGAGCTCGGGGAGAAAGCTGAACTGGCCTTGCGTGACGCGACCGGTAGGGTTAGTCATCATGATGGTGTGTTCCGAATAGGTGGTGCGCTACAGAGGGGATTCAGGGCCGCCTGATGCGGCCTGACGAAGGGGGCGATCAGCTCGAGACCGCGGGTGTGACGGCGTAGTCGCTGCTGTCGGTCGCGGTGTAGTTGAAACTGATGTCGCCCCAGGTGTCGAGGGCTTGCTTGAGCGGCGTGCAAAAGGATGCTGCCTTACGCAGGATCTCTGGCCCCTCTTGCGCGATGTTCTTGCCCTCATTGCGCGCTTTCACCATGGCCTCCAAGGCTACGCGGTTGGCAACGGCGCCTGCCTGGATGCCAGCAGGGTGGCCGATGGTTCCGCCGCCAAACTGCAGCACGACGTCGTCGCCGAACAGGTCGATGAGCTGATGCATCTGGCCAGCATGGATGCCCCCCGAGGCGACGGGCATGACCTTCTTGGTGTCCGCCCAGTCCATGTCGAAGAACAGACCGCGCTGGAGATCCGTGTGTGTGAAGCTGTCTCGGCAAACGTTGTAGTAGCCCTGCACCGTCATCGGATCGCCCTCGAGCTTGCCGACTGCGGTGCCTGCGTGCAGGTGATCGCAACCCGCCAGGCGTAGCCACTTCGCCATTACCCGGAAGCTCACGCCATGATTCTTCTGGCGCGTGTACGTTCCATGACCCGCCCGATGCATGTGCATGATCATGTCGTTCTTGCGGCACCAATTAGCGATCGACTGGATTGCGGTCCAGCCGATCACGAGGTCGACCATGACGATGACCGATCCCAGGTCTTTGGCGAACTCGGCGCGCTCGTACATGTCCTCCATGGTCGCCGCCGTGATGTTCAGATAGCTGCCCTTGACCTCACCGGTCATGGCGCTGGCCTTGTTGACCCCATCCATCACGTACAAGAAGCGATCGCGCCAATGCATGAAGGGTTGGGAGTTGATGTTTTCATCGTCCTTCATGAAGTCGAGGCCGCCCTTGAGGCCTTCATAAATCACGCGCCCATAGTTGCGCCCGGAGAGCCCGAGCTTTGGCTTGGTGGTGGCGCCGAGCAGAGGGCGGCCGAACTTGTCGAGACGCTCGCGCTCGACGATGAGTCCGGTTGGTGGGCCCTTGAAGGTTTTGATGTAGGCAACGGGGATACGGATGTCCTCGAGGCGCGCTGCTTTGAGCGGTTTGAACGAAAAGACGTTGCCAATGAGGCTCGCGGTCATGTTGGCGATCGAGCCCTCTTCAAAGAGGATCAGGTCATAGGCTACCCAGGCGAAATACTCGCCGGCTCGGCCCGGAACTGGCTCGACCTTGTAAGCCTTGGCGCGGTAACTGTCGCAGGCTGTCAGGCGATCGGTCCAGACGACGGTCCAGGTCGCAGTGCTCGATTCGCCGGCGACGGCAGCGGCGGCTTCGATCGGGTCAACCCCGTCCTGCGGCGTGATGCGAAAAAGGCAGAGCGTGTCGGTGTCCTTCGGGACGTAGTCCGAGTCCCAATAGCCCATCTGGCGGTATTTCAGGACGCCGGCGCTGTAGCGCTTCTTCGCATCCTTGATCTGGGTATCGCCGGGGTTGTTTGGATGGCTGTCGTCGGAGCCGGCGCTCCCGTGCGAACCCAAGTCGGTTGGTTTGTTCATGCGTGCTCCCGAATCGCAGGTTAACTTTGTCTCGGGCGTCCGCGACGGCCGATGAACGACACCATAGAGCCAGTCTGGAATCAGAAAAAGTCAGACTTTATTGCGCTAGAGTTCAGAAAAACTTATCTTTTCTGGGCCGTGGCCTTACTTCCACCGCTCTTGCCGTTCTGGCCACCGCAGAGAACCTTACCCACGATGAACATCACCCTGCGTCAGCTGCAGATTTTTTCCGAGGTCGTGCGGTGCGCCAGCATGGCGCGCGCGGCGGAGTCGCTACACCTCACGGCGCCCGCCGTATCGATGCAGATTCGCGAACTCGAAGCGCAGGTCGGTTTGCCTCTGTTCGATCGCGAGGGGCGTGCGATCCGTTTGTCGACCGCAGGGGAGTATTTTCTGGTCCACGCGCGAAAAATGTTGTTGGTTTTGAAGGAGGCCAACAATGCAATGGCGCGTTTCAAAAAACTCGAGATCGGCTCGCTAACCATCGGCATGGTGAGCACCGCAAAATACTTCGTGCCGCGTCTGTTATCCCAATTTCGTCAGGAACACCCCGGGATCGATATTCGCTTGCAAGTCGCTGGTAACCGCGAGCGCTTGGTTGCGCTGCTGCAAACGGGCGAACTCGATCTGGCCGTGATGGGCCGGCCGCCGCGCGAGTTGGCGACCCGCGCAGAGGCTTTTGCGGCGCATCCGATGGTGTTTGTGGCAGCCCCCGACCATCGACTGGTTGCGGGACGGTCGATTTCCCTTGCGGAATTGGCCGGCGAACCCATCATTGTTCGTGAGCACGGCTCAGGTACCCGAAGCACCTTGCAGCAGTTTTTTGCGGAGCAGGGGTGCCAGCCCCGCATCGCCATGGAGGTTTCGAGTAACGAGACCATCAAGCAGGCGGTGATGGCAGGAATGGGCGTGAGTTTTCTGTCGCTGCACACGCTCGGCCTTGAGCTACGCAACCGACTGCTTTCAGTCATCAAGGTCGCGCACACCCCTGTGATGCGCACTTGGAATGTGGTGACCCTGCAGGCTAAGCTGCTTTCTCCCGTGGCCGAAGCGTTTCGCTATTTTTTGATCGAAGAGGGGGAACGATTTCTTGCTGCTCAGGACCGTGAACTTTTGGCCGTGGACGGCCCCTTTGATCATGACCTCGCCCTCGAGTAAAGCGCGAGCGGGTTTTCGGGGCAACCAAGGTTTTCGGGGCAACAAACAGTCATTGCCCTCGAAACCCTGTGTGGTTTGCCAGCTGCCGATGACCTGGCGCAGAGCTTGGGCAAAGAATTGGGACCAGGTTCTTTATTGTTCGGACCGTTGTCGCGCGCTCGGTAAGCGGGGCGCCAGCAGATGATCGATTGGTCTGCAAGCCCCTCCCCAAACCGTACCGCAGCCCTAGAGCGGTTGGCGGGCGTTGATCCCGCGAAGTACGCGCGGACCCGCAACTTTCTTGACGGCGCGGTGACTGGCCTGTCGCCGTATTTCACCCACGGCCTGTTGACCTTGCGCGAGGTTTTGATTGCGCTACTCCGTCGTGAACCGCTGGCGGTCGATCACAAGTTGGTCTACGAATTCGGCTGGCGAGAATTTTTTCGCCACGCGTGGTCGCACGAGGGGCAAGGGATCTTGCGGTCTCTTCATCCTGGTCCGCTCCCCGATGATGCCTATGCCACTGAGTTGCCGTTCGATATTCGTCGTGCAACGACGGGTGTGCCGGTCATCGACCAGGCGGTGGGTACCCTTTACCGTACCGGAAATTTGCACAACCACGCCCGCATGTGGCTTGCGAGTTATGTCGTACATATGCGCAAAGTGCACTGGCGTGTGGGTGCCGACTGGTTGGTCGCCCATCTTCTCGACGGCGACCTCGCGAGCAATCACCTGAGTTGGCAGTGGGTAGCCGGTACCGGAAGCCACAAGCCTTATTTGTTCAACGCCGATAACGTAGCGCGATACGCGCCTTCTGCTTGGCACAGCGGCGGTTCGGTGATGGATCGGTCATACGAGGAATTAGAGCGGATTGCCCGCGGTGAGCGGTCCTTACACAATCGTTCTGCGCCAGCGGATCTTTTCGACTGGGAGGGGCAAGCGGAACCGACGCTGTTGAGCAGTCCGCCGCCCGAGCTTTCGCTGCGGACGCCCTCCGGCGCGGCCGCGCAGCATCTGCAGGGACGCGACGTTTGGTTGGTTCACCCGTGGGCGCTGCGCGCTGCTCCGCCCGGTCTGCCTCGAGAGACGCTCGTCATTGGCGTCTACCCGCGTGAGCACTTCCAGCTCTGGCCCTGGCCCGAGGCGCGATGGCGCTGGGTCGATACGGCGATGGCCGAGCTCACGACCGAACGATGGTGGGTCGACGCGTCGGAACTCGCAGCCGCCTTAGGCGGGGCCGCGAGCGTGCGCAGCGTCGCAGATCCGCACGTTGCGCACTGGCTCGAACCGCTTGCGCGACTCGATAAAGAACCGACCCTTTTCGCTCCGGTGGCTCAGCGCTGCAGGAGCTTTTCGCAGTGGTGGAAGCGTGCCACGCGAGGCGCGGAGAATGCGGAGGACTTACTCCGACTTATTTGAGTTGCACCGCCCAGGAACGCTTCGCGCGACGTAAGGGGATTACCCCTTGCAGGCGGCCTGGATGGAAACTACAAACAACCGGTCGATCCAGGAACTCGCCACCTTGGATCTCTCGACCCTGCTGTCGCAGTTGGGGACGTGCCCCCAGGGTCTCAGCACTCAGCAGGCTGCAAGGCAGCGCGAGCGGGTAGGGCCCAACACGCTGCACCTGAAGGGCGAGATTTCCTCGGTCCGGCGCCTCGTGCAGTTGCTCAGTGCTCCGCTCTCGCTGCTGTTGATGGCACTTGCCCTGGTGTCGTTCTTGACCGGAGAGGTTCACGGCGCATGGGTCATTGCCATCATGGTGATGCTCTCAACGCTGCTGGCTTTTGTCCAAGAGCGGAAATCGAATCGGGCCGCCGAGAAACTACGCAATCTTGTCAAAACCTACGCGCGCGTCGAGCGTGACGGTCAAGCCCAGGCGATTGCACTCGACGAAATTGTTCCCGGTGATGTCCTACACCTTGCCGTGGGCGACCTGATCGCGGCTGACCTTCGGATTCTCGAGGCTAAGGATCTCTTTATCAACGAGGCGTCGCTCACGGGCGAATCCTTACCCACCGAAAAGCACTCGACACCTGAGCCCCCCGGTACACCGACTGGGTTCACCTATCAAAACCTTTGTTTGATGGGGAGTTACGTCGTGTCGGGCATTGGGAGCGCCGTCGTCGTGCGGACCGGGGCAGCGACTTTTTTTGGCGAGGTCGCGCACCAAACAACGATCCAGACCCGCCATTCCGCATTCGATCAGGGACTGGACCGCTTTACCAAATTGATGATCCGATTCATGGCGGTGATGGTTCCGCTTGTTTTTCTGGTGAATGGCTTCGCCAAGGGAGATTGGTTTGAGGCCGCGCTCTTTGCGCTCGCCGTGGCGGTGGGTTTGACGCCTGAAATGCTGCCTATGTTGACGACGGTCAATCTGGCGAAGGGAGCATTGGCCTTGTCGCGTCAGCAGGTCATTGTCAAACGTCTGAATGCGGTCCAAAACATGGGTGCGATGGACATCCTGTGCACCGACAAAACCGGAACGCTGACCCAGGACTGCGTGATCGTCGAGCGGCACATCAACCTGAGCGGATCAGCCGATAACCTCGTTCTTGAGTACGCCTATCTCAACAGTCATTACCAGTCGGGGGTTCGCAATCTGCTTGACGTCGCTGTGCTCAGACACCACGAGATCCACGAAAAGCTGCACCAGGTCGACGCGTGGCAGAAGGTCGACGAGATTCCATTTGACTTTGAGCGACGTCGCATGTCGGTCGTTCTGGAGAGGAATCAACGGTGTCGTGTGTTGATCTGCAAGGGAGCGGTCGACGAGGTTCTTGCCTGCTGCGTGGATGGCAAGGTGGGTGAAGAGGTCGCGTTACTCGACCCCCCGCGACGCGCCCAGGTGCTCGACCTTGTTGCCAAGCTGAATCTGGAGGGTTTTCGAGTGCTCGCGGTCGCGATCCGCGAGGAGCCCGCTGGATTTCAATCCACGTTGGGGCTTGAGACGAGCGCCGAGAAATCCAAAATATTCGGTATCGCCGATGAACGTAGCCTGACCTTGCTGGGCTTTGTGGCGTTCCTTGATCCCCCAAAAGACTCCGCTCGCGGGGCGCTTGAGGCGCTCAAAGCGTGTGCAGTTACGGTCAAGATCCTCACGGGCGATAACCCATTAATCGCCCGCAAGGTTTGCCAGGACGTTGGCCTCGCGGCGGGACGCATCGTCCTGGGTGAAGAAATCGAGACGATGGATGAACCAAGCTTGGCACTTCTCGCGGAGTCCACCGCGGTCTTTGCCAGGATGGCACCCCAGCAAAAATCTCGGGTCATTCGAGCGCTGCAGTCCCGGGGTCACGTGGTTGGGTACATGGGGGATGGGATCAACGACGGCCCGAGCCTCAAAGCGGCGGATCTGAGTATCTCGGTCGATTCCGCCGTTGATATTGCAAAAGAATCCGCCGACATCATCTTGTTGGAAAAGAGTCTGCTGGTGCTTCAGCAGGGTGTTCTCGAAGGCCGACGGGTTTTTGCGAACATCATGAAAACGATTCGAATGTCCTCGAGTTCGAATTTTGGAAATATGTTGAGCATGCTGGGGGCCAGCGCGCTGCTGCCCTTCCTGCCCATGGCGCCGATTCAAATCCTGTTGAACAATCTTCTCTACGACTGCTCCCAGACGGCGGTTCCATCCGATTCGGTCGATGCAGAATACCTTGCGCAACCGCGAGCCTGGGACATCGGGTCAATCACGCGCACCATGCTTCGCCTCGGTCCGATCAGTTCGCTGTTTGATTACGCTACGTTTGCGCTGCTCTGGTTTGTGCTGGGTGCAAACAGTCCGAGCTCGGCGTCCCTCTTTCAGAGCGGCTGGTTTGTCGAATCGTTGTTGTCGCAGACGCTGATCGTCCATGTGCTGCGAACCCATCGTTTGCCGTTCGTCGAGAGCTTTCCCAGTGCGGCGCTCTTAGCGACCACGTTCGGCGTTTGCCTGATTGGGGTCACGCTGCCTTACACAACCCTAGGCGAAAGTTTCTACCTTGTGCCCTTGCCAGGACGGTTTTGGTTTGGGTTGGCGGCTTTGCTACCCGTGTATTGCGTGCTGACCCAATGGGCCAAGGCGCGCATGGTGAGTCGGTTTGGCATTCCCTCTTGAGTTTTCTCGGGTCGAGCGCGCTGAGGCGCTCACCGTCTTACGCAACATCCCCGATCCAACGGAATTCCGATTGGCGGGTGCCTAAGGTCTAAGATGCGGCTGCCGAGGGCTTCCTCGGTACGCCACGCTTACAACATCCTCGACCGACTTGGGCTGCTTGAACATGACGATGCGCTCGAAACTTGCCACGAGTTCGCTGGTAATTTTGCTCACTGCTTTGGCCGCCTGCGGTGGTAAACCGCAATCCCCAGGGGGGGCTGGTGGGCCTGCACCCGTCAGCGTAGCCCCGGCGGTGGAGCGAAGCTTCACCGATCAGGAGGAGTTTAGTGGTCGTTTGGAGGCCTCCGAGTTCGTTGAGCTTCGGCCTCGTGTCAGCGGCACGATTGAACAGGTCCATTTCGTCGACGGCGCCCTGGTCTCACGCGGCGATCGGCTGTTTACGATTGATCCACGGCCTTTCGCAGCCGAGGTCTCGCGGCTCGAATCGGTTCTTGCGCTTGCGAAGAACCGTGCCGAGCTCGCCAAGTCCGAGCTGGCGCGGGCGCAACGCCTGATGGAGGCGAACGCCATTGCCCGGCAGGAACTTGATCAGTTAAGCGCGGCGTCTCGGACCAGCCTCAACGATGTTCAGTCGGCGGAAGCGATGCTTCGCGCCGCGAAACTCAACCTAGAGTTCACCACCGTGCTAGCGCCGATCAAGGGGCGCGTCTCCCGTACCCAGGTCACTGCAGGCAATCTGGTGAATGACCAGGTTGTCCTGACAACCATCGCCGGGGTATCCCGCGTCTATGCCTACTTCGACGGCAGCGAGCGTACGTTTCTGCGCGTCCGGGCTGCCGGCGACAAGGCCCCGATGGTAAGGATGGGGCTTGTCAATGAGGAGGGCTACCCGCACGTTGGCAAGCTCGACTTCGTCGACAATCGATTGAATCCGCAGACAGGGGCCGTGCGCATGCGTGCCGCGTTCGATAACCGAGCGGGCCAGTTTGTTCCTGGTCTGATGGCCCGCGTCGTCATGGCGACGAGTACCCCGTATACCGCCGTGATGGTGCCCGAGCGCGCGATTGGTACCGACCAGACGCGTAAATTTGTGGTGGTGGTCGGTGCCGACGCGCAGCCCCAGTTCCGACCCGTGCAGTTGGGTGCCCTCGACGGCGACATGCGTGTGATCGCCGCTGGGTCCGTCAAGCCCGGTGAGAACGTTGTGGTGGACGGCTTGCAACGGATCATTCCGGGTGTTCCCGTCGCGCCGCAGGTCTTGAAGGTGGATGAGCGGGGTGTGCCGATCCCGGCCGCGCCTTCGGGCCCACCGGCTGCGAAGGGCTGAGCACCACAGCATGAATATTTCTAATTTTTTTATTGATCGGCCGCGCTTCGCTGGGGTGTTGTCGATCTTTGTATTTTTGATCGGCCTGTTGGCTATTTTTCGCCTACCGATCTCCGAATATCCCGAGGTCGCGCCCCCCCAGGTCGTCGTGCGGGCGCAGTTCCCGGGGGCAAATCCTCGGGTCATCAGTGAGACCGTTGCAACGCCGCTCGAGGAGCAGATCAACGGCATCGAGAACGTGTTGTATTACGGCTCGCAGGCAACCGCCGACGGCAGCCTGACCCTAACCGTCACCTTCCGTATCGGCACCAACCCCGAGGCGGCCGAGACCGCTGTGCAGAACCGGATCAATCGTGCCTTGCCGAGGCTTCCGGAGATCGTTCGCCAGATTGGTGTGACGACCGAGAAGTCGAGCCCGAACCTGACGATGGTGGTCCACCTCGTGAGCCCGGACAACAGTCGCGATGCGCTTTATTTGCGTAACTACGGCCAGCTGAACGTCCGCGACGAGCTCTTGCGGCTACCGGGCGCGGGTTCGGTTCTCCTTTTTGGAGCGGGTGACTACGCGATGCGGATCTGGCTTGATCCAAGCAAGTTGGCCGCGCGCAACCTCACCACCAGCGATGTCGTGGCCGCCGTTCGCGAGCAGAACGTCCAGGTGGCCGCGGGCACCGTTGGCGCGCCGCCAGCACCGAAGGGGACCGAGTTTCAGCTTGCGGTCAATACGCAAGGGCGCTTGAGTACTGAGGAACAGTTTGCCGACATCATCGTCCGCGCAGATCCGGCGAGCGGCGGCATGATCCGCGTGCGCGACGTTGGCCGGGTCGAATTGTCATCGGGGTCGTATTCGCTGCGCAGTCTGCTCAACAACAAAGAGGCGGTTGCGATCGCGATCTTTCAGTCGCCGACGGCGAATGCGCTGGCCTTATCGGATTCGGTACGCGCAACGATGGAGCGCCTGAAAGCGGGGTTCCCACCGGGGATGGACTACAGCATCGTCTATGACCCGACCCGCTTCGTAAAAACATCGATCGAGAAAGTGGTGGTGACGCTTCTCGAGGCCATCTTGTTGGTCGTGATTGTCGTCATTGTGTTTCTGCAGACCTGGCGAGCCTCGATCATCCCGTTGCTCGCGGTACCGGTATCGATTGTTGGAACCTTCGCGTTTTTGCTCTTACTCGGCTATTCGATCAACACCTTGACGCTGTTTGGTCTCGT
>Ga0136644_10003043_pt1 | contig 12597 bp, 9 predicted proteins | sample C_130820_EF_Meta_FD_94780 | JGI IMG/M metagenome (GOLD analysis project Ga0136644, IMG submission 94780) | Freshwater microbial communities from Lake Croche, Canada to study carbon cycling - C_130820_EF_MetaG (v2) (version 2) | ecosystem: Environmental > Aquatic > Freshwater > Lake | place: Lake... | reverse complement strand
ATAAAAAGAACAAAACAAAAGGAAATAGCACCAAAATCCAAGAAACAGTTGAATATCCTGCCCTACATATTATATTTAATAACCATGTCCAAAAAAGTATATACAAAATCTTTATTATGAAAATAAGAGTTACACTAGAAGCTTCGCAGTTATAATTTCCCACGCAGTAAAAATAATCACCTCCTATGTTCTGAACAGCCATCACTATTAAAGCGATAATAGATAATGCTAAATAAACTACAGCTGGTGTGCACAAACTTTTTAACCCTACCAACGCCATTATATATAAATTATAGAAATTATGCTAAAGGAGTAATATTATTGCTAAATCCAATAGGTTGAACTGCCGCAGACGGATTGACTTGCGGATTTCCGTATAGAACGTTCACTGCAGTTTGCGCGCCATCCGCGTTTCCGAATGACATAAACGGACTTGTTGAAAACGCAGCACCCAACATTGAATATCCACCCTTCATTTTTTTTCTCCTTCCACCAACCTTAATATTAGGTAAATTTCTTGCGTTTTGCAATACGGATGGATCATTTGGATTATTCACTTCATTGTTTCTTGGATAATAGTAACTACTTGATAGTGATCCGTTAATATTGCTTCCACCAATCATTATTGGTTTTTTACTGCATCCACAATCACCCCCTTTGTACTTACGAACTGTTTTTCTGCTTCTCCGCCTTCTGCTTTTTCTAATTGTTTTTCTATTCTTCGCCATATATATTTTGTTGATAAAAAAATATATACATCAATACACGTTTTTAATATTATTCAATGTCTACGTGAGTTAGCATATGTCTCCTGCAACAAACATTATTCAAATTTAATTCGTCTAACACTTGACCCTCTGGCGTTTTATCCACATTGTTTTTTGTTAAATAAATGACCTTCTCTACGTCCAGATCTCTGGATAGCTTTATCCTACGAACTTCCTTTTGAAAGTAACGGTACTTATCAGCCAACACCATGCCACAAGTAAAACATTTAACTGGAATGATCATTATTCAGAAACAATTATATATTACTACTCCATAATCTTTTATATTATTTCAATTTTTTCCTACTAAAATGTTTTCTTATTATAAGAAGAATGTCTAAATATTTGATTGGTTTATTATTGGTTGTTTGTTTCACAATTTTAGCAATATACATAAACGCAACGCAACATTATAGAGAAAATTTAGCCAACGACAATACAATGTTTAAACCAGGGGATATAAATAATTGGGTTGATGTGCAATACCATGACGATCCTAGCACTTTAGAATCCAAAGACACCACAACTAATTATGTATTTGATAAACGTGTTGGTCATATAGTGGCAATGGAAACCCCAAAAGGGGTAGCTACTAGTGCTGTTTACTATAAACCAAATCAATATACTTATGGCGCAATGACTTACGTTCCCACATACGAAGACAGTATATACTTAAGCAAGAACGCCGGCTTCAATTACGCCGAAAAAAACACTTCTTCCACTCTAGGTGGACTCTGCAATTATTATAAAAACGACACTAATGGGTTAGAAAGTGCTTGTAACAATTTAGATCCCAATGTTTGTGCATCAACTACGTGTTGTGCTTTATTAGGAGGATCTAAATGCGTAAGTGGTGACGAAAAGGGTCCAACTATTAAAGCTAATTACGGAGACACTTCTCTTCAAAACCGAGATTATTTTTATTACAGAGGGAAATGTTACGGTAATTGTAAAGATCGATAATTAATCATTTTTCCATTACCTTATAACCCTTTGTTGTTTTTTTCCGAACTACTGTTTCCCTTTTAGTTTTGTCGGAATGAATATTATCATGACATATCTGACATAAATGTTCTAAATTGGCAGCGTGATTCTTATGAAACGACCCAATAAACCCGTTATCATCTGCTTCTTTTTGTTGTTGCAAATGATGAATCTCTTCTGCTTTATTTTCGCCACATCTTTCGCATAAAACCGATTTTACCTTTTTTGCATTATAAATCGTTGTCGGACTAGATAATGATCCTTTGTTTTCTGGATAGTATTTATTACGCAAAGAGTAAGCTAACTCTATAAATTCATCTTCCAAATAAAGCGATTTACATACTTCCAAACCATAGTTTCTTGGACCAGATCCGTCTCTTAACTTACGATCATATATTAACGCGTCAGATTCTCTATCGTACCGAACCGCCATATGCTTTACAGAAACCGTATCAAGAGACGTCACTTCTTCGTATCTAAGTATTTCGTGGAAATGCGTTGCGAAGATAAATGACGATTCTTTATCTTTAAGCTCCATTAATCCAGCGACAAAAATGCTAAGAGCCGATTCAGTTTCAGTTCCCGAACATAGTTCGTCTCCTAATATTAAGCTATTCTTATCAGCCATTTTTAAGATAATTCTTAACTCTGACATTTCTACAGCAAATGTGGATAACCCTTTAAAAATATTATCATTTCCTAATATTCTAGAATAAATTGCAGTGTAAGGTTTAAAAATAAACGTAGAACAAGGAACAAACAATCCTGCTTGCGCCATTATAATGGCTGAACCAATAGCTCTTATTAAACTAGTTTTACCAACAGCGTTGGTTCCATAAAGCAGGATACCTTTATTGTCTAGCCCTATTTTTACATCATTTGTCACATAAATTTCATTTTGTTGCAAATGCTCTATTAAACAATGTCTTATGTCAGTCATATTAGCATAAGAGTTTTCTGCGCTGTTGTCTATTTGTGGTCTACAATAATTATACTGTTTAGCCAAATACGCTTTGCATTGCAATACATCTATTTTAGATATGTATTTAGTTATTTTTTCTAACTCTTCTAGCCATTGTTCTTCTATGTCGTTTAGAATTTTTAAATACGCTTCAACGGTTAAAACATTTATTGTGTCTTTTAATTGCAATATTCTACGACATATCTGTGTGAGCTGCGGGGTTTCAATATCCATAGTTTGAGCAGAAGATCCTGCACTTTTAAACTTTATTTCTGATAAAACAATAACAACGCCATTAGCGAGATTTATGGAAGTTGTTCCGTCACCAATTAATTTATTTAGAATAGTTTGCATAGTTTTAGAACGTTTACTTGTTATTTGCAACCCTATCCCCATTTTTTCTGTCTCGTGTATTTTAACAAATTCCGTATCAAGCGATTTCTCATGTTTCTGCATTAAATTATTTAAATAACCTTTTATATCAATAAACGTCTCGTTGCATTTCATATATTCATCGTTAGCTTCATCTAGCTTGTCCGAAACGCCTTTCTTAATAATATTAATATCAAAATTACTCATCGAATTTACGCGCTGACAAGAATCAATTATTAACTTATCGTTTAAAAAGTTAGATATACTCGAACACATTTTATCCATCGATTTGCAAGAAGCGTTGTTCTCAATATCTTCCAAGAAATCGTCGCATAAATAATTGCAAATATCGGGCATTTCGTATAGAATTGTATTCATTTGGTTTACATAATCTACTGTTTTGAAAAGTTGTGCTATCGATGATGGATAAATCTTCTTAAGAACTATCTGACGCGATATTTTTTCTATATCTTTAATTTTTGTTAATACTTTTCTAAACGTTTCAACCATATAGTAGTTATCCGGTTCTAGTATCTTAGAAACAATATCGTACTCTTTAGTTAACCATCCTTCATCAAACGTTGGATTTGTTATTTGATATTGAAGTTTTCGTTTCCCAATAGAAGAACAACATTTATTTAAAAAAGTTAGTATGGAAGAGTACTGACCTTTCCCTCTATCTTCCACTGATCCTTCGTCTATAATATTTAATTGCAATAGAGTATGATTTGCCAAAACAACTCTATCTGTCGCGTTATTAAATAATGGAATTTCTATTTTCCGCACGAGATCGGGGTTATGTTCTCTTATAAAGTTCAAAAGATAACAAAATGATTGAGTAGCCATTATATTGTCATTAAATTCGCTACATATATCATAAGTTTCTTCGCTATAAAATTGCGTTAATATCTGCTTAATATATCTCTGATTCTCACAATTAACCAATACTTGATTTTTTATTTCACGAGTATCTACCTTATGAATAGAACGAGCAGTTATTCCCGAATACTGTATTATTTTTTGCAAATCATTATCGTCGAACGGAGAAATAATAATAACTTCACTTGGCGAATAAACAGAAACGTAACGCTCCAGTTCGTCAAATGTTGTGTTATTCATTAAAAACGTAGTGCGATTTTCAAATATAGAAGATTTGCCAGTAAATATATTGACAACCGATACTCCGCAAACAATAGTATCTCTTATTTTTGACATATTCTCTGGAGTTGATTTTAATAATGGCTTTGATAAATGCATCCAAACACACATTATATTATTTGTTATTTTAGGCGAACTATCCGTGTCGCAGCATACATAAGTTCCAGGAGAATAAACTTTGTCTAATATTCGATCATACTTACCATCTTTTCTCTTTTCTTTCTCTTGTACATACACCACAACGGTATAACCATTATCTGTCAATTTTGGCAGATATTTATCCAGTAAATATGTTTGAAACCCTGCCATAACTACCTGACCGTTCTTATCTGTTACATTTTTTTTGGGACCAATATTCATTTGACAAACTTCTGAAAACTCCAGTATCTTATTGTCTATATATTCACCAGTTGTTAATGACATAACGCTATATACTTCAAAAAAACTTCCACATTGCATCAAGACCATGCTTTTTTTTCCATATTTTTCTTCATATTCTTTTGAATATCTTAAATAATCTACATGAAGCTTCTCGTCCTCTTCTACTGGTTTTTTTGATTTTGACATTTAGATTCCGGGGTTATATATTAACAAGCAGTATGTTTATATTTTTTAAAAAATTGAATTAAAAAATATACCTATCTACTATATAACCAAATTAACCACAAAAAACGATGACAATGTTAGTAGATGAAGTAACAGATATGAACGATTATGGACATTTTGTTGATATAGACCTTAATCTAAATAATAGATTAAATACACAGACAAGTAAGGTTAATGTGCTTAATTTAAAAAAAGACACTTGTATCTGTGCGGGAATTGAAAAACGAGCACGATACGATAGACCATTCTTTACAAGCATTAACGTATTTGGTTTTATCACCGTATCAATTTTATTCTTTAAGATCTGGATTTTATCTCCAAGAACTTAAAGAAAATACGCTAAGCTTATCTTCTTTTTTTCCCAAACAACATTGGACCAACAAAAACATAAGCTAAATATAAAATGTAAAACAATACTATGCTCATTATTATTAAATTAAAAAACTTTACAAACAAACAATAAAAACTATTATCCTCGCTTTTACATGTTACTGTAGAACCGAAAACTCCAAATACACCACTCCCTCCTATTCCGCCATTGCCCATTTTTCCTCCTTTGGCCATTTTATACAATAACGCGACAAAATATTTATTTTGCTCCATTAACAAAATTATAGAGCAAATTTTCCGGATTATGATTTTCTAAATCACCACACATTAATGAGGAACTTTCGTACATTTTACGCAATACGTCATTAGGTGCTATTGTTCCTACTTTTATAAGACCACACCTAATTAAATGTTTTTTAACATCTTCAATTGGAACTTGTTTTAATAGTTGCGCTTTTGTTGATATATTGTTCCTAATTGTTTTATTAGATACGAGAATTGCTACTTTCGGATGAATTTTTGATTTCCCTAATTTATATGTTCTACGCACGGTTTTCTTTCTTTTAAATTTTTTAGGTCTGTTGTTGTCTCTGAGCTGTCGCAGCTTTATTGCTACATTTTTCATTTCATTTACTCGATTCATGCTTTCCGCTATTTTTTTCTCAACTACTTCATTGCGAATCTCAGATTCACTTTTGATAGGATTGTTCTCTCCAATAGCCAATGGCTGCATTATCTTCTGAGTTTTGTTCATATAATTTCTGTAAGTGGGTAATTGTCCACCTTTCAAGCATCCATACGATGGATTAATTTGGGGAATTAATGTTGGATTCAGAACAATTGGCGATTGAGTTAACGAGGGGGAAACAATATTATTTGTAAATTCCTTTATCTGAGATGAAGATATTGTGTTACTAAATGTATCAATAGAAGGATGTAACAATAACGAATTTGTAGGAGTATAATTTTTAATTGATTTATTTTTAATCGAATTATTGGTTACGGTAGTTTCCGTTAAATTTTTCATAAACTTCTGCGCTTCCTCAAAATCTTTATTAAAAGTTCCCACGTCGCGATCTTCTTTTTTTGGTTCATCTTTATTTTTGTCAAAAAGCTTATTGTAGCGATCTTCTTGATGTTGACGGATCATTTTTAAAATCGATTTCTTTTTAAGCGTTTCGTTCTTCTTTTTATGAGATGGTTGTTTTATTTTTATTCCATCTTTCTTCTCACCTGATTTTTTTTTACGCGTTTTTGAAAAATCAAATAAACCTAAATCTATATTTATTTTCTTTTCACTCATTCTGATTTAATTATATATAATATAATTACATCTATCGAAAAGAATAGCAAACTAATAACTAATAACCCTAAAGAAGGAAACATAGGTCCCCCCTCAACCCCCTCTTAACTCAATATGTATAAAAATAGAGGCGTCTATATATTATTCCATCCTACATTAACAATATATTAAGAGGGGTTTGAGGGGAACCTAGGTTCCCCTCCTTAGGTATAAAGACCATAAGGTATCTTATTTTCCTTTTTGATGTTTTTATTTTTTAAAAACACATCATATCCTTTACTTAAATCATCTAACGATATCACTTTTTTTTCCGCTGACTCCTTTCCATAAATTCTACGCCCATGGCTAATTTTAGTATAAGTTAACAACAATTCCATATCGCGACCAAAACTCTTAAAGTTATCTTTTTTATCTTGAAACCATTTCTCATTCATTACTTCTTCATTTTCAAAAGACCATTCTTGTTCTTCTACTTTCTTCTTAAATATGTTCATTAACTCTTTTGAGTTATACTCGTCCATAGTAAACCTCCAAATAAATCTAGATTGCAATCCTTTGTTTACTCTAAAAAACGTTTCATTCAATTCATTCTCATAACCAGCTATAATAACCATAAAATCGTTTTTATGATCACTTAATGACTCACAGAGAGTGTCTAAACATTCTTTTGAATAACTATCCTCTTTTTCGCCATTCGCCAGAGAATACGCTTCGTCTATAAATAGCACACCTCCCATGCATTCTTCAATTACTTTCTTAGTTTTTATTGCAGTTTGTCCTAAATAACCACCAATCAGGTCACTCCGAGTTACTTTTTTAAAAACATTGTTTTTCAATATTCCCATCTTTGAATACATCCTCCCAATTATTTTTGCTATTTCTGTTTTTCCAGTTCCTGGGGGGCCGTATATAGCAGTATGTTTAAAATCACCACTTTCTTTTCCAAGATGCAAGTTCTGAATAAAATACAATAATTGGTCAATTATAGATTGCTTCATATTTTCCATACCAATCATATTGTTTAAACTAACCAATTCGGTTTTATTGTTATGCAACGATTTTAGATCTATATTGTATTCGGTATCTGCGCGATATTCATTATTGTCTATTATATTTATTATATCTGTTAACGACGTCACGCTAGCGTCTATAGTTTTTTTACTAGTAACCTTTACTTCAACATTGTTTGAAACGTCGGGTTTATTAACATCTTTTAATAATAGTTCCACCATGGTTTCGTGTCTTTTTTGCCATAATGCGTAAGGGTCAAGTAAAAAATAGGGTTGACTCGTTATGTTGTAAAAAGGTTTACCGTCATCAAACAACGAATTGCTATCTGACTGAGGAACGTTAATATTAAATATGTTTCCGATAATATTTCTATCTGATAAATTATTGTTATTGAAATCATCGTTTATAATAGATACTAGAAGTGAATAGTCAGTGGAAGAACAATTTTTTTTTCTGTTATATGAATCTAAAACATCAACAAAACGCTTAGACATTACATATAATGAATCGTTATTTTTATCTATTTTGTTTATTGATATTATTCTGCCGTAATTACTATTTGTAAATAACTTAAAAAATTGATCCTAATAATATATTAATTTGGTAGTTACACGAAGTATAATTGATAATGATTGATTGCGGAATGCAGACACTATTGAAATCCGAAGAACCCACAAAAAAGAAACCAAGAAAGCGTCTAATTGTGCGAGACGCAGAGTTCATAGTTAAAGAATCAGAACACACTCAAGATCTAAAAGCGCTCATTAAAGAGGAGGAAGCCATTCAGAAAAAAATAGATGAGATTCATTCAAAGATTACCGAAGAAGAAAAATCTATGTTGGAACATCTCGGTGACTTTACAGAAGAGCCATATAGCATTATTGAATCTTACTTTGATGGTCAACATCTTGAACGTTTAGTTCGTCATCAAATAGAATCTTATAACCACCTTGTTAATTATCAAATACAACGTACTATTCAAATGTTTAATCCTGTGGTTATTCGTTCAGAAAACGATTACGTTCAAGATAAAGATAAGTATTTTCTGGAAGTATTTATTTCATTCACTAATTTTAAAATGTATCCTCCTCAAATCCATGAAAACAATGGGGCAACAAAAATGATGTTGCCACAAGAAGCAAAGCTTCGAAACTTCACATATGCTTCCACAACAACGGTAGATATTAATATTAAATACGTCGTTCGCAACACTGAAAACATGGAGAACCCACGAATTATTGAGAAGATGCTCCCTAAGATAAATATCGGCAAACTACCCATTATGTTGAAGTCGTCAGTATGCGTTCTTACTCAGAATAAACACATTAATTCACAGTTTACTGGAGAATGTTCTATGGATTCTGGTGGATATTTCATTATTAAGGGCTCCGAGAAAACAGTGCTTGGTCAAGAACGCGCTGCCGAAAATCGAGTGTATTGTTTCGATGGAAAAAACACAACTAAATGGAATTGGTTTGCTGAAATTAAGTCGGTTCCAGATTTCAAATGCATTTCGCCTAAGCAAATAGAGATGATGATCGCCAGCAAAAATAATGGTTTTGGAAACGGTATATTTGTTAGCGTGCCAAGAGTAAAACAACCTATTGAGTTGTATGTATTGTTTAGAGCTTTGGGTGTGCTAAGTGATAAACAAATTACAGAATACATTATTCTAGACATCGACGATGAAAAACAAGCCGATATATTGCATTGTTTGCAAGCATCGATTATTGACGCAAATAAATACATGACGCATGAGGATGCTTTGCGACATATTACGGCTTCTGTTGCTTATACCCCTATTAACCTTGATAAAGAAACAGGAGCCAAGAAGAAGCGCGAGTTCGCAATTGAGGTTCTAAGCAATGATCTGTTCCCTCATTGTCAAACTCTTCAGCAAAAGCTTTACTTGCTTGGTTATATGGCGAAGAAGCTTATACAGACAAGTTTGGGGTGGTTGCCTCCAGATGACCGAGATTCTTACATAAACAAACGCATTGAACTAACAGGCACGCTTCTCAACAATCTGTTCAGAAACTACTTTAACAAACTGGTTAAGGAGATGCAGAAGCAAATCGTTCGCGAAATTAATAATGGTTCGTGGCGATCTACAGAGGACTATGAAAACATCATCAACATGACGAACATTTACAAGATCATGAAATCAACCACAATTGAGAACGGAATTAATCGCGCACTTTCAACTGGCGACTTCAGCATTAAACAATCTAATAGCAGCAAGGTAGGTGTTGCGCAAGTGTTAAACAGATTGACCTACGTGGCAAGTTTAAGTCATCTCAGAAGAATTAATACTCCTCTTGAGAAGAGTGGAGAGCTAATTGCTCCTCGTAAATTACACAACACAACATGGGGTTTCCTCTGCCCAGCAGAAACACCAGAGGGTCAATCAATTGGTGTTGTGAAAAACATTAGTTATCTTGGACACATTACTATTCCCACAAATAGTTCGTCTTTATACGAATACGTCAAACCTTATGTGTCATCGGTTAACGATACACCTGCTAAACAGCTTAACAAGAAAGTAAAGGTCTTTGTAAACGGTTGTTGGTTGGGTATAGCAGAAAACCCTATTGAGCTATACAGAGAAATGAAAGAAAAGAAATACAAGGGTATTATTAATATCTACACTTCTGTTACTTTCGATTTCAAACTATTGGAGATTCGTATATGCAACGACGGCGGGCGTCTAACTAGACCTGTATTGCGAGTTAAGAACAATAAAGCGATTATCGATAAATCAGTAATTGAAAAGATTTCAAGCAAAGAAATTTCATGGAATGATTTGCTTACGAACTGTAAACTTGATGAATCGGTAATTGAGTACATCGACCCTGATGAGCAAAACTTCGCAATGATTGCTATGAAATGCAAAGATACTTATCTACAAGATATAGACCAGAAGTTTCAGTATACTCATTGCGAGATTCACCCAAGTACTATATTTGGCGTTCTAGCTTCTTGTATTCCTTACCCCGAACACAATCAAGCTCCTCGTAATACTTACCAATGTTTGGGTCCAAACGAATTAGTTTGGTTATCAAACGGCGAGAAAAAAAAGATATGCGATATAAATATAGGCGAAAAAGTATTGTCTTTCAACCCGAACACACTAGATATTACTGAAACGACTGTTGTTAATCATTTTATAAGACCTAATGAACACGCAATTTATAAATTAAGAACGATTAGTGGTAGAGAAATAGTTGCGACCGAAGACCATAAATTTATGACAAATAAAGGTTGGAAGACAGTAGGTGAAATTAAACAAAACATAAGCGATTATAAGATCGGTTGTCATTTTAATTTATCTGACAAAACTTTTAAATTTGTTAATATTGAATCAATAACTGGTGAATCTGATGGATTGGTGGCTGATATTGAAGTAAAGAGCAAAAACCATTCGTTTATTGCAGGAGATGGATTTGCAAGCAGTAATTGTGCTATGGGAAAACAGGCAATTGGCGTTTACGCAACAAACTACGATCAACGAATGGATAAAACCGCGTATGTGCTGAATTACCCGAGTAGGCCTCTTGTCGACACTCGTCTAATGAACTTTATTCAATTGAATAGAATCCCCTCGGGCACGCAAATCCATGTCGCCATCATGACACATACTGGTTACAATCAAGAGGATAGTGTTCTAGTAAACAAGGGGTCTATCGATCGTGGACTATTCTTAGCTACTATTTACCATACTGAAAAAGACGAGGATAAGAATATTATTCGAGACGAAATCATCAGATGCAAGCCAGATCCCCAAAAAACAAAGGGCATAAAGTTTGGAAATTACGATAAACTCAATAGCGAAGGGTTCATTCCAGAGAATTCACTGGTTGAAAACCGCGACGTAATTATTGCTAAGACAATCCCCATTAAGGAGAATCGCAATGATCCAACCAAAACAATCAAATACGAAGACCAAAGTAAGACATTCAGAACTACTGAAGATACATACATTGATAAAAACTATACAGAGCGAAATGGCGATGGATATAATTTTGCCAAGGTGCGAGTTCGTACCCTACGTAAACCCGTATTTGGTGATAAGTTCTCGAGTCGACACGGGCAAAAGGGTACTTGCGGAAACATTATTCCTGAGTGTGATATGCCGTTTACTAAAGAAGGACTTCGCCCAGATATTATTATTAATCCTCATGCTATTCCATCTCGTATGACTATTGGACAGCTTAAGGAAACTATTCTGGGTAAGGTTTTGCTTCAACTTGGAATGTTTGGTGACGGAACTAGTTTTGGAAACCTCGATGTGAAAACGATTACTAGAGAGTTGCAGAAACTTGGCTATGAGAGTTATGGAAACGAAATCATGTACAATGGACTTACTGGAGAACAATTGGAGACCAGTATTTACATTGGTCCTGTGTTTTACCAAAGATTGAAGCACATGGTTAATGATAAACAACATAGTCGTTCGATTGGTCCTATGGTAAATCTTACGCGTCAACCTGCCGAAGGTAGAAGCCGGGATGGTGGTTTCAGAATTGGTGAGATGGAACGTGACGTAATGATTGCTCATGGTATGTCACGTTTCTGTAGGGAGCGTCTGTACGATGTTTCTGATAAATACTCTGTTCATGTCTGTAAAAAGTGTGGAATGGTTGCGTCGTTTAATGACGGAACAAATAACCGTATGTACGCAAATGCTGACTTTACTATTCACCTTTGCAAGACATGCGATAATAAAACGGATTTTGCAAAGGTTGATATTCCTTATGCTTATAAACTGATGGCTCAAGAATTACAAACAATTAATGTGGTTCCTAGAATCATTACAGAATAAATTTATCGGGTTATTTGTTAGAATAATAATCAACAATATTCTCTTTTTTTACATTTGTAGTAAATTCAGTATTAAACATATCTGACAAGATTTTACCACAATATTTTCTAAAGTCATTAACTGGAGCTTCACTTTCTAAACAAAAAAATTCTGTTTCTAATATAATCTGTATTATATTTGAATCTTTCTCTTTCTTATGCTCCACAAAATCGAAATAAAGTATTTTAAAATTGCTATTCTTGTATTTTTCTATAAGCGTTTTTTCCAAATCGATCATATCAGT
>Ga0136644_10003040_pt1 | contig 12610 bp, 3 predicted proteins | sample C_130820_EF_Meta_FD_94780 | JGI IMG/M metagenome (GOLD analysis project Ga0136644, IMG submission 94780) | Freshwater microbial communities from Lake Croche, Canada to study carbon cycling - C_130820_EF_MetaG (v2) (version 2) | ecosystem: Environmental > Aquatic > Freshwater > Lake | place: Lake... | reverse complement strand
AATAATTTTATTTATTTTTTTTTATGATATTTATGAACAAATTGATTTGAAATCAAAAAATATATATTTAGATGAAACAGATTATTTTACTGATTTTACAGAAGAAAAATCAAATCCAATGAGTATTGCAGAAGAAGTTCAAAAAAACTTTTCAAAACAAATGAAATATCCTGAACAATATATTGAACCAGCTATAGAAACATATAAAGAACAACCAATGATAATAAATCAAAATAACGAATCTAATTATAAACTTTTAGATCAACAACCACAACAATTTCATCAGCCAAAACAAAATGAAGAATACCTTAAACCAAAACAAATAGAAGAATATCAGTCACAACCACACCAATATCAACAGCCTCAACAAATAGAATCATATCATTCACATCAACATCAAGAACCACGACAAATAGAAGCATATCAACAACCACACCAATTTCATCAGCAAAAACAAATAGAAATATATCACTCACAACCACAACAAATAGAAGCATACCAACAACCACACCAATATCAACAACCACATCAAATAGAAGAATATCAACAACCACAACAGTCACAACCAATATTTAATCCTATACAATCCCTGGAAAATATTAATGAAATTATACAACAACCAAAAGAAATAACTAAACCTAAAAAATATAATAATAAAAATAAAGAAATAATAGAATTTAATACTAAAAAATATGGAAATCCATATGATTATAAAGAAAATGAATATATGTTATGGGAATTTACTAATCCTGAACCATGGACAAAAATATTATATAAATTTAATGAACAATATCCATATAGTTTTTATATAAAAGCAAAAATACCATCATTAAATGATTATGAAAATTGGAAAAATATAATTAATACTTTGGAATTTCACCCAAGAGCTGGAGAATTAATTATATCTACATCTGATGAAGAAACAGCACTCGCAATTACTAATTTAATAATTATGAATTTTAATGGTGAAATTTCTATTGAAGATATAATTAATAAAAATTTAATAGAACAATCAATTATTAAAGCTTTAAAATTTGATGTAGTTAAAAATAAAATTAAAGATCAAATAATTAATAATATAAATAATAAAGGTAGCATTAAAACTAATGCAAATAAAAGTTATGAAAAAGATTTAGCGAAAAATGCAACTAATAATTTCTATTATTATAATGAAGAAGATAATGTAAAAGAAGAATCATTAAAAGCCTACGAAGGTACTGAATATTCTTTTCTTTAATCATCTTGTAAGTTGTGTAAATTTTTTTCTATATGAATTATAAGGTTTTTCATAATTTGGCATATCATTATCTAAATTTTTATTATCAAGTATAATATTATTATATGGTTTAGATCCACCTTTCTCTGATATAATATTATTTCTAGTAATTTTTGACTCATTTCTATCAATATATGGTCCTTCAATTATTTTATTATTTCTAGTAACTTTCGTATCTTCTTTAACATTTTGACTATATATTATTTTATTTATATCATTTTTTTTTTTTTTTATAAAAATATATAGATAAAATAATAAAAAATTTAAAAATAAAATAATTAAATTTATATCTATCATTACAAAATAATAGAAATTAATTTATATATGAAGAATTTGAAGTAATATTATATGTACATAGACATTTTTTATTAATTTTTACTTTTTTACACATTTTTTCTTCTGGATAAGATGTACAAAAAGAATTTAAATTTAATATAAATCTATGAGATAGTTTATTTTTTACTATATTATCAATTTCCATTATTTCTAATATATTTAGTTTATTATAATATTTTGAAATATAATTAAAATCAATTTTAGTTGATTTTAATAATATTTTATGTATATCTTTTGAATTCATTGTTAGGATAATTATATTATCAATATTGTGCAAAATAAAAACTATAACAAACATTGTGGCAAAATATGGTAGTGGCTGCATAATAAGTGCTATAATGGCTAATTATAAAAAAAATCAATTTTTTATGTTAAAACTAGTTTACTCTAATTGTTTTTTTATAATATACCAACTATAACACTCTGCTAAATTATTATTATTAGTATTAAAAATATTTAATACTTCCCAATTATATTTTAAAAAATATTCATTCAATAACTCATTTTTTATAATATTTTCAGATTGTTTTTCATTATGAACCCATGAAAAATATATATTACATTTTTCATTAGTTGATTTCAAATAATTATTTTTATAATTCCAATTTACATTTTCTTTCACAATATTAAAAATGAATATAGTATTGTTTTTTACAACTTTATCTAACTGTTCCCAAAAAAAATCAGAACAAAAATGCATCAAACTAAAATTACAAATTATATAATCATATTTAACTGTCCAATTAAAACTATTTATTTTATAATCTGTAATATCCCAGTTATTATTCAAATCACATAAATATAATTTTATATTTTCGATATTATTATATTTTGAATTAGCTTTAATTATACAATTGATATCAGAATCTATTCCTAAATATGTATTTGGATTATACAATTTTATATTTTCAAAAAATTTACATTTACCACAACCTAAATCCAACCAATTTTTATTATATTGATTACAAAATGTATTAATTAAGTTTATTGTAATGCTTTTATTATACTCTAATAATTTATATAAATTTGTATCGATACTTTTATTAATATTTAATTTATAATAAATATTATTATAGTCAACTCTTTTATTCCAATCATATTCAAATAAATGTTGTAATAAAGTACAAATTTTATTATTGTTTGGTAGTTTTTTATCATATCTTATTTCTTTTGGAATATAAAAAGTTAATAATGAATTATTAATACATGGATAACATCTATATATTTTATTAACTTTATAATTTATTTCTGGAATCGTTTTAATATTTAACCATACTTTATTATTTGAATCTTTCCAATTTTTACCATTATATAATAAATCTATTGTTAATAAAGATTTTGGTTTTATTTTTAATTCTTGAACTTCATTATATGGTGTAATAATAAAACCATCATTTTTTATAATACCTTCATTTATGAAAAAATTATTTTTATTAGGATTAACTTCTTCAATAAAATTATTAATTTCTTTTACAAAATTATCATTTAAATTATTAATTTTGAAAGATGCTTTCGGATACCATTTTAATTCATTATTTAGTTCTGTATCCATAAACTCTATAAATTTAGAAATATGAAATCGTTCATAATTAATACTTGCTTTCAAATCTTCAAATGTATTTATTATTTGAAAATTATTTAAACTTGATGTATATGGATGTAATATTCTTAAATAATTTTGTCTTTCAATAATAGTAGTATTGGGTATATCAATATCAAATACTAAGTATAAATTATGTTCTTCAATATATTCTGCTTTTATACAATAATTTTTAAATTCTTCACAATTAGGAAAAATATTTATTGGTAAAGTATTCACTAAAATTCCATCAGATTTTTCTTTAATTAAACATTGTGATAAAAAATTTAATTCATAAGGTATAATACATCTAGGTGGTATTTTTGTAAATTTCACTTTTTGATATTGATAATTTAATGAGCCTTTATTTAAAACATTAATTTTTCTATTAGGTTTATAATTTTTTAATTCACTAATTAAAGGTTGATATGTTAATTTTTTTATATTTTTATTTATATTAATTTTCTTTTTTGCATATAATCTTAAATAATGTAAACATTTATTATATTTAAGATTTAATTCGTATAATGGATAATGTACATAAAAACGTGTATATGAAAATGCACGAGTATATGGTACATGTTCTTTACTTTCTAAGAATTTATTAAAATATTTATTAGTAGAAAAATACTTATATATATACATAATTAATTCTGATTTTATCAAAATATCATCATATGAAAATAAATTTTGAATAATTATTTCATAGTTAGCAGACAAAACAGAATCTATATTACCTTTAATATTTTTATTAATAAATTTTTCATAACTAACTATACTACTAATAATTAATAAACAATTTTTTTCATTATTTGTTTTCAATTTATCATAAAAATTAGTTAATTCATCATCATTTTTTAAATAAGATAATATATATTTTGAATATAAAAGATATAATGTTTTATAATCAAATTCATATTTATAATAATATTTTTCTAAATCAAAAAAAGTATTTATACTTCCATTTGATAATAATTTATCAAACTTTTTAGATATATCTATATAATTTGACAATAATTTTATCTTTTTATAAATTATTTTTTTACTATGTCCAGAAATAAAAAGTGGACAAAAAATTTCTATTTTATCAGAAATTTTTTGTTTCTTTACTAAATATTCAAATATTCTTTCATCGTTATTTTTTAAAGAATTTAATAATAATTTTTCATGTTCAGATTCTGTTATTTCATCAATTCTTTTTTGCCAGAAAAAATAAATAGGCAGTGTCCCTTGTGCAGCTACAATAAATAATATATCCATTATAGTTTCTCTATCAAAATTTATTTTATTTTTTATTTTTTCTAATAGAAATTGACCTTTGTTAAAACATGATAATTTTTGTATAAAACCAATACAATTATATAAATTCACATCACATAATAACATAATTTTAATTATGAATTCAAACAATCTTTTGTATTTCATATATTTATAACTGTCAACATTAACTATTTTAAATGATAAATTACTTATTAATAATTCTTTCAATGAATTGTTACAATTTAAAATTTTATTAGTATCATAATTTACTAATTTTTCAATATTCCAATCTACAATATTTATCAAATCATTATACAAATTATTAAATTCAGATGACATAATAAATATACCTATCAATCTTTTAAATATTTTTATCAATTTTTTACTTATTTTTTTTTGTAACACCAATATCTAATTTTGGTTGATTTTCTTTATTAATACGAATTGATATATTAGAAGTTACATCATTATAAATTTCATTACCTAATTTTGTTGCTGTTAAACTACATTGACCTGGATTCAATCCATAAACAAGATAACCACTTATACTATCATTAACTACTTTACAATTAGCTGTAGAACTAGAATTTACTGTTAAACTTATTGGGTTTTCTAACACTGATCCACCCCCTAAACCAGCATATCCCCATTCTGAATAATTCACAGAATTTAATGTATTTATTAGCGGTGATTGGTCTTTTTTAATTATATTTACAATAATAGATGTATTTGTATCCATATAATTATCTGTATCAGTTAGTCGTGCTTCTAATTTAATTGTTCCCGCATTGAATGCTGTTAATTTATCATAATTCTCAATTTTACATATAGGATTATTTGGATCTACAGAAGAATTTGTTATAATGTGATATGTAATTATTGGATTTTCTAAATATCCAGTAACACTCAATTTATATGCTGTATTTCTATTAACATACATTGTAATACTATTACCAGATTTAAAAGTTTCTACATTAATACTTATACGAGGTTGTGGTATTTTATTTACTTGTAAATTATATTCATAAGTAAATTTATCATATATTCCATTTGCATCTGCAGGTATAATTGCACTAATATCGCATGAACCAGCTGATTTTCCATAAACTATACAACCTGAAATTGTACATGCTGAAATTGTACAAGATGATAAAGTATTAGATACTAAATAAGGGAACCTATTCGGATCTACAACACCATTAATACCTATTATAGTTGTACCTTGATAAACAAGTGGTGATATTTTTTTAGAAAAAATATTAGATGGTATATCTTTATATACATTAATATTCATTTCTAAAGATGTTGCACTATTATAATTCAATGTATCTAAAATATATGCTTTTATTGTACATGTGCCAGAATTATTTGGAGTTATTATGTTATTGTTTTCTAATTTAATAATATCAGTACCTTGAGTAAGTATATTATATGATGCAGAGTCTTGAATATTATTTAACTGCAATTGATAACTAGCTGTTCTATTAATTTGTAATGAGTATGACATACTTGAATAAATACCTGATATAATTAATTGTGATACAGTTGCAGTAACTCCATTAAAAGTACTTAATACAACTAATCTAATAGTTTTAAAATAATAATTATTATTTGGTGTAGTATATTTTTCTTGTCCATTAGGTAATGCAGTTAGATTTTTATAATCTATGTTAAACCAAATATTATTGTCACTAGCACTAGCACTAGTTCCAACTAAATAAAATTCTTTAATATTAGAATTATTAAATGTATATTGAGTTACCTTTAGTGAATATGGTAATTGTATTTGTATCCATTCACCAACTGCTTCAATAATTTTATTAATTTTTGTTCTCTTCTTTCCTAAATATAAACCAGTATTATCATATATATTATTTGTAACCCATCCATTACTAGTAGTAAAAACAGACCATTCGTTACCATTAGACGATGAAGATGCAGTTACTTTATATTCACCACTTTGAAATGAATTTTCTCCTAATTTATTAGAAATTGTCAATATATTTGAAGTAAAACTATTAGGTGTTGATAAATTAACTATATTATCTGAAACTAAATTAGAAATAAGAAGATGAATTGGAGGTTGGTTAATCTTTAATACTTCTAAAGGAAATGAATTAGATACATCATTGTAAATATCATCACCTTTTTTACTAATTATAAGACTAAAAGTTCCTGGTTTATTACCAAACAATATATTATTATTCACACTACATATATTTAACATTGATGATACAATTAAATAAGGTTGACTACTATTACCACCTGATAAATCAATATTTGTATAATTATTATAATAGATTAATGGACTTGAATTATTTAAAAATGTAATATTTGATTGATTAACTTTTTGAATATTAATAGTAAAACTATAAGTTTTAGTAAATAAATAATTATTTGTTGTATCACAAACTCCTTCTAAATATACTATACCTTCATTAAATGCTTTAAATACAGTGTTATCACTAGTATCAAATTTACATGCATTATTTGTGTTACTAATTACATTAAAACTAATATTTGGATTTTCAAAATATCCACTAATTGATACTTTATGTTGAATCTCTCTATTAATTGATAAATTAATTACATATGGTGAAGATATAAGCATACCATCAAAGTATACAACCAATGATGGCTGTTGAATTTTATAAATTGCAAATTGAACTGTGTTACTTATTGATAAATATTTATTATTTCCAGTATTTGTTGCAATAATATTACAAGTTCCTGAATTAACACCTGTTAATGTATTATTATTTGTAATTAAACAATTTGTTGAATCTGATGTTACTGTAGTTGTACCAACTTTTTCGCCTCCAGTAATTGATAAACCAATTGTATTAGTATAATTTGCACCCAATGGTAATTTTGGATCTACAGTTGAAATATTAAAAGATCTTTGTGGATTTTTGATAACTTTAATTACTACTGGTGTTGCTATTGTACTAATAAAATTTGCTGTTTCACTAGTACTACCTGTTAATACACATGTACCTTGATTATTAGCAATTAAGTAATTTCCAGAAAGTGTACATACTGGCATATTTGGATCAAGAGAATATGATACAGAAATACCAAAAGTTAATTTTGGATTCTCTAAGGCACCTGATATTAATAATAAACGAGGTGTTATTGGATCAACATATAAAGTCACATTATTTGAAGAATCAACAACTGCATTTTGGATACTTATTGTTTGTAATTTTTGTAATTTTTTACTAATAGATAAACCTATTGTATTACTAATTGATATATAATTTGCGTCACTATCTTTTGTTACTGTAATATTACATGAACCTGTATTTACTGCCGTTACTAATGTGTTATTTACTCTACAATTTGAAGAATCTGATGTTATATTAACACCACCATTACCTGTACCACCACCAAAAGGTAAACCTAATGTATCACCATAATATAATGCTGGTAGTGAACCAAATGTAATTGGTTGTTGTGATATTTTATTAACATTAATTGTTAAAATAGCAGAATTTGCTGATTGATAATTTTTAGTTTCTGGTGTTGTCGCAAATATTTGACAGATACCTAATGTTTGTGTTGTAAGAAGATTACCTTTAATTCCACATGAGTTTCCACTAATTGTATAAATAATTGTTTTTGGATCAGATATTTCAAAAGCATTATTTAATACCAGTGTATATGGTGTCTGACTTACATTAATATTATAATAATTTAAAGATGTTTGGGGTATTCCTAAAATTGTAATATTAGTAATTGGTGGTTGAGCTTTTAAAACAGGAATATTAATATTTGTCGCAACTGGACTGAAAAGTGTATTTCCAGATATTGTTGCTTGAAGTGTACAATACTGTCCAGCTTGTGTTGTTGTAAGACCTAATACCTTATTACCTATAACAGAACAAATACTTGGTGTAATAGTATTATAATATATTGGTGCATTTTTTATTGTTCCACCTTGTACATTATTAAGTAATATATAATTATTATAATATAATGGATCTTGTGAGCCACAAGTAATTGGTGCTTGATTTGTAGTACCTGTTAATAACGAAATATAATTTGTTTGTGTACCTAAATAATTATTAGTTTCGCCTAAAAGTGCATTTATTGTACAAAGACCACCTCCTGATATTGTTAATATATTACCTGCAAGTGATCCTATTGATATATTTGAAAATTGATATATAACATTTGGATTTTCATTTACACCTTGTAATACTAATGCATAATTAGTATTATTATTCACATTATAAATATTATTTACAGGTGTTAATATTTGATCAATTATAAAATCACTAGTGAAATAATATGCATTAGTAATTTTTACTGAATATATAAAATTATCATAATTAGTATAATATAAAATACTATTGTCATAACTAATTTCTAAACCACTATTAATAATTTGATTTGAAATATTCTTATTCATACTATTAGGAACACTAGTTAAAGGTACTGATTTAAATGCCATGTAATTAGAACCATTCCATAATGAATAATATATTGATGAATTATTATCATTTGCAACAGAAATATATATAATTGACATATCAAATGAAAAACGAATATTAGTAATATTTCTTGTTGTAGTATCCAAAATTTGTTTTCCTATTGAATAATTTTGTCCAGTCCATGAAGCCCAATAAATATAACCATTTAAAACACCATAAGCTATTCTAGTTTTATCTTGAGATATTGCAATACCTTTATAATTTAATTTATTGGTTTCTAATGTTTTAATAAAAGGTATATAATTAGATCCATTCCATAATGAATAATAAATAAAATCATTTGACACACAAACAACAATTATAGTACCATCATAAGACATATCTAATCCACTATAGTTTCTTGCTGTTGTATCTAATGTGTTTATTAATGATGAATAATTAGTTCCATTCCAAGAAAATATATGACAAAAACCATTTTGTACTATTGTAACACCTCTTGAAGCGTTACTTAATAATTTAATACCATTATAAAGTCTTGTTGTTGTTTCAAGAGTTTGTGTTAACGCAGTTGTAGGTGAAATTGTAATTCCATAAATTGTTGCTAAATATGTTTCAACCATTAATATTTCAGATGATGTAAGTACTCTATTAAAAATTAATACTTCTGCAATATCAAAATCAGAAGATTCTCCGCTGTATGTACCACCATTAACATATAATTGGGGTAAAGATAAAAAATTACTTGCGCTAGTTACTTGTGATGAACCGTTTGCATTATATAATCTTGGATTAGATGTAGATAATATCCAATTATTTCCATAATTATTTGATGTACCTGTTATCCAACCATTATAATGTGCACAACCAGTATTTCCATTCCAAAATCCAGATAACCAATTAATTCCATTACCACCTTGAAAAATACGTCTTCTATTTGGACCTGTATACCTAGCAATGTGAAATAACGTATAATTATCTATTAGTTTGTCTGTAAATGTTATCCTTGAATTACTTGATCCATTTATAACAGAAAAATTAGCTGAACAACCATTTGAACTATTTGAATTCAATTTTTGAATTCCTGAAAGCTGAGTAGCTGCTAAATTACGTGTACCAAAACTATCTGACCATATATTTGTAACTGGATTATAATCTTTTGCTTGATATCTTGCATAAACACCACCCTCAGTATTAGTTAATGTTTTTAAATATTCGGTAAACATATCAGCTTGTGTTAATGTAAGTGATGGTGGATCAGGTAGATTTGGTACACCCCAAGAGTTACCAGCACCTATTCCAAAATAAATATAACCATTGTATCTACATAATACAACATTATTATTATTATCTGATACTGATAAACCTGTACAATTATTATATGTATTATTATAGCCAAAAGGATTTGTAAAATTATTTTTAAATGTAATTGATGATAAATAATTATTTCCTGTTTTTGTAATAGTATATGGATTTAAATTGTTATTATTATAATTCATATAAACAGTTGCTGAATATGCTAATCCACCATAATTTGTAAAATATAATGTTTTATTATCGGATGAAAGATCTAAAGCTCGTACATCCATATTTACAGGAACATTTGAAGCTGGTATTGGATAAAATAATCCATAATTTGTTTTAATACTATCCCAAAATGAATAATAAATTGATGAAATTCCATCACTTACAACAGAATAATATAAAACATCTGCATTTGAAGTAAATTTTAAATTTCGTGAATTTCTAGTAGCAGTATCAATTATAGGAGTACCCAGAGAATAATTAGTACCATTCCAAGAAGCCCAATAAACATTACCATTATATACACCATATGCTATTTTCGAGCCGTCTCTTGAAACTGTTATACCACTATAATTTCTTGGATTTATTTCTAATGTTTTTATAAAAGTACTATAATTAGTACCATTCCATGTAGCATAATATATATAATCATTACTTACTGTTACAAAAATTTTGGATCCATCATAACTCATATCTAAACTAGTATAATTTCTCAAATTTGTATCCAATGTTTGTGTTAAAGCTGAAAAATTATCACCATTCCATGAAAAAATATAACATAATCCTCCATTAACAATTGCCACACCACGTGATCCATCATTTGATAATTTAACACCACTATAATTTCTTTTTGTTGGTTCTTTTGTTGGTGTAATAAATGTAGGATTTATACTTGTAATACCATATAATGAAATTAAATAGCCCTCAATCGTTGAAATCTCTGTCGGTGTAAGTACTCTATTAAAAATTAATACTTCTGCAATATCAAAATCAGAAGATTCTCCGCTGTATGTACCACCGTTAACATATAATGGTGGTAAAGATAAAAAATTACTTGCGCTAGTTACTTGTGATGAACCGTTTGCATTATATAATCTTGGATTAGATGTAGATAATATCCAATTATCTTTATAGTTATTTGTTACACCTGTTATCCAACCATTATAATGTGCACAACCAGTATTTCCGCTCCAAAATCCAGATAACCAATTAATTCCATTACCACCTTGAAAAATACGTCTTTTATTTGGACCTGTATACCTAGCAATGTGAAATAATGTATAATTATCTATTTGTTTTTCTGTAAATGTTATTTTTGAATTAGTTGTTCCACGTAAAGCTGTAAAACTTTTGGAAACACCATTTTGAGCTCCTGATGTTATTTGTGTTAATTTATCACCAGTAATTAAATTTGATAGTATATCACGCTTATTTGGACTACTATCTACCCAAACATTTGTTGATGAATTATATTTACTTGCTTCATATCTTGCATAAAGTCCACTTATTGAAGTAAGATATGCCGATAATAAATTAACAGGTTGAGATGCGGATGAACCAAGAAAAGGACCCCAAGCACCACTATTATATTTTGCATAATATAGAAAATCACCATACATAGAACATGCTAAGGTATTACCATCACTAGATAATGATATACCAGAATAATTGTATGTTTTTTGACCAAGTGGAGTTGAAAAAATATTTGGAAATGTTATTGAAGAAATACTTGGATTAGTTAGAATAGATTGATATGTTGTTGCTGTAGAAATTTTTTTTGTACTTGCTAATTGTAATGAAATACTAATTGGTTGTGTTGCTTTCAATATTGTAATTGTTAAACTATCTTGAATATCATTGTAAATATCATTACCACTTTTAATTATATTCAATATAAATGTTCCTAATTTATATGGATAAAATATAATTGAAGGTGAACTTGAATAACTTCCATCAATATTACTAATATTTGGAATAGCCATACAATCTTTATTGTCAACGCTAAAATTAATATCACTTAAAAAATTATTATTACAATTAACATTTAGAATTAATTCTGATTTATAATTAATATTAATAGTTTTTGATGATCCTACATTGAATACAGTAGGATCATCATTTGCAACTACGATACCAGAAGTTATTTTTGGTGACATTGTATAATGTTGATGATCAGGTGGCAAAGTATTTTGTAAACCATATTTCCAAGCTAAAAATCCTTCAATATTAATTTGATCAGTAACTGTATGATTTGGTGAAAAAAATACAAAGTCGCCTATATATCCTTTAAAATTATTTGTTAGAGAACCAAGTTGAAGCATTATAGGAGTATTTATAAAATCAAAATTATTTTTACCAAATTTAACATATAAAACAATACATTTTTCAGTATTATCCCATACTACATTTCTATTATTTGTT
>Ga0136644_10003036_pt1 | contig 12621 bp, 9 predicted proteins | sample C_130820_EF_Meta_FD_94780 | JGI IMG/M metagenome (GOLD analysis project Ga0136644, IMG submission 94780) | Freshwater microbial communities from Lake Croche, Canada to study carbon cycling - C_130820_EF_MetaG (v2) (version 2) | ecosystem: Environmental > Aquatic > Freshwater > Lake | place: Lake... | reverse complement strand
GGCTGTTTCGCGCGATCAACCAGCCGCCGACCGAGCGGCCCAACGCCGACAACGTGATTCTCATTCCCCGCCTCGAGCCGCTTCCGCAAGAGTCGAGGGTCTCCCGCGATTCGACCGGATTGGGTGACATCGGCGCAGACGCTGAAGGAGGCGCTGGCGGAGGCGCTGGCGGAGGCGCTGGCGGAGGCGCTGGCGGAGGCGGTCTGGCCGATGAGGCGGGCGACGCGGATGGAGCCTTCGATGCCTTCGGGTAGTGCAAGCCGCACGTGCGACTCCCCGCCCGGCGGGCCGGCGGATTGCGGCATGATTCGCGTGCGCGACGACTTCACAATCCTCGCCGGCACGGGGCGGCGCCGCCTGATGGGCCGCATCGGCGGCGTGTGGGGTTGCCGTGGTTTGGATGGTGCCGCTGCGGTCGCACGACTGCACGCTGCGCTTGGGCCGGAGGCCCAGTTGCTGGAGGCGCAGTTGCGGGAGCCGGACGATGGTCCGCGTGTGCGGCCGTCCACGCCGGCGGCCGCGATCGTCGTCGACCATGACTGCTGCTTCCTCGACGGTGAACTGCTCGTTGGCCCGGACGCCTGGCTGGCGGCCGTGCAGCGGGGCCGGATCGGCGACGTGTCGGGAGCATTCGTGGCTGCCTGGCAGGAGGACGACGGATCGCTCGTGCTCGTGCGGGATGCGATCGGCGAGCGGACGCTCTTCTACGCCGCCACGCCCACGGGCTTTGTCTTCGCCTCGTCCCTCCACGGCATTCTGGCCACGGGTCTCGTCGCCCCAACGCTCGACCTGGCGGCCGTCGCGAGGTTTCTCAGCTACGCCTATCTGCCCGGCCGCGACACGCTCGTCGCCGGTGTGCACGAACTCCTGCCGGGGCAGCGGCTGCGGATGGCGGCGACGAGGGTGGCTTCCGAGATGTTCTGGCATCCGCCCGCGGAGCCTGCGCAGTGGGAAGACGAGGAGGCGTTGCGGACGCAGCTCCGACGGCGGCTCGAGGAGGCGGTGCTTCGACGGTTGCCGGCGGAGGGCCCCGTGGCCGCGTCGCTCTCAGGCGGCCTCGACTCGAGCCTCGTCGTTGCGCTCGCCCGTCGGCTTCACACCGGCCCGGTGGTGACCTACTCGATCTCGTTCGGCCCCGGCCACGCGAACGAACTTGCCTTCAGCTCGCTCGTGGCCCGTCACTGCGGCACCGACCATCATGTCATCGAGGTCTCGCCGGCCGCCGTCCTCCACCATCTTGACGACTCCGTGGGCCTGCTTGGCGACCCGATCGGCGATCCGCTTACGGTGCCCAACGCGCTGCTCTTTCACGCGGCGGCCGCCACGAGCGGCGTGATGCTCAACGGAGAGGGGGGCGATCCGTGCTTTGGCGGCCCGAAGAATCTGCCGATGCTGCTTGCTGAGCTCTACGGCGATCCCTCGGCCGACGCGTGGGCCCGTGAACGGGCCTATCTGCGGGCCCACCTCAAATGCTTCGACGATCTGCCGAGCATGCTCACACCCGACGTCCACGCTGCGCTCGCCGAGCGGCCGCTCGAGTCGGACCTCACCGCGGCGCTCACAGATCCGCGCTGGCGGTCGTTCATTGGCCGGCTCCAGGCGGTGAACGTGAGCTTCAAGGGGGGGCACCACATCCTCCCCAAGGTCGATGCGCTGAGCGAACCGGCGGGGATTCTGCCGCGGTCGCCGCTCTTCGATCGCGAGGTCGTCGAGTGCGCCTTCGCGATTCCGCCGCAGCACAAGCTCAAGGGCTCCGTTGAGAAGCACCTGCTCAAAAGAGCGGTGGCCGATCTCTTGCCTGCGACGATCATCGACCGTCCGAAGAGCGGAATGCTCGTGCCGGTGGAGGCGTGGTTTCAAGGACCGCTCCTCCCAGAGGCGAAGGAGCGACTGCTCGACGGCCTCGCCCCGCGCGGCATCGTCAGCCGAGCTTATTTGGAGCGGCTCCTCGCGGGACGCCTGGGAGGTCTGCGGCCACGCCACGGCGCGAAGATCTGGTTGCTCGTCACGCTCGAGGCCTGGCTGCGGCGCGTGTTCGACCGATCGCGTCCCCTATGATGAGCCGCGGCCGGGATTTCCGGGCGATGGATGCCGAAGAACTCTCGAACAGCCGCGTGTCTGGCACAAAAACGCTCGGCAGGATGCCGAGCCTTGCCGTGCCGAAGGCACGTTGAAAACTTGCCGCCACGGGACACAGCGTCTCACAGCGCCGACTTGAAACGTCAGGCCCGGAGGGCCGGGTCAGCATCAGCCGACGGAGGTCGGCCAAGCGGTGACTCCAGCCGGGCATCCGCCCGGCATTGCGGCAGGATGCCATGTTTCGCGTGAACACAGTCCGTGGGCAGCCCCGAACCGGCGTCAACGTTTTTCGTCGGCGTAGCTGAGGCGCATGTAGTCGGGCACGAGCGTCGCCGGATCGTCGGCCTCGCCTGCCGCGGCTCGGAGCAGGGCGACGCGACCGATCTCCGCGATCGCAGGCGTCCACGCTGCTTGCGGCGCGACCACGATGTCGGTCCGACCGGCGAGCGAGTCGGCCAGAAGCGACAGCCCGGGCCCAGTGATGATGCTGTCCGATGGCAGGCCCACGAGCCAGGCCTGGGCGGCAGCGAGCGTGCCCGGCTCGATATGCCAGCCGGTCGAGGATTGCGCGTCAGGCACAACGACCGTGACAAAGACTTCTCCACGTCCAGCGTCGAAAGCGACGTGCACTGCTGCGTCATGCCGTCCGACAGCCGCCGCGGTGCTTCGTGCGATCACCTCGCAGGACGACACGCTCACGAGTCGACTCCCTGTTACCCAACAGAGTGCCTTGGCCGCCGTTACCCCGACCCGCAGGCCGGTAAACGATCCCGGCCCCCGGACGACCGCCACCAGTTCGGCCGAGGCGGGCCGCCAGCCGAGTTCGGCAGCAACGGAGGCGATTGCGGCCGCCAGCAGTCGGGCATGTTCACCCGCGGTGGGGAGGCTTTGTACTGCAATCCTGTCGCCGTCTATTGCGGCCACAAATCCCGTGTTGAGGCTGGTGTCGATGGCGAGCATTTTCATGGGCTGGTTCGTGGGCCAGTTCATGGGCTGGCAGCCGTGGATGCCACGGTGCCCAAACGGCTGCGCCGCTTGACCATGGATGGGGCCGTTCGTAGGCTCCAGCGTACGGAACTCTCTGTAAAGTGAAAGCAGCGACCGTGCGACAGGGCCTGGCGGAGTGGTTGTGATCTCGTGAAGCGGGCCATCATCAGCGACATTCACGGCAATCTCGAGGCGCTCCGCGCGGTGCTCGAGGATATCGACCAGCAGAAGGTCGACGCCATCTACTGCCTGGGCGACGTGGTCGGCTACGGCCCCAATCCCTGCGAGTGCGTGAAGCTCGTCCGCGACCGCTGTAGTCTGGTTTTGTTGGGCAACCACGATCAGGGAGCCCTCTTCGATCCGGACGGATTCAACGTGGGGGCCGAGAAGGCCATTCGCTGGACCCGTTCCCAACTCGAACAGCACGACCGCATGCCGCGGAATTCCGCCGACCAGCTCAGCGATTTCCTCGGCGAGCTACCGCGAGTACACGCCGAGGGCGATCTGCTGTTCGTGCACGGCTCCGCCCGACGGCCTTTGGACGAGTATGTTTTCCCTGAAGACATCTATAACCCGCTCAAGATGGAGCACATCTTTGAGTTGTTCGGGAAATACTGCTTCCAGGGGCATACCCACATCCCCGGCATTTTCACGACCGCTCCCGATTTCATCTCGCCAGCGGTGCCAAAAACGGGCCTGAAGCAGGAGCAGCGGTTGCCACTCCCTGCCGGCAAGGCGATGGTGAACTGCGGGAGCGTGGGGCAGCCACGCGACGGCGATTCCCGCGCCTGCTACCTGATCCTGGAAGATGATTCGGTGAGGTTTCGCCGCATCGAGTATCCATACGACATCACCTGCCGAAAAATCCATTCGATTGCCGATCTCGATAATTTTCTCGGGGATCGGCTGACGCAGGGCAGATAGCCCGGGCCAAACCCGATATACTTCGAGATAACCCCGCAATTTCCGGCCGGATTCAGGCCTGGGCAGGTCGTGGGCTCATCCGGAGTCATTCGTGGAACGTCGCTACGCCCAGTTTATCGCCATTTCCCTGGCCATCGTGCTTGCGGGCCAACTCCTGCAACTCTGGCTCGTTCCCAAGCCGGCACGCGATCGTCAGGACGCCGCCGTGGGCGAAGCGGCTGCCCTGAAACCCGGGGAAGATCCCGGTGCCGAGGCAGCTCCGCCGTCATCGGTTGTCGGCGACGCGGAGCGGGAAGCTGTTCCTGGCTCCACTCCAGAAGAGGCAGCTCCGTCGGCGACGCGGCAGCGTTACACCCTCGGCTCGCTCGATCCAAACGGTCCCGCCGGCATGCTGGTCACGCTCAGCAGCCGTGGTGCGTCGGTGGAGCGAATCGAATTGGCCAGCGAGAGCTTCCACGATCAGGACGACCGCTCCGGCTACATCGGCCACATGGCGGTCGAGGCGGTGGCGGACGAGGGTTGTCGGATCGGTGTTGTTGGGCCCGGCACGCCTGCCGATCGGGCCGGCCTCCGTCCAGACGACATCATCACGCAGGTCGGCGGCACGCCTACGCCCAACCCGCGCAGTCTGCATGACGCCCTTGCGGCCACCCACCCCGGCCATTCCGTGGCGGTGGAAGTCCGTAGGGAAGGTCAGACGGTCACTCGGGACGTCGTGCTGGAGAGGCGGCCGCTCGAGGTGGTACGGCCCGAATATCGCACACTGCCCGTGGTCGATCCCGATACCGAGCCGTGCGATCCGCTGTCATTTCGGCTATCGCTCGAGGGCCGCGACGGCGGCAAGCGGGGCGAGCCGTTGCTCGAGATCCCAGGGCAGGAACTGGCTGATCGTGACTGGCAGAGCGAGGCGGCCGCCGACGGCCGTATGGTGCGTTTCACGCGGCGACTGCCAGGCGGGCTGACGGTGGCAAAGGAATACCGTCTCGTCGCAGCCCCTATCGGTGACAATGAGCAGGCCGGAGGAGCGAGCGGGCCCGCGCAGCGGCTCGAACTCGTGGTCGAACTGACCGGTGGCGATCGGCCAACCCGCGTGGCCTACGCCCTCGATGGCCCAACCGGCCTGCCCACCGAAGGCTGGTGGTATGCCTCACGGATCGCTCGTGACTGGGGAACGCTCGCCGTCCGCGACGTGGCTATGCGGTTTGCGGGGGAGCAGAGCACGCTGGTGAGCGGGCTCAAGATGGCCGATGGCACGCTCGACCATCCCGCCTCCGCGGTCCGCGATGCCAAGCCCCTGTCGTTCGCCGGTGTCGATGCCCTCTACTTTGCCTCCGCATTGATTCCGGCCACTTCTGGACCCGATGCTCCCGCCCTCGATGAGGTGCGGCCCCTGGTCGTGGGAGACATCCCAGTCGCGGCCCGTCGGAAGCTCGTCGATGTCACCTGCCGACTCGTTTCGAGAGAGCTGGCGGTTGAGCCGGGCGCGACGGTGGCCCACCGCTACGAGATCTTCGCCGGGCCCAAGAAGCCCGAACTGCTGGCACGGTATGGCGAGAAGACCGCCGCGATGGACGACCTCGTCTACTACGGTTGGTTTGGGTGGGTGGCCCGGCCGATGATTGCAGTGCTCCACGCCCTGCATGCCGTCATCGGCAATTACGGGATTGCGATCCTGCTGCTGACGGTGCTCGTTCGAGGCGCAATGTTTCCGGTGAGCCGAAAGCAGGCGCTCTCGTCGCAGAAGATGCAGGTGCTTCAGCCGGAGATGAAGGCGATCGCCGAGAAGTACAAGAACGAACCGGAGAAGCGGACGAAGGCGACCCAGGACCTCTGGCGGAAGCACGACTACAACCCGATGGGTGGCTGCCTGCTCGTCTTCATCCAGATTCCGATCTTCATGGGGCTCTACCGGTCGCTGGCCACCGACATCGAACTGCGGCAGGCGCCGCTTTTCAGTTCGGCGATGCGCTGGTGTTCCAACCTCGCCGCCCCGGACATGTTCTATGACTGGTCGAAGCTGCTGCCGCCGTTCCTGTCGGCGCCGGAAGCCTGGCTGGGGCCCTATCTCAATCTCTTTCCGCTGGCGACGATCGGCCTGTTTCTCTGGCAGCAGCAGCTCTTCATGCCGCCGGCAGTAGACGAGCAGGCGAAGGTGCAGCAGCAGGTGATGAAGTACATGATGTTTTTCATGGCTCTGATGTTCTTCAAGGTGCCTTGCGGCCTCTGTCTTTACTTCATCGCGTCGAGCCTCTGGGGAATTGCGGAGCGTCTCTGGCTGCCGCATACCCTCCCAGCCACGGCGGCTGCGGGCGTGGCTTCCGATGGCGGCGGTGCGGCCTCCGGCCTTGGCCGGGTGATCAACGTGCCATTCGCAAAACTCGGCGGCAAGGAGCCGCCCGTTCCGGCGGGCGACGCAACGCGGCAGAAGCGGCAGTCGCGGAAGAAGCAACGCTGACCGTCTCCTGAATGGGTAATGCAGGTGCTGATAGGCCGGGTTGGTTCGCCGGTCTGCGGCATGCTCGTCGCCGGCGGATTCTGCTACGGGAGGCTCTTGGACGAATCGTGCATCGCTCGTGAGTCGCAGAATTCACCGGACTCCTGCGCGTGCCTCCGACCGACTCCTCAGCATCTGTTTTTACCCAAAACACGACATTGTGTCGCAATGCCGGGCGGAAGCCTGGCTGGAGTCAGCGCTTGGCCGACCTCCGTCGGCTGGTGCTTACCCGGCCCTCCGGGCCTGACCCATCTTGCGCGTGCCTCCGACCGGCTCCTCAGCATCGGAAGATTGGAAGCGTGCGTGCGCTGATGATGAGGAACAAGCGGCAGATTGCGTGCGATTGTCATCCTGTGCTTTTTTCCGCACACTGAAACGTCTCCTCCGGCACATTGACCGACGGACGCTGCTTCCCAATGATTCTCTCCGTCGGCCTGCTTTTTGTGTGCGTCCTGTTTCTGCTCTGGCACGAGCCTTGGTTCGGGCGGCGGCTGCAGCCGGGCGAGGCGGCCAGGCTCTTGGGCGGGAAGTACGACGATCTCAGCGCTGCCGAGCGGGCACGCTTTCAGGCCTTCATGGACGCCGACGACGGTCGACCGTTCTACATGGTCAACCTGATGGAGTATCGCGAGCGGGCCGACTATCGTCCCGGCACGGCGCTCAACGGGTCGACACCCACCGGCATCATCAGCGGCCGCGATGCGGGCTGGCTCTACTCGCGGGCCGTCCTCCCTGAACTGCTCAAGCGGGGCTGCTATCCCGTCTTCGTCGCCGGCAAGATCACGAATCTCCTCAGTGCGGGCAGCGGCAGTGACTTCTTCGAGGACGTGGCCATCGTGCGGTATCGCAGCCGTCGCGACATGCTGTCGATGGTGGCCAGCCCCGCCTTTCTCCACGCCGTGCCGCACAAGTGGGCGTCGCTCGAGAAGACGGTCGCGGTGCCATGCCGTCGTCTGCTGCTCATCGACCCAGGCGTGCTCGTGCCGCTGGTGCTCCTGGCCTTCTGGCTGCTGTTTCGACATGGCTGACAGGCTCCTGGGAGTGTACCCATGTGGTCCGTTCATGAACTGATCGTCGCCCCCGCCACCGTCAGGGGCGCTGGCGCACGCGCGGTGGTGCGGCTTGCGGGCGAGGGCCTCGATCGTCTGCTGATGCATCTGTTTACGGCCGAGGATCCTGGCTTCGTGCGGCCGGGCGAGCGGCCGTGGCTGGTGCCGGCCCGGCTCGTTGCACGCGGATTGACGGCCGAGTGGGGCGAGTTGCCAGTCGAGATCCTCCACTGGCCAGGACCGGATGGGCCCACTGGCGGTCCGCTCGCCGAGCTGCAACTGCCTGCTTCGGGGCCGCTGGTCGACGCCGTCATTGCGGAGGCGTGCCGGCACGGCGCCCGGCTGGCCCGCGGCGGTGAATTTTCCCTGCGGTCGTTTCTCGCCGGTCGGCTCGACCTCCTCCAGGCCGAGGCGGTGCTGGCTGTTGTGGAGGCCAAGACGTCCGTCGAACTCTCCGCCGCGCTCGACAGAATGGCCGGCGGCGTGGGCCGCACGCTCCAGAGCCTGCGGGAGACGCTGCTCGACCTCACGGCCGATATCGAGGCCACGATCGACTTCGCAGACGAGCACACGCCCGACTCGGTGCCGGTTGCAGATGAGCGGGCCTGGACGGCGATCGAGGCGAGGCTGGTGGCTGCCGGCGAGGATCTCGATGCGGTCTCGGCCCGTCTCGCCAGTCGCGATGCCAGTGCTGTCGCAGATCTGCCCCGAGTGGTGCTTATGGGATCACCCAACATCGGCAAGAGCAGCCTCTTCAATGCCCTCGTCGGTCGGGATGCTGCCCTCGTGGCGAACGAGCCGGGCACCACGCGGGATTGGATCACCGCCCGACTCGATGCCGATTCGACTGAGCCTGCCTGCCAGCTCGTCGACGTGGCCGGGATCGTTGATGTCGTGGCTGAGGGTTGGGCGGACGGCGACGGCACGACCTCTGCTCAGAGCTCGATCGAACGAGCGGCAGCGGAGCTGGCGAGGGCGGAGATTGCCCGAGCTGACGTGGTGGTGGTCTGCATTGATGCGGCGGCAGCGGGCGTGATGGCCCTGCCACTGTTGCCGCCTGCGACGCCACGGATCGACGTGCTGACGCGGTGCGATCTGGTCACGCTGACAGGGCTTCCAAATGTCGTATCGACGTATGTCACGAGCAGCCGCTCCGGTGCCGGCATCGCCGCGCTCAAGTCTGCGATTCTCAGTGCCGTGGCCGATCTGCCTGGCGGCCGGTCGCCGGCGACGTTGCGGATGCAGGTGGGAGTGGCGGCTGCCCGGGAGGCGGTCGCGGCAGCGGGTGCAGCCGCGGAGTCAGGACACGGCGGCGGGACGCGTGACGAGGCGATCGTGGCCGGCCTACTCCATCAGGCGGTATCCGCGCTCGGTGAGGTGACCGGTGTCGAACTCGGCACCGATCTCATCGACCGGATTTTCTCGCGGCACTGCATCGGCAAGTGAGATGTTTCGCCGCATTCACTGACCGCGGCGGCTTGGGGCCGATCGCCGCACGTCGAATCCGATGGAGTCGCTAAGACCGCTTCGCTCGTCCGCGGCGGGCAGGGCCGCGGGCAGCGGGTGCGGATTCGCCTGCACGTGTTGCTGTCGGCGGTCCGCCCGCCGGCTCGTCGGTGAACTTCTCCGCCTGCCCGGTGAGCTCGTAGAGAAACCGGCTTGGACGGCAGGGCTTGCTCTTGCCCCACTTCATCCGCGTCAGACAGAGCGAGAGGGCGAGCCGTTTCTTCGCGCGGGTGACGCCCACGTAGCAGAGTCGCCGCTCTTCGTCGATCGCCTGCAGGCCGTCGTTGAGCGAGCGGTGGTGCGGCAGCAACCCCTCTTCCATGCCCACCATCCAGACGCATTCGAACTCGAGCCCCTTCGCGGAATGGAGCGTCATCAGGCGGAGCACGTTGCCCTTCGGCTTGTCCGAACGGAAACGCTCGGCTTCCGTCACGTCAAGCACGAGGTCGTCGAGAAACCCACGCACGAGCCCGGCGAAATCGGGCGTCTTGCCGGCATGCTGTGCTTTCCAAGACCGTTCGTGGTCTGCCAGCGCATTGACCATCTGCTCCACGCAGTCCCATCTCGCCTCCTGCTCGGCGGGATCATCCTCGTATTCCTTCTGTAGAAATCCGCGGTAGCCGATCAATTCCAGCAGCGTTCGCAGCGTCTCGCCGGCGCCCCTCGTGGCCGCTGCCTCCCGCAGCGCGACGACCCGCTCGAGCGCCATCACGCCCGCCGTCGCCGCGGGGGAGAGCCGATGAGCATCGCGGGCCGCGAGCAGTTCCTTCCAGAGGCTGTGGCCCGCGAGGGTGGCGGCACTTCTCGATGCCTGCACTGTCGTCCCGGAGAGACCTCGAGGCGGCACGTTGGCGACTCGCGATAGCGCGAGGTCGTCGTCGGGATCGACGAGCACCCTCAACAATCCCATCACATCCTTCACCTCGCGTCGATCGAAGAAGGAACGGCTGCCGATGAGCTCGTAGGGAATGCCGCGGCGACGAAGTTCCTGTTCGAAGACACGGGTCTGCTCGCCGGTGCGAAAGAGAATCACGGCCTCGGCCGGTGCGACTGATCCCTCCTTCAATCGGGCTTCGAGGTCACTCACCACCCGGCGTGATTCGTCGATCTCGTCCTGTGCCTGCACGATCGCCGGCGGCGGCCCGGATGGCGCCTTGGAGACGAGCGTCTTGCCGTGCCGCCGCGAGTTGCGGGCGATCAGTGTGTTGGCCGCGTGGATGATTTCCGGTGTCGAACGGTAGTTCTCCTCCAGTCGCACGACCGTTGCTCCCGGCCAGCGACGGGGAAATTCGAGAATGTGCGAGATCTCGGCACCGCGCCAGGCATAGATCGACTGGTCGTCGTCGCCCACGACGCACAGGCTCCGGTGGTCGCGGGCCAGCGCCGCCACGATCCGTTCTTGGATGCCGCTGGTGTCCTGGTATTCGTCGACGAGCAGGTGATCGAACCGTGACGCCTCGGCCTTTCGAACGTCTTCGTGCTCGGCGAAGAGGTCGTCGACGACGAGCAGCAGGTCGTCGAAGTCGACGGCGCCCGTTGTTCGCAGCGCCTGCTGGTAGCGGCGGTATCCCGCGGCGGCCAGTTCCCAGGAATCACCAGCATCGGCGGGGAGCGTTGCGAACGCGCCGTCTGGACGCACCGCCGCGCTCTTCCAACGGCTGATCCTGTCGAGCAGGTCGCCAGGGCGAAGCGTGGCTTCCGGCACCTTCAGTTCCTTGAGCACCTTCCGGGCGGCCGTTTCCTGCTCGCCGCGGTCGATGATGGCAAACCGGCCCGGGAGCCCCACTCGCGACGCATGCCGCCTGAGGATGCGGACGCAGAGCGAGTGGATGGTCGAGATCTCCGGCTTGTCGTCGTCCTTCGTCTTGAGCAGCTTGGCGGCCCGCGCGAGCATCTCCTTTGCGGCCTTGTTCGTGAAGGTGACGGCCAGGATTCGAGAGGGCCGCGTGCCACGCCAGACGAGGTGGGCGATACGGGCGATGACAACGCGGGTCTTGCCGGTGCCTGCGCCGGCGAGGACCAGGAGCGGGCCCACCGGCGCCTGCACTGCCTGGATCTGCGCCGGATTGAGTCCGGTGGAGCGTGTCTGCGGAGTGGTGGAGGTGGCAGTGGGATTCATTGAACACGGAATCTAGCAGATGCCGGCAGAGTCCGGCTTGACGCTCCGCGGCGGGCAGTCTCTATTTCCCTGCTTGCGACCGCGGCCAATGTTCCCTCTGGTTGGGAGCCGTCGGCCGCTGTCGCCATGAGGCCAGGAGCACGCCGTGAAGAAATCATCACACAACCGTCGCAGAAGGCCTGGCTCGCCATCTGGAGCGGCTTCCGGAGCAGAAGGTCGATCCCGGCTGTCGTCCGACGAGTCAACAGGGCTTGATGCCGACCGCGTGGACATGGCCCTGGCGGAGGCAGAGCTTGGCGATAACGACCTCGCCGATGCGACGCTGGCGATCGTCGATCGCGTGCGGCCCTACTTCGGCACGATCCTGGCGGGGCTCGCCGTGGCCCTGGCAGCCTTCGTTGCTTTTGCCATGGTCTCGTCGCAGTCAGAGGTGACCCGCCAGCAGAGCTGGGATGCCTGCCTTGCTGCCATGTCGACGGGTGACGTGGAATCGTTCACCGAGGTGGTCCGGCGGTATCCGGGCACCGATGCCGCCCGCTGGGCCGAGTTGATGATGGCCGACGCAGCGGCCGCGCAGGGAAGCGAACTGCTGTTTGTCGACCGGTCGCGGGCGGAGGGCCGTCTGCAGGCGGCTGTGGAAGCCTATTCCGCGTTGATGTCGGATAAGCCAAAGGGATTGCTCGGGGAAAGGGCTGTCTTTGGAATGGCAAAGGCCCGGGAAAGCCTCGGTCAGCTGGCCGAAGCCCAACGTGGCTACGAGGCGGTCGCGGCTGAATTTCCGACAGACACGCTGGCCCAGGTTGCGGCCGGTCGGGCGGCAGAACTCAATCGCGAGTCGACGCGTCAGTGGTACGATTGGTTCGGAGCCCAGAAGATCGCGCCGCCGACCCCCGCCACCAATGCTGCCAATCCCGCCAACGCCGAGACCGCACCAGCAACCCCAGCCCAGCCTGCCGCTGGGCAGTAGCGACGACGCCGACGTTGTCTCCACTGATGGCGAGCGAGGGGACGACGTGGAGTCGGCTGCCATGGCTGCGGAGCCGCCGGCAGCCTCTCTGGGCAGCTTCGAGCCCGGCACCGAAGTCGTGCTGACCGCCGACGCCGAGTCTGCGGGCACGCGGCTCGATGTCTTTCTTGCGCGAACGTTTCCGGAGCAGAGCCGGTCGTTCCTGGCGCGGTCCATCGACAAGGGGGCCGTGCGGGTGGATGGCGTCGTGGCGCGGGCGTCACACAAACTGCGAGAAGGCATGATCGTCTGCATGACGGTTCCAGAGCCGCCGCGGGCCGGACCGGCGGCCGAGGAGATTCCGCTGGAGTTCGTGCACCTCGATGAATGGCTCGCGGTCGTGAACAAGCCGGCGGGCATGGTCGTGCATCCCGCCAAGGGAAACTGGAAAGGCACGCTCGCCGGGGCGCTACGGTGGCACCTCGAACGGGCGGATGCCGCTGGCAACGGTGCTTCC
>Ga0136644_10003031_pt1 | contig 12627 bp, 24 predicted proteins | sample C_130820_EF_Meta_FD_94780 | JGI IMG/M metagenome (GOLD analysis project Ga0136644, IMG submission 94780) | Freshwater microbial communities from Lake Croche, Canada to study carbon cycling - C_130820_EF_MetaG (v2) (version 2) | ecosystem: Environmental > Aquatic > Freshwater > Lake | place... | reverse complement strand
CGGCTTCACGGTCTCCATAGCTTCCACCACCTGATCTTGCACGTGAGTATATCTCCGAACCCCAGGCATTTCTGCTCGTGCGCCCGCTCGTCGAACGGCTTCACCTTGTAGAACCCGTCGTTTAGGTCGAGGAACTTGTTCTTGTTCGCGGCGGGAGTCGCGTAGATCATGACCCCATATTCACCTGAGTACTGACTGAAGACGTCTTCGGCAAAATCGTTCGCGGCATCCTCGTCCGTCGACCACGAGGACAGCCCGTTCTCCGCCCTCGGTACGAATGTCATCCTCATCTCGACCTCACCGTTTTCTTCGAGTTCTTTTGGGTCGATGTTCAGGGCCTCCGCGAGCCACTCTCCGCCGACGCACATGCCCCTGTAGACTACGTCGACTTCCGGTTCTTTGAAGACTTTCTGGTAATTCCTCGACTTCAGCATGCCGCGGATCTGGGTCAACATCTCTCGCGTCACTTCGTCGCTCTTGTTTTTCGTCACGTACTTGTGGAAAGCGCGGTAGAGCTCCGCCTCCTCGGGTGTGTCTTCCTCGTCGTTCGGTGCGTCATCGAGCCGAAATTTCGAAAAAGCGACCTTCCCGAGCGGGTCCGGAGAGCCCGGGGCGACCTGCGTATAGGTTTCCTTTACGAGGTCTTTAATCATTTTTTTTAGTTGAGATACGTTCATAATTTCTTCTTAAACCATGAGAATTTGAATGCTTCTATAGGCCCAAGTCCAATACACTCCTCTTCTCTTTTCATGCTATACATAGGATCTACGTTGTAGATCCCGCTTAGGTCAAGAAACTTTAGTTTATTCTCTGACGTTCTTGCATGAATGACGACCCCCCACTGGCTGAAACGATTGGTGAATCTTTTTGTCTCTTCCTCCGACAACGTCCAAGAAGATGCTTCTCCTTTATAATGCGTGTATGCGAAGCTCCCTTCTTTCTCTCCGCTCTTCGGAATCTTTTCCTTAGGCAATTTCAGCGCATCCGACAGCCAGTCGGAATTAACACTCATACCACGATAGACAACGACTCCGCCGGGCGGCTCTTTGAAGAGCTTGCTATAATTTCCAGACTGCAGTATGTCTTTGATTTGGTTCGTGTGGTGGTCGGGCAGAGGTTCATTTTCATTGACATATTGTTCCAGAGCAGAATAAAGTTCACGCTCGATGGGGGTGTCTTCTTCGTCTTTCGGCACATCGTCGAGCCGATTTTTAGAAAAAACTATCTTTCCAAGCGTTTCTTCTCCACCCGGGGCGACCTGCGTATATTCTTCCTTTATGAGAGCCCTTACCGCTTTTCTTAATAGGTCGTTCTTCATTCGTCCCCCATCTTTATCCATTCCATCTTGAAAACTTTTATGGGTCCGAGACCCAGGCATTCCTCTTCCGAGCTCATCAAGTTCATCGGTTTTACGTTGTAGAGCCCGTCGTTCATGTCGAGGAACTTTAGCCTATTTTCCGCGGTTCGCGCGTGGATGACGACTGAATACCGATTTGTATAACGCGCGAAGGAGTACGCAGAATCCTTCGACACGCTCCAGGAAGACCCCGCCCCGCGGTGGTGGGTGTAGGTAAAATTCCCTTCTTTCACTCCGCTGTCGGGTATCTCTTCGCTGGGCACCCCCAAGCACTCCGACAACCATTCCACCCCGACATGCATGCCCCTGTAGACGACAGGAGACCTGGGCTCTTTGAAGATCTTAGAGTAATTTCCCGCCCGTATCATGTCCCGCAGCTGCTCCGCGGCGTAGCCGGAAAGTCGAGTGTTGGCCATGACGTAGCTCGTTAGTACTTTATAGAGCGCGAGCTCCTTTGGCGTGTCTTCCTCGTCGTTCGGTACATCATCGCGGCGGTTCGGGGAGAAAGCTATACGTCCGATGGGCGCCGGGTCCCCTGGGGCGACCTGTGTGTAGACTTCTCGTATCAACTTTCTCAAAGATCCCATCGCGGAGCTCTTCACGTGACCTTCCTCCACTCTAGCTTGAAGACTTTGATGTCTCCGATACCCATGACCTCCTGTTCGTTCGAATAACGTTTCATGGGAGTCACATTGTAAAGTCCATCGTTCATGTCGAGGAAGCTTTCTGGGTTATCGGACTCCGAAGCATGGATGACGACCGCAAATTTTCCTCCTCGGGCTCGATTCGCGAATCGCTGTGCCGCTTCCTTTTGTCGCGACCACGAAGAAGAAGATCCGCCTTGGGGAGCATATGTGAAAGAGGTCTCTTCTTCTCCCGAGTCGGGTACCTCGTCTTCTTTCGCTCCAAGCGCTGCTGCCAACCATTTTTCAGAGACGACCATCCCCCTGTAGACGGTCAACCCCGCCGCGGGAGACTTGAAGATCTTCGGATATTTACCCGTAGAGATGAGGTCCTGTACCGTCTTACCCGGCGCGTTTTTCAAGGGAGTATTTGAGATCACGTAGTCTTTTAGGTCGTCGTAGAGCTCTCTTTCTGCGCGCATGTCGGGTTCGTTCCGCGGCGCGTCGTCGAGCCTGTTCTTGGAGAAAGCCGTCTTGCCGAGGGGACCTCCCACGGGAGAATCGACGTACTCGTCGGAAGACTCGTGCTTGTCTTTTTGAGACTTGATCTCCTTGACGACGTCGAGGACGGAGGTCATGGCTTCGGTGTACAGGTCAAAAATGTAGCTTTCTATCTTACCAGGTTTGGCATCAAGCTTCTTTATCGTGAACAAGAAGCTATCCATGAGAGAATCCTTCATCGGGTCGGACGCTGTGTCGACGAGAACGTCCAAATATTCATACATAAAGCTGTGGCTTTTGTTCTTCTCCGCGATGGCCTGAATCCACGTAGGAGCGCTGTAGAAGCCACCGTGGTAGTTCTCGTCCTGCATGAGTTCCGCAAGGCTCCTGTCGGACTCGTAGACGTCTGCGACGGCCTGGGAGACTTCCTCAGCAATCTCTTCCAGTTTCGCTCTCTGCTGTTCCGATAGCGGCATTTATCTTCCTAAAATGCTTTCTCTGATCATGCTTCCTATCAGTCTTCTGAGTTCTTTGATCTCGGCGCTCTCGATGTCGAGAGTCTTTGGATAGCCCTTTTCTCCGCGGCGATGGGGCCTCTTTCCCGCCTTCCTCCGTGCCCATATGTTGTCCCAGAGTCCCTTCTTTTTTTTCTTTCTCTCTTCCAAAACTTCGAGGGTGTTCACGTCATCCATATCCGTCTTCTTTCTCGCTCATCCCATATATATCGTATATCGCATGAAGATTCGATTGAGAGACTTAAGAAGAATAATCAGAGAGGTCCTCGACCAAGAGGCGGGCGTCCCTGGACGTTTCATGGGCAACGTTTCAGGAGAGGATCCGAGCGAAGAAGATATGGAACGACTCGGTAACCACGGGCAGCGGCATCCGGTGGACCTGGAAGAAGACGACGAAATAGTCGAATGAGGAACATGAAGATTCGGCTAGGTGAGCTGAGAAAGATAATAAGAAAAGTTCTGATGGAAAACCCGACCGGTCCGGGCGTCACAGCCGACCCGACCGAAAAGAAGGGTTTCTATCCCTACGAGATCGAGCGGGGCGCGGACATCCACGGCTACTGGTACAAGTCCCCCGGTGACAAGGGTAGCGGCAACCCTGGACGTCCAGACGATGCAGAAGAATACATCGGCTTTAAGACGAAGGGCGCGACGCCCGCTGACGCCGCGGCGGAAGCGAAACCAAAAGAAGAAGCCCCACCGACGAAATAATTGTACAAAGGGACAAAGAAGGCAAATAATTCCTCATATGAGGAAGCTTTACGTCGTGAAGAAGCTGCTATGGGATGTCGCCCGTTCCCCCAAGACAATCGCAATCTTGAAGCTGGGCGCGGCGCTCGTGGGTGTGGTACACGCGATCGAAGAACTTCGCGATGTACCGACGAAGGCGCGGAAGCCCATGGGCTTCACCGTAGACGAGGATTAGTCCTTTAAACGGTTCTTTTTGGCTTCTTCTACAATAAGTTTTTTGTTTTCTTCGTTGGACGCTGCGTAGTCTTTCGCAGACTGTCTCACGTGCGGATTATAGCACCTAAAAGAGTCTCCGTGTCCTAATAGAAGATGACATTCCGCGGTATCCATACATAGAGTTATCAAATTTTCTTCATCAAGTTCCAGCTCTGGATGGAGATGGAACGGCTTGACATGGTGCACCTGTAGCTTCTTTGTAGAACCGCACGCCTCACAGACGTCGTGACCGGCGAGGAAAGTATCTCTTACAGAATTCCATTTTGACGATCTCTGGGTGGATTTCAACGCCTCATGGACGGTGCTGCGAAAATATCTGTAAGATTTCTTGATAGAATTTATCATGTCAATAAGTATTGGCATGAACTTCCCCGAAAATATTCCCGATAGAGAAGAGTACATCTTCAAGAGGGTCGTCACAGGAAACTTCAGCGCGAGGTGGACGGAAATCTCGTACTCCTCCGGAGGAAGAACGTTTAGAGCAAATGTCATGGAAGACGCTCTAAAGATAGACGACGTGCGTGTGAATGTATCCGCCAAACTTCAGCAGAGGTTAGCGGATCTATTCGGGGCTTCTTTGTTCACCCCCCTCGTCGCAGACCTCGTATATGTTTCTGCGGTTCGTCGCGCGGAACCTCGGCCCATGCCCATATCATCGACAGTTTCTGCGATGGTAAAGCATTCGAGGAACGTCGACGTGCAGTTGAAGGGAGACAGCGGTCTGGCGTCAACCGTGGGCAAGCACTGGGTGCTGGACAAACAACTCGAGTCGAAACAAGATTCTGCTTGCAACTATGGATGGCACTTCGTGGGCGCGGCGTTCCAGGGGATTAAGGGCTTCTCCGCGGCTTCGAGCTTAAATTCCTATGTAGGAGGGATCGTCAAGGTGATCCAGCCCAACGCGACGGCTCACAATTCATTGCACTCAGACTACTCCCAGGTCTGCCAACTGATACACCAGAGGTGCTGGGTAGACGAAGTAGAGTACAAGTTTTCTGATCTTCTCAAAGACGACGAACTATCTTACCTCGTATCCCACCAAGGTCCGCTTGAAGTCGTGAGGCAGCCGGGTGCGGAAGAAAAAACAGGGCTACAGGTGATGTTTCCTGTCTCTCAGTGAATGATCTTTCGAGACACGAGGAGATCCCAGATAAGAGACGTCCAAACCGCGTAGCCCATAGAAGAATAATGGATTCCGTCCTTGTTTCTTTCGAAAGTCACTCCTTTCGAGTCGAGGACGTCGCCGCATCCAGACGTCTCTTCCTCTATCATATCAATGATTTTTTTTCTTGATGTCGCTTTCGCGGGAAGCGGCGGCGGCAAGATCCACACCATTCTCGCTCCCGAGGAATTCACTTCATTCACTATTTTTTGTATATGAGATCTTTGCGGTTCGGGGTCTTTCAAAAAAGAATCGTTGGTACCGAGGGAGACTAGGACGAGGCTTGGCTTCTTTTCTTTTATGATTTTTTTGATGCGATTAGACCATTGATCGGTTCGGGTTCCGCGCTCGGTCTCTGCGGTGATGATGTATCCGTCAGATTCTCCTTTTTTTCTTAGAGAGAACTTCAACCCCTCTGCAAGGGAATCTCCCAAGAGTAGAACCTTCGCGCCACGTGGGACGACGTCCTCGACGATCGGTTCATCCTCGCAGACGCTCGACAATCGAAGTGGCTGAAGAATCGTAGAAAGAGAAAAAAGTATAACCGGTATGATCAAACGTCTTCTCCAAAAAGAGCTTCGTATAGCTTCTTGGGTATTTCCATCCTCGGATTATCCCCCATCGATACCCCAATTTTTGCAGAAAAGTTAGAAAGAGCGATGAATGTCGTCGGCCCCCAGATGCCGTCTACCTTTATGTTGTAGAGACCCATCTTTTTCAGGATTTCTTGGGCCGCAGCGAGGTTGTCTTTCGTCCATCTTACCGCCTCTTGAGGAACCATACTTCCAGAAAAGAGTTGACCCTCTGACATCCTTCTATTGTAGAGACCCTGGTTCGTCTGCATCACGCCGTTTATCTTTGCTTTGCTCCAGCTGAGCAGTTTTTGAGGAACAGAACTGTAATCACCAGAGTTGAGAGACTTACAAACGTCGGAAGTCAAGTAGACTCCCGTACCGCAGTTGAACCCAAAAGACACGAGCGCGTCGAATTGGTTCTGGTTAAGGGCTACCCTAATATACTTCTTTATCGCATCCTCGCACTTTTTTACATCGTCCGATAGTATCTCTAGAGCTCTTTTGCGAGTGATCTCCACTCCATCAGGAAAGTTTTCTCCCGGTTTTATCAGATGTCCGATCCCGATCGTCCTTAACCCGGCTATGTCCCTGTAGGGTTTGAGGACGCAGCCCTCCCATTTTGCTATGAAATCTAACCCTTCTTTCGAGGTCTGCATCTGTTCGTTCATACAAGATCTCCTTGATATAAATACTGTGTAACGTATCGTTTTTTGTTGTATACTAATCCAGTAGCGATCAAAACATATGCTGAGTTGGGAAGAAATTGGAGAAAAAGCCTGGAGGTATTCCGAGGAAGATTGGATCTTAGAGTTGAAGATGGATGATTCTGAAGCTATCCTCGAGATCTATCTTTCTACTTCTCTCGTAAAGACAGCAAAGTGGGGACCAGGTGTGGTCCAACGTGATCAATCCGATGACTGGTGCAAAAAACAGGCACACATCATCTTTGAGCAAGAAAAAAAGAAAAAATCCTAAATGTGTATGGACAAACGAATGCTCTCTCTCGCCGCGGAGGTCGCGGGGGAAGGAAGAGATCGTGACGATAATCGTACATTCATACTCGGCGCGGTGGGACTCCGCAACGATGGAGTACTTGTTACGGCAAGGAATTGCGCGGCGATGGACGTCGCACCGAACCATCACGCAGAGGCTCGTGTCGTAAGAAAGTTGACGCCCAATTCCACCGTGTGGGTTGCAAGAGTTTCACGGCTCAACAACGATTGGGCGATGGCACGCCCGTGCAGGGGTTGCCAGAAGAGGATGAAAGCGATGGGCGTCAAGAAGGCGATCTACACCATTGGACCTAGTGAATGGGGAGTAATTCATCTTTGAGTAAAGTGATATCTCTATGTGATAAACTAGAAAAATGGAACAAAGTCTTTGATAAGGAGGGCGTGGAGGTCTTTGTCTCTTCCAGAGGAAGGATGAAAATTTCGGGCAATTCTACGTTGACTTTTATGGATTCTGTACTTCTTCTAAAAGAAATTTCTAAAGGAATGACAAACTTTTAGTAAGATGTACAACTCTATTTCTTGGAACTAAGATAAGCAAAAGAGGAGTTTAAAAGTGGGAAAGAAGAACAAGGTTCAAAACCAAGAGACACGTAAGCCAAAGTATCCCGTAGCTGTTCCCGAGGTCGTAAGCTACGACGACATTGGATATCTCTCTGACGAGACGATTTTTGATCGTCTTTCGAGACTAGAAAACGATAGAATTCAAGTTCTAAACGCTGGTCTTGACACTTACGCATGGGAGGTAGAAATCGCTTATCTTCGAAGAGAGCAGCAGATCAGGAACGTTCGTCTAGAACGGCATTCTCAGTACATGAAGTCATTGCCAAGGGAAGAAGAGCACTACTACGCGGGATATGCAGGATTTGATCACGGCGAAGAAGAGTTCTTTGATCAAAAAACCCTCAACTAAAAAATGCTAGAAAAAAACAACACAGCTATTTCGAATTACCTCAGCTCTTTGCAGTCGTATCCTCAGCTTGATCACGAAGAGTTGATCAAACTGTTTCAGGAATACGAAAAAGGTGGAAATGTATCGGAAGCAGCAAGAAAAAAGCTGACCGAATCAAATCTTAGGCTTGTTGTTTATGTTGCAAAAAAACAAAAGGGACACAATCTTCCTCTGGAAGACCTCATCCAAGAAGGAAACCTTGGGCTTCTCAAAGCAATAGAACGTTTTGACTGGAAGAAAGGTTTTAGGTTCTCGACGTATGCCACATGGTGGATCAAGCAGGCGATTAGCCAGCACATCCTAAAAAGAAAAAAGATAATTCGACTTCCTGCGCACGCGGCAAGTGTGCAAAAAAAGCTCATCCAAGCATCGATTACCTTCAAGGAGGAAATGGGGTGTGAACCCACGCCCGAAGAACTTTCGGCTCTTGTAGAAGCCTCAGAAGATGTCGTAAAAGCGACGATCCAGTCTGGGAAGAGCATCATTTCTCTTCATCAGCCCATCGACTCTGAAGGAAATGGTACTTTAGAAGACAAACTAGAGGATGAAAATCTTACGAATAACCCATTTGAGTGTCTTGCAAAGAAAGAGATGCTCGAGATTGTAAGGAAAGTTCTTGTCACTCTATCGCCAAAAGAGTCCGCAATTCTTAGACTTAGATTTGGACTCTACGAAGACATAGACCCAAAAGACTACGCTGTAACTGAAGAAGAAGAAAATCAGATTTCATCAGGAAACGGTCTTTGCGATGATGATTTTTGACGCATCGGTGGACATTTGTCTGTTAGCAATCCTCGTATATAACTCTTACCTTCTGAAAAGGCTCATAAAGCAGGGGAGGAGGAAAGCAGCAACATCTCAAAATAAAAATGAAGTTGCTCAAATGGAAGATATCCAGAATACATTAAACAGTCGACTTTTTGATCTTCAACAGAGGAAGTATTCTGTCCAACAAAGGGTGAAGTGATGGTTCTAAAAAAGGGAGCAAAATTTTCTAAGGGTTATGCAACTGTCATCGATGATGAAGGCGTAAATTATAGAGAAATTGCAGACATAATGACGGAAATGGGGTTTTCAATGAACCACTCTTCCGCAAGAAACTATGTATTGAGGGTCATGAACAAGTTTGTGGACGCTTTTTCTGAAGAATGGAAGCTAAATATTGCATCGGAGAAAGCAAAGACCATCGCAGGATCTCCAGAATTTCAAAATGTGATTGCAGAACTTTTGCAGAATGTAGAAGTCGAAAGAAAGTCGTAAAAATGTCAAAATATCTTCTGAAGGGTGTTCCACCGATCAAACTTGTAAATCTCTTAAAGAAGAAAAAAGTATCTTTAAAAGACTACCTAAAGAACGTAGGGATCGTATCATACAATACGCTATTACAAAAATGCGAAAAAATGGGAGTTGCTCCTCCTAGCGAAGAAGAATTCAATTCTTCTGTTGAGGGTAAAGTATATTCTTCTCCCCAGGAGGGTATCATTGTTCTTGAACCACAAAAGCTTGTAAAAGAGCTCACCGGCGAAAGAATCGACGTCGACTGTTTCCCTGGAAAACAGTATCAATCTCAAGATTTGCAAAAGAAAAAAAAGAAAAACCAGAGAGTGCAATCTACAAACGACGATGGTACCATAGAACCAAATGAGCCAAACGAACAGGTTCCTGGATGAGAACGGGTACTTCAACATCGACTCTGTCGACAACCGATTTCCTGATGAGATCCTCAAGACCCTTTTAGGGGGTACGTACGACTTCTACGGAGTGGACAACAATGCATTTTGCATTGGAGTTGGCGGAGCTTGTCTCGTTCTCGAGGCGGTGGAAGATCCAAGCGACGGCTACCGTTCGTACTTTGGATGCTTCAGGACGTCGAGCGTCGACAAGATCTTCTTTCGAGAGCCCATCGCACGTGTCCTCCTTGAGGAAGGAGGTCTATCAAGTCGTACTTATTTTTCAAATCGATGGAACGACGATGGTACCGAAAATCCACCGAGCGACGAAGACCTGAGGGAAATGAGCTCCAACTTCAACGGTTGGGTGCTTCGCGATGCCGAAACAGGCCACGTATGGTTGACGGTGGGCACGGACCACGGCGACGATTACTATCCTTGCTTCACTTTTAGCTACGAACCTGATCCTTCGAGGAAGGTATGACAGAATCTCAAATTGCCAACAAACGTGACATTTCGCGTCTTGCGATTCAAAAGATCATCTCATCGTCTGCTGCAGATTACCTTTCGAAAGCAATGTACGATGAGCTGAACAAGCTTTTCCTTATGGAAAACATAGATTCTCGAGCGATAAACGTCTCTTTCAGACGAAAGAACGTCAATACTTACGGATCTGGCGTCGCGGGCCTTTCTTTAGAATGGAAAGATGAACCAGGAGAGGTGCAGGACGAAGAAGGCAACATTTGGGCGTTCTCTAAGTTCAAGCTTACTCTAGAGCTGAACTCTTCGTACGGCATCTTGGAGGAAGAGTTCAAGGACCGCGCGTGGTGCATCGAACTTGTCAATGAACTTGTCGATGATTTAGGTCCTTTTGTTCAGCGGTTTCGCGTCATGACCCACAACAACGAGCAAAGAATCCAAAGGGACATGCAACGTTCACGTGACGCTCAGGATGCCCTCATCGTCAAGATCATCTCGACGCACGATGGTGGAGCACTTCGACGTGGACTTCGTGCTGGTGGAAACGCTCGTGGCGTCAGGAAAGAAGTATTCGCGGGAGTCGAGCCCGGTTACCATGTGGTCTCGATCTACACGGGCTCTCACAGGAACCCTACGATCCGCAAATACTCGCTTAACATCATTGAAAGTTCCAGGTTCGCTCATCTGAGGCGCATCACATGAAACGGTGCAAAGTCTAACTATGGGGTGGTAAGGTACAAACATGGCAACAGTGATCGACATCCTCGAGGCTCTTGAGTCAGACAATTCTCGTCTCTTTAAGGAAGATCTTCTCGAGAGGAATCGAAAGAACGATTTGCTTCGGCGAGCTTTCATTGCCACTTTTGATCCGTATGTCAACTATTACGTCAACAAATTCAAAACGCCTCCGGCACTTCAGGAAGAGGTCGCCGACGATGACCGGGTTTTGACGTCGTTCTTCGACGTCCTCCTTGAGGATCTTTCTTCTCGAAAGATCACGGGCAACGCAGCGAAGGCGGCTGTCGTAGCTGCTTTCAGCATGATGACCGCACGGCAGCAAAAGTGGTGCCAAAGGATCATACTCAAGAACCTTCGTTGCGGCGTACAGGAAACCACAGTCAATAAGGTATGGCCGGGTTCTATCACAAAGTTCTCAGTCCAGTTGGCAGAAGGGTTGAAGACCCACCACGATCCTGTCGTCGGTATCATCATCGATGACAAGGTGCAGTATCCTGTCCGCGTAGAACCGAAGCTCGACGGTCTTCGAGTCATCGCCGTGAAACACAGTGGAGAAGTGACAATGTTCACGCGGAACGGAACTGTCCTCGATACCCTTCCGCGTATCAAGTCCGCCCTCGAAGGGGCTCCTTGGGACGATTTTGTCCTTGATGGAGAATGCATGGGAGAAGACTGGAACGAATCCGCTTCAGTCGTCATGTCGCACAAACGCGGCAAGGACGACTCCGGTATGGTCTTCCACGTCTTCGATGCAATGCACTTCGAAGACTGGCGTGACCAGTGCAACGAGACCGAGCTGATGGACAGGGTCGACCTCGTTGTCGATCTCGTGAATGCGACGAAGGCGACCTGCGTTGTGCAAGTCACCGGTGAGAAGGTGGTCTCATTGAAGGAGATGATGGACTTCTACTCCCGGACGATGGAGAAGGGTTACGAAGGCATCATGGTGAAGGACCTACACGCCCCGTACAGGTTCAAGCGGACCGAGAATATTCGAAAAATGAAACCTGTTGTTACCTATGAAGGAATTATCGTAGGTCACTACGAGGGTCGTAGAGGGTCAAAGCGTGAAGGTCTATGGGGCGGCTTTGAGGTGCTGATGCCTAATGGGGTGACGACCCGGGTGGGAGGAGGCTTCACCGACAAGCTAAAAGCTGAAATCAATATGGATCCTAATTCATGGATCGGTCGAATCGTGGAACTCGAGGGCCAGCCTGATCCCGCGACGCGAGACGGTCTTACCGCAGACGGTCGTGTGAGGTTCCCCGTCTTCATTCGTGAACGAGATCGTCGTGATGTCGACGGGAAGATAGTCGCGGCGTACGAAAAGTGGAGTTCAACAGAGCAAAGCTCGTAAAGCATATGGTACTTTGAGATCATACGGTAGTCTCAAGGAGACATGCGATGACTTTTTTGTTCCTGCTCGCGATGAGTATTCTGTTTCCAAGCTTTACGAAGTACGGAATCATCACTCCTATCCTCGGATTTATGTTGGGAGGATTTTTTTGGTGTATGTCCGTCGTATTTTTTGGGTGCTTTGCCGACGGGATCTCTTTTTTATCATTTATTCTTGGAGGAATGATCGTCGTCGGGGTATTCCTATCGATGGCAGAGTAAAATGCATTACAATTTACGATGGTTTTTTCTTTTGTAAATCAATATGACAAAACTGTGACAAAAAAAGATTGATATCTCGATAAAGGTTCGGCAAAGTTCAACAGCGAATTCATATTTATCTTTGCGACGACATAACCGTCGTCCAACAAGGAGCTAAATATGGCTATTACGCGCGTTCAACAATCCCAGATCTCTGGTTCACTTTCGTATTCTGATAACTCTGCTGTTGGTTCCGGAATGTTGGCCCAGTCCAACCTCGCGGCTGACCTTAACAACCTCCGCGCTCTCATCAAGGACATCAAGGGCGAAGGCTCTTGGTACGAGGGCGCTGCTCAGGACCTCGCGCAGATCCACACTGCGATGCAGGCCTCCGGCGCGGACGCCGCCTTCCAGGGCGCGATCAGCTCTGTTGGCAATGCTTCTGTTGGCGGAACGCTCGGCGTGACCGGTGCGGCGTCTTT
>Ga0136644_10003030_pt1 | contig 12628 bp, 14 predicted proteins | sample C_130820_EF_Meta_FD_94780 | JGI IMG/M metagenome (GOLD analysis project Ga0136644, IMG submission 94780) | Freshwater microbial communities from Lake Croche, Canada to study carbon cycling - C_130820_EF_MetaG (v2) (version 2) | ecosystem: Environmental > Aquatic > Freshwater > Lake | place... | reverse complement strand
GGCATGTTCATGACCCACATTCCCTACCGGGGCACGGGGCCGGCCTTGACCGATTTGCTGGCCGGGCGCACGCAGGTGTTTTCGGCTGGCACCCCGGCCTTGCTGCCGCACATCCGCAGTGGCCGACTGCGCGCCATCGCCACCGGCACGCCGCAGCGGCTGGCCTCGCTGCCTGACTTACCGACCGTGGCCGAGTCGGGCTACAAGGGTTTTGAGTCGGTGCAGTGGTACGGCCTGATGGCACCCGCCAGCACGCCCAGCGACATCGTCAAACGCTTGCAAGAAGAGTGCAACAAAGCCTTGCACACCGCCACCATTGCCGAACGCTTTGCCAGCGAAGACGCCTTGGTGGGCGGCGGCCCGCCCGCCGAATTTGCCGCCCTGATTGCCCAACAACAACGCCTTTGGAAAGACGTGGTGGCGCGTGCGCGCATCCGCGCCGACTGAAACACACAGGAGACTTCGCCCATGACCGCACACACCGTTCCAGAGGCACAACGCGCTGGCGCTGGCTCAAGCTCATGCTATGGGCCTGGCTTTGCTTCTGCTTCTGCTTCTGCTTCTGCTTCTGCTTCAGGTTTTGGTTTTGGTTTTGCTTTTGGACCAAGCGCATGGCACAGGGCGCACCAGACTGCACGCAGCATGCGCCTGTGTTGGAGGCTGTCTTTGGGTCTGTGTTGGGGCCTGCTGGTTGCGCACACCGCGCAGGCGCAACACAACGCCGACGCCTTCCCCACCAAACCCATCAAGGTGATGGTAGGTTACGGGCCCGGTGGCACAGGTGATTTGACGGTGCGTTTGGTGGCGCAAAAAATGGGCGACAAGCTGGGCCAACCGCTGGTGATTGAAAACCGCCCCAGTGCGGGAGGCATCGTGGCCTCACAGACCGTGCAGCAGGCCGCACCCGATGGCTACACCCTGAACTTCATTGCGGCAGGCAACTTTGCCATGACGCCCTCGCTGTTCAAGTCGCTGCCGTTTGATCCGGTGAAAGACTTTGAAATGGTGTCGCTGATCGGCACCTTCGGCTTTGCCTTGGCGGTGGACGGCAATGCCAAGTTCAAAGACACGCGCGACTTCATTGAGCAAGCACGCGCCAACCCGGGCAAGCTGTTCATTGGCACCATCTCGGTGGGCAGTGCGCAGTTTTTGGCGGCCGAGGTGTTCAAGTCGATGGCCAAGATTGATGTCACCATCGTCACCTACAAAACCTCGGGCGACGTGATGCGAGCCTTGCGTGGCGGCGATGTGCAGGCAATATTTGAAACCTTGGCGCCGGTGATTCCGCAGGCCAAGGCCGGCACCGTCAAGGTCTTGGGCGTGACCGAAGAGCAGCGCTTTCCAGGCCTGCCGCAGGTGCCCACGATTGCCGAGAGCGGTGTGCCCAACTACGCCGTGGCCGGTTGGAACGGCCTGGCCGTGCCCGCCAAAACACCGCGTGAGGTGATTCAAAAACTCAACGCCGAAGTCAACGCGGCGGTGGCGCAACCCGACATCAAACAAAAATTCCTCGACCTGGGCGTGACCGCCAAGGGCAACACCCCCGAGCAAATGCAGGCCCTGCTGGTGCGCGACATCCAGTGGTGGCGTGAGGTGATTGGCAAAGCCAAGATCGACAAGCAATGAAAAAAATCTACATCCTCGACGCCTTCCACGAGGCGGGCGTTGCGCTGGCCAAAGCCCATGCAGACGTGGTGTGTTGGCCAGACCCGGCCATTGCCGACTGGCCCGAACACGCCGATGGCGTGATGGTGCGCATGCGCCCCATCACCGCCGAGGAGATCGCGCGCGCCCAGCACGTGCAGGTGATTTGCAAACAAGGCGTGGGCACCGACACCATCGATTTGCAAGCCGCCAAGCGACACGGCATTGCGGTGTCGCGCACACCGGGCGTCAACAGCGAAGCGGTGGCGGAGCTGGCCTTTTCCCTGTCGCTGTCGGTGACGCGGCGCGTGTCGCGCTTTGACCGTTTGCTGCGCGCGGGCGCACCCATCGTGCGGCCCCAGCATTTAGGCATCGAGATGCAGGGCAAGTCGGTGGGCATCATCGGCATGGGCAACATTGGCTCGATCGTGGCCAAAAAATGGCGCGGCGCCTTTGACGCGCAGTTGTGGGCCTATGACCCCTATGTGCCCAGCGATCGCTGGGCCGACCTGCCGCACACCCGCGTCCAGCACCTGCACGACATGCTGACGCATGTGGACCTGCTGACGCTGCACCTGCCCTTGACCGACGAGAGCCGTCACATGATCAGCGAGGCCGAGCTGGCTTTGATGAAACCCGACGCAGTGCTCATCAATGTCTCGCGTGGCGGCATCGTGGACGAAGTCGCCTTGGCCGCTGCCTTGCAACGCGGCCATTTGTTTGGCGCCGGTCTGGATGTGTTCGAGGTGGAGCCACCGCCGCCCGACCACCCGCTGCTGGCCTTTGACAACCTGATTGCCACGCCGCATGCCGCAGGTGGCACCCACGACACCCAACGCCGCAGTGCCACCCAAGTGGCCCAGCAAGTGATTGATGTGTTGAACGGTGGGCCGGTCGCCCACCGCGTCGTCTGACATTTTTGAAACACCCCATGAACACCTCCCCCCTGACCGTGCTTGGCGTGGCCCACGACGCGCTGGACTTTGCCATGCCCGCCGAGGCCTGCGACTGCCACACCCATGTGTTTGGCCCCAGCGCCAACTACCCGCTGTCGCCCGAGCGCAACTACATGCCGGGTGACGCCTTGGTGTCCGACCTGCTGGCCCTGCATGACGGCTTACACATCGCCCGCGTGGTGATTGTTCACCCCAGCCCCTACGGCAGCGACAACGCTTGCACCTTGGACGCCTTGCGCGTCTTGGGACCACGTGGACGCGGCGTGGCGGTGATCGATGCCCACACCACCGACGCACAGCTGAGGGCCATGCATGAGGTGGGTGTGCGCGGCATTCGCTTGAACTTAGAGACCAGCGGCATCCACGACCCTGACTACGCCGCCACACAACTGCGCTGGGCCGCGGCCCGCGTGGCGCCGCTGGGCTGGCACTTGCAAATGTTCACCAACCTGCAAGTGATGGCTTCCTTGCGCGAGGTGATTGAGACCTTGGACACGCCCGTGGTGTTTGACCACTTCTGTTTGGCCCGGGCCGAGTTGGGCACGTCACAGCCGCACTTTGACAGCTTGCTGGCGCTGCTGGCGAGTGGCCGTGTCTGGCTCAAGCTGTCGGCCCCACACCGCGTGTCGCAAGACCCCGACGGCGCGGCCATGACCGAGATGGCGCGCACGCTGATTCGCCACCAGCCCGAACGCTTGGTGTGGGGCAGCGACTGGCCGCACCCCGGGGGGCGTCCGGGCCAGCCGCGCCACCGCGACCAGGTGGAAGCCTTCAACCCCATCAACGATGGCCATGCGCTCAACCGCTTGGCCGCGTGGGTGGACGACGCGGCCACGCTGCGCCAAATACTCGCCACCAACCCTGCGCACTTGTACGACTTCTGAGTCGCCCACCGCCATCCACACCGTGCCGCCTATGTCCTTGCCCCACACCTCCCCTGAGTTGCAACGACCTTGCACCGATGCTGCGGCGTCTCGGCGGCGCTTCACGCAGTGGCTGCTCGCCTCGTCGCTCGGCACAGGCGCATTGGGCCACACAGCTTTGCACGCGCAAGACAACAAACCGCTGCGCATCGTGGTGCCATTTGCGCCCGGGGGCAGCAACGACATCGTGGGCCGCAGCATGGCGCAGCAACTCACGGCCCGCCTCAAGCGCAGCGTGATCGTGGAAAACCGCCCCGGCGCCGGTGGCGCCATGGGCACCGAGCTGGTGGCGCGCGCCGAGCCCGACGGCAACACGCTGGTGCTGATCTCGTCGACCTACACCATGAACGCGTCGATCATGAAGCTCAGCTACGACCCGGTGAAGTCCTTCATCCCGGTGGCCATGCTGGGCATGGGCCCGAGCGTGATTGCGGTGGCGGCAGACCTGCCCGTCAACTCCATCAAAGAATTGGTGGAGTACTCCAAGAAAAACGCGGGCAAGGTGTTTTTTGGTTCGGCCGGCGTGGCCAGTTTTCAGCACTTCGCCATCGAGTTGTTCATGCAACGCAGTGGGGCCGTGCTGAGTGTGGTGCACTACAAAGGCGGTGGCCCAGCCTTGGTGGATTTGGCGGCAGGGCACGTGCAGGTGTCCTTGGGCAGCTTGATTCAGATGCAAACCTTTTTGCGTGCGGGCAAGATCAAACTGCTGGCGGTGGCCGGCCCCAAACGGGTGGACCTGATTCCCAACGTGCCCACGCTGCGCGAGTCGGGCATCGACATGGAAGCCAGCAACTGGTGGGCCTTGCTCGCACCCGCAGGCACGCCGATGTCGCTGGTGGACGCGCTGCACCGCGAGGTCAATGCGGTGTTGACCACGCCCGAGATGCATCAACGCTTTGCCTCGGAAGGGGCCGAGGCCATGCCGCTCAAGCGCAGCGAGTTGGAAAAGCTCATCGCCGACGACACCGTCAAATGGGCCCAACTGGCCAAACAAACTGGCATCAAAGCCGAGTGAACGCAGACCTTCAGGAGACCTCAGATGACGCTTCATGTGCAACCGATTCGCGCTGGCTTTGGTGCCGAAATCTCCGGGCTAGATTTGACCCAGCCGCAAAACGCCGAGATCCGCGCACAGCTCAACGACTTGTTCGCCACCTACGCCGTGCTGGTGTTTCGCCAGCAGCCGCTGACGCCGCCGCAGTTCATGCAAGCCGCCGAAATATTTGGCCCCTTGACGCCGCAGCAAATCAAAAAGTTTGTGCTGCCCGACTACCCCTTGGTGGGCTACAACTCCACCCACGACTTGCCGCGCAAAAACGGCAAGCTGCAAGTGCGCGGCGAGAACTACCACACCGACCACTCCAACGACTTGGCGCCGCCCAAAGCCACCACCTTGGTGGCGGTAGAAATTCCGTCCCACGGCGGCGACACCCAGTTTGTCGATGCGCGCCAAGCCTTTGACGATTTGCCCGAGGCCATGCAGCAGCGCATCGTCGGCCTGCGCTCGCTGCATGTGCACCAAAGCAGCCGCAGCCCACGCAGCTTTGCCAAACTCAGCGAGGAAGAGATGGCCCGCATTCCGCGCACGCTGCAGCCCTTGGTGATTCGCCACCCCGACAGCGGACGGGCGGCGCTGTACCTCAACACCGGACGCATGGAAGGCGTTGAAGGCCTGGACGACGAGGCGGGTTACGCCTTGATTGAAGCGCTCTACGCCCACGCCACCCAACCGCGCTACGAGTACCGCCACCGCTGGCAAGTGGGGGACTTGGTGATTTGGGACAACCGCTCGGTGTTGCACCAAGCCAATGCCGACTACGACCCCGAGGAATACCGCTACCTGTTGCGCATCATGCTGCAAGGCGCGCCCTTGCAGGCCTATAGCGGCAACGCTTAAATGTCGTACGGTGGGTAGCCGGAGTTTTTGCCCTCGGCTTGCAGCAGCCGAATCATGGCCGGCCACTCCAGCACGCCATAGGGGCGGCGTGTGCCCGGTTGATACAGGTGTGCGGTGTGCGCCAGCACCTCGGGCGAGGGCAGGGTCAGCTCGGTGCGGGCGGCCATGGCATCCACCTGCGCACGGCATGACATCTCCAGCTGGTACATGGTGTTGAAGGCTTGCTGAATGGTGGCGCCACAGGTCAGCAAGCCGTGGTTACGCAAGACCATGGCGTCGTGGGGCCCCAAGTCTTGCACCAAGCGCACGCGCTCGGCCAGGTCAATGGCCGGGCCTTCAAAGTCGTGGTAACCGAGGTGGCCCACAAAGCGGATCGAGGTTTGCGTCATCGGCAACAAGCCGCATTGCATGCTGGCCACCGCCATGCCGGCGCGGGTGTGGGTATGGATCACGCAGCGCACATCGGGTCGCGCTTCGTGGATGCAGCCGTGGATCACATAGCCGGACTTGTTGATGCCGTAATCGGTGTCGGGCTGGCTGATGATCTGGCCTGAGGCGTCGATTTTCACCAAGCTGGAGGCCGTGATTTCTTTGTAGAGCAAGCCGTAGAGGTTGATCAGCAAATGGTCGGTGCCCGGAATGCGCGCCGTGATGTGGTTGTAGATCAAGTCGGTCATGCCGAACTGGTCCATCAGGCGGTAGCACGCCGCCAGCTCGACACGGGTTTGCCACTCTTCGGGCGAGACGCTGTGCTCAAGACAAGGAAAGTCGGTGCTGTAGTTCATGGCTCAAGGTGTTCAAGGTTGCAGGGCTTGCAGCACGCGCGCAGGCGTGATGTCTTCCAGGCAGCGGGTGTGTCCTAAGGGGCACACCCGCTCATAGCACGGGGCACAGGCCAAGGGCGGGTGGTAGTTGGCGTCGACACGCAGCCACAGCACGCGTGCTGTGGGGTTCAAGGGTGGCGTGTGCTCGGGGCTCGACGAGCCATACACCGCCACTTGGGGCACGCCAAAAGCGGCGGCCACATGCATCAGACCCGAGTCGTTGCTGACCATGCGGTAGGCTGAAGCGATCAAGGCAAAGGCTTGCACCAGCGAGGTTTGACCCGCCAGGTTGACGCACTGGCCGGGACGCACGGCATTGGCTTGGCGTGCGATGTCCTCGCACAGGTCGTGCTCTTTGGCCGAGCCCAGCAACAGCACCGGGCTGTCGAGTTGCGCGGCCAAGGCGGCAAAGTGGTGGGCCGGCCAGCGCTTGGCCGGGCCATACTCGGCACCGGGGGCGAACACCACATAGCTGTTGCGCGCCAGCGTGGGCACCTGCGGCATGCGTCCCACCACCTCCAGGGCTTCGTCCAACAGCTGGGGGGCGAGTCGCAGCACGGGGCGCAAGTCGCCACTGAGCTGCATCGCACCTGGGGTGCCCAGCAAGCTCAGGGCGGCATAGAACTCCACCATGGGCGGGCGCTCTTCGCCGTCGGGGTTGTCTAGGCGATCGGTCAGCAGACCGAAGCGCATTTCGCCGGTGTAGCCCACGCGTTTGGGGATGCGCGCCAGCCAGGGAATGAGGGCACTCTTGAGCGAGTTGGGGCAGACATAGGCCACCTCAAAGCGCCCGCGCAAGGCACGCGCCATGGCCAGTCGCCCTTGCCATTGCAGGCCGCCGTGCTGAAACGGAAACTCAATCACCTCGGCCACGCCGGGCATAGCGCGGTAGACGGGGGCCACCCAAGGCAAGGCACCGACCGTCAAGCGCTCACCGCGTGCCGCCAGGCGACGCAGCAAAGGCTCGGTCATCACCGCGTCGCCGATCCATTGCGGCGCGATGACGAGGGCGTTTTTAGTGGTGGCCGCCAACGTGTTCGCCGGCTTTGAGTTTGTACACCGTGCCGCAATAGGGGCACTTGGCTTCACCGGTTTTGGCCACATCCAGGTACACCTTGGGGTGGCTGTTCCAGAGGGTCATGTCGGCTTTGGCGCTGGGGCAAAACACGCCGCCATGACCATTGAGGTCTTTGGCCAGGAGTTCAACAGGATGTGTCATGGGTGCGTTTCCCTTAAATCAGACTTGCGTCAACCAATGGGCGTACTTGGGGTTGCGGCCATTGACGATGTCAAAGAAGGCACTTTGAATTTTCTCGGTGATGGGGCCGCGGCTGCCCACATAGCCTTCTTTGCCCAACTCGATGCGGTCGAGCTCACGAATCGGCGTGACTTCGGCGGCGGTGCCGGTGAAGAAGGCCTCGTCGGCGATGTACACCTCGTCGCGGGTGATGCGCTTTTGCACAATCTCCAGCCCCAGGTCTTTGGCGATGTGGAACACCGTGTTGCGGGTGATGCCGTTCAGGGCACCGGCCGACAAATCGGGGGTGTAGATCACGCCGTCTTTGACCACAAAAATGTTTTCGCCAGCGCCTTCAGACACAAAGCCCGAGGTGTCGAGCAACAGGGCTTCGTCGTAGCCCTCGTCGGTGACTTCCATGTTGGCCAAGATCGAGTTGGTGTAGTTGCTCACCGCCTTGGCCTGCGTCATGGTGATGTTGACGTGGTGGCGCGTGTAGCTGCTGGTCTTGACGCGGATGCCGCGCTTCATGCCTTCTTCGCCCAAGTAAGCGCCCCAGGTCCAGGCCGCCACCATCAGGTGGATGGTGTTGCCCTTGGGGCTGACGCCCAGCTTTTTGTCGCCGATCCAGGTGAGGGGTCGGATGTAGCCGCTCTCTAAGTGGTTCTCACGCACCACAGCGCGCTGGGCTTCATTGACCTGCTCTTTGGTGAACGGAATGGCCATGCGCAAAATTTTGGCGCTGTTGAACAAGCGGTCGGTGTGCTCTTGCAAGCGAAAGATCGCGGTGCCCTGAGCGGTTTTGTAAGCACGCACGCCTTCGAACGCGCCGCAGCCGTAGTGCAGGGTGTGCGACAGCACGTGGATCTTGGCGTCGCGCCATTCCACCATCTGGCCATCCATCCAAATCTTGCCGTCACGGTCAGACATTGAGGGGATTACGACGCTCATGGGTTTTCCTTTGGAGGTGTGGGGGGCTCTGGACTCAGCCAGCCTGGCGGGTAATTTTAGCGAGGGCCGAGCGCAGGCTCAGCGCTGACGCAGCAGGGGATCGGCGGCTTCAGGCTTGGCGGTCACATCCGAGACCTCAGGGGCGGCCAGAACAAGCACCTCGCTGTCGGGCTCAGCCTCGGGCCGCGTGAGCTGCCAGCTTTGCAGCTTGCCCGCATCAAAGGTGCAACGCACCACCGAGTCGGTGCCATCGCGCCACGTGAAGACTTCGGGTTGGGCGGCTTTTTCGGTCTCGAGTTGGCCAAGCGCGCGGGTCATGGCGATGACGTGCATCAAACTCAGCCCCGTTTTCAGCTTGGCGTTGAGCATGACCGCACTGTCCACATAGCCAATAGGGCGCTTGCTGGCGCGCTTCATGATTTGCACCAAGCGGGTGAAGTACAGCAGCAACCACATCACGCCGCCGGTCAAGACCATGGCCACACCCATCCACTGCATGGATTGCCAAGCCCAGGCAGTCAAGCCTACGGCGCCTATCGGTATTGCATAACGTTGAAAGTTCATGGCGTGATTGTCTCAGGCTCGGGGCAGGTCAGGCCAGCGCGCGCACCAGGCCAATGGCCTCGTCCACGCGCTCGACTGGGTGCAAAGTCATGCCCTCGATGGGCTTTTTGGGCATGTTGGCTTTGGGAATCACGGCCACTGTGAAGCCCAGTTTGGCGGCTTCTTTCAAGCGCTCTTGACCGCGCGGCGCCGGGCGCACTTCGCCGGCCAAGCCGACCTCACCAAAGGCGATGAAGCCCTGGGGCAAGGGCTTGCCCCGCAAGCTGCTTTGGATGGCCAGCATGACCGCCAAGTCGGCGGCGGGCTCGCTGATGCGCACGCCGCCTACCGCGTTGACGAACACGTCTTGGTCCATGCAGGCCACACCAGCATGGCGGTGCAGCACCGCCAGCAACATGGCCAAACGGTCGCGGTCCAAGCCCACACTCAAACGCCGGGGCGAGGGGCCGCCGGTATCCACCAAGGCTTGGATTTCGACCAGCATGGGGCGCGTGCCTTCGAGCGTGACCAGCACACAGCTGCCGGGCACGGGTTCGGGGTGCTGGCTCAAGAAAATGGCGCTGGGATTGCTCACGCCTTTGAGGCCTTTTTCGGTCATGGCGAAGACGCCAATTTCATTGACCGCGCCAAAGCGGTTTTTGATGGCGCGCACCAGCCGGTAGGTGGAGTGGGTGTCGCCCTCGAAATACAGCACGGTGTCGACCATGTGTTCGAGCACACGCGGCCCGGCCAAGGCGCCTTCTTTGGTGACGTGACCGACCAACACCCCCGCCGTGCCGGTGGACTTGGCCATGCGGGTGAGGTGGGCGGCGCATTCACGCACCTGGGCCACCGAGCCCGGCGCGCTGGTGAGTTGGTCGGAGTAAACCGTTTGGATCGAGTCCATCACCACCACCGCGGGCTTGAGTTTGTCGACCGTGGCCAGCACTTTTTCCAGCAGGGTTTCGGCCAGCACTTGCACCTGGCTGTGGTCCAGCCCCAAACGGCGCGAGCGCAGCGCCACTTGGGCCGCCGACTCTTCGCCCGTCACATACAAGGTCGCCATGCCGCCACGCTGCAAGCCGTCCATGGCTTGCAGCAACAGGGTGGATTTGCCAATGCCGGGGTCGCCGCCAATCAGCACCACGCCGCCATCGACCATGCCGCCACCGAGCACCCGATCGAGTTCTTCTTGGCCCGTCGGGGTGCGCGCCACATCGTGGGCTTCGATGTCAGACAGTGTGGCCACCTCGGCGCTCGGCGCAAGTGCGGCCATGCCGGCATATCGGTTTTTGCTGCCCGCGCCGGCCGTCTCGACGGCGCTCTCAACCAGGGTGTTCCAAGCGTTGCAGTTCGGGCATTTGCCCAACCATTTGGGGCTGGTGCCGCCGCATTCGGTACAGACGTAGTGGGTTTTTTCTTTGGCCATTCGCCAATAATACTGGACAAACAAACAGTGCCCGTGCTTTTCATGGGTAAGTCCGGGGCAGGCCCCGCCTTTGGACGTTTGTAAGATCTCTCTCTTTGTTTGCCGCACGCGTCTGAGCTGCGACATGCCTTCTTTTCTTTTTCCTCATCGCATTGGGTCTCCATGAACACACCGGTCAACCTCTTCAAACAAGCCCTCCACCAACAACGCGCCCAAATCGGTTTGTGGATGGGGCTGGGCAACACCGTCACCACCGACATCTGCGCCGGCGCCGGCTTTGACTGGCTGGTGATCGACGGCGAACACGGCCCCAACGACCTGACCACCATCTTGGCGCAGCTGCAAACCGTGGCGGCTTACCCTGGCTCGCACCCGGTGGTGCGCATTCCGCACCACGACCCCGCCTTGATCAAGCAAGTGCTGGACTTGGGTGCGCCCACGATTCTTGTGCCCATGGTGGACACACCCGAACAGGCCGCGGCGATTGTGCAAGCCAGCCGTTACCCACAAAACGATGGCCACGGCGGCATCCGCGGCATGGCGGGCACGCGGGCTTCGCGCTGGGGCCGCTACCCCAACTACGGCAAAGAAGCCAACGACCAGGTGTGTGTGTTGGTGCAAGCGGAGACCCCGCTGGCACTGAAAAACCTGGACGCGATTGCCGCCACGCCCGGTGTGGACGGCGTGTTCATTGGACCCAATGACTTGTCGGCGTCGATGGGCTATGTGGGCGAGCAAGCCCATCCCAAGGTGCAAGAAGCCATCTTGGACGCGATTGCCCGCATCCGCAAAGCCGGCAAGGCGCCGGGCATTTTGATGGGTGACGAGGTGTTGGCCCGCCAGTACTTGGCGCTGGGCGCCTTGTTCGTCGCAGTGGGTGTGGACAGCATGATCTTGTCACGCCAAACCTCGGCCTTGGCCGCCAAATACAAAGACGGCTTGGCCACAGCCGCGCCGGCCTCCACCAAAGGGCAGGTGTACTGAGCGTGCACGTCATGTCGACCTCATGTCGCCCCGACAAATGGGCTGCCCGCGTGGCGCTGCAGTTTGACTACCCGCACGGAGGCGTGGGTGTGGATGTGTTCAACGCCTTGGTGCGCCAGGTGGATCGTATCGACCCGGGGTACAAGCTGTGAGCTTGTCCAAGGTATGCATTTACGGCGTGGGCGCCATTGGCGGCTGGATTGGCGCGCGTGTGGGACAACTGCCCGGCGTGCAGCTGTCGCTGGTGGCCCGCGGGGACACGTTACGTGCGCTGCAACAACACGGCCTGCGCTTGCACAGCGGCGGCACGACCGCGAGCGTGACTGCGCACGCCAGCGCAGTGCCCGCCGACTTGGGTGTGCAAGACCTGGTGGTGGTGGCAGTCAAAGCCCCCGCATTGCACGACGTGGCGCAACACATCGCGCCGCTGCTGGGCCCCCACACGGTGGTGCTGACCGCGATGAATGGCGTGCCCTGGTGGTTGTTGCAGCAGTTCGGGGGCGCTTACGCCAACACGCCGCTGCGCAGCGTGGACGCCGACGGCAGCATTGCACGCGCCATTGCTGCGCCTCACGTGCTCGGTGGCGTGGTGCACGCGAGTTGTTCGCTGCGCGCACCCGGTGAGGTTGAGCACCACTTTGGCAACGGCTTGATCGTGGGTGAACCGTCGGGTGACTTGAGCGCACGAGGGCAAGCTTTGCAAGCCATGCTGGCCAAGGCGGGCTTTGCGGCCAGCTTGTCGCCCCAGATTCAGAAAGACATTTGGTACAAGCTGTGGGGCAATATGAGCGTCAACCCCATCAGTGCGCTGACCGGTGCCACCACCGACAAAATCATGGACGACCCTCTGGTGCGCGGCTTGATTTCCAGCGTCATGCTGGAGGCCAAAGAGATTGGCGCGCGCATCGGCTTGGCGATTGACCAACAACCCGAAGACCGCCACGCCATCACGCGCCAACTCGGCGCTTTCAAAACCTCGATGTTGCAAGACGTACAAGCCCACCGTGCCGTGGAGCTCGATGCCTTGGTGGGTGCGGTGCGCGAGTTGGGCCAGATCACCGGTGTGGCCACGCCCTTCACCGATGCCCTGATGGGCTTGGCACGTTTGCAAGCGCAAGGTTTGGGCTTGTACCCTGCCACTTGAACGCGCGCACGTGGGTTCAAGCGCGCGGTGTTCAGTCTTGCGTGAAGCCCACGCGCCCAGACACCGCACACATCAACTCATAGCCCACCGTGCCCG
>Ga0136644_10003027_pt1 | contig 12631 bp, 16 predicted proteins | sample C_130820_EF_Meta_FD_94780 | JGI IMG/M metagenome (GOLD analysis project Ga0136644, IMG submission 94780) | Freshwater microbial communities from Lake Croche, Canada to study carbon cycling - C_130820_EF_MetaG (v2) (version 2) | ecosystem: Environmental > Aquatic > Freshwater > Lake | place... | reverse complement strand
TTTCATTATTGTTTATTAAAATAGTTGATTTATATTTATCAATTGAATTAAAAAATTCATTAAAATTTTTAATATTTGTTGAATAATATTTTATTAAATTAATTTTATTATTTTTATCTAATAAATTAATTCTATTTTCCATATATTTGTAATCTATTTTTTCAAAATATTTTATAATATCTGTATTGTTGAAAGATAATGGTTGTAAATTATTTTTCGATTCTGATAAATAATCATTAATATTAAATGTAATATCTAAATTTCTATTTAAAGAATTAATTGGTATTTTTGTACTTATATATGGATATACTAATACATTCCAGTAATTGTTATTATAATATACACTTGAATTAAAAAAATTATAATTGATTGTTTTTATATCTATTAAACTAAAATAAAAATATAATACTGTATATGATTTTAATGATATTATATCATTACATAATAATTTAGCATAATAAAAATTTGTTGTATCTATTGTACTAGTATCATAACCAATTTTATTTAATAAATTTGATAATATTGGTGTTAATTCATAAATATCATCTACTACTGTATAATATTTTGCAAAAGAATTTGACTTACTAGTTTCTATGTAATTAAAAAAATAAATTGATGGTAGATCATATTTAGTATATTTTGTATTTTTTATACCATATAATAAATATCCAGGATCATTATATTGATCACTAGAATAAGTAGATTCTAAATTAAAAATAAAAATAGTATCATAAATAAGAACGGAAGTATTATAATCTGTTTGATCAGCTGAAGTAAAAATATCATTTTTAATAAAAATATCAGGTAAATATGGTGATATATCTGTAATTAGATTAATACTCATTTAATATTAATATATAAACTATTTTTTTATATATTAATATTATAAAAATTATATTTTTATAATATATAAAAATGTGGAATCAACTTTGTTTATTTTTTTTAGTTATTGTAGCAATTTATTTTTTTAAAGACATTATTACTTTATTATCTATATTATTAGTATTAACTTGTGGTTTATTATATTTTTATAATTATTATAAAAAATAATATTTCTACTTAAATATTTTATAAATATTTTTTATTTATTAATTTTTATTAAAAACAATTTTATTATAATTATTATATTCTTATATTATAGATATGAGTAATTTAAATAATAATCAATCTTATCAAAATATTCAAGATAATGATAATACTCAAGATAATGAAGATACTCAAGATAATGAAGATACTCAAGATAATGAAGATACTCAAGATAATGAAGATACTCAAGATAATGAAGATACTCAAGATAATGAAGAAACTCAAGAAAATGAAGAAAATGAAGATAATGAAGAAAATGAAGGAAATGAAGAAAATGAAGGAAATAGACAAGAATTATTTAGTATATTTATGAACATAATGAATATAGCTTATATTAATGAATCATCAATGATAAATAATAATGAATTAAATACAATAATAAATCAGAAAATAAACGATATTATGTCATTTTCTAATGATAATATATTTACAGCAACACCAGAATTACTAACATTAATAAATAATACATATTTATGGAGTGTATCATACTATGATAATAACAATGATTGTATCGATAGTACAATTTTCAAGGTATATTCAGATTACATAGAATATACTTTAAAAGAAATAACAATAGGATTATTAAATTATTCAATTTCAGGAGTAAATCATATATTTTTTGAGAATTATAATTATGTAATAGATAGAATTAAATTTAATTTAAGAAGAAATTTAAGGATGGATTTAATGATATTAATAAGATACGATGGATATTCACAAATGAATGAAACTAATCAACAAAATTTAGAAGATGTTAAATTAGTAGTAGATCAAGAAGAAATAAATAAAATATGTAAATTAAAATATATTAATTTAGAAGATTCAATTAAAGAGCAAAATACAGAATGTACAATATGTAATGATAATTATAAAAATGACGATGATATTAGAAAATTAAATTGTTCACATGTTTACCATGCAGAATGTATTGATAAATGGTTAAGAGAATATTCATATAAATGTCCATTTTGTAGAGGAAATGCTGCACCTCATAAACCATTAGTTTAATAGTTTAATAGTTTAATATTTATTATAATAAATTTATAATAAATATGTTATGTTATAATATAAATGAATTTTGATAAAGGTAAAGATAAAAATAAAGATAAAAATAAAGATATAATATCAGTATATACAGTTACACCAACTACAAACGACAATGTGTGTATTATAAATCCGATTACATTATCTATAATAATTATAATTTCTTATGGATTAATTTATTTATTAAATAAGAAAATGAGATTGAATAAAAACAAATATACAATAATAAAATAAATATTATAAAATAAATAGAAAATAGAAAATAATAAATAATAAAATAATACTATATAAATAATATATATAATAATGTTTACAAATAAATATAATAAATATAATAATGATATAAAAAGTTATAAAGGTTTTGGAGTTGTTACACCAAGATATTCTGATAAATTAAATTATAAAAATGAAATAACAAATTTAACTGATAAAAATTTAGATTATACGCCACCATTATTTGAAACAAGTTACAAGAATAATCCACAAGATACGAATGGATATTTAAATTCAAAAAATTACATAAAGGTACCTAAAACAATTAATAATTTTTATTACACAAGTCAACAATCGGATAAAATTGATAAATATCCAAATTACGATAAAAAAAATCCATTTAAATTTCCACCTGTTTTAGTTACAACTGAAGTTATTAAAGATAAAAAAATAAATAAAAATAATAAAAATAATAAAAATAATAATAATAAAGAAATTGATAATGATAGAGATGATGATAGTGCTGATAATACTGATGATAGTGATAATAATGTAAAATTAAAAAAGAATAGTAAATTTGAAAATAAAAATGCAGTATTATCAAACAAATTAATAAATAAAGCATGGTATGATGGAAGATATTTATATAGCTTTGAACCAAGATATAATGATGTAATAAAACCAGATAGAATATATACCTGGTCATATCCTTTTATGCCCAATACAGATAATTATTATAGAGACGATATACAAGAAAAAGGTAATTCGCCAATAATATTTGAGAATATTGATAGTAAAGAACCATTACCGGATTTTAATTCGCAATCATCTAATATAGAGAATGTAGAAAATTTTGAGAGTAATTCAAATAACAATTACAAGTATATAATATTAATAATATGTAGCATAATAGTTTTGATGATTAGAAAATAATTAAAATATATATTAAAATATATAATTAATATATAATGATAGCTAATTTAATTGATAATATAAATTTAATAAATATGAAGTTAGAAAATATAAATAATAAATCTAATAAAGAAAATTATGATTTAATAGAAAAATTTGAAGAGATGAACAATGAAGCTAAATATATTAATTCAAAAATAAATAAAAAAGATTTTAAATGTAAAAAGAGAGTAAATCCTTACATAATATTATTTGCGTTATATTTAATATTAATTATATTTTATGTATTAATTATTGATTAAATGAATAAATATATTTATAAAAAATTATTTGTTTGTTATTTTTATATAAATGGATTATAATATTAATGATAATTGGAGTATTGCAATATTAGTAGCTATAATAATTATATTTTTAATATTTAAATTATACGAATCACTAAATGATTCTGAAGCGAGTAAATCAGAAATTATAACAACTAAGAATATTTTGTAAGATAATCACTAGATAATTTATAGGCATAATATTCAAAAGGGTGTTCAGTATTATTAATATTTAAGTTAGTTTTTTCAAAATAAAAATTATTATTGTAAGTATTAATTTTTAACCATTTAATAACTGGATGTTTATTAACTAAAACAAATAATCCATAATATAAATTATTATCAAAATTATATAAATATATAAAATCTTGATAAAAAGTATCCGGATTAATTATATTAATACTATTAAATAAATTATTAAAATCATATTTTTTAATAAACTCAAACATATTATTATTACTATTATAATTATTTGTAATTTTAATCCATTCATTATTATTTTGTTTAATATAATTATTCCAAATATCAATATTAAGTCTTTGTGAAACATGTATTCTCTCGTGTACAATAGTTTTAGTAAATTCAAAATAGTTATTATTTGTATAAGATAATTTAATATAATTAATTGGAATAAAAATAACATCATCTAAAGTGAAAGGTAAATTCCACATCATATTATCATAAATAAAAATTTTCCATATATTAGATTTATATAATAAAATACTATCACTATTTTCATTAATAATATTATTTGCAAAATTAATTGAATTAATAAGAAATGAATATAAATCTAAATCTTGAAAAATATCATATTTTATGTTATCTAATGAATTATAATAATAATTATGATTTTTTTTATCAATATTATTAAAATATGAATTAATAATATTATTGATATCTTTTACAATAATGATATGTAATTTATCATCATATTTCTTATCAATTAAATTTTGATTAATATATTCAATCATAGTTAATATAATTAAAATATATTAAAAATATTGAAATTAATTATTATTATTCAAAAATAAAATTTTATAATGAATTTTAATAATAATAATTTTAATAACAATTTCAATAATAAATTATATCTTGCAACAAAAGAATCATCATTAAATGATCCATCTTATAGATATCAAATAGATTATCCAATAATAACAACAAGTGGAAAACATGGTAATAAAACAACATGGTTTGAAAATTCCGAGAGTTATGGTAAATCGATAAATAGATCAAGTGAATATTTTACTAAATATGTTAGTTATAAACTGGCATGTTCATCAAAATTTGACAAAATAAAGAATTGTCAAACATTCAAGGGTGAATATTCTATCGATAATATAATTCAATATTTAATTGATTTCAATAATATATTTGTGATATGTAAAGAATGTGATTATCCAGATACAAAATTAATACTAGATGAAACTAAAAAAATATTATGTTTAGAATGTGAATCATGTGGAAAAATAAATATAATAAGATCTAATGATAAAACAGTTAATTTTATAGAGAAAGAATTAAAAAATAAAAAATGAATAAAGTTAAATTAAATAATATTAATTAATAATTGATGTTATGATACAATTAAATTTAGAATTAAAAAACGATATTATTAATAAATTAGAAGAAATAATATCATTAAAAAATGACAATAGTTGGGTTAATTTAGATACAAAAATAAAGATTAAATTGATTCATCATTATTGTAATTTTATAAATGAAAATAAATTATCAGAAAAACTGTCAACAAATGATATAATAAAAATACCATTAAAATCAATAAAACCGCGAAAATTCATACAATATACATGTTTTAATAAACAAAATAATAAAAAGTTATTTAATGAGTATTTAAATATAATAAGAGATTATACATTTAATTTTAGAAATTCTTTTCTAAAAAACAACATATATTATACATACAATAATATGCCAAAAGATGTGTATAATAATATAATAAATTTATACAATAAACATATATATGATTTTTTAATAAAAAATAAAAATTCTATATCAATAGATAATTTATATAATAATTTATTAGGTAATAATAATGAAAAATTAATTAATAGTAATAATAAACCAACAATATTAGATATATTAGAAAATAAAAATAGATTAGAATTAATATTTAATAATAATATAAATATAATATTAGAATTAGTTATAACTTCTAATAAAATAACAAATAATATTCCTGTAAAATATATAGTTAAATTAATAAATAAATTCTAAAAATATTTATATGTAAATAATATATAAATGCATACAGTATTATTTGAAGCTATTTTATTTGGTATAGTAACAATATTACTTGGTTTATTATTTTCAATAGTTTTTAGTCAATTAAAAGTAAATCTGCCTAAAGAGTGTGAAGAGTGGGACAAAAATTATATGATGGAAGTAATATTATTTGCCATAGGCTTTAGTTTAAGATTTTTATTAACTAATGATACTATAAAGAAGTATTTATATAGTTCATAAATTCATTTAAATTTTTTATTATAATATTATTAACAATTTTATTTGTATCTATTAGTTTACATAAATCATCATTTACGTAAATTATATATTTATCTTTTAAGCTTTCATGATTTAAGACTAAATTTAATGATTTAATTCTACCTTGAATACCACAATAACACATTGGTCTTTTTCTTTTTCCAGTAGGATGTTTTATTTTCCATTCACATTTTAACGTATCAATTTTATTTTGAAATCCTTCTATAATACAAATATAATTCCAAGGCCCTTTATTACGAGTAGCTTTAGCACCACCTACTAATTCACCATTATGTTGTCTTAATCTCCTTTTTAAATTATTAGTACAACCATTATAAGTTAAATTATTATTATTAGCCAGAATATAACAATAATATTTTTTATCCATTATAATATTATAAATAAATAAAAATTAAATAGAAAAAAATTAAATAGAAAAATATTATTTACATTTTAAACAATATGTACATTATATATAATGAGTATATGATATATAATATTATATTAAAGTGAGTATCTGTCTCTTCCATCTTTTACTCGATTGCGGATAACCTCAATATTACCAACAACTTCGTGTAGATTGTATGTAATTCCATTTCTGTAACAAGGAATAAGCATATTTGGACCAAATACACTTGAATCATTGATATCTTTGCAAGTAACTACTCCATCAATCATTGAAACATGAAATCTACCTTTCTTTGATTGTTTGCCAGGAGTTTCTTTACCTACATTACGAATTTCTGTACGAACACTTCCATCTACATTAGTAATTTCGTATTCTTGTTGAGAAGATTTCATAGCAAAACGAAGTGTATCACGATTGATGTTTTGAAGTAGATTTCCACCTACACCAAAAACAATGTTACTAGCACACCATCCATCACTAATCATTTTATCAAGAATACATTTGATTTTGGGAATATCCAAACCATCTCCATAAATGAATTTGTATTGAGCAGGAAGCACTTTGAAACCTTTTTCATTAATAGTAATAAATTTTTCTAGATTCCTGGAGCAAATAGCAAATAGTGTAGAAATAGTTTCAGCAGGAGAAATTTCAGTTCCATCATCAATAACAAGTTGTGAATCAGGACGAATGACATATGTACCATCACGAGACATAATTTTATCAAGTAATTCTCCAGAAGTAACAGTCTCAACATGTTGGCGTAGATCATAAGTATCAGCAACAACAGATAGAATTCCAGTAGGATAAATTTCTAATAGATTTTTAATAAATTTAAATTCTCCATCTTTACCTCTGGAAAATGCTTGATTATGTTCACATGCTGCAACTGAAAAACCAGTCATTGCAATAGTATTATTCTTAAAAGGAATTCCCATATTATTCATATTATGAACAATTGCTGGAACAGTATCACTTCCCATTGTAATATAGAGTGCAGCACTACCTCCTAGAATTGCAGCATCTTCTGATGTACATCCACGATAACCAAAATCTTGAAGTAAGAATGGTAGCATATAATCTGTAATTTCTGGAGTTGTACTTGTAATTAACGCATCTTTAATGGTCTTACTAATGAATAATGCATTAGTTGCAACAGTAGTAGGATACCAATATGCTTTTTGAATAAGACCTTCAAAATGAGAAACTAATTGAGCGCAATCAGGATCTGTACTTTCGATGGTACAAATAGGTGTTGCAATTGGAATAATAGTTCCTTCTGGAATTGCAGAGATAAGAAGTGGAATACGTCCATCATATTCTAAAACAACTTTCAACCATGGTAAAGGATTAAAATGATATCTTCCATCATGAGTTGGGGTACTGAAATGAGAAGCACAAAAATGAATAGCTTCATAAATATGTTCTATTGTAATTTTAATTTCAGATAATTTTCTAACAATTTCTGGTGTACCAGCAACAACTACATATGGATATTTGGCACCTTTTCTTGGTTCAATAAATGCATACATATTTGTAAGACGTTGCATCTCACCATTTTCATCAGGTTTTACATCATTAAACATATTAAACTGCGTTAGTTTATAAGAATCTGTCCAAAAAATTGGATTAGTTGTAGAAGGTACTTTATATGACATCTTCATTACTTCATCAATAAATTGTATACATCTTGGATCAGAAGATCTGATATTTGTCCAAATTGAAGATTCATTATCTTTATCTTTATTAATTGAGTAAATTTTAATAAATTCTGTCATATTAAATAGTTAAATTAGGTTGTAATGTAATAGTTTATAATATATTTATTTAAAAATGGTATCCAATAAATTAATTTTCAATTTTTTTATAGTTAAATGTAAAATAAAATATTAATATTATTATAATACATATTATTGTATGTATTAATGATTCATTTCTAAAATATAAGTCAAATAAATATTTTTGATCTTCGTTATACCATGATAATTGATGTTTATGTAATACATAGGTATTTTCATCAATGTCACATATTTGATTAAGACATGGTTCTAAATAATTATGAGGAAGTATTAATATTTTGCTTTTATTAATATTTTTAATATAATCATTAATTAATCTATTAAAAATGTTAGGTCCAGTTGTATTATTAATGCAAACTATTTTAAATTCATAATATTTACAATCCGTTTTAAAATTTTTAATTAAATATTCAAATACATCTAATGAAGGTTTAGATAATATTACTCCATTATTAATACATGAATTAAAAGAATTACAAGTAATTTTTTTTGCTATTGGGTTAAATTTATCATGAAGTTTTGAAAGTATCATATCATAATTTGAAAATTTTGTAACTAATGAATCTAAATTTTTATTTATTTCACAATCAATATCTAAATATACTCCTCCAAATTTATTTAATATTACAAATTTCATAAAATCAACTTTTTGATGTAAATAAATAAATTTATAATATTTTTCTATTAATTCTTTATCATTTTTAATTAATTCTAATATTTTAATTTCATCCCACAAAAAATAATTCCAATCTGGATGCATCTCTTTTATTTTTTGTATATTTTTATTATTTAATTCAGATATATGTATTTCACCTTGTAACCATATCTGATGAATATTTTTAGGAAATTCTGTCATTATAATAGATGTATATATAAAAATTGAAATTAAATTAATTTATTAGTCTAAAATAAAAAAGAAAAAAATGGAATCACTTGTACAAGCTATTCATAACAAAACAGCCGAGACAGGTAATAAATTTGTATTATCTATTACTGGTGGTGGTTTCACCGCATTTTCTCAATTAATGACTAAATCAGGTGCATCTAATACAATATTAGAATTAAATGGACCTTATGCCGAAGAAGCTACAAGGCAATTTATAGAAACAATTGAAACAAATGAAATAAAACAATTCGTTTCTGATGAAATGGCCGATGCAATCGCATTAAAATCACTAAATAGAGCTCGTGAATTATATGTAAAATCAAAATCTAATTTAAATGATTTAGAAAATATAGATGGTTGTTTTGGTATTGGTGTAACATCTGCATTAGGATCAACATCTTGGAAAAGAGGTGATCATCGTTGTTATATTACAATTCAATCTTCATCAATTAAACATAAATTTTATTTGAAATTATATAAAGGTACTGAACATGACAGATATAGAACTAGAAGTGAAGAAGATAATATATGTGGAAGTTTAATCATTAGTCTAATAGGATTTGTATTAGGAATTATTGATATTAGTGATATCAATATTGATATAAATGATAAGTTTAACTATATCTTAGAAAATTACCAATATAGTATAGATGTAATTGATCGTTTAATTAGTTCAAAAAAAGATTCTGAAAAAGTAAATAGTATTTTATGTTTACCCAATGGTAAATATTTAATAAATGTACCAATTCATAAATTAGCTAGAAAATTAATTATGGTTCCAGGTAGTTTTAATCCACTTCATGAAGGACATATATTTTTATTAGATGAAGGTATGAAATTAGCAAAAACAGATTTTGGAATATATGAATTATGTATTATAAATGCTGACAAAGGATTATTAATGAAGGATGAAATTTTAAGAAGATTAAAAGAATCATTTTTAGATAGATATCCAGTTATTTTAACAAACGCAACAACTTTTAATGAAAAAGCAAAATTATTTCCAGGAGTTTCATATTCTATAGGAATTGATACTACAATAAGACTGATAGATCCAATTTATTCAAATAACAATAATAAATTAATGCTTAAAAATTTATTAAAAATGTATTATGATTCTACAGAATTTTATGTAGGATCTAGAACATTAAGAAGTTGTAATGTAAGTGATAAATATTCATTTTCATCAATATTAGAACCTTCAGATTTATTGATGCTAGGCCATATTATAGATAAAATAGATCCATTAATTAGTGACATGTTCACTGAAATAATAAATAATAAATACAAAGATATTTCATCATCTATAATTAGATCAAATAAAAATTGAAATTTTTTATAATTTTGTTTTTATAATATATATTTCAATAAAATATTAATAATGGCTTTAATTAGATGCTTCATTAAAGTATTTCTAAAGAATTTGGACCAATTGAAGTACCAATTAAAGAAGAAACAACATAAGTAAATATTATTACAAGTATAAATAAAGTTTATTCAATTGATATAGATATAAATTAGATATTATTTACTCATAATCCATATGATTATAGATGCTGCACTCTAATGTTAGATAAAAATTTATCAGTAAGTCAATATAATATATATTTTATAGATTTTCCAAGTGAAATTTTAATAGTAGATCCAACATTAGCAACAAATGAAAATTTTTCTCTATTAAAATTTTATATAATAATATATAAATGGATATTATTTTTTTATTTATTAATGATCAAGGTATTGGAGATAATATAAGAGGTCTTATATCATTATTACAAATTAAAGAGAAAATAAAAAATATAAAAGAAATCAATATATATGTTGATTTTTCTAATTCTAGAATTAGCAAGTATATTTTAAATAAATTACCAAATAAATTTTCAGAAATAATAAAAAATAAACCTATCAATAAATTTATATATTATGATGAAAATTTACATGATGATAAAATAATAAATTATATTTTAAAATCAAAAGAAGAAATTCTTCTATTGTATACAAATAATTTTCCAGATATAAAAAATATAAATAATGAAATTAAAATATTTATAAAAAATATTTTTGAATTTACTCCGGAATTCAATGATACATTAAAAAATTATTTAGATATATTAGGAAATGATTATGATGTTTATCATTATAGATTAGGTGATCAAGTATTTACTAACGATTCTGGAGATTATAATAAATTTATTAATTTATTTCAGAATAATATTAAAAATGATATTAAAAATAATAACAAATGTATAATTTTAAGCGATTCATTAAATTTAAAAAAAAAAATACATCAAATTTATGATAATAAAAAAGTAATTGTTTTTTTAGAAAAACCAACTCATACAAGAAAAACAACTGATGAAAAAGCAATACATATTTTTATAGATTTTTTTATTATAACAAAAGCAAAAAATATATACTGTTGGGGTGTTTATAGATGGATATCAAATTTTGTATTATGGACTTCATATATATATGATATACCTTTAAAATCTTTAAAAAAATAATTATTCAATATGCGTATTTTTAGTAATTTATTTATATTTTTTATTTTATATAAAAATAATGTCTAAACAGCCAATTAAAGCTATTGCAGTTTTTGATACTAACAAAATAAAAGGTATTGTTTATTTTACTGAAGATTTAAAAAATAATAATATTATAATTGATATTAATTTATCTGGATTAAAAAAAAATAGTAAACATGGTTTTCATGTGCATGAATGCGGTGATATGAGTGATAAATGTGAAAGTATGTGTGCACATTTTAATCCTAAAAAGAAAAATCACGGTGGCCCAGAATCAAAAGAAAGACATGTTGGTGATTTAGGTAATTTAATAACTGATAAACATGGTATAGCAAATTATAAGCAAATTGATAATGTAATAAAACTAAGAGGTAATAGTGCAAATATTATAGGTCGTGGATTAATAATTCATGCAGATGAAGATGATTGTGGATTAGGTAATGAAAAAGATAGTTTAACAACAGGTCATGCTGGTAAACGAATAGCATGTGCAGTTATTGGTTATGCAAAACTTTAATAACAATAAAATTATTAAACAAATTTATAAAAATTGAATAATTAATATAAATTTGTTTATTAATAAGTAAATTTATATTTTAATAATGGAAGATGAACTTGTATTAACTTATGCATTAACTGATGCTATTAAGCAAAGTGATCTTTTAATAAATGAAATTAAAATATTATATGATAAAATAAATCTATTATATAAATCATCTAATGAAGATAATGCAGATATTATAGTTACTTCTTTTTTAGAAACTTATAAACAAATAAGTATTACAAAAAAAAATATTAATATAACAAAAGATTATATAATTTTTGCAAAAAAAATATTTAGTTCATATTTAATAAGTGAAAATGATATTAAAAATCGTATATCATCTAATTTATCAAAATTAGTTAATAATTTTGTTGATTTTATTAAT
>Ga0136644_10003025_pt1 | contig 12634 bp, 13 predicted proteins | sample C_130820_EF_Meta_FD_94780 | JGI IMG/M metagenome (GOLD analysis project Ga0136644, IMG submission 94780) | Freshwater microbial communities from Lake Croche, Canada to study carbon cycling - C_130820_EF_MetaG (v2) (version 2) | ecosystem: Environmental > Aquatic > Freshwater > Lake | place... | reverse complement strand
GCCTCCGCTTCCGCTTCCGCTTCCTTCTTCGTCTTCTTCACCGTTCCTCTTTACAGCATCAACGAATCCAGAAATAGATCCTGAGAACATTTCGCCGCTCACATCAGACCCTTTCTTGCTTGGCTTAATAGCATTATTTTCATTATCTTCTACTGCTTTCTTGTCCTTGCTTCCAGGGTTTTGATTCTGTGTTGGGCTTTCGGAACTTCCTGAATCAGATTCCATCGTCCCTTTGAAAGAATCAATAGAGTTTCCAGGCATTAGACCAAAGAAAGTAGGGTCTAAATGATAAATAACTACCGCTGCTAACACAAAAACACCTAGCCCAACGAGAGTTGAACGAAAATTAGATGTAGGCATTCTTTCTTCTGAAATAGTATCAGGCAATATTTTTTTGAATAAATGGTAAATTAATCTTCATCTTCATCCTCATCCTCTTCTTCCCAATCTGTTGTGTCCCCAAATTCTTGGCAATATTCTTGGGTTAAATGTTCAGCTTGGAATAAGCACCGGGCAGCTTTAGCTCGTGCTTTTAAAACCTTTTCTTTTAATAAGTGTCGCCGGGTTGGAGCATTAGAAGTTTCTTCCTCAAAACTTATACATATTTGTTCATCTTGTTTCTGTGATACAATTTCAAATCCAAGCGTGAAAGTATCTTTGGATATTACAAGAGAAGACATTTGCCATTCAAGGGTGCCTTCAAAGCCTTCTGGGATAGATGTTGTCGGAATATTTGTTTTAATCCTATCTTTCAAATATTCCTTTGTTAAAGGTTTCGTAAACCATCCTTGAGATGATGTCACAATGAACTCTGCCAATTCTTCTTTGTTTATACAAGACTCCAGATCAGGAACAAAGCGTCCTTCCTCTTTTCTAGCGGAAAATCGGGTACCATTCGTAATACTGCAATTATAGATCTTCAACGAAGAATCATACACAGGTCGTCCCAACTTCATTGATTTTTGCGGGGATTTTGAATTTGTAAATTATACTCAGCCACTAGAATGTTAGTTCAATCAATCGAAAAAATTCTAGATAAAATTATTCAAACACTGAAAGATGATACTATCAAAAAGAAAATAGAAATCTTAGTGATTCAGCCACTCTTTCAATATTTAATTGAGCTATTAATGCCATATTTAATCATATTATGTGTCGTATTCGTATTATTAATTTTAATGATCGTATCCATTTTATATTTATTAATCTTTCAAGAAAAGGGTGTATAGTGCGGGACTGTTATAAATACTTCAGTTCGTATGATTATAGATAGAGAATGACAACAACTTCATTAAATACTCAGACAATCGCAGATATGGTACGAAATTGGGTCCATTTTGATAATTTAGCAGCGACGTTTGCAAGACAGACACAACAAGCCCGGACGGCTAGAGCAAGATGGGAAGTACAAATAATAGAGTATTTGCGTGGGACAAATATGATAAATGCAATTATACAAATTGCCGGCGGGAGATTAACTGTGAATGAAGAAAAACATGCGAATCCTTTAACACTCCAACGCTTGGAAAGTCTTTTACATGAATATTTTTCTAAGAGACCTTCTGGAAGTGATGACGAAACGGGAGCAATCATGGCATATATTAAATCAAACCGTGGTTCAAGCATTGAAACACGATTGAAAAAAAGTTGAATATTTCACCGGATTCTAGAAAAAGTCCTAACTCCCTGTAGTTTATTCGAATGATGTGGTATCCTGCATCAAGAAAGGATTATAACGTGTGGATGTCACAACTCGTTTGGTCAAAGGGTATAGATCAATGCTTGAGAAAAGACTTTATTTGTGAGTTTGGTTATTCTATACAAGTATTTATGGCATCGTTCGGATATAAAATGGAAGAGCGATTTATAAAAGAATTATCCTTGTGGTTATATCGTATTCATATCCAAGAAGTCGCCAGGAAAAATCATGGAGGGTCCGTTTATTTGCCTGATATTCTCCATCGGAACACTGAAGATGACTATGACCAATATATAATGATTGTGAGTGAACAAGATGTTGATGATTTCATTGACAGGTGGTGTGATACGGAAGACTTGCTAGAAAATACACATGTTGGAAATCGTGTGCGATATGGTCTTCATGAATTCTTGTTTCACGTTGTTAATTTAGACACTAGCAATCAAGGGCTCTTTATTGCTAATCTCTGGAATGCATCAGATTCAAATTCAGATTCTGAAAATAATGAGACGTCTTTGAAGTCTAATGGTGTTGATCATTATATTGAAGATGCCAAGGATGGATTTCATGGAGGTCGTGGAGTGAAAGTGTAAAAGTCCTGGAAACTTCTAAGAAGACCATTTGTTTGTGTTAAAGGGATTTATTCCTATGTGGTCAGCTTCTGATTTGAATTTATTTACTTTTTTATCAAATGCCAGAGCATCTGGAGAGAGAGGAGCACCTTTTGCAATTTCCGATTCATCGTGTTTCTTTTGTGCAGGTTTTTGTCCAACACATGTTACACCAAATCGCATTTCTGGATTATCAAAATATCCACCATTTATACCAGGATTTCCACACGACATTCTCTGATCTTCGGGACCCGATTGTATTTTTTTGTAAGTATCTTCTGATGTAGGATACACTGCCATTTGTCCTTTCACCCATCCATAATTACACCAATCGGCTCCCTTATTCCAAGCCTCTTTTACTTGGTCATAGGTAGCCAACTCAGCCCCTAATGCTTTACATAATGGTTCGGCATCATAGTAAGTGTATTTATTTGATGATACATTGAAGACTTCACTTCCTCCGCCGGGCAGAATTTTATCTACAATATTTGCTGTTGCTGGGGAATGTAAATTAGTTTCGTCATTACTCACTTGATCTGGGCCCGTGCCATCTGGTCCTTTGTCATCTGGCCCTGTTTGAGCTGGAGGTTGCTCTTTCTTAGGACCAAAGAAACCAAGAATCGCTTCTTTTGAATTATTCCAAGTATCAGTCAATTGATTCCTGAAATAATACATGATTCCAACAATGATAGCAATGCCTGATAAAAATACTAATAAACCAATCCAAGTATTTGAATTCGCACTTGTTCCACTTCCACTATTCGTGGAAGTTGATGGTGTAAACCAATTACTCATTTTCGTATTTGTAGAAGATTTAGCATTTATAGGAAGTAAACTATTCATAATTTTTGAATTAGCACCCGCGCTCATCTACCGTATTAGTATTTATTTTAGACTCGTAGGAATTGAACCAATTGCTCACGGGTATAACTATGCTCTTTTTTAGAAAATCACTCATTTAGAAATCACCACTGATCGTACGATTTCCACCACGTTCATTAATCATTTTACGTTGTTGAGGACTTGTGCATACACATCCACCATTACAACTGAAGGAAGCACCACAGCATTCGGGCTTACATTGATTATTTTTGAACATGAAAAGACTGTCAGGTCCCATTTCCACCTCAGGCCCATTCAAAGGCTCATTTGGTTTCGTGTAACGCCACTCACTATCAGGATTTCCAGGATGTCCAGTATCGAATTTCACTCCATCAAAGGGGCCCATTGGTGTATATACAGCCTTTGCACCAGCGGGATTACCAGAATAATTACGAAATTCTTCGGTTTTCTTCTTTTGCTTTTTATCCATCATATGCGCAACAAACCCTTCGCCAGTAGAATGAAATGCCGGAGATCCAAACGCTATCATAAGAACATTGGCAAGTATTAGAAGGCAAAGAGCACTTATTAAAAACGTAGCACGACGCATCATTTCTAGGAATAGCTAAGATTTATTGTTGGTATTTGTATTTAGATAAACTTGTGTAAAAGGGTATGTTTCGTGAATTCTATCGGAACCAACTTCTGTGAAATCCCGCACTAAGACTGGGATTTCTTTGCCAATGAGAAATGTTCCAGATTGAGTTATAAGTTGATGTCCTATGGAATCTTTTACAGAGTCTACATGTGGATGAATCCAGCGTTTTCTGGATGTTGAATAATACCACATCGATTCATTTGGTCCGGAATTAGGAACTTTTTCAGAAGTATCTGAATAAATACCGATTACTTTTGTAAATCCATTCTTATCTTGTATGTATTCTCCAATACGAACATCATATAGACGAATGGGCATTTTATTCTTTCCTAGGACAATCGTATTTTTACCGAGAAGTCCACGTCCAGGATGTCTACGCAATGGTTTTGCATCACCATTTAAAATACGATCAATCAACATTTCCCATGCCAGATCAACTTCTAACGAATCTGGTAATTCTTCCCAATCGCGAATCATATGTTCTTTCGCGTGTGTATTCCCTTTTACACACCATTCTCGTGTACTTGTATTTAAACAATATAATGAAGATGACGCATATGTCTCGATTGCCGACGGATGTTTCTCGGCAAATATCCATGTATTCTCGCTAAGTATCAAATGTGTTTTACTTATAATGAGTCCATCAATACTCACACATTTACTCCCACTTCCATCCACTTTTAACACACCTTCTACAATTCCATCGGCCAATTCATCCCCTGGAACAATATCACATACCATTTTCCATCCATCTTTCATTTTTACAAGAGTTGTCGGATCCACGCAAAAACTACCCGCCATTCCACTCACGCTTCCAGCATAGACAGTGGCAGATAAAATTCCAATCATTGTTAGAATTAAAGGTATTAGAGGCCACATAACAAAATATAAAAATATAACAAGAATACATAATATGATTAAAATTGCAATAATCACTTGAAAGATATATTTTATTGTATTTTCAATGCCTTTATACATAGACATTCCAGCAAAGACTGTTGCAGTAGCTATACCAAAAACACGGTCCATAGCACTGTATAATTTGTAAAAAACTCTGGCAGCCTGATACACGATATAGCCGAATTTATCCCAGACTACTTTAAATAAATCGCCAAAAGCTCGTGTTATTGTTGATGCCATCGTTCGCAAATAATTCATAGAATCATTGATTGGACCAGTGGCTTGCATTTGTTTTGAAAATAATTCCATCATCGGTGTTAAAAAGATTGATATGGATGAGTCTATAAATTTTGAAAGACAGAATTGGAAATTTTGAGCTGAATCAACACCTTCTACTTGAATAATATCTGCCATTATCACAGCGATAGGTTCACATCGCCGTTCATTCCAATTTGCTTTAATTTCTTTTAATTCAATACTTGCATAAAAATATGCAAATACACTTATATAAGCAAGAGTTGTTAATATAAGTGGAAGTACTTCCAACATTCTGATTGTTATGATGTTTCTATTGGGGAATTTTCACATCGTTCAAGGGCAAGACCAAGGGCATTCGAATAAGGAGATTCCAAATCTTTACTATGAACTTCAACGTAGTCGCGAAATACTGTGCCAGAGGATGTTTCAATACATGCTGAAGGTGTTACAACAAAGGAATAAAACTCAGTCGGTGGTATTTTTAGAGGCTCTTTTACCAAGAAAGCTCTCGTCCAAATATTTTGTTCTTCAGACCATATACATGTGCCAGAAGCAAGAATCTCGCCATTTATTTCACATACTTCAGTACATTCCTTTTTCACAATTCCAACAACCGTGCCATGACTTAATTCAGTCCCTAGAATTACTTCAGAAGCCGGGATTAGAGTGTGTTTAGCATGTTTTGCCTTAAGAAGTGTTTTTGGATGACACGCCATTTCAGAATTTATGCTAGGTTTCTCATTCTCTTTGGTATAGTTACCGCCATTTAACATAGTTGTTGCCAGTTCCATAGCAGCACTATCTCCCTCAGAAGTCTCATCGTAATCTCTGAAAATATAGTCGCCAATTGGTATTTGATGAGTATGTGTATTTAGACATATGAGAGGACGTTTCTCTCCACCCATCCAAGAGTCTGTTGGAATAGAAAGAGGATGGTCTTTAGAGAGAATCCATCGCGAATTGTGTAAAATGTAGTGATTTGTAGATACGAGAATATCGTCTGAGTGTGTGGACTGCCTGGACTGCCTGGACTGCCTGGACTGCCTGGACTGTCTTGGTAAACGAACCATTTCTTGGCCGTCTGCTGCAAATTGAAACGTTGCCGTTACACGATGCCCGCCTTTCAAGATATCTCCAATTTTAACATCTTGAATACGGAGTGATTTACCACAATGCATTTCAATGGGAGTATCTGGATCAAAACAAAATGTGTCTAAGAATTTAAATAAGAATGTATTTCCTAAATTTGACATTCCTTTTAATCCAGCCATACCCATAAAGATTATGGCATACATTGTAGCAAAGACACGTCCCATTAACATTTTCATACGAATCGCAGACATTTGAAACCGATTAAATAAAGCTTGTATACGTTCTGAAAATTCCGAGAAAATCTGTGTAGCAGATCCCACAATTGTGGCAAAAATCATACGGATTGAGTTCAAACTACTCAACATCGTCATGAGAACACTTACGAATTTTCCTAAATATACATAAAAAGGACCAAGTGCTTCTTTTGCTCGGCCATCAAATGCCTCTTTTAAACAAAATCCCAAATTTTCGCCAGAATTATGTCCGTAATAATCTGCCATCATCATCACATCAATGCGACAACGATATTTAGCCCAATTTGATTTTACTTCTTCATAGTCTGATATTTTAGAAATCGCTAAGATTCCAAAAATAAATATAAGTGTTGTGATGACAAACCCCAACATCTATATTTGTCTAGTATTCTAAAACGCCTTTAAAACATAGTTCGCACGTATCCAATCTCTATCTGTCTTAAATACCATATGTGCCAATGGATTTTCTCGTTCACTGAGCTTAGCAACAGCATCCAATTTTCTATAAATATTCAATGCACCTAATTCTTTTATCGCCATAGTTAATGCCGAACGCCGTATTGATTCGGAGAGTTTATAATTATAACCGAATTTTCTCAATTCTCCTTTTCTAAGGGGTCCTATTGTCTTAAGTACAGGTTTCGAGACAACTTCTTTTACACATGTTGATTTGACCTTTATATTTTTTCGCACACCATTTTTAGTTACATGACGGGTATACGATGCTCTTGGGATTTTTCCAGAAGGGCATTCTTTCTTTGACTTTGATTTCGCCTTTGGTTTCTTTAGAGTTGCAGCATACGGACTTGTACTACGTATACATCTTGCTGTTATATGTTTACCAGTATTTTTACGCGTATAACCCTTTCTTTTAATATAGCCAATAGGACATTTATTATTATGTAGTTTTACTGATTTATTTTTCTTTGTCATATTCATCTTCAGAAGAGGAAACTCCATCTATTTCTTGTTCAGGAAGATAAATTTTTAAAACTTCTTCAATTAATTCAGGTGATAAATTTAAATCTGACGCAATTAAAATTTTCTCACACATTTGAGGTCCTAGAATAGATAAATCGGAATTCCAAGGATGTAAGCACTTCTTCAAACATTCAATACAATCATTTAAATCGGTGTCATCCGTCATTTCTGGGAATGTCATTGTGGTAAAACAATCATTGAGAATATTTGCCTGTAATCGTAAAAAGGGACTAAGATTGTGTAAAATGGATGGTTTTTGCGATGTTAATGTATATTTATTAACAAGCGCTTGTTTAAATTTGATTAGACATTCTAATATACTGCGAAGGCGAGCTTCTAACTTTGGAGAATTAGGGTCGGATGTTATCATTCTGTATGAAGTATATAGTAATTAATAAAAAGACTGACGCAAGAAATAAGATTTGGAATGAATTCCTATTCTTTCTATGATTGGACAGGGTGATAAATAGGAGAGCAATCAGTGAAAAAAACATAATTATTTTTTGTAACATTGTTCTGCGGGTTTTCGGCCCTTTCGGCCCTTTGAAACCTTCTTTTTTCTTCTCTTTTTCTAAATTCACATCGTATTTTGCGTTTACAGATGATTGTGCTTCGATCATTGCTGTATTTCTCATAATAGATTCTGGCGATTTTGGGTCTTTGTAAGCATCGGCGGTTCCTCCAGCAGAAGATATAACAGGTACATTTTTACTGAATGTCGGCTCAGGGGGAAGAGTTGCTGACATTCTTCTAGTATAAAACGCGGTTATAAATAAAAAACGATTTTTTAAAATCATTATAGAATACTTCATGCAACCAAGAAGACCCGGTAGAATGCCTGATGAAGAACCATCTGTTCCTATTGAACCTGCAGTTGCTGCACAAAGAACAGTATATATACGAGAAAATATAAACCGTATTAAACAATTCAAAGAGGAAGGAAAAACACAAGAAGAAGCTCAAGAAAATCCTAGTGTTAAAGAATTTTCTATGAAATTCCCAGCCTTATTTAAAATGTTATTCAAAATTGATATTAACAACGAAGCGTCATTAAGAACAATGCTGGCATTATTAGAGCGTATGGGAACTGGCGATATGACACAAGATCAGGCATCCGTTGTTGTTGGGCAACGTTTATATGATACCTATATTAAACCAAATATTGGTGAAGATAAGCCTGCAAATACCTAAATTATTGAAGAATTTCAACACCAAACGTATTACACCATTCTCTACTTAATCGTATATTACGTTTTATTTTTTCATATAAGGTATCTTTATCTAAATTCAAAGTATCTTCTATACTTTTCATTTGGATACCTTCTTGATAGCGAATCTGCTCTTTTACTGCATGTAAAATTTCAGAAGGCCATTCGCCTTGAACGAGTTGTGTAATAGGAGATTGTTCATGTCGTTTTAATGCTGACTTCAATGTATTCAACCATTCTTGTAAAATGTGAGAGTTTCCTAGAAATCCTTGGCCAATAAAATAACGCTCTGAATTACATGGGCGACTTGTAGCCGGTTTATACAGTGTAAATTGTTTGAAAAATGTGGCACATCCTAAGAATAAATCTTGTGTCGCCCTCGCATAAATATCAAATAATTTAATAATCATTACACCGCCTTTTTCTAACGTTCCAAGCCCTATGAGAAAAGAAGAAACTACTAATGGAAATGCCATATATTCCTGATTTGTATAATCGACACTAAAATCAAATCCACCATCAGCCGTAAATAAATGAGCTCCAGCTGCCTTCTTACAAAAGAACTCCTGATTCTTTCCATTTAATATATTTCCAGTATTATCTTCGCCATAGGTAATATCTATTTTCTTATACTTATTCATAAAATGTATTGATTTTCTCCAACCAGGAATATGCGATTTACTTGGTTTTAGCGTCATTGCATGAATTGCTTTTGTTGGAATACTACGACTCTCCAATTGTTCAACAACGTGTTGAATAAATCCACCAGGCCCTTCACAAATATGTGCAGATATAAATGGAGTATCTTTTGGAAATGTGTCAAAGAAATGAATAAGTCCAAGCATTTCAATCATTTTAAAATAAGAACGACTTAATGGTTGAACTTTTGCAACTGTTGGAAACGAACAAGTATCACCCGAAAAAATAGCTTCATATGGATTTGTTATTTTTTTTCGTATTTCCCATACATTTGGATTACACGACACAGAGATACAATTTTTCAACGTTGTTATTTTTTCATGGCCTAACTCTTTCCACCCGTTTTGTAAAATATAAGGGGTTATCTCCATATGTAACGATATAAATTGATTAATTTCCCACGGAGTATCCTCATCCGAGCCCATTGCTATATAATCTAGGCGAATGTTTAGGCATTTCACTCCTCTTCTAACTCAACGAATTCAATATCGGGCTCATCCACGATACGCGTCTTAGAATTCGGCAGAGTGAGATTCAACTTCAAACGAGAAGGAGAGCACATATCATCTTTTGGAACTTCCTCATCCAAGTCTTCCACAAATGCGGCTTCTCTTCCAACGCGTAAATCAGTGACAGGAGGTAAGCCTTTCTGAAGACGAAGAACGGCCGCTTCATCAAGAAGAATTTCACTGAATGCCGTACCTCCACGAATGGGTTGACCTGTCATAATATTTGCACTCACACCAGTAATTGGATCAATCTCACCAAAGACCGCCGCCTTCAACAAAATACGCTCAGTCTCCTCAAAACTTGCTTTGGCAAGAGGACCAATATCCAGCTTATTAATTCCATATCTATCAACGGACATCAGACGTCCAGCTCGTGTCATAACATCAACAAGAAGACCAAGATGCCTGTAATTAATTTGACCGTCTTCAAAGAGTGTTGTAATTTCCGTATAGAGAATATGGCGAGTTGCTTCAATTCCAAGAATAGGATAAATATCATACACATGTGTACTCGTAACTCGCGAGGAATCTACTGCTGGATGATTCATAACTTCCAAGAAATTGCTCCCATCCGTATCAAGAATATATTCTTCTGATGCCTCATACTTTCCATCCTTTTCATTATATGCCAGCTTTTCAGAACCTTTGCGAAACGTCACACCTTTAATTCCAGGAAGGCCGCGAATAATCACAGCATTTAATAGCTTATTTTGAAATTTCTTATAGGAAGCGAGAGCATCAAGAGAAGAAGGATCGGCATTCGTACTTACCTCCACACTCTCCTTGGATAAACGAATTCTCATAACGAGTTTCTGGCTATTAAAGTCCGAATATACCATTTGAAACTCGTCCTCGAATCTACGACGAAGCACATATAAGATATCATCCATTGTAATATTCTTATCAAACATGGCCTGTTGATTTAACTCTAGGCGTAAAATATATTTGCTCCACGTATCATTTGTTGTGGGCTGTTCTGGATTAGAAGAATCCAGTTCAAACATTTTAAAGAACGCAATCAATTCTCTATCTTCCTTTAACACAGTTTCAGAATCTTTCGGGTCAAAGTATATGGCAGTCTTCAAAGTCATATCACGCAGAAGAGTGAGTTCTAATTCTTGACTCAATTCTCTCGCCTTTGCCTTTGAATTACGATATTCCTTCTTGAGAGGAATTGTTAATGAAACTGCCTTTGGATTTTGCGTTACTTTGAGAAGTTCCTTTAATCGTGGAACACCTCGTGTAACATTGGACTTACTCGCCACACCAGCCAAGTGGAAGGTGTTTAGAGTCATCTGCGTAGAAGGCTCTCCAATACTCTGGGCAGCAATAATTCCCACTTGCTCACCAGGCTGAACCCATGCTTGCCAATTCTTTGTAACGAGCATTTCACACAAGGTGTCAAAGGCCGATTCGGTAAATCTGTCACGCACAATCATTTTCATAGGACTCATGGTAAATCTTAGAAGGGCAGCCCATGCCTTGTGAAATCGCTGGGTCTTATCAAGAACTGCCTCAATCCCAGCAAGAACACGAGTTGGCGTGAGATTCGTCTTCACCTTATCATTGAGACCGAATTTGATTTTAATATTGAGAATGAGACGATCCAGATTTACAGCAGAGTACAGAGACCCTTGATTCCCACTGCGAAAGACACCTTCCACAATCATCATTTGGTCTGCGCGAATTTGCTGGGCATATTTTTTCAATGCATCGGCGTCGTTGCCGCGATCAATACCATCAGCAAGCACGGCCTTCAAATCAACCCCTTCTAGGCCAAAATCGCGCGTAATATCTTCTCTAGAAAGCTTCGATAAATCTACATACTGATTCTCTATTTTAGTAGAATTAATCCCATCCTCGCCATAATGAAACTGTGTAATATTCATATTGGCATCTCGCACAGAGCCGTCGTTTTGAACAACAAGGTCTTCCATTGCCTTCACTAACTGACGCTGAATATACCCAGTATCTGCCGTTTTTACAGCAGTATCAATCAGACCTTCACGTCCAGACATAGCGTGGAAGAAGAATTCCGTGGGTGTTAGACCATTAATAAAGGAGTTCTGAATAAACCCGCGTGCTTCTGCTCCATCGTCGTATTTCTTAAAATGAGGAAGAGTACGGTCCTCAAACCCATACGGAATTCTCTTACCTTCAATATTTTGTTGACCCACACAGGCAATCATTTGAGCAATGTTAATAGGACCGCCCTTAGAGCCAGCACGAACCATCGCCGTCATACGATTTTCATTTGCCAATGAATTATACCCAATCTCACCAGAAAGTTCAGTGGCCTTATTTAAAATGCCGAAAATCTTATCCTCAAACTCCGCCTGATTCGTCTTTCCTGTGTTATTGTCAAACAAATCTTGGTGAATACTCAATAAGATAGACTCCACTTCAGACTTCTTTTCCTCAATTTTCACATTCATGTCATCCTTCGTCGAAGAATCAGCAATCAAATCGCTAATACCAACGGAGAACCCATTGTAAATGAGGAATTGCTCAATGGTATTTTGCATGGCATCCAGTAAATCAACCGTGTCTTTACTGCCATAGTCATTATAACTCATGTGAATAATACCCTTCGATGCCTTGCTGAATACAGATTTGTCAAATTGCCCCTCTAACACATCCCCATTGCGAATCACCACCTTCTTCTTAGAAGAATTTTGCATATCCATATTAATAGGAGGTAGAAGCTCAGTGAGAATTTGATGTCCTGACCATTTTCCTTCCTTCTTTCCCTCAGGAATACTTCCATTAAATCGCTTATTCCACATCATTAAATTCATAAACTCTCTGCGATTAAACTTCACATGGTCTCTTGTTAGCCTATAGCTTCCCACAAGAGTATCTTGAACGACACCAATAATAGGAAGACCATCGCGAGGTCTTAGAATTTGATGAGGAACTGCCGCGATTTCTTCTAATTCCGTG